>MDSZ01063579.1_pt1 | contig 31888 bp, 17 predicted proteins | sample 811201 | NCBI WGS metagenome assembly MDSZ01 (sample SAMN05326647, study PRJNA326480) | marine metagenome | isolation source: seawater | place: Indian Ocean: North | collected 2010 | reverse complement strand
TCCGCCGTACGATTACCCGCATTACGATTACCCTCCTTGGAATGGTTCCGGATTTCCTCCTGGCGGCGACTATGAATTTGGGGCTCCGCCGTACGATTACCCGCACTACGATTACCCTCCTTGGAACGGTTCCGGATTTCCTCCCGGCGGTGACTATGAATTTGGGGCTCCGCCTTACGGTTACCCGCATCACGGTTACCCTTCATTCCCCGAATTTCCTCCTCTTCCTCCTCCTCTTCCTCCCTTTCCTCCTCCCTCTCCTCCTCCTCGTCCTCCACCTTCACCACCACCGAACCCACCTCCCCTTGTTCCGGCTGGCGACGACTCTGTCATTTACAATATCATCTTTGAAATTTCGGGTGTTAAATTACAAGAAATCGATGAAAGTGGATCGTCAGTTGATGGAAGCACTCGACGCCAAGTTATCGCACGAGGTTTGATTAAAGTCATTTCTGAAAAATTTGGCCTCGTTGAAGATTATATTCGAGTGACAGAAATAAGAGCCGCGTCTTCAACGAGCTTATACTGTGAAGTAACTGCTATAACAAATCTTGTGTTTGGAAGTGTCACTCAAACAATTGTAAACATGTTCACATACAATGACATTGGCTTGCTAGATACATTGAAAAGTTCGATGTCCGGTTCTGGTTTAACTGCAGTGCATGTTTACCAAGTTAAAGAAACTGTTCTTGCATCGCCACCGCCGGTCATTTTATCTCCGCCGCCAAGGAACATGCCCCCGCCGTATGCTCCGAGTCCACCGCCGTTGCCGCCTCTGAAAGTCTTCGAGGAATACCCACCTTTACCAGCACCGCCGCCGCCGCCGTCGCCACCACCTATCATCATTCCGCCTCCGTTACCGCCACCTCCGAGTCCTTCGCCTCCACCCGATGTTATTCCTCCAGTAATTACCCTCATTGGTCCGATGCATGTGGACTTGGAGCAGCTCGATACATACAAAGATTTCGGAGCGACATGCTCAGACGACACGGATGGCACAATCTCAAATATTACAGTGACCGGCGTTGGTAGCATAAATACTGATCTTCCATCTGCAGAGCCGTACGTCATTACGTACGAGTGCTCTGATGTGCTCGGAAATAAAGCTACCGCCCAGAGAACTGTTCAGGTCAATTCTCCATGCCCTGAATTTTCAAGGTTGTGCACAGAATTGGATCCAATGGTGTGTGCCTGGGTCGATCCGCAAACTAACGTCGCCTATTGCATCCCGCCTACGGATGATTCCGAGGTCGTTGAAGAAAAGTTTGTCGCCGAAGAGTATGTGCCCCCGGAGAACGTATATAAACCGGTGCTCACGCTTTTGGAAGGTACTTACGCTTCCGAACTTGGCAAAATTGAGCAAACCAATGCGGATGGAAATATGGAAACTATTCTCATCATGCGCACGTACGTTGAACAATACGATGAGTACGTTGATCCAGGAGTATTAGCATGGGATAACGAAGACGGAAATCTCACGACGTCGGTCCGAAGCGTAGGCAAAGGTCTTGTGAAAACCGACACGATAGTTTCCCGTCCATTTACTATCGAGTACAACGTCGATGATTTGGATGCGTTCAACCCGAAGAGTGCTACGGAGGTGCGTCGACAGGTGTTTATTTTGAATCCGTGCAGAGAGACGCTTCAAGAAGATGGAGAAACAGAAGAAATAGCTTGTTCGAAGGACGCTTCTGGGACCGTCAGTTGTAGTCGAAATGGCATTTGTGGTTTAGATCTCGTGGTTGAAGAAGTTGTCATTGTGAAAGCACCAGAACCACCAAATATCACTCTTCTCGGTCCAAAAAGAATCGAGATTAATCAATACGAGGTATATAAAGTTTGCGGTGATCTAAAGCTCGCGGGAGAATCATGCGATGATGGAGCAGAGGCGGTAGGTGAGTTTGACGGTCCAATCTCAGTCGCAAATAACCCTGATCAAATATTTGCATGCGGTTTGAAATTTGCCATAAAAGGAGTTTCGGGGTGCAGGATTGATACCCAGGTTGCGGATACGTACGAAATTTCATTTTACGCGATTGATTCTTCCGGTTTGCAATCCGAAACGGTGACGAGGACCCTGATTGTTATTCCATCGTGTCCACGGGGAGAAGTGGCGTGCATAAATACGCCCTGTTCTGTAGATGGAGTTTGCTTAGAAGATATTGAGTTGGAAAGCTTTTTTGACACCGAGGAAGACGAAGTAGCAGATCCTCCAATCGCCACCTTGAAAACGTACGAAGGATTTGGTGAATCAATACAGATCAAGCAGTACACTCCATACTATAAATGCGACGCCGATCAGATTCCAACAGCCGAAGTCCCGTGCGAACCTGGGATTTTGGGCATGCAACCTCAAGTTGGTTTCGCAGATCCAATTGACATTTCAGAATTTGCTCTGTCTTGTCCGCCTTCTGACTGCTTAGATTTTATCCCTGCATGCCCGGCCCATTACTTTGCGAACAAAGGAGTTGTTGGTTGTCCGATCAATGTAAACGCAAACCCGGGTGCTACATTTGAGCTCGAATTCATTGTTTTCGAGCAAAATGTTCAATATCCGAGGCAAGTTTCTGTGAAACGCACAATTGTTATCGGCGAACCATGTGGTACTGGTGAGAATCTTTGTGTCGTCAATGGTGTGCGGCAGTGCAGCGAATTAGAATGCGATGTGCTTCTCGAGTTATCCAAGTCAGTTGTGCAAGAAGACACAACGCCACCAGTCATCCATCTCGTGGGAAATGTTTCATACGAAGTTACGTATGGTGAAACTGACGAAACGATCTTTCTGAATGCCTGTGCTCCGGACTCCGATCGTACGAACTGTTTGATGTATGCGATTGATGAGGAAGATGGAGACGTATCCAGTTCGATTTTATCTTCACAGAATGTTGATTTGAGCGACGAGCCGTGTGGTATAAACGACGTCACTCGAGGCTTGTGTCTACCTGGAACGTATTCGTACAATTACACCGCTTCTGATTCTAACGCAAACATGGCGTACGTGGAAGTAACCGTAAAGATTGTAGAGTTAGGTAAGATGAATACTACGATTACTGTTGGGCCGTATTATAGTGTCGATTCCGCAAATGTCGCTGGTGTCAAATATTTGGAAGAAGGAAGCAATGAACGAACGGCTATTGAAGCCGGTCTTGCGCAAACGCTTGTTTCATCTGGTGCGGGATCTTTTGAAGCGTCGGATGTATCAGTTGTTTACACGGCAGTAACGCGCTCGTCGAGAACTACATGGTCGATTTATATCACCTGTGAGATTTCTATTTCGACCGGTAAGGTGTCTTCATCTGGTGACGCGAAAAAACGTCGTCGACGCAACCGCGTTTTGTTGGAAGAAGAAAGTGAAGTTTCTTCTATCGACGGCGCATTAAACGCAATTGAAGATTCTTTAAGTTCATCTGCTTCTAGTGGATTGTTAGGTTCGTCTCTCGAGGCGGCTTCAGAAGCGGCTGGCGTCGAGTCTGTACCGGTGTCAAACGAGGTCGTAACGACTAAAGTTGCGGTGACTAAAACTGTCGATTCGGAAGCTTCCAAGTTGGCCAAGTTGGCTGCTATTAAGGCTACGGTTGAAAGCGTTTCAACTCGCCTTTCCGTGTTGAACACTTCAGTCAGGCGCGTTCAGAATAGTATTGATAATGATCTCGATTTTGAAGGTTACTTAATCGTTAACGAGAAAACATGGGGTGAGTCGATGGAGGCGAGTTTGGAAGAGCACTCGGCATTAACGGCGTACGCGAGTGAAGCTTTTCGATCGCTCAACGCTACTGTTGAAATGCAAGCGTCAAATAACGACGCGTTGATTACGCTCCAAGAAAAAGCTTTCGAGCTAAAGGTTGCGCTCGAATCCACTCTTGAAACTTTGAATGCGATGGATTCGGGAGAAGACGTGACTGGCTCTGAAGCCTCGTGCGAAAGAACGAATTCTTGTGCATGTCCGAAGCGCGATAAAGGCGAGCTTCTCGTCTTTTTCAACGCAACGAAAGTATTCGCGTATATACCAGACGATTTTCCTGCTTCGCCTCCACCGCCTCCTCCACCTTCACCACCGCCCTTTCCGCCTGACGTGCCGGCGGGATGTTCGCCGGAATATGTTCTGGCCTACGGCGGCTGCGCAAGCGCCAAAGAACAGAAAGTGAAAACTCGACGACTCTTGAGAGACTTGAAGGATTCCAAAACAGACTCCGCTAACGATGTTATAGATGGAGACATTATTACGACGGATAATAATTCTGAAAAGCTCTATTTCGGCTACGATGTGAAGTATACAGTCAAGAATGATGTTGAGAAGGAGATTACATACGTTCCTGAGAGAAAAGTTCGTGGAAAAAATACTTTGATTGGTGGTGTATTGATTACGCAGCATCGCAGAAAACTAATGCATGGATCTCAGTGCTCAAATCGATTCCCGACTTTGGCAACCACTTGTCGAGACTTCAATGAACCGAGCGTGGATCCATTCGGAGTTGATCCCATCTTCTCTAGGTCTTCCAGCGTTTTCGGTGGTGTGGACTTGGAGAACAATATTGGAAAATATTACAACGTTTCGGAGCTTCCAGTTTCAGGTGTCCCGAACGGTTTCAGCGTTCGATCTACCGATTTGGAAAATGGCCGTACTGGCTTCTCTGTGTTCATCGATATGATGTCGAGTAATAAGCAAGCGAATCGAATAATTTCGTACATGCGAGAAGGCAATTTCATCGATACTTCGACCAAGTCTATAGTTGTGAAATTTGCAACGTTCAATCCGTTGACTGTAAGATTCACAAATACGCAAGTTCAGTTCGAATATTCAAAAGGCGGCAGCGTGGAAGTAAAAAGCAATTCGCGCGTCCTTATCATGGACGTTTACGATGGAATGGCGGGCTCCTTTCTTCTTGCCTTGGAAATTTTCATGGTGTGCTGGATTATTCACACAGCGTACTCTGCGTTGGCAGATTCTGTAATACTAGCGCGCTCGGAAGATTTTGCAGTCATGCGGACTTTGCAACCCATGAAAGTTATTTCTACGAGCTCGAAAATTATTGAAGTAATACTTCTCTTGCTTCAATTGAGTGCATTCGTCTTATGGTGGATTTATCAAGGTGTGTACGCCTACAGATTCTCACCTTCGAAACGTTACGACGTGTATCACTCTGTGGGCGAGCCCAGTGCTAATTTCTTGTTACCTTTTAAAGATCGAACCGGAAACGAAATTTCGTACGGGGGAGTAATAAATGGAAGGTATCGAGTTCCCAAAACTCCAAGACATGGCTGGGAGTTACCAGAGGACGACAGTGGATACGTGGCTTTACTCAAAATGTATCGCGACCTTGATATTATGACTACGCTGAGCGTTACGTACAGCTCAATCACTGGCATTAATTTAATATTGCTCTTTGTTCGGTTTCTTTTACTCTTGAAGTTTCAGCCTCGCTTAGCCATCATCACTAAAACGTTGGAGCGAGCGAGTGTAGATGTGGCTCACTTTCTGATGATATATTTTGTGCTTCTTGCGATTGCGGCTGTCTTGGGGAATGCAATGTTTGGAGCATCGGTTGAGTGCGTATCTTCTGTGCCTCGGGCTTTTGAACTGTTATTTCTTTTGCTCATTGGAGCGACGTCTTTTACGGAATTTGATCCCGAGGGGCAAGCCGGAAATGTAATGGATACGTTCTTCAAAATTTTCTACTGTGGCTTGATTCCGATAATTTTCCAATGGATTTTGTTCGAGTTCTTTTTAGCAATTATGGGTGATGCTTTTGGAGAGGAGAAAGAAATTCTACACGACATTGAAGCTACCGGAGATACGCTGGGAAACGATTTCACAAGGCTCACAGAATACAAAGTAAAGACGCGTTCGAAAACATGGCCAAGATTTGAACACGTGATTGATTTATTGAATGGAGCGTTGGAGCTTCAACGTAGTAAAGGGGTTACTGTGCAAGAGGAGGTCCCCTATGATGTCTCGGACGATTTGGACGAGAATTTGGAAGAGGGTGATTTTGAAACAAATCTCGCGTTTGTCACTCACGTGGTCGAAAAGCAGTTTACACCTGAAGAGGAACTACTTTCAGCCAGTTCTGGCATGAGAAGGTATGAACCGAGACTTATAGCCGAGTCTCTCTTAAAGAATAAACCCAAAGTGGAAGACGTTCGCAGAGATTTGAATCGAAAAAAAGAAAGTATCCAACGCATGAAGTTGGACATGTTTCGTCAAATTCAAAAATTGGTACACGAATCGCATAATGATATGGAAACACATGTTCGCCACCAAGAAATGTTGGCAAAGCGTTCCGAAAGCTATGGTATCCGCTGGAAGCGAATCAAAGAACTCGCCGAGGATATTGATATTGCTTTGGAGGACGCAACGAAGGAAACGTTTGATAAACAGAAAGTTAAGGCCAAGGTAAGAGAACTTCAAGCCAAGCGAAGAGAAGCGGAAAAAGAGTACGAGAAGAAGTGGAAGGAAGCCATAGAAAAGGTGAAACGATATAGAAGTGCTCCTCCAAAATCGGTATTTGATGTGTCTCGGGTCCTCCTGCGTTCCAAGTCGAAAAGTTTAAAAATACAGCGTTCTCTCGAATTCCAAAAGTTGTATTCTCAGCACGGTGCAAAATCATCGAATCGCCGTCACAAGAGTGAACAAATAGGGGAAGCGAGGAACGTTGAGGCTGAGTTGAATGCCTTGCGCGCTCATTTAAAAAAATGACCAGAGTTAATTTAGTCAAAGACCAAGTGTTGTTGAACGTTTTGATATAGAGCAGATATACCGCACAGACATCCTTCGGACACGTTTAATTATATATGTATATACATACAACATCGCGTTCACAAACTAGTACTACACATACGTCTTCTCGAAAAGGGCCTTCTAAGGAACCCTTCGTCTTTCTTTCTTTCTTTCTATTCTTCTCCTCGTTGCTCTTTCATCATTCTCACGCGTTTCATGTACCTTTGAATGAAAGTTGTTGTTTGGGGAAAGTCATCATCAGTGATGTTGTCCTATAGAAATCCGCGTGCAAAGTGCGCGAGCACGCGCGCAAAGAAACAAAAGGGAACGCCGAACGAAGAAAATGGCGACGAAACGACGAAGAAAAATTTTTTGACGCGTTCGTCGACGACGATGTTATCGCGCACTCTTCGTATTGGCACTTCTCGTACGCGTGTCTCTCGTCTCCGCATTTCCACGGGAGAAAGAAACTCTTCCGTCGACACTCGTTCAGAGGAATCAACAAGTGCGCGCAGAAATCGCGGTAGGCTAAGTCGATGCCGGCGCGCTTCATTTCCTCTTTGGAGACTTTCATGGTGGAGTCGTTGGAGGCGGCACCCATGATGTTTACGTCACGAAAAGGAGGAAGTCGCGAATAAAAACAACCGCTTTATAAGTGATGAGTGGAGACCCGTCGAACGAATGAAGTGAGATGGGATTTGAAAGAGGAGGTTTCCAAAACCCAAAGGAAGAAAAAAGTTTGCGTTCTACTATGACGTGGCATTATTATTATTATTATTATTATTATTATTATAGCATACACATGTGTGTGTATATATATATTTAAACATCTCTCAGGGTGACTTTGCATGGCAATCCTCCAGCGGTGTGGATGGTCGCGCCCATTTCCATCCCGACGTCTTTCGGATCTTTTTGCAACTCGAACGTAAACTTCCTCAAAGTCATCGCCAAGCTTATCGTCGCTTCCAAGGTTGCGAATTGGTCGCCGATGCATTTGCGAGCGCCGCCACCGAACGGAATGAAGGCATAATCTGACGCGATTTCGTTCGGGTAGAGACCGGTGAGTAGGTCTGGGTTGTAGCCGGCCCAATCTTTCACGCCTGGGTTTTGAAACGGCTTTTTGAAGCGTTCAGGATCGTACTCGTCAGGGTTTTCCCAGCATTCCGGAGAACGGTGCAAGTTCCAAACGGAAATAAAGACGTCCATGCCTTTGATTAAAGTAATGTCGCGGTCACCGGCGCCTCGAGGAAGCGGGATGTCTTCTAAACATCGTCGAATTAGAATAGGCGGTTCAGGGTACAATCGCAAAGCCTCGGCGACGCAAAAGCGACAGAGTTCCATCTTTTCAATTTCTTCGTACGTTGGTGCTCTGTTTAAGTCGTCCGTACCCATGACGTCGTCGATTTCTTGGACGACTTTCTTTACCAGTTCGGGTTTTTGCATGAGACAAAACAACGCCCAGGTTAACACCGCAGCGGTCGTCTCGTGACCGGCGATAAGCATAGTCATCAAATCATCTCTCAATTGCGAATCCGTCACGTCCGCGCCTCTCACGTCCACCAAAAACCTCAACAAACTCGGATCTTTTACTTTCGAGTAATCTCGTTTTTGCAATTCTTCCAAATCCTCCGTGTAGGACATTTGTTGCGCTTGCTTGATTAACTCGTTCAGCGTGTCGTTAATTACCGTCATGTTTTCTTTAAACTTTCTCTGTCTCGGGACCAGCACGTCCGCAAACGGTAAATCCCAATACGGGACGTAAAACGTGCTCCTATGCGCGGCTTCTTGCAAACAATTATACACGGCCGATATAATCGGCGACTCTTTCGTGACCGAACCAAAATCGTAATTGAACACGGCTAAACCGATGATATCTAAACTTACCGAGCAAAAGCGCTCTTCCATATCCACGATCGCGCCGCTTTTCGCTTGCGTTTCCAAGTTTTTCAATAGCTCTTGGTTACAATGACCGAATAAACCAACCATGTGGTCCAACCACGCCTTGTGAAACCCGGGTACTAACGCTCGTCTTCGTTCTTTCCACACCTTATACGGTGCCGGAATTAACCCTTGTCCCATGATTGGCTCTAAAATTTCCGCCAGAACGCCTTTATCGAATGCGAATGGTTTTTCTTTGAGCACCTCTCTCACGACCACCGGATCCGAGAGGACCATGAACACTTTCGGCCCGAATGCGAGTTTAAAAACGCCGCCGTATTTTCTGCGTCGGTGTTATTTTGGTGACATAATACACGAACGTATGCGCACAGAAGCAAAGAACAACACGCGTCAGTCGCCCGTCCTAAAGTCTCGCCGCGCCCGCGAAAATTAGAAAATATAATAAAAGAGAGAAAACGGGTGCGCGAACCGCATCCGTCGCCCGTCGTCCGCTCCGCTGCGCCTTCACGCGTACTCCGCGCAGGACCCGTCCACGCGTGCCGCACGAAACCCGGTCGTCCACCTTTCCTTCAGAAAAAAAGAGAGAGAGAGAACGCACCTAAAGTATGGGTACAGCGCTAAGAAAATCGGCCCGCCCACTAAATCGTCGATTTCCCCTTCCACTATCGGCGCGTTATCGCTCGACGGTTTATCTCCGTACGTTTGCAAAATCTGCGTCACCCACAGGGAGATGATGTCTTGCATTTTTAAATCTCGCACCTCGTCCGGGAGCTCTTCTTCTTCTTCTTCTCCTGGGGGCGTCGCGACTGCTTTGGTTTTGATTCTTGGTCGCGTCGGACGACGGGTGTTGGTGGTGGTGTCGAGTGCCGCAAAAAAGCAGTTTTGGCGCTTCGATGTTCCAACAGAAAGTCCCCGCTGATGAGGCCATGATGATGATGGTGTTCGTCGACACACAAAAAGGGGCTTTATTTTTCGCGCTTTTAAAGTCTTACCGCCGAACACCTCCACCGCGGTCAAAGACGACGACTTATTTAGCGCGGGTCCCACCAAAGTCGTCGTCATCCCTTTTAGAGAGAGAGGTACAAAGCGCGCGAGAGAGACGCGACAAAAACGCTCTCGCGCATGTGACACAAACAACTGCCTCTCCACATCCAAGATTTACCCTACCCGTATATTTAGGGTCTCAAATGTCGAAGAGAAAACCCTACATTTACATGGCTTTGAGATATTTAGGGTTTTGGAGTCCGTCTTCAATTCTCTTTGGAAAGAGGTTGCACTTTTTCTTCATTTAACTCAAGAGAGAGACGCGGTGTTGGTCTGTTGCTGGTGGTGTTGTCGTCGTCGTCCCGATGACGCGAAGTTCTTCCCCGCGGTAACACCATCCCCCCACCCCTTACCCTCTTTATATTTACACGAGGAGTTCTTCGACTTTGACGACGACGAAGAAAAAGACGCAAAGCCGCCTTTGTATAGACTTTTTTTTGAATACTACTACAACGACGAGAATGATGCCATGAAGAGAAGACAAAGGCGATTGCCGATGTCGTTGGCATCGTCGTCTGTGTTGTCGACTGTGGTGCGCAAAGACGACGACTTTGACGACTTTGACGACGACGACGCGAAAAAGACGACGACGACCCAAAAAAACACTTCGACGACGACGACGACGCGCGGAAGACAACGAAGAAAAGGAGGAAGAGGAGAAGGACCACCACGACCGCCAAAGCCACCGAAACCCCTACCTTTAAAAGGAGGAAGAGAGAAGGACGCGATGACGAATGTGGACTTTGACGATTTTGATGGGAGGAGGAGGAGGAAAAGGAGAGTCAAAAAGGCTTTAACAACGTCTTCTTCGAGCGATGAACGCGTCGTCGTCGCGCGGAAGAGTAGTAGTAGAGCGGAAAGCTTCGACGCGGCAGAAAGCATGACCGTGGAGACGCTGCGAGCGGCGTGCGAGAGACGCATCGAGCGCGCCGCGGCGGCCGCGATGGAAAGGAAGGATGAAGAAAGAGAGGAGGAGGAGGAGGACGTCGCCGTCGTCGTCGACGAGATGGCGGTTGTTCCGGGCACGCAAAACAGATCGGTACAACCACCACCATCGTCTATTCCGCCACCGAGAAGAAAGCGTCTTCCAGACGAGCCGATGACGATGGAAGAAATGCAAAAAATGTTCATGTTTAGCGGCGGCGAAGTTTCGCCCGCGAAAGAAGAAACCGCGCGTGCCGCGGCGCCAAAGTCGCGGACGAAAACGAAACCCAAAAGTCGTCCCGAAGAACGCGAATCGAACGGAGCATCAGCATCAGCACGAGCAGCAGCAGCGGCGACCGCCGAAACACTCATCGCTGCTCAAAGAGAAGACACAAAAACAACAACAACAACACGGCGACCACCACTTTTAGAAGAAACGCAAAAAGAGGGGGTCCAATACTCCGTCGCCGCCGACGCCGCGCTCGCCGAGAAACCCAAAATGAGCTTCGCCGCCATGTTCGAAAACGATCGGTTCGGCAGCGACAGCGAGTAGAGCGCGTAGTAGTAGTAGTAATAATAATAATAGCAGGCATACGAGTAAGAACACTCCTCCTCACACACCCACACGAGAATGTATCTTCTTCTTCGCAAAAAGTCTCGTTTTTTTAATCGCTTTGGATGAGCCCATACAACAAAAAAGCGTCATTTTTGAACGCGCTTTTTCTTCTCTCATCTCTTTGAGATTACACACGACAAAAGCGCCACCATCATCATGTCTCGGTTTTTGTGCGCGGCGGCGGCGGCTCGATCTCTTCTCCGAAAAGCGTCGTCGTCGTCGTCGTCGTCGTCGGGTTGTTGTTGCGTGTCGCTGGCGCATCATCGCCGCAACGACGTCTTCTCGTCGACGCGCGCGGTAAAGTTTGTGTCGTCGTCGTCGATCAAAAACGGAAGAGAAGAAGATCTGTTGCACGTCGAAGTCCCGGTGAAGTTCGTCGCGCACAACATCGATGCGCCGCCGTCTCAGGTGGTGGAAACGTCGAAGGAAGAAATCGTCGAGATGTTCACGCAAGCGTACCTGATGCGACGACTGGAAATAGCCGCAGATACGCTGTATAAAAGCAAATTTATACGAGGATTTTGCCACTTGTACGACGGCCAAGAAGCGGTGGTGGTGGGTATGGAGCGCGCGTTGACGCGCGACGACGCGGTGGTGACGTCGTACAGAGACCATTGCACGCACTTAGGGAGAGGAGGTACGGCGTTAGAAGTGATGGCAGAATTGATGGGGAGAGTCGACGGGGCGTCGAAAGGGATGGGCGGGAGTATGCACATGTATAGACGCGAGGCGAACTTCTTCGGCGGGAACGGCATCGTCGGCGCGCAGACACCGATTGGAGCTGGATTAGCGTTCGCGTATAAGTATAACAAACAACCGAACGTGGCAGTGGCGATGTACGGAGACGGGGCTGCGAATCAAGGGCAACTGTTCGAGGCTATGAATATGGCTGCGTTGTGGGATTTGCCCATCATTTACGTCTGCGAGAACAATCACTACGGCATGGGTACCGCCATCGAGAGGTCCGCGAAATCGCCGAATTATTATAAAAGAGGCGATTACGTTCCCGGGTTAAAAGTTGACGGAATGGACGCGTTAGCCGTGAAACAGGCGTTCAAATTTTCTAAAGAACACTGCCTCAGCGGTAAAGGGCCGATCGTTTTGGAGATGGACACGTATAGGTACCACGGTCACTCGATGTCTGACCCGGGGTCGACGTACAGAACTCGAGACGAGATTACGGGCATTAGACAAGAGAGAGATCCGGTGGAGAGATTGAGAAAGTTAATCAGCGATTTAGGTTTGATGGATCCGACGGAAGTGAAAGCCATTGAAAAGGCGCAGAGGAAGATTGTCGACGAAGCGGTGGCGGCGGCCAAGGCGAGCCCAGAACCGACTTCGGAATGGTTGACGAAGAACATGCACGTGGACACGAGAAACGTGCGAGTGAGAGGAGTGGACGCGTACGCATCGCATCCAGTAGTTTAATGTTGCGCGAGCGCATGTTTTTCATACATACATACGTAAGTATATATATATTGTTGTTTATAATAAGTAATAAATACCTTGGTACCACCTAGGTACTGGTACATAGTAGGCATACGACCAACACGTTTCTCTATTTATTGCATTCTTATTAGTTCAGCTTTTCGAAAATCTCTATCAACGTCCCCACGGCAAAGGAAATGAACAGCGCGCCTCCAGCGTACGCCACGACTTTCTCGCTCAAACACTCGCCAATTAAATCCCCGGTCAAAACCGCTAACCCGGTCGCTACGCAGTGTCCAGCCGTGCCTCCTAAAAACACCTGCGTCGGATCTTGCGCCGCCGCCAACGCGATGGTCGCGAAGAAACTCTTATCCCCCCACTCGGCGGCGAAAACCAACGCGAACGTGCTCAAAATCAACGCCTGGTCTCCGCTAAACTGCATTTTTCCAATCTCCAATTTTGCCTCCTCTTTTTCCTCTTCCGCGACGTCGTCGGCGTCTTCGGCGCCTTTAATCGTATTGATCCCAAAATACAACAACAAAAGTACCGCTAAGATATCGTCGAACGGAATCGCGGATTCGCTCAACCCCAACGACCCTCCCGCGACGTGGAAAAACTGCCCGATGCACACGGACAACGCCGTCATCACCGCCAACGCGCCAAACGTGCCCAAAAAGACGCTCGACTTCTTCTCCTTCAAAGCGAGCAAAAGCGAGATGAAAAATGTCTTGTCGCCGAGCTCGGAAAGGAGGATTAAAAGGAACGCCTGCGCGAAACCGCCCGTAGATTGTTCCTCGTCAGCCGCAGTGGCAACGACATCCGCCAACGCCAAATCTGGGTACATCACACACGCACTCACCGCCACGGCGACCGCAAAAGCGAGAGTCGATGCCTCTACCCGCAAAGAACTCTCACTCTTGTTCATCTGTTGTTGTTGTTGTTGTTGTTGTCGTCGTCGTCGTATCTCCTCCCCCTCCTCCTCCTCTCTTCCACCTCTTTTTGTCGTTCTTCTTCTCGTCGTCGCCGTCGTCCTCTTCTCATTCGTTTTCTTCCTGCTCTCTCTCGCGGCGACGTTCTTCGACCCGCACGCGGCAACGGCAACCGCGACGGCGCGATGATGATGATGACGACGACGACGATGATTCCGATGCCATTCACCTCGCGTCTGTGCGTCGGCAATGCGAAAACAAAAGAAGGAATCATCATCATCATCATCATTCGTGTTGGTACGATGCTTCGTCGTCGTCAAAGCTTTGGCGTTCAAAACGCCGCCTCTCCCGGTCGACGAGGGCACCAACGACGACGAAATAGAACGCCATCCTCCTCCCAACGTCGTTTTCAAAGTCGTCAAAGTCGTCATCTCTCTCTCAATGTCGTCTTCGGTAGTAGTAGAGAGAGGTTTTCGCGTGCGCGTTCTCTTTCGTAATAAAGTGGGAAAGAAAAGGGGGGGGCTTTTTATCCAAAATGTTTAGGGTTTGTGTGTGTGTGTGTTTTATTTTTATTTTTTTGGGCAGTCCCGAGGGCGAGAAAAAAATCCAATTTTTTTCCTCCTTTTGCCGACGAGACAAAAAAATACGAGACTCTTTTTTCTCTAGGGACTACTAACAGAGAGAGAGAGAGAGAGAGAATGTCGTCTTCGAGGAGGCTCTTTCCCGAACAACAACGCGACGACGAGGACGACGAGGAAGAGGAGGAGACCATCGTCAACACAAACGATGCGCTCGTGAAAGCGGCGGCGGCGGCGACGACGCGGGTAATAATAATACTTTTGCGTTCGTTTGGTATTTATCTCTTCTTTGTTGTGTGCACCCAAAACCTCTCGTATTTTATCGAAGAAAAAAATACGATGCAATCTGACCCCGCGCGTGCGTCTCTCTCTCTCTCTCTCTCTCTCTCTCTTTGGACAGCTGGAAACGCTCTTGAACGCGGCGTCTCGACCGTCGACGTGGTACCAGTGTCGACAGTTGTGGCTGCGGAAGGTGAACGACATCGACGCGAGCTCGAGAGTGGCACAGTTTTTCGAGGCGTTGAAAGACCTCGAGGCGTCGATTCTCGTCGAGTATCAATCGAGATGGTGGATAGAAAATCGGCGAAGACGATGGCTGGAACACGTGGAAAACGCTCGAGAAAGACGAAGACTGGACGAAGAAGACGAGGAAGAGGAGGAGGAACACGAGGACGGGTATTATCGGTGCGGAGACTTGTATTGGCTGTACGCAATGCTGGCGATGCTTTTAGAATTGGAGAGTTCGATCGAGGAAAGCGCGTTCATCGTAAGCGGCGGCGCGAATATCGTCGGAGAAGAGGGGGAGCGCGAGCGAAGAAGGTGGAGAAGAGAGTGCGAGTATTTGGAGGAAGACGTGAGGGAGAGCATTGGATTAGAGGCGGCGCCGCATCGAATTTTGATGAGGAGAGAGAGAGAACGGGCGAGGAGCTTGCTTTCGTCGGAGAGTAATAGCAGCGATGACGACGATGAGGAGGAAGATGAGCGCGCGCGAAGATCAAGACGTCAACACTATCCAATCCATGGGAATACGAATTCCTCCTCATCGAGGTCTGGTTTACACCCGGTTTCGTTTCGAGTGGAAAGAAGAGAAAGCGTACCGCTTCGCGTGGTCCCCCCCGAGATGGCGGCGGCGGCGGTGGTTGACACCGAAGCAGAAGCAGAAGATATGTTTTCGAATCGAGTCATTACCGCCACTGAAGGCATTAGAAGACGATCGTCGGTAGATTTTTTGCGAGATCCGCCGAGAGGAAGACACGTCGTCGAGAACGATGCCGCCACGCCCGACGCGTTTGCGCGCCCGACGGATATCTTGGAAACCGTGTATTCCAGCTTTGATGCGCACATCAGCGGTCGGTCTCTCCGCGAAGCGCAAATGCGCATCGCGAGAGCCGCGAGGGAAGGAATCGATGCTTCTGAGTATTTGACTGCGGTCATGTCATCGCAGCAAACGCCGATCGTGAATTCTTCTTCCATCAACGCGCCTTTGAATCGTCATCGTCGTTATCGTCATCATCTTCGCGCTTCTTGTCGCCTCGAAGATGAACATGAAGATGATGAACAACAAAATCAACATCTTAAAAACGAAATCACACAGTTAAAAGACAAAATCGATAAACTCGAAAAGGCTTCAACGTGTGTCATCTGCTATTCGAATCCGAGAAGCTGTGCGTTGCTTCCGTGTTGCCACTTTACCACCTGTCACGAGTGCGCCAATCGGTCGAGAGAGCGATTCGTGGAAGAGACGAACGACGAGGACGAGGACGGGGACGGGGACGAGGACGACGGCGACAGGAAGTCGAAGAAAAACGAGATTTTCTTTCGATGTCCGACGTGCCGAGGAAACGTGACGGGAGTGTTGCAAGTGTTTCCACCGTAGTAGAAAAAAAATTGAGAAAGTCTCATCAGTCGCGCGGAATGAGCGCGTCCACAGAGAAAAGTGTTCGTCTGTTTCTTTTTGTGTATTTTTAAATCATCGTACAACAACAGTATCTAATTTCTAGTGTTTCTAAACTTTCAAAACAGAATCTGACCATCGCTCTAAAAACTTCGTCGCCACTCTCGGCGCGTCTTGGATGGAATTTCTAGCCAACTTTTCGAAATCAACGTCTTCTCTCAACAAATCAACTAGTCTGGACACTTCTTCCACTCGTAATCGATCGTCCTCGGTCAACGCTAAAATCAATTTCCTTCTCAACCCTTCATCGGTTAAGAGTAAACCGGCACCGTCCGCCGCCGTGTCGGTTAAATCTAAATCACCACCGCCCGATTTCGCCAACTCGATTAAATTTTCTAATCGTTTCCATTGAAACTTACCTTTGTTATCGAATAAGACTTGCACCAAACGTTCTCTTAAACCGGCGTCGCGATCGGTCAGTAATCGTTTCGCGACGTACGGGTACGCAACTTCTAAAAATTTAAACTCTGGTTTTAACGTCATGCAAATGCCTTCTTGTGTCAACAACGCGCGAATGACCAAGGAAAATCGTTCAGGAATTCGAATCGGATATTCGTACACCAACTCGTTAAACGCGCTCGTGACGGTTCGAAAGTTGAACTTCTCTAACGAAGCCGTTCGGGCGTCTTGCCAAATGCGTTCTAACGCGGGGATAAACGGCGTCACGTTCGTCCCTTTGGTCAAGAAACCCAAGTTTACGAAATCGCTCGCCATCCCGTCGTAATCTTCGTTCACCGCGTGGACAACCGCGTCAATCAACACCTCTTTATTCCGTTGCGTCAACTGCGCGACATTGCCGAAATCGACGTACGCGATGCGACCGTCGCGCATCGCAAAGATGTTCCCGGGGTGCGGGTCGCCGTGAAACAAACCAAATTCTAATAATTGTCTCAACCCAGAGACGACGCCAACGCGAATGAATTCGTCCACATCTAACATATCACAAATTTCTTTCGAGTTTGTACATCTCACGCCGTCTATCCATTCCATGACCAACACTTTCTTACCCGAATATTCCGGGTAAAACTTTGGGATTTTCACGATCGGATCGTCTTTAAAGTTTTCGTAAAAGTCTACCAAGTTCCTCCCTTCTTGGACGTAATCCAACTCTTCCAATAATTTCTCGCCAAACTCGTCCACGATCAACTCCGCGTTACATCCCAAACGTTTCCTCGCCACGCCGTTCACAAACCCACCGAGAATGCGAAACAACACTAAATCTCGATATATAATAGGCTCGATTCCGGGTCGTTGCACTTTAACCGCCACGGTTTCTCCGCTCGCTTTCAATTTCGCTTTATATACTTGGCCTAAACTCGCCGCGGCGATCGGCTCCGGCGTAATCTCTTCGAACACATCTTTCACCGGTTTTCCTAATTCCTCTTCGATGAGCGCAAACGCCTCCTCGCTTTTAAACGCCGGCACGTCGTCTTGCAACTTCGTCAGCTCTTCCATGAAATCCGCGCGAACCACGTCCGGTCTGTTCGCCAATACCTGTCCCGCTTTCACGAACGCCGGGCCTAAAGACGCCAAGCCGACTCTGAGTTGTTCGCTTCGTTCCCGCACGTTCCGATCGCCAACCCCGTTGATTTCGTCGTACACCAAAGATCCCGCGAAAACCCCCGCGGACCAGGTTATTTCTATCAGACGAAGGCACGTTTGCACCGTTTCGAACGGTGTGTTGAACAGCGTTTTCTGCCGTATGATCTCCGGCGAGTATTTCGGGCTCGCCACCGAACACGCGCCGCGCGACGAGTCCAAATCTTCCTTCCCTCCTTCTATTGCCACACTCAGAGATGATTGAGGCATTTTTTGCGTCGTCCCATTCGTCGCTCCCGCCTTCGCTTTTATCGACGTTCTTCTGTTCCTCGCCGCCTTTTTTGTCGAGTGGCTTTTGCGCCCTCGTTGTCTCGTCGTCGTCGTCGTCTTCATCGTCGTCAAAGTCGTCCGCATCATCGCGTCACAATCCGAGACAATGTAGTAATCCTCTTTCGCGTCATGATGAAAGCGATGATGACGCGTCGCTTTCGTGCGATGGAAAAAAGACCGCCTTTGCCCGACGACAACAAAGACTTCTTTTTTACTCCAAGAGAAGGAGGAAAAAAGAAGAGGCGTCGTGGTCGACGTCAAAGCGCTGCTCATTTCGTTATCCTTCTTTTTCTTTGTGTGCGATGATTGGTAAACGAACGATACCAACACGTCACACACTTTTGCACCTTCCAATCCCTCTCTTTTTTGTGAGGAGCCCCTACATATATGCCATACAAAGACATCATCCAAAAAACCCTACACTAATAAAACCCTAAAAAAGAGGAAAAAAAAATTCGCCAGACACTTCTTTTTTTGCGTTGAGATATTTTTTTTGGTCTCACAAAATATCCCTCTTCTCCTGTGTGTGTGTGTCTCATTAAGTGCCTTTCGACGTAGAGATTCGTTTTCTTCGTCGTCAAAGTCTCTTTTGTCGCGCAGAGAGGAGTGTTTTATACCTTTGTGAGTCGCCGTGTGCCAAAGAAGCCACCAATACCGGGGACAGAGAAGACCGCGAAAACGAGACGCACCTTTAATACTACTACTAATACTAACGGCTCTGTTTTTGTGAGAGAGTGAGAAGAGAATTTTGAATCCCGTTATTTTTTAGTATTAGGTCAAACTTTGAGATGATCATGATGATGATGACGCAGCAGCAGCAGCAGCAGCAGCAGCGCGAACAACACGACGGCTTTGGTGGTGGGTTCGAAAAAAACGCGACGACGACTGTGGTGGGTGGCTGCTGTAAAAGCGGAAAAAAACGAGGAGCCGCCCGTGCTGCTGCCGCGAAAAGAAGAAGGCGATATTTATGGTCGTCGGTATCCCCGGTGAAAGCGACGTTCGCTTTGATCGCGACGATGCTTCTCTTGGGAACGCGAGCCACGCTGCGCGCGTCTGCGGCGACACCAGACCTGAGCGGGTACATAACAAGTGGTTTGCAGGGAGTCGTGTGGGACTGCCTTCAAATCGAACCGATCAAGGGGGAATGCGGGTCGGAGTATTCCCCCATGCTCGGCTCGACTTTCGGGGCGGACTTAAAAGACTGGGACGTGTCGATGATAAAAAACATGGACGACGTGTTCTCTTACGCGTACGATTTTAACGGGGACTTGTCGAACTGGGACGTGTCTTCGGCGACGTCGATGTACGGAATGTTCTCGTATTCGCAAGATTTTGAAGGCGACGGGTTGGAAACGTGGAACACGGGCAACGTGAAGAACATGCAAGACATGTTTTGGGAGGCAAAAAAGTTCAACGGCAAAATTTCCAACTGGGACACGACTTCGGTGACGACCATGAAGTGGATGTTTGACCAGGCGAAGAAGTTCGACCAAGACGTTTCCGGGTGGACCTACCACGACGGGAACATGATCTGCGATTGGGTAGAATCTCCCAATTGGATCTACACGTGTTACGGTGGCCAAGGCGCAGAGACAGAATTGATGTTTCAAGATGCCGAGGCGTTTCTGTCCAAGTATAATTGTGGGGTAAACGGACCGCCAAGGGACTGCACGTCAAACGCGCAGGGCGCGGCGGTTTTGGCCGGCGACCCCGGCGACGTGAAGTTCGACCCAACAACGTATGACGTCTCGTGGTTCAACTCCGATGCTGCGACGGATCGTTACACGTTGGACGATAAGACGATTTGGGGCACCCCGAGGTTTGACGTCCAATCGGGCAAAACCATCACCAATATGAAGTTTGAATTGAACGAGGACTACGCGAAAATGATTGGCGGGTGCGTCTTGCCGGGCGTTTTAGTCGCCGGTTTCTTCCTCGTGCTTACTTTACTCTTCTTCATGTTCAAGTTTGCAACGTGCTGCTTTTGGGTGGTGACTGGGGCGTGCGAATGCTGCTTGAAATCGAAAATTCCCACTTCATCGGAAAAGACGTTCGCTAAGTGCTTCGTCGTGGTGTGCGCTTTGATTTCCATCGTCGGGTGCGGGTTGATTTACTGGGGGGCATCGGAGTTACCACACGCTGTCGCCGACGTCGTCGACGTACTCGAAAGCGCGGTGAACGTGTTGAGAGATGACGTGGACAAAATCGATTCGGCATACGACAACGCCGAGAGTTTCCTCTCAGACGGCGGCCAACATGAACAAGTGCAAATTGCCAACACGCGTGCGAGCGTGGAGTCAACCGTGGACACGTTTGAAAACGAGGTCGAAAAGTACGTGGAAAAAACCGAACAAGCTGCCATCGCATTGGCCACGTTCTTGTTGGTCGTTTCCTTGGTTTGTGGCGGTTTGGTCTTTGGTAACTTCAAAAAGTGTATCTTCTTCGCCTCCATACCGTTGTGGCTATTTGTGTTGGTTTCGTGGATCATGTTTGGCGTGTTCATTGGCCTCGCGCAATTTTTCGTCGACTTGGAAATGACGGTGCTCGATTGGCGATCGGCGGAAGCGTTCTACCCGCCCGCCGCGAACCCAATGACATCGTTGGACGACGTGTTACCGTGCTTTTCCGATCGCGTCGCTTTGGATACGATAACTGGTGCTAGAGAAGCAATTCAGCAAGGTATTCACAGTTTGAACAGCGAGTTGTACTCTACACAGCCGACTGTTACTGAGTACATCAACGAAGAATATAAGAAAACGACGGTGATGTCAATGTGCGGGGAGAAAGATGGTAAGTTCAACGAAATTGGTGTCGACAACAACGTCGTGTACGACGAATACAAAGCGTTGGCGTGCAATTTGTACGAGAGAGACGAGTTGGAAGCCACCACCAACGTTTACGAACGTACTGCTCCGAGCGGCTACGTTCAAGAGTGGTCGGGCGTAAACAAAACGCACTCGATATTGTTGCAAGACGCGAGCGCGTATTACAACAGTTTGGACTTGAGCGCGGTGTCGGGGATCAAAGACATGATTAATGTGATGCCAAACATCCATTCTGTGGCCCGATGCAAATACGTGCAACAATTTGTGGCGAGGATCGCTTTGGAAGAAGATTACGTCGATCCAATCACGGGCGCAACGATTCAAGCCCCAGACGACTCGCTGTTGTTTCGATTGTTGAACTCTTCCGAAATCTTAGCCGGGGCGTGGCTTTTGATTGGTTTGTCGTACATTTTATTGTACGTCGTCATGATGAAATACATGTATTGGATGCAAGCCGAAGATAAGGAAAAATTAACCGAGGAGGAAATGAGAGAAGTGTGGGGTTCGTACCACGAATAAATTTATAAACCTTATTTATTTAAAGAAGAAGATTTCTTTTGAGAGAGAAAGTGTGCGTGTTGACAATGCGTGTTGACAATGCCGTGTACACTTATCGTTATTTATTTTGTTATATGACGAAGAGACATATATATTTATATTTTTATGCTGCTACATGTACCTAGCTATGTACGTATTCCAAGTACGTTCTATCTTTAAAATGGCGCGGTGTATTGCGTCAACGGATGCTCGCCACCACTTTCGCTCGTATCGTCACCGTCGGCGCCGTCGGCGTCGCTGAAGTTTGACATGTTGCTGCCTTGACCACCAACACTCTCTATACCTTCCAGGCTTCGCGAGTGGACCACACCATTCCCAGACTCACCACTCACCACGTCATCCTTTTGCAACGCCTCGCTCGCGGAGTGCGAGACGCCAGGACTTTTATTATCGTGATTATCGTGTTGAGGTCTCTTAGAAGAGACACCGTCAAAGAGAGCGTCCAACGTGCTCGAACCCGATTTAAGTCCCATCATTTTCTGATTCGTAGACGCTTTGTTGATATTCGGAACAACCGTGGCACCGTGGTGCTCGTGTTTATTGTCATGTTTTACTTCTTTACCACCGTTCATCTCGATCGCGTTCCCACAACTGACGACGAAGAGTTTAATTTGCCCTAACGGCGTCCATTTGCCCGTGAAGACACTAATCGGCGCGTCTCTTCCGCATATTCGTTCCCTATGCGACGTGATATTGCCCGCACCACTAATTTCCACACTTTCACCGCTGTCACTCAGCGAGGGCTGTTTCGACCCTAACCCGAATATGTTCGCTAACGAGTTCTTTCTCGAGCCCATACCATCAGAACCATTACCAGATATCGGTTGAACTGACCTATATTCCGAACCTGGACCTCCTCCTCCTCCTCCTCCTCCTCCTCCTCCTCCTCCGCTTGAAACGCCCTGCTCCGCCGAGGATTTCGAATGCGTCCCTCCTCGAATTCCTAAACATCTCGAATCCAAAACAGCTGGCGCAATGACAATCCCCACGCCTTCGACGCGAGCCATGCCGCTTATTAACACGATAATTTTCGAGGTATCGTCGCATCGGAACTCAGTCCGCGAGGCGACGCTGTCTTCTGAACCACTTACGACGTTTTCAAACTTTCCTTGCGCCGCGAATCTATGCGGCGAAAACTTTCTCAAACCACCTTCAATCCACGACGTTTTCGATACGACTGCAGCAAACGCGTGTCTCAACGATGATTCCACGAGCAATGCTACCGCAGCTCTTCGGTATGAATCTAAACACTCTCGTTCTTTTTCGTCCGAGAAAATAGTCTCCGCCAACGCTCTCGGGACGATGAAACCAAACATTTTCGCCTTGGCTACCGCTTGAATCCCGGACCGGTGTATGAAAGTGCCGGTTAGCGAATCTCGACACATTTCCTCGTACGCTGTCAATGCCCACGCGGCCCTGTGTGATTTACAACCAATAACTAACGGTTCATCCCCGGGAACGTCGTTGATCGTTCGGATTTCTAAAACGCCGTTCCCGATCAGCAAAACGCCTTCCTCTGGTAGCGGTTTCGAAGGGTCGATGACGACGTCACCGATGGAGTACTCAATAACGTCGGTTTCGCGAGAGATGCGAGTTCGCAAGGTCCGAGACGTTACGCCAGACCTGATGGTTGGATCCATGATTGGTATGGCGGATAAAATGCGCCCGGGAGATGTTTTCGATGGCCGCAATGGTTGCGAGAGCAACTTTCGCAACACCTGCGCGTGCTCGCTGGACAATATAGCCGCCTCACCTTGCTTCAACAAACCCGTTCGAGTCAATCGGGCAATCTCGTGTGAGACGACCTCTAGCGTTTCTCTGGCTAAATCTTCCGAACGTAAAGCTCTCGCCACGTGATTGTGCAAATGTTGCATCTTCTTCAACAACTCCTTTGCCTTTTCGCACTCCTCGTTGGATTCTTTGAGTACGATGCGCAAGTGTTCTTGAACGGCTAACGAAGAAGAAGCGGTCGTTTCTGCTTCCAACTGCTGGACGGCGTCGACTCTGCGACGGGATGGACCTCTATGCGTCCCGGTACCCGTGGCAGATGCTTTGTTCGCGCCGCCGCCGCCGCCGCCGCCAATCTTACTTTGGTTGCCTTTACGTTTGCCGATGGGCGAGGTCAACGAGTTGGAAGTTAATTGGTTCAACGAGTGAATAGAACTTTGCGTCAAGTAATGATCGGAATCGGGTTCAACGCTACCGATCGCACCGCCTTTACGTATCACCGTTCCTCCGACTTTGCCGTCTTCGCTCGTGCGTTCCTGTTGTTGCTCTTGTTCCTTTTTCTCTTTCGAATCCAACAAAAGTCGTTCAAATCGCACGGACGTTCTCTCGTGCACCGCGCAAAATGTGCTCAACGCTTGCATTTGACGTCGAACGAGCATCCATGGTTCCTCGATGATGCTTAATTTGCGTAAACCTTGTAAAATTTTCTTCCCGATTTGGTTGGATTCCATAAACGCGCTCAATTTCTTCCTCCACGTTTTCGGTTTCAACATTCTTAAGAGATGATCTAAATCCATCAACGGCGTTCCCGGTGGTTCGTCTTCCGCGAATTCTCCGGCTTCCATGATGTATCCGCACACGATTGCGTCGCACAAATCTTCCTCTAAAATTTTCCAGGTTTCCGATCGAACGCCGTGAAGGAATCGTCGACGGATTTCCTGGACCAACAAATTCTTATTCTGTTCGCGCATAAAATCATCTCGTTCGGCCATTTTTATCGCCTCCATCTCTGTCTCATCCATTCGAGGATCGTCAACGACTCTCAAAGCGGGAATGAGTTGTTTGACGGCGGTAAAATCGGGAGCGCCGACGTATTGCACGCCCGTTTGGCCCAAGGTTTGTTCATAGTGTTCCATCGCGCGTTCGTGTATAGCTCTTCGCGCGGCCGTTAACGCAGATGCTTGCGATTTTTCTGCTTTCAATAAACCGCTCAAACGTAACATCAACGCGCTCGTCGAAGCGTTCAATAATAACGTTCCAACGACCGCGGATGAGACTAAAATCAAAACCAACCCTCGATCTCGCGCGGTGAACGCGACGTCTTCTTCCAAGACGACCAAACCCAACGCTAAACTAATCGCGCCTCTTAAACCACCCCAAACGCATATGAACCCTTCCGATCGACTCATTTGGTACCCGGATTTCCATTTCATTGGAATCCACAACATGGAAATAGTCACGAATCGAATGACATTTAAAAACACGTACAACAAAACGCCCCATCCGGCATCGGAAAATTTCAACTCCAACTCGTCGTTCATAACCTCCGATGCTATGATAAACCCGGTCAAAACGAAAACCAGAGTGTTCGCACAATACGTCAAAACCTCCCAAAAGTGATGCATCGTGTGCTCAATATTACCGACGAAGAAAACGCGACCTGATCGACTGATGTAAAATCCCATGGTCACGCACGCTAACACGCCAGAGACGTGAAAAACGCTCTCGGCAACCATAAACGTCAAGTAACACGCAAACAACGTCAACGTAATTTGCACCAAATGGTCTCTGAAAATCGTTTTCAGCCAAAATATAACCAACTGTCCGGCGACGACGCCAACGAGTAAAGCCCCCAACGGTTTTGTTAAAAGCATCACAAACACATCCAACGCGGTCTTTTGCTCGCCTTTACTAATCTCAAAAAACAACGTAAACACGACGATCGCTGTACCATCGTTCACCAGCGATTCGCCTTCAATCACGTGGCCTAAAATTTTCGATGCGCCTACTTCTTTCAAAATCGACACCACCGCGACTGGATCCGTCGCCGCTAGAATCGATCCGACCATCATCGAAAAGTTCCAGTCCCAATGAAACGGAAACGATTTCAACACCGTCGCGGTCAGCGCCATGTTCATTAACACTCCAGGTCCGGCTAATATCACTATCTTCGTCAGTACTTTCGAGAGCGTGTGCCACTCCATCGAAAAACTCGACTCGAAAATCAGTGCCGGTAAAAACACCGCGAGTAACAGGTGCGGGTCGATGCGCGTGAACGCGTCCAGAGACGATTGCAATCCCTCGGAAAATCCACCTTTTGTGTTCACCACGCCCATGCACATGCCGATGAGGAGCAACGCCACCGTGTACGGTACCGGGCTATTGATCACCGTGAACAGCGACCGGTTCGCCGTGCCAAGCGCGAGGGCGATGAAAATAAACCACAATATTGCCGTCGGATCGTCGTGCTCTTCTGTGTCGTCGTCGCCGCCATCGGAAGACGCCATGATTGATGTGTCGCGTTCCAATGCCGTTACAAAAGTCCCTACTAATAATACTAATGATGATGCGCGTTGTTTTACCGTCCTCTTTGATGAACCCAGCAGATGTTTCGTCGCCCGCCAAAGGGTTCAGCAAAGATCGAATTCGTCGTCGTCATCGACGCGAGACCAGACGAGCTTTAAAGACTGCGATACTACTACTGCTGCTTTTTCCAGAAGGTATTAGGGAAAGTGCGCAAAGTGTTTTGTGTTGTGGAGAAATCGAGTACTTTTCTAACGTAGGTATTTGAGAGGAGGCGTATAATAAATCGAAGAAGAAGAAGAAGAAGAAGACGAAGAAGAAGAGGTTTTCTTGCAACGCGAGGAGCGGAAACTGTACTACAACGCGAAACCAATCTTTTGAAAACACCTGGCGACGACGAGCTGGGCGTCGTGGTCGAGCTGACCCAAAAGGTCCTTGACGGTTTGGCGAGCGTGCTGATCGCGCGAGGCGCGCTGCGCTAAGGATTGACCGAAATAGACTTCGACGTCGGGAACGTCTTTCAAGACGTCGTCGTCGGCGTCTTTACCGGCGGGTTTCGCGGCGGAGAGTTGAGAATAGGTGGCGGAATAGCCCCCTTGCTGCTCGATCTTTTCCAAAAGCTCGTCCGCGAGGTCGATGTCATCGGCGAGATGATTGGAAGCGGCGTTAGAGGTACCGTTTGGTGCCTTCCCGTCTTGGTCTTGGGAAACGTACGCGTCCGCGCACTTCGCCGACGCAGCGCACACGTCTCTCCAACATTGAGCGTTCGTGTTTAACAAATCTGTTTCGCATAAAAATCGCGCGCCAGCCGCGGCAACGAGTTTCTTCTCCTCTTTGGCAACTTTCAGACTTTCAACGGCAAAGATGTTCGAGAGAATCATCTCGTGAATCCCAGCTTGTATGGTTGTCATGGTTGAAATTGCCGCCTCCGCGCCGCGCTTGGCTACTAAAACGCTCAAAAAGACCACAAATCCTCGGCAGAATTTCGGCGTTTTGCCAGTTTGTAAGCGTTGAAACAAAACCTGCCAAATCGTCGGCAAGTGTTCGCTCCACACGGATAAATCTAAACTTTTCGCAAAGGCGTTCAAAATATAAAAGCCTTGATGATCGTGCGCTTTACTCGAGATGAGTTTTTGAAACACCCCTAAGACGCCAGTGAGGTATCCTAATTGGGCGATTTGTACCGGCGCGGCTTTGAGATACGCGTCTAATAAGCGCACTAATGCAGGAATATTGGCTTGCCTGTCCCACGTTTGAGGCGCGAGTAACGCCGGGAGGAGTTGGACGTATTGCTCGGTTAACGTGATACCTTGTCCAGCGGCGGTCTCGGCAGGAGGCGTCGAGGATTCCAACATCAACGCCAAAATTTGAAAGACGTACGGCGTGAATTCCGCGTTATCCCTGGCGAGAATTCCCATGAACGTAGGGAATATCGCATTTTCAACGCGCTGCTTCTCTTCCGAATTCGGCGAAAAATCGACGCACTGCACGCACGCCGTCGTGGCTTCGAACAAGAAGTGATTGTACGTCGGATTCCTAGGGTTGTTCGCGGCTTCGTCGAGGCGTTTGCAAAGCTTTTCGCAACACGCAAAAATAACTTCGTTGGTGATTAACTTGTTGCTGCTGGCATTTGAACGACTACCACCGACGTATCGCAACGTCTTTGCGACTAGTTTCGCGATGAACTCATTCTCGCTCGAATTTTGCAATTCAAATCCGTTGAAACAGTTTTGCAAAATGTCGTTCGCGAAGGGCGCAAAATCGTTCGGAGTAAACTTGACCGGCGCAGAAGCGGCTATTGTGCTATTTTGTTGTCGTTGTTGCTGCTGCTGGAACTGGCTATAATCGCGACAGGTCATCATCTTCTCCAAACAGTTCGCTGCGTACGAGTGAACGACGTTTGAGTTATCCAAGAGCAATTTGGTCAAATGTGGTAACATGTGCAATTCCGCGTCTCGAGGGACGAATCCTCGAAAAACAGTCAAGAATTTCAAACAGTCCGCTCGCACGACCGGGTGCGACGTCGTCACGTTTTCGCACAGTTCGCTCTTGATGTGCGCGTTGAAGAAATCCGTCACGTCCACTAACTCGTTAATCTCCGTCGCGCCTCGCGCATTGGTTTTCTTCTTCACCGCTAACGCCAAGACTAGATAGATGGCGCAGTCTTTCGCTTTCCAAAACATCGATGGATTTTGGCTATACTGCGCTAAGAGCTGTTGCACGTATCCACCAATCGCGGCAGTGCAGCTTTGCGGAAACTTGGAAGCTAACGCTTTGATCAATTCGCACGCCGCCCTTCTCCTCGTCTCTTGGTCGCCGCCTTCCATATCTCTGCGCAAATACTCCGCAAAGTTATCCGTAAAAATCTCCTCGTCATCTGTTCTAAACTGCAAGTTTGGAATGGCTATATTCTCTATGATATTTTGCAGCGTTTCTGGCGCCTCGAAGAGTTTATGATGCACGCCAGAAGCGACGACGGTTAAAAAAGCCATCCCCGATGACGCAACTCGTTCTCGGTGTCGTTCGACTTCATCCTCATCCTCTTCGTTTTGTTGACTAGTATTGTGACCGCTACTTTTATCCTTAGAATAGTTCCCCAGCAACGTCCAGACGTCTCTCACGAACGTCTCCAAGTACGGTTTGAACTCCTCTTCGTTCTTCTCCGCGTATAGATGTAACGCGTCACAAATCGCCGCGCGCAACGCGTCCACGTCCATCCCTTTACCAAGAGCACCATTTTCACCACCACCACCATTTTCTGTCCCAACGTTCAACATCCCGTGAAACAACTCCATCCAATGCGCGATATCGTCCTCAAATACTTCAGGCAACTCTTGCGAGTTCAACGAGTAAAAAATCCTCAGGCACAATCTCAACGCCTTCACCGCTTGACTCCTCTTCGCTTCCTCGTCGCCGCTCGAGCTCGAGACAACCTTCTTGGCATACTCCCTCGTCACTTCCAACAAAGGTTTCGCGAATCCATCTAATGCCATCTTTAACTCCATGTACAACGCGTCAGTCTTTGTCGCTCCTCGAAACCGTTTAAAAATCGCATTCGCCACCGTCAAACACGCGACGGACGTCGCCGCGTCTTCCGCCGCCATCGATCGACCAATCTTATTCACCAAACTCGGTACGAGTTCCGGCCACTTCCCGCTCGGAAATTCTTTCGTGCACACTAAATCCGTCGTCGCTATCACTTGCAGCGCTTCTGCAAGTTGGTTCTTCACCTGTTGATTTGAATTCGTCCCGTCCAGCGCTTTTTCCAGCACCAAACTTCGCAATCGCTCCTTCGCGGGCGCTTCGATTTCCTTCGCGTCGTCTTCTTCGTTTTCGTCCACCGTCCATCGTTTCTTGATCCCATTTTTGAGCGCGACTGCCGCCGCCAACTTCCCGCCTTCCGACACCACCGGCGTCCCCCCGTTCGCGTCGTTCACCCCCGAAGAGAGCGCGAGTAAAGATTCCAATCCCGTCGCGTGATTTTGAACGTTTTCGAGTAAAAATCGCGAACTTTCCTCGCGCGTTCGCGGGTCCGGAGACAACGTCGCGTCCAAACACGCGGCGAGGTGCGACGCATCCATCGAAGACGCGTCGATTTTCCAGTCGCTCTCTGCGTTTGGGTGGTGGTGTTTTTTTGGACGGTGATGGACAAGAGGTGTCTTTTGCAACAAGCGGCGGATAAATGAAAGAAGATCGGGACCCGATGGATTTGGGAGTCCACGGGAGAAAAATGTTTAGGGTTTTTGTATAGATGCTTTTTTTTACAACACAATTGAAAAGAAGGGCGTATATACTACTTAGTAGTATATAAGAGAGAGAGAGAGAGAGAGAGCGCGTTCTGTGTCTCAACGGAGACGCTTTGACCAATCTCTACTATGCGCGCGAATAATAATACCCACAAAACAACAACAGCTCTCATCAGGAGGGACCTTGACTGATGCTCACGCCTTGACCCAAATATTCGTCTTTGAGTTTTCTCGGCGCGCCGCCGACGCCGCCGACGCCCGCGAACGGCGAACTCCCGCTCTCGCCGCCGCCGGTGTTGGCCGAACCGTTCGCGTCGAGGATATTCGTACCACCGTCGACGTCAAAGTCGCCTAAAAATCGAGCGCGCAAGTCGCTCAAGACTTTTGAAGGGTCGACTTTACTGCCACCCCACACGCCGGCGCCGACGCCGTTGCGGGTGCGTTCGACGCCTTCCATGAGTTCTTCGTAGCCGCACGCGTCTTTGCCGTTGCGAGCGGCGAGTAAGGCGGCTTCGTTACACGCGTTTGCGAGTTCGGCGCCGGTAAAACCCGGAGTTTGTCGGGCGACGGCTTCGCAGATTTGGCCTAATGGTTCTTTTAAGCGCATGCCTCGTAAATGGACCGCTAATATTTGCGCGCGACCGCTCGTGGTGGGCGGACCGACAAAGACGCGTCTGGTGAGTCGCCCCGGTCGAGTCAACGCCGGGTCGAGTGCGTCCGGTCTATTCGTGGCAGCTAAAACTAACACGCCAGCAGCTTTGTTAAACCCGTCCATTTCAACGAGCATTTGATTCAACGTCTGGTCGCGTTCTTCGTTCAATCCGGCGCCACGTCTAGCGCCGATAGCGTCGAGTTCGTCGATGAAAACGACACACGGGGATTTCTTGCGCGCTTCCGCGAAGAGTTCGCGAACGCGAGCGGCACCACGACCGACAAAAAGCTCCACAAATTCCGAGGCGGCGACTGGGAAGAAAGCGACGCCGGCTTCACCGGCGACCGCTCGCGCGAGTAAAGTTTTCCCCGTCCCCGGCGGTCCAACTAAAAGACACCCCGCCGGGAGGCGATGGCGAACTTCTTTGTACCTCTCCTCGTTTCTTAACATTTGAACGAGTTCGTAGAGTTCCTGTTTCGCTTCATCCACGCCGGCAACGTCTTTGAAGGTTGTCTTCGGGCCTTTCGAGTCGTCTTGCGCGTTTTTCTTCTTCTTACCGTTTTGTAAACCGCTTTGTTTTCGGACGATGCCTCGCAACCAAAACATTAAAGGGATAATCGGAAGCCACACGAACGCGGTAGCTAACGCGCCTTTCGACGCGAACGTCGAGATGGCAGGAGACACCGCCGAGAATTCCACGTTTGCTTTTTCGAGCTTTGGAATCAACTGCACGTCGTTTGGCAATCGTCTCGTTTGGTACCTTCGTTTCATGTATTTCTGTTGCGGAGGACGTTGCTTTTTCAAAGTCGTCGCCGAGACCGCGGCGTCCGCTTTCATCGTCGGATTCGACGCGACCAACGACGACGATTCCTTCACGTCGAAGAGTAACCTCGTCGTCCCTTCTTCGAATCTCACTTTCGTCACGTCGCCTTTCTGCACCGCTTTCAAAAACGTCGAATACGCGACGCTCTTCACCGCCGGCGCCGGCGGATGCCGCTTCGCGTGTTCTCGCCGAAGACCCGCTCCGCTCCCGATAAAAAACGCCGCCGACAACACAAACTTCGCGACTCGCGTTTTCAGCGCCCACCCGATTCCTCGCCACGCGTCTACGACGATCGTTTTTATCACGACGAGGCACAGCATCACCCGTCGTTTCGTAAATTCAATCAGCGAAAAATTCCTCCGTCGATTGGTTTCCATTTTTTCCTCTTCCGTTTCTTCCGAGAAGGAATGCATCACCTTGTCCGACGGCACGTTTTTGTTCTCGGAAAACGCATCATCATTGGTTTTTTCGGTACCATCATCATCATCATCCACGACAAAATCGTCGTTGTTCCGGCCGGAAGCGACGACGAACGCATCGTCGTCGTCGTACTCTCTTTTAGTCGTCGGAACGATGACGATGCTCTCGAGGAGACGAATGTGACGACTTCTTTTTTGACATAATCGAGACGACGACACAAAGCGACGACGACGACGACGACAGTGGTGACGCGTCGAAAAAAAAGTCGTCGCTATTCGTGTCGCCGCCATCGAGTCGTCACTTTTGTGTGTTTTGGCGGAAAGCACAGCACAGCAACAGAGCTCAGCGCGTCGACTTTTGATGAATCCTGTGTGACGATTTTTGACGAATTTTTGGCGAAAGAAGATAAGACATTTTGATACCCTAAACATATGGTCTTACAAAAAAGGAGTGTCGTATTTTTTACTCCTACTCCTAGTACTCAAGGAGAGAGTGCTTTTTTATAACTCCTTACTTACTTAGTAGTAGTAGTACTTATAAGTTAAGTGTGTTGTGTGGTACTCTGTTATGTACGTATGCCAACGTAGTAGTAACTCTGATGAACGTTTCACACAAACGCAAAAATCGCTTTTTTACGATGACTCGACGCTCTCT
>MDSZ01207258.1_pt1 | contig 31896 bp, 26 predicted proteins | sample 811201 | NCBI WGS metagenome assembly MDSZ01 (sample SAMN05326647, study PRJNA326480) | marine metagenome | isolation source: seawater | place: Indian Ocean: North | collected 2010 | reverse complement strand
TTTTAAATGAAAGGCTCGGCGATGTCTACGCAAAAAAAAATAACATTAAAAAGGCCATTTTATACTGGAAAACGGCTCAAAAACTTGGTGCAGAAAGTGATCTCTTAGATAAAAAAATAAAGAATGAAACATTTTTTGAATAAAGCAATATTGGGCCTTATACTTTTTATTGGAATCACCTCTTGTTCTCGACAGTGGATTGAAATGGGAGAGAAACCACAAAAGCTGCCAAGGCTTAAAGAGAAAATGTTTGTTCAAAAAATGGATAGCTTACATGCCATGCGACCTAATTATTTTTATTCCAAAATTAAAGTGTCTTATGCGGATGAAGATCGCAAGGTTTCTTTTAAGTCTTCCGTGAATATTGTCGAGGACTCAGCGCTCAGTACCATTTTGTCTTATGCTGCAATTCCTGTTTTTACAGCTTATTTAGATACTCAGAAGATCACAATTGTAAATAAAAAAGACAAATGCTATACAAATAAATTCATTTCCGAATACTCTGAATTATGGGGAATTGAGTTGTCTTTTGAGAACATTCAAGAACTAATATTTGGTTTACCAATTGGTTATATTGAGCAAGGGAAGTATCACGTATTAAGTACTCCATATGAGTATATTCTATCATCTCACAAAAAACGCGGGCAGAAAAAAAGTGAAAAGCGCAACAAGTCAAACCTAATTTATACATATAAATTAAATGCAAAGGGAAATGGTCTTTCTTCAACACAAATTTACAGCCCATCAGATTCATTTAAAATTGAGATAAAATACAATGATTGGCAAGAAAAAGAAGGGCGATTATACCCAAAAGAAATGATGGTTTCTCTAACAGGTCCAAAAACCTCGGCTGAAATAAAACTATTATTTAATAAGTTGAAAATTAACTCACCAAGAAAATTGTCCTTAATTATCCCTGAAAGTTATGATCCGTGTAATTAGTTTAATTTTATTTGTTGGACTGTCATTTGCAGTAACCCCTCAATCTAAAACTGACAAGCTTAAAAGAGAGCAAAAGAAGCTTGAGAAAAAAATCACGAATACTAAAAGTTTATTAAAAAAAGTAACATCAAATAGAGAGGCCTCTATCAATGAGTTAAAGCTGATTGAAAACCAAATAAAAAGTCGAGAAGCGCTACTTAAGGTTTATGACAATCAGGTGAAGATGGCAGATGTGTACATATCGGAAAAACAGGAAAAAGTTCAGGCATTAACCAAGAGAATGGAAAAGCTCAAAGCTCAATATAAGGAGATGGTTTTATATGCATATAAAAACAGAAATAAAAACGGACAAATGATGTTTGTTCTTTCTGCGGATAGTTATTATGAGGCTCAAAAAAGAAATAAATATTTAAAAAGTGTTTCCGCACTTCATAAAAAGCAAGCGGCTTTGATTGTTCAAGATCAAATAAAAATTAAAGATGAAATTCAAGCTATCGAAATCGAAAAAAAGAAAAAAGAGGAGACATTAATTGAAAAAAGGCGAGAACGAGAAGCAATTGAAATTGATAGGAGTAAAAAAATGGAGGTTTTGGAGAAAATTCAAAAGGAGGAAAGTATTTTACTCGCTGAAATCAGGAAAAATGAAATTAAAAAGCAGGCCATAAAAAAGAAGATAGATGAGGTCATAAAACGGGAACTTGAAGAAATTGAAAGAAAGCGAAAAGAGGCAGAGCGACGCAGAAGAGAAGCCGCAAGAAAAAATGGGGAAGATGTTTCTTCAACAACACAAAGCTTTACAGATCAATCTTCTGAGGGAAAAATCAGTAGCAAGAAATTTCAAAACAATAGAGGAGCATTGCCTTGGCCTGTTACTAAAGGCTCTATTACTGAAAAATTCGGAAGAAATCAGCATCCTACCTTAAACGGCGTTTATACGAATAATAATGGAATTGATATTTCATGCCCATCAAATTCTCAAGTTAGAGCAATCTTTGAAGGAGAAGTAACGAGTGTGTTTACAATACCCGGCTCCGGAAAAGTCGTAATCATAAAGCATGGCAATTATCGAACCGTGTATAGTAACTTAAAGGAAACCATGGTATCAAAAGGAAACAAGGTGTCTACAAAGCAAAAAATTGGAACCATTTTAAGTGAGGACAACTCACTTGGGATATTACACTTTGAATTACACTTAGTTAGTGGAACCTCAACAAAAAGTCTTAATCCTGCGCTGTGGATTGATCGTTAGCTTTGAGACTCATGGCAATAATCATAGCACACATTGCCCAAATAGGAACAGCCGCTTTATCTGTATCTAAATAGTTATTTAAAAATGCATGAATAAAATAAGTGGATAAGGAAATGATAATACCCATAATTAAAAGCTTAATATCATTTTCATGACTTGGTGTTTTATAATAAAGCTTTATTGCACAAGTGAAGATTGAAGCTACGATTGAAATAAAAAGTAAAAGCCCAATTATACCACTTTCAGATAGCGCACTAAGATACTCACTGTGCGCATTTCCCATGTCTCCAAAGTTCGTAGATATAATCGTTAGGTTTTCGGGATCTTGAAAAGGGGCGTATTCAAACGCATAGGTTCCTGGGCCAAAACCTAAGACAGGTCTTTTCTTAAACATTTGGTATGCACAATCCCACCGATTAATCCTCTCAAGATTTGATGCATCTGTGGTTACATTTGCTGCGCTTTGAATTTTTTCTTCAAAAGCTTCGGTAGTATGCTCATGCTTATTTTTTGCCAAAACCAGTTGGATATTATCCCATTGCGCATAAATTACAAATCCCAGTGCAAGCCCAAGCCCAAGTAATAACTTAAAATTAACCCTAAAATAAACAAGCAACCCAATTATTCCAGCGCAAAAAACACTTAACCAAGCAGCCCTTGTATATGAAAATATTAGTCCTGTAATTAAAATACTATTCAAAAGAATCAGGACGGCTTTCGATAAGGCCGGACTACCTTTTTGATTCAATAAAGCAAGGCTAATTGGAAGACAAAGTGCAACAGTTGCTCCATAAATGGTATGGTCCTTAAAAAAGGGCCACATTACCCAATGCCCTTCCTCTTCTCCAAATCCATAAATAGAATGGTGTATCAATGTAAAACAAACCACAAGGGAGCAAGAAACAATAAATAGCCATAGAAAAACAACTCTATTTTCATGCTTTTTAAAAAAATATGTTCCAAAAATCAATATGGGAATAATGAACCATAGTCTTGCCAATATAGACTTAAATGAAACGATAGGATCTGTACTTGTAATTGAGGTAATGATAAGCCAAAATAAATACACTAGTACGCAAATTATAATTGGATTCCTCCATATTCTTTTATCTAAAAATGGAATTTTCATTTGAAGGAAAAGAAAAAAAATCATGAGACCAAACAATAGGGGCTCAGTGGGTAAAAATAGTCCAAAGCTATCTGTATACTCTTCTATATTCACAGATAAAGGAGTTAAAAATGCAATAGATAAGAAGAACTTTTCGGTTTCGAAAATGGCCAGATAAATGAATAAAAGTGCAATAGGAAAAAAACCTAAATACTCAAGCTTCATGGCATTTAAAAGACCAAAGAGAACAGCTAGAGCTACTGCACCTATTAATAAACCGATTTTATTTACACCGGCCATTGACTATGACTTCAGCTTTAATTCTTTGTAACGATCAATGATAAGAAGAGAAAAGACAATAAAAATGAAGGAACCAATAGCTGCGATAATTGTGATTATTATTCTTTTTGGTTGGTCTTTTTTATCTGCAACTGTTGCTCTTTGAACAACAAACTTATGGCTAAAATCTGTTGCAGCATCAGATTCTGCTTGTTCATAAGCCACTTTAAAATCTTCTAGTTTTGTTATTTTTTCATTTCTTTTTCTTTCTAAACCATCGAAAGTTGACCCCAAAAGTGAATTAATTTCAATCTTCTTTTGTAGTATTTTCTTTTCCTGAGGGTTTTTTGAATCCACCAAAGCTTGAAAAAGTCTTGACCGTACATCAAGCGAAACTACCCCGAGTTTGGATAAGCTGTCCATCTCATTTAATAAGGCATTGATTTCATTTTCAAGTTGCTCTTTTTTTCTTTTGGTAATCTCAAAAGCAGGTAGTGTTCTTTTCCTAATTATATTGTTTTTAACGGTATCAATTAGACTTACAATCTCATTAGCCATTTTTGCAGCCAGTTTCGGGTCACGATCCAAAACATCGATTTTAATCGATCCAAACCTAGTTCTCTCAAAGGAGAAATGTCCCTCATATGCTTTATTCAGTTTATCATACTTGTACCCATCACTTTCACTAATGTTGTAATGTTTCATTAGATCAAATTTCTCAACAATTAAGTCTTTAATTTGGGCAGATTGCAAAATTTGAACAAGCTGTTCTGCTTGCTCTTCCTCCCCAAAATCCATAGAAGAAGCTTTCGTATTTCTTTGTTCAGAAAAAGATACTGAACTAGACGCTGCAGGAAATATGATAGCTGTTGATAGGTATAAAGGTGTAATCAGGTATGAAAGACCGAAAGCAAGTGCACTAGCAACAAATGAAAAAGACAAAATTATTTTTCGTTTGCGAAATAAAAATGTCAATAAACGCTCTCTTTCTTTATTTAAGTTTAGATCAGTTTGTTCCATTATATTTTTTTCAGGTTACGAAAATAGGACTTATAAATACAATTAAAACTGTATTTACGATAATTTATTTGATTTGACCTGAAGAGAAATAAAGTTTCTTCATGGATTTAAGGTCAATTAAAGACATAGAAAAAGTCAATATGAAACCAACAAACATTTGGAAAATGATTAAATATGAACTGTTTTGAAGGTAATGACTTACGAGAAAAAGGCCTCCAATTAAAACAAGAAACTTTATAGCGCCAAGTATTTTAATAGGGATTTTAAAATTCACAACACAGTAACTGTATTGAAGAATTGCAGTTGTCAGCTGTGTGAAAAATGTTGCAATAGCAGCACCGAGAGCACCGTGAGTAGGAATTAGTATCAAATTGATACAAATATTTGCAATTATTCCTCCAAGAGAAATAATATTTAACGCTTTTAAATTGCCATTGGCAGTCAATAAGGTCCCGAATATAAAATTCATACAGATAGGAAAAAACCCTAGCATTAAAAACTGAAAGGGGCCAATGGCTTCATTAAAATCTGTATAAATAAGGCCAAGTATATACGCGGAGTTGTAACACGTTACAAATATGATAATGATTACACCACTAAGAAGAAGATTTGCCGAAGTTTTTACGAGATCAAGAACTGCGGGTATAGATTCCTTGAGCTGTTTGGAGAATAACGGGAATAATAACCCGGCAAATATCATCCCAAACATGTACAACGCATCTAATAGGCGAAAACCTTGGGCATAAATTCCAGATTCATAAGCACCATTATGGTGTATTCTTTCTAACATCACCCCATCTACTCTTGTATACAATAACATTAAAACAATTAATAAAGCATATGGCCAGCTTTTTTTAATGAGATTAATGCTAAAGGAAGGGTCCCAAGAAAAATATGGACGACGAAGATGTTTAATTAAAAGTATAAACCCAATACATAGTGTTGCTGCGTAACAAAAGGTTTGAATCCAAATAAACCATTCAATTTTAAAGGTAGTCGGTGCCCAAGGAGAAAACAACATAACACCTCCTATTAGGATTAATAAGGCGCGATCTAAAACTGAAATGAAGGCATCTGTTTTAAAGAAGTGAAATCCGGCAAAATGACTTCTGAAATAGGCAATAGTTAATATTAAAAATTGATTTAAAATAAGAAAAGAAAGAAGAAACATGGGGCGGCCGGAATAACCCAAGAAGTAGGCAAGGCTAAAGGTGAAAACACTGTAAATACTAAACAGAACAACCCGAAAAGTAAATACTCTACCAAAGTATTTCTTTATTTCAACTGGATTTTGCGCAAGATTCTTTGTGGTATAATTATTAATTCCAAAATCCAATAAAATGTTGAATAGCACGGATAAGTTGAGTAGCGAGAAATACAAACCATAATTTTCAGGGCCAACCCTATTTTGAACAGTAGCATCAATTCCAAATAAGGCAATAGGTTTGATAAGTAGATTCAAAAGAATCATCAACACCAAATTCGAAAAGAAAATTCTCTGCATATTATTGCTTTACGAGCAATTTGAATCCTATTCCATGCACGTTCATTATTTCTATATTCTCATCTTCTTTTAAAAGCTTTCTAAGTTTGGCAATATATACGTCCATACTTCTCCCATTAAAATAGTTGTCATCACCCCAAACGGCTCTTAAGGCCGCCTGCCTATCAAGTAGGTCATTTTGATTTTGAACCAATAATTTTAGCAACATATTCTCTTTAGTTGTCAGCTTTTTAGGACCCTCATTTAGGTGGAGAACACTCAACTCAGGTTCATATTGAATTTTTCCAACGTGAATTTTTTCTTGTATGTTTTTTTCATTAGATGCTGTTCGTTTTAGAATGGCATTTATTCTTGCCAAAAGCTCCTCCATTGAAAAAGGCTTGGTAATGTAATCGTCAGCACCGACACCAAATCCTTTAAGCTTATCTTCTTTCATCGATTTAGCCGACAAAAACAGGAATGGGATACTTTTATCTAAAAGGCGGATTTCCGTCCCAAGCGTAAGCCCGTCCATTTCAGGCATCATAACATCAAGCACAAGAAGGTCGAACTTTTGTTTTGTATTATTGAAAAGTTCATATGCTATTTTTCCATTCTTTGCCAATTCAACATGGAAGCCCTTTGCTTGGAGGTAAGAGATAAGTAGCTTTCCAAGGTTTTCATCATCTTCAGCTAGTAATATATTTTTATTTTCTCTCATTGTTTATTCATTGTTATAACAAATGTTGTGCCCACACCATATTTGCTTTTTACTTTTATATTCCACTGATAGCCCTCGCAGATACGCTGAACGTAATTTAAGCCCAGACCAAAGCCCTTAACATTGTGAATATCACCTGTAGGTACACGATACAATTTATCAAATATTTTATCAATATGCTCTTTTTTAATTCCAATACCCGAATCAGAGATGCTTAAAACGATACTTTTTTGATTTTGTTTTATATCAACTTCAACCGAGGCTCTCCCTATACTGTACTTCACGGCATTGTCAAGAATATTTGAAAGAAGATTTCTAAGATGAAGTCGGTCACAAAGTATGATTATTGGTTCTTCAGGTTTAGAAAGCATAATGGAACAATTTTCTTTTCCCACTCGAAATAAGGCGTTTTCTATTACTTTGTCAGCAACCTCTGACAGGTTTACTTCCTCCTTCCCCCATTGAATATTTTGCTTTTCAAGAGCAGCGCTTTCTAAGATGCTTTCCACCAGTACCTCAAGCCTTCTATTTTCTTGTCTAATCATATCAATAAACGGCAAAACTGAGGAATTATCCTTACCATTATTTACATCTGAATCTTCCATAGCCTCGCAAGCCAGAGCAATAGTTGATATTGGTGTTTTAAATTCGTGGGTCATATTTGATATAAAGCCCGCCTTCAACTCAGAAAGGCGCCTTTGCTCGATAATGGTTTTAAACATAAAAACAAAAGCAATGAGTACCAAGACAATAACTATTATTGATCCTGCAATTGATAAGGTCATTTCTTTTAATATATAACGACCCCTTTGTGGAAACTGAATTTGTAAATATAAGGGCTCGCTAAAAGTATTATTTGGAAATAAATTGACCTTATGAATGGAATCAAAAGCCATGGTCGCGTCATAATTTTTTGTTTTTAATGGGAAAACGACAGGTTTTTGTCTACCTTGATAGATGCAGAATTTATAATTTCTAGGCAAGTTTTCACTTTTTAATTCATAGGCAATAATGGAGTCGAGAAAAATTAAATCAATTCTTCGCTGTGGTGTTTCAAGAATATTTTCTTTAAAAGCTTGTACCATCATTTCGTTAATAAACTTGGCTTTTTTAAAGATTTGTTGAGTTACCTTTTGATTAAGCTCTATTGATATTTGACCTGAATCAGCAGCTACGGGTATAATTTTAGTTCCTCCCTGAAAAACATCTTTAATCTCTCTATAGTTTTTAGCTAGTACCCTTTGCTCGGCACTGAGCCCTCGAATAGAATCAAAGGCGCGACCCTGAATAACGAGATATTCCTCTTTATTGCCTTTATTGAAAATGACTGTATCGGTAATCGTTATATTTTGAGTTGGAACTAAATTTTCAAATTCTGTCTTTAGTATTTCCTTATACTGTACACTAAAATCATCATTGACTATATTCATATATTTACGATAATCCTCAGCTTTTTCGTGTCGAAAAGAAATCTTGTCTTGAAAAGATTGAATTTTTTCATTTAATTCTTTAGACTTCCTATTGTAGGTGTAATGTAGCTGATAGGACTGAACAATAATTAAGCTAACAATAGACAATGCCAAAAGCAGGACAGCTAAGCTTATTTTATTTTTTTTCAACACAATAAACGAAGCTAAAGAAAATCAAGTCATTCGAGAAGAAAAGTTAACCATTTTTAACATGATAAAAGTTGATGTGTGTTTTTTAAAAAGTCAAAATCGAAGCTATTCTTTTTGCAATTGCTTAATTTTGCTTCATAAACTATTATTATGATTGAAATTCAGCGGATAAAAGAAAATAAATCCGAAGTTATTGTAGGCTTAAATAAAAGGGGGATTCACTGTGAAAAGGAAATCGATAACATATTGGAGATTGATCAGGATTGGCGAAATGCCAAAACGGAGCTACAAGAGGTGTCCACTAAGATTAATGCGATTTCTAAAGATATAGGTAGGCTTTTTAGTGCAGGAGATAAAGAGCAGGCTCAATCCTTAAAAACTCAAAGTGTAGATTTAAAAAAAGAAGAAGCATCTTTAAAGGCAAAGGTTGAGGATCTTCAATCTAAGCTATCAGGGGCTATAATGTCATTGCCTAATATTCCCCGCCCAGAAGTGCCAGCCGGTAAAGATGAGAAAGACAATGAAATAGTTTTCGAGTCAGGTGAAGGCCCTAAGAAAGAAGATGTGATGTTGCCGCATTGGGATTTAGCAAATAAGTATAATCTTATAGATTTTGAACTCGGTGTTAAGGTAACGGGCTCAGGGTTCCCATTTTACAGAGGTCAAGGCGCCAGACTGCAAAGAGCTTTAATTTCTTTCTTTTTAGATGAGGCGAGTAAGGCAGGATATGAAGAGTTCAGTTCTCCCTTAATGGTCAATGAAGAAAGCGGGGTTGGAACAGGGCAGCTTCCCGATAAAGAGGGTATGATGTACCATGTGGGGACGGAAAACTTATATCTTATTCCCACCGCAGAGGTGCCACTTACAAATATGTATCGAAACACGATACTTCCGAATGCTGATTTTTCAATAAAAATCACTGGACATACGCCATGTTTTAGAAGGGAAGCCGGGAGCTATGGTAAAGACGTAAGAGGCTTGAACAGGTTACATCAGTTTGAAAAAGTTGAAATTGTGCGCATTGAAACTCCAGATAATGCTGAATCGGCTTTACAAGAAATGATTACCCACGTTAAAGGGCTCCTAGAAAAATTAGGATTACAATATCGCATCCTAAAATTATGCGCGGGAGATACTGGCTTTGCCTCTGCGATTACTTATGATTTTGAGGTGTATTCTGCCGGACAGGATAAATGGCTTGAGGTAAGTTCTGTTTCACGTTTTGATACGTTTCAATCAAATAGATTAAAGCTTAGGTACAAGGATGAGAACAATAAGTCTAGACTATGTCACACGCTAAATGGATCTGCATTAGCGTTGCCAAGAATAATGGCTGCACTACTTGAAAATCATCAAACAGAAGGTGGAATTAACATGCCTGAAGTTCTTATTCCGTATACAGGCTTTAATGTAATATCTTAAAATACGGAATATTTAAGCGATTTTATGAGAAAATACATTTTTTTAATACTCTTAATTAGCTTATCCTGCTCTGACCTTGATAAGGAGAAGCAGTTAGAAAATGTATTGAAATTAACAAAGGAAGTTTCAGGAATAAATCAGGAATTTGAGAAATTAAAAATAGATAGTATTCCAGCATTAAAACTGTCAACTTATGAAGTTGAGCGAAGGATAAAACAAAACTATTTCTCTGATACAATTAACCTTGAGTTTGGTCAAAATATGGATGATTACAAGAGAATGAGGAGAATGCTTGATCCTATTGGAAAAGAAGAATTTAGATTACATCAAAGTATTAATGAGGAATTATCTCAGCTAAAAAAACTGCATTTCGACATCTCAAATGGCTACGGTAAAAGGGAGTCTTATGATGAGTATATTCAATTCGAGAAAAATAAGGTTTCTCAAATAAATGTTCTTTTTGGAGAATACGTGAAACTTAGGGCACAGTTCTTGGAAATATATGACAGACTGCACAAGGAATTGCTTGAATATGGTCGGGGCTTGATTTCTCAACAATAATATATGAAGTACCTATTATTTATATCATTTATTGGATTCTCACTTTTTGCATTTTCCCAATCCAATTCTGATTTACAACTTGCTCAGCATTATTATGGGCAAGGTGATTATTTAAAGGCACGAGAATATTATGAGAAAATTTATAATGAATCACCATCATTGGTAATATTTAAGAAATACTATGAATGCCTTATCGAAACAAAAGAATATAAAATAGCCGAAAAAACCTTAAAAAAGGAGATCGCTAAAACAAGCAATAATGTAGACCTTAAATTACAATTAGCTGGTTTTTATAGTGATAGGGAACAGTCGGGCAAGGCGAATAAAATTTATGATGACCTTATCGAAAATCAAACTAATTCTCCCTCACAATGCATTTCATTATTTAGCTCTTTTTTGGTAATGTCTAGGCCCGACTTGGCACTAACGGTTTTAAGCAATGCAAAAAAGAAATTTAAAAGCTATCCATTTAATTTTCAAGAGGCCGATTTGTACGCGCAAAAACAAGAAAAAGATAAAATGATAGAGTCATATTTGTCATTACTTGACAAACATGACTACTATCAGGAAGCTGTTCAAAAGGCACTTTTGCGCCGATTAGACATAGAAATTGAGGACTCCAAAGAGTTTCAGATGCTCAAATCTGCACTATTTGAAAGAGCAAAAAAAGAAAATTCGGGGGTTATTTTTTCGGAAATGTTAATCTGGCTTTATTCACAAGTAGATAATTTTGAGGGGGTTTTTAATCAGGTGGTTTCTGTGGACATTAGATCAAAAGCCAATGGATATAGACTTTATGATTTTGGAATGGTGTGCCGAGAAAATAAAGATTATCAAACTTCTATACGGGCATTTCAGGAGGCAATATCCATAAGCTCTTCTGAGGATATAAAAATGAAAGCTCAAGTTGGAATTCTAAATGTTGGATATATAAAGGTTGCCAAATTAAAGAAATACACTAGAGAAGAGTTGGACAAAATCATTCTTCATTACGAAAAAGTCCTAGAAACTGTAAAGACTCCAAATTCAAGGACACTATCTATAGTTCTTGAGTATGCTGAATTGCTGTCATATCATTATGGAGACAGAGAGAAAGCATTAAAAGTCCTTGCAGATACCGAGGGGTCAACAATGCTTACGGACATTATGAAGGCCAAGGTAAAAATGCTTATAGCAGACATTGAGGTACTTAGAGGAAATGTTTGGGATGCGTCACTCATATATATGCAAATTAGTGAAGCCTTTAATTATGAAACCATTGGGAATAGAGCTAAATTTAAAAATGCAACAATTTTCTACTATCAAGGAGAGTTTGAATTTGCGCAATCACAACTGGACATCCTAAAGCAGTCGACTTCGAAGCTTTTATCGAATGACGCAATTCAGCTTTCAGTAACCATAACCGATAATTACGGGTTAGATTCAAATTATATTGCAATGGCCTGGTTTTCAAAAGCAGACTTATTCATCGAACAATTCAAATTTAAAGAGGCTTTTTCCTTGTTTGATAGTATACAAGTGAATTATCCTTTTCATTCCCTTGCAGATGAAATCTTATACAAAAGGGCTAAGGCCATGGAGCTTCAGGGGAATTGGGAAAGGGCTATAGGGTATTATGAGGATATTCTGAAGTTTCACGAAGAAGACATTTTAGCAGACGATGCGCTTTTCCATTTGGCTGAAATTTTAGAGACTAAATTATTTAAGGACCAAGAGGCCTTAGGAAAATATAAGGCATTGCTTATTGATTACCCATCTAGTCTTTATGGACATGAAGCCAGAAAAAGAGTTCGCTTATTGCGAGGAGAAACCATCACCCCAAGCTCTGAATTTTAGTGCTATTTAGGGATATCTCTAGTAAATGATGGAATACCCGTGATGTCCATTCCTGTGATAAGCAAGTGTATGTCATGCGTACCCTCATAAGTGAGAACCGATTCCAAATTTGCCATATGACGCATCATTGAGTATTCACTTGTAACACCCATTCCCCCATGAATCTGTCGGGCTTCTCTAGCAATATTTAAAGCAATTTCTACATTGTTTCTTTTTGCCATTGATATCTGTGCTGATGTCGCCTTTCCCTCATTTCGTAGCTCTCCCAAGCGTAGTGTAAGCAATTGCGCCTTTGTGATTTCTGTAATCATTTCCGCAAGCTTTTTTTGGATGAGTTGGAAACTACCAATTGGCACATCAAACTGGGTTCTTTCCTTTGAATATCGAAGTGCTTGATCATAACAATCCATGGCTGCTCCAAGAGCACCCCAAGCAATACCAAAACGTGCAGAGTCCAGGCAACTTAAAGGAGCTCCTAAACCTGACCTACCCGGTAAAATATTTGATTTCGGCACACGGACATTATCGAAAATTAATTCTCCTGTTGCCGATGCACGTAAAGATAATTTTCCATGCATTTCTGGAGTACTGAAGCCCTCCATTCCTCTTTCCACAATTAAGCCATGAATTCGCCCTTCTTCATTTTTTGCCCAAACCACGGCAATATCGGCGAATGGGGCATTTGAAATCCACATTTTTGCACCATTCAAAATGACGTGGTCACCATCCTCTTTATAATTGGTAATCATGCCTCCAGGATTAGAGCCAAAATCGGGTTCAGTCAAACCAAAGCAACCTACCATTTCACCAGAGGCCAACTGCGGGAGAAATTTGTTTTTATGTTCTTCACTTCCATATTTCCATATTGGATACATTACAAGAGACGATTGCACTGAGGCTGTTGAACGTAAACCTGAATCACAACGCTCTAATTCTTGCATTATTAGTCCATATGAAATTTGATCAAGTCCAGGGCCTCCATATTCTTCTGGAATATATGGGCCAAAGGCACCTATTTCACCAAGACCAGGTATAAGGTGCTTGGGGAAAACGGCATTTTCATAAGCATCATCTATAATGGGCGATACTTCTTTTTTCACCCATGCCCTTGCGGCATCTCTTACCAATTTATGTTCATCCGATAATAATTCATCCATTAAATAATAATCGGGATGGTTGTATAGATCTGTTTTCATAAAATAAAAGCTTTATCGACTGCAAAATTAACAAATTATACAGGGCTTGTGTTTTTAATTTCTATTTAATTTTACCTCGAGCATGTATCCATTAATAAATTTAATTCAGGTCATTCAACTCTATCCAAGGGAAAATGTTTTAAAAAACACCTTATTGGTTTTAATATTGGTTTGTGTGGGATTTATTGGTTTATCGAGATTAATGTCGCCTCAACTTTTCAAGATAGTCAATAGAGATTTTTGGTCAAGAAAATTCTACAATGAATCCTTTAGCGATTCTGATATTATTTCTCCGGCGGCAAATTTTCTTTTATTCTTGAATCTATTTATCTCATTAAATATATGCTTAATTGCAGTTTTACATGACTCTTTTAATCTTGAAGAGCTTGTATTTAGCAGCTTCCTAATGCTTTCTGTATTTTTTCTTTTTCAGCAACTTAGCTTTCGGTTAAGTTCTATTTTGTTAGGAGAGTCTGGATTGAGAAAAAACATGTCGGTCATTACTCAACAAATATGGAATTTTTTGGGTCTCGTTATTTTTTTATTGGCCTTATTGATTTTATTAAACACGCAGCATGCGGAAATATTTAGGATACTGGTATACATTGTCTTGTTTTTACTTCCTTTCGCCCGAATTGTAAAGGGGGTAATATATGCCAAATCAAATAATTACGATTGGTTTTATATAATTTTGTATCTTTGCACCCTCGAAATACTTCCCCTGGTCGTTATAGGCAAGTATTTTAGAGAATTATTTTAATTAATAAAGAATTTAATAAAATAGTTTTGGCAATAAAAACAATACTAGTCTCTCAACCTAAACCGCAAAGTAATAAATCTCCTTATTTTTCGCTTGCAGAAAGACAAGGTTTAACTATAGATTTCAGGCCCTTTATAAAAGTAGAGGGCGTGAGTCCTAAGGAGTTTAGAGAGCAAAGGGTAAATCTTGCTGACTTTACAGGTGTTCTTTTAACTTCAAAAGTAGCAGCGGATCACTTTTTCAGAATGGCAGAAGCCACTAGGTTTGAGGTGCCAGATTCAATGAAATATTTTTGTATTTCAGAGGCGGTAGCTCTTTATCTGCAGAAGTTTGTTGCATACAGAAAAAGAAAAATATTTTTTGGTAATCAAAATATACATGATTTAATCGATGTGCTTAAAAAGCACAAATCTGAAAACATATTATTACCATGCACTGATATCTTAAGGGATGTGATTCCCAATACACTCACTGAAAACAACATTCAGTTTACCAAATCTGTTTTATATAGAACAGTTGCGGCTGATCTTTCTGATTTAGAAAATGTTTTTTATGACGTGTTGGTTTTCTTCAGTCCTGGCGGAATAGAATCCCTTTTGAAAAACTTTCCTGATTTTAAACAAAATAATACTTTGATAGCAACATTTGGTGCAACAACAGCTACCGCAGCTATTAAAAACGGTCTAAAACCCAACATCAGGGCTCCACACCCTAAAGCCCCTTCTATGGTTGGTGCGATAGAGCTTTTCATCAAAGAGCAGGAAAAAAAGGCTAAAGTTTAAGTTCCTTCATTAAGGATTGAATACCATCAACTGCCTTTTGATTTATTAAATTAAATTCATTTCCATAGTTCAATTCATCCGCTTTTGGGTCAATGATCCACTTTTGGGTATTGGGAGGACAAAAGGATAAAAGATTCGCGGCAGGGTACACTTGTAGAGAAGAACCAATAACAATGAAGTGTGTTGCTCCTACCATTAAATCAATTGCCCTTTCCATCATGGGTACGTTCTCACCAAACCAAACAACGTGAGGGCGGAAGCGAAAACCTTCAGGGCATTTATCATTTTCAGAAAGCTCCCATCCTTCGATAGGATAATATTTTTTTTCTTGATTTGGTCCTGATGATTTTGCATATCGAATATTGCCATGCAAATGCAATACATTTTTCGATCCGGCCCTTTCATGAAGGTCATCAATATTTTGTGTAATGATTTGAACTTCAGCTTTCTTTTCCAATTCCGCGATAGCAATATGTGCTTCATTTGGTTTGGAATTGATTATTTGTTTCCTCCGTTGGTTGTAAAAATCATTCACTAAATCAGGGTTGTGTTTCCAAGCCTCTGGAGTGGCCACATCGTGTATGTTATAATTCTCCCACAAACCATTGGAGTCTCGAAAGGTTTTTATACCACTTTCTGCACTCATTCCTGCCCCAGAGAATATAATAATTTGTGCTTGCATAAATTTGCGTTAATCGTTTCGTAAAGTCATATTAATGTTATAAATTTACCTCACTTAAAAAAAATAAACAATGAAAAAAATTCTACTATCAGCAATTCTTTGTTCAACATTATTTGCGAGCAATTCAATTGCACAGCTTCCAGACGGAAGTATTGCCCCTGATTTTACTACGGTAGACATCAATGGGAACACACACAATCTTTATGACTACCTGGATCAAGGTTACACTGTAGTTATGGATATCAGTGCAACTTGGTGCCCTCCATGTTGGAGTTACCACCAAGGTGGTGCCTTAGAAGATCTTTGGGCAAATCATGGGCCTGCTGGAGCTCCTGGAGTTTCTGCTAATACAACTGATGATGTTGTGGTATTGTGGTTTGAAGGAGATGCTTCTACTACGCAAGCAGATTTAGAAGGTACAGGGTCTAATACCCAAGGTGATTGGATTACAGGGACACAATTCCCAATCTGTGATGATGATAACATCGCTCAGTTGTATCAGTTACCATATTGGCCAATAATCTATACAATTTGTCCAAATAGAATCATAAATGAATCAGGTCAGCTTTCTGCTACTGCTCATTACAATGGAGCTGCTGCTTGTCCTTCTGCAAGTGGAGACGTAAATGGAGCTTTATTGGGATACACGGGTGAAACAGTTTCATGCGGAACTCCAGTTGCAATGAGTGTTGATTTACAAAACATGGGTAACCAGGCCTTGACTTCTGCTACAATTGAAGTTATGGATGGAGGAACTTCAGTTCTTTCTTACAACTGGACTGGAAACCTAGCTACTTATGAAATGGAAAATGTGGCTATTGGAACAGTTACGCCAACAGCGACGACAACTTATACTATTGAAATTACTTCAGCAGATGACGATGCTTCTAACAATTCATTGTCTCAAACTATTGGTACAGCTGAAGAAACAAATAGCTCAATTACAGTTGAGTTTTTGACAGATGATTATGCTGATGAATCATATTTGGAATTGACAAACTCTAACGGAGATGTTATCTGGTCAGAGGGTAACGAAAATGTTGCAGGAAACTTCAACACGGGACAATTTCCTCCTCCTGCGGATCCTACAAATGCTTTAACTAACAATACGGCTTATTCTTGGCCTATCTCACTTCCAGCTGTAGATTGTTATACATTCACTGTATACGATTACTATGGTGATGGAATTGGTGCTTCTCAATGGGGAGGAACTGATGGTTCGTGGAGCGTTTCTGATAACAACGGTTCAACCATTCTATCAATGACTGCTGCCGACTTTGGAGGTTCAGATTTAGGTTTGATCAAAAACCTATCAGCTTCTTTAGAAGATTTGACAGCTCAAAATGTTGAGGTGTATCCAAACCCAGCTACAGATGTTGTAAATATATCTTTTGAAAATACTTCTGATACTTATATTTCTATCATGGATCTTCAAGGAAGAGTATTAGGTACTCAAGTTGTTTCAGGAGCAAACGGAACTCAAGTTGTTTCTTTCTCCACTGAAGGATTTGCGAAAGGAACATACGTGGTTTCTATTAAAGCTAATGGATTAACTACAAACTCCAATGTTGTAATCAAATAAGAAAGCAATATTTATAAAAACTTAAAGGGCGCATTTGCGCCCTTTTTTTATGCTTATTACTTTTATTTTGAAAAGAATAAAATGATTCGAAGAATTGAAATTTATAGACCTTTAACAAAATCTAAAAATACTTCTTTGTGTCGTTCAAGGTCTATTTTTGGCGATAAAGCAACACGAGCAATATAGTCTTTGTCTCCTTCTTTTGTTGTCCCTTGAGTTGAGGTAGCTGGAACTGTCCAGTAACAGCCTTTGAGCTGCCCATAGCTGACACAATGCTTACTTTCTTCAGGAATGTTTTCAATCATTAGATTGATGAGTTTAAGGTTTAAGTTCCTTTTATACAATTCTCTTTCCTCATCTGTATTACCTTGAGCAGGGAGGTCCAATGAAAACACAGAAGGCGTAAAGCCCTTTTTGGCCAATTCTTCAGAAACAAAATTAATTTTGGCTTCAGGTAAAGTTTTTTCAATAAAGTTTACAAAGGTTCGGGTATTTATATAGGCTTTTTTAATTCGCTCATTCATCGAGGGGAGCTGCTTCGCCAATATTTCATATTGAAAAGGAGTGGCTTCATTATCTTGAATAGAAAGGTGAAGCGCTATTTTTTCCATTGATCCTTCGGCTTTTTTGTTAGCAACACAATAACCAGCGGTACATCTGCCGCCACTTGGGAATTTTGAGCCACTTACATAGGATATCGCTTTGATTTCAGATAGCATTTCACCTTGACCTAGAAAGTGAATATTTGGACAAAATGTTTGGTCCAAAATGAACACGGGTTCAGTTGCTTTTGCACCTGACCTTGTCAATCTTTTTTTGGTTAGTACTTTTTTTAGCTCCAACAAGTCGGGTACCTCTACCCTCGGATTGGTAGGGATTTCCGCGACAACATATGGAACGGCATCATCTTGTGCAACTTGGCGTAAAACTTGATCAATACTGTGCACCATATCGTTTTCCCCATCTACATGTAGATCTGTAATTTCTGCACCATTAATAGCGGTAGCAATTCGACGTGCCTGATCATTCGTCCCCCCATAACAATTTGTTGGTACAATGATTTGAATTTTTTTAGTACCCAATGTAGCTTTTGATTCATGAATAAGTCCCATTAGGATGGCATATTGAATGGATAAGCCACTAGAGGCTACAAGTGGCCTTCCACTTGTTTTGGTAATCTGCTGGATTTTTTCAAGTACCTTATTTTTCTTTTTTTCAATTTCTGAACTGTTTATTTTGATTGGACTACCATTAATTGTATTATTGATTATAGCAAAGGAATTAGCTGGTGTCATGGCAATTGTTTCTCGTCTTCTTACATGTTGAATTTCTGAAACATATTCGTCATTCTCTTTGCCATTTACCAAAATAATACTACCAAAACCCTCTTGAAAGTTGATGATAAAGTCATACTCCTCACTTATATTTAAGTCGGATAGGTTTTCTTTATTAGAAATGATAATGGTACTTCCATTAAAATTCGGAGCGGGCCTGTTTTCCTGAATGCTTTGCAAGGTAAATTTGTAACCATATATCTGATTTAATATTTTCTTTTGTAAAGACCATCCATGGTTTGACTCATTATATAGAATCCTTGTTTTTTTATTCAATAATGCATTTCTTCTTAAAATGGAAAGAAGGGGCATTGATTTTGAGTCAAAACTAATGACATGACTCGGAGGAACATTGTAGGAGGATGCAATCATCCATTCTAAAACACAAGATAAAGGGTGCCCTAATCGAATATAGTCAAATGCTGTTGGTAATGAACTTAATGATTTTGTATCTGAAATTCCTAAATCGAATAAGCCCTTGAATTCTTTTAAAAATTGATATTTTGCTTGAGCCTCATCATAAATATCAAGACGGTGAGTGGTTAAATTCAACCAATCATCAGGCATGTTTTTGATGACATCCTTAAGGTAAGCATGCATTGTTTCGTGTTCCATTTTCTTCATATTTTAATGGGGCTTGAAAGATACATTTTTTAGTATGTATATGAAAGTGAATAAATAGGATTTACCGACATTCACAATCATTTATGGTAAGGCCTAATGCCATCTTTCTATTAAAAAACCTTTAACGATTTGTCCACTATTTCCATATTGGTGCATGATTTCATTAAATGAGTTGCATATTAATATTCAATTTAAATAGAATTTCTATCAATCAAGGTGCATTCGATAATTTCAGTTTGGTAATCTCTTTCAGGATTTTTAAGGCGTTCTATAAGTAAATTAGCGGCTTTCCTTCCCATGAGCTCTCCATGCTGGCTTAAGGCACTTATGGGTGGTGTCGAAAATTGTGATATTACTCCATCAGAAAAACAAATTAAAGAGACATTTTCAGGAACCTTAATATTTAATTTGCCAAGAACTTTTAGGGCTACAGCCGCATATGATTCGTTTACCGCAATTATGCCATCAATATCAGGATTTAGTTTTAACGATTTTTCTAAGTCCTTTTCTAAGGAATTCAAATTCTTTTCTCGAGAACCTTTTTCTTGACACTTAACGATCAAATCTTGTTCATATTTTATTTGCGCTTCGTTGTGTGCTTGAATATAGCCTTGGGTTCTCTCATTGCCAATACTGATATAGTCTTCGGTTGTAATTAATATGATTTTTCTTCTTCCTTTATCGATGAGCTCAGATGTCCCCTTATAGGCGCCGAGCCTATCGTTCACCATGACTTTATCACAGAGGATATCATCTATCGTTCTATCGAAGAGAACCACAGGGATACCTAATTCAATGGTATTAGAAATATGTTCGAAATTTCTAGCCTTTAAAGTTCCTTTGGAAACAGAAATAATAAAACCATCAATTAAACTATCCGATAGTGAACTTATGTTTGCAACTTCTTTTTCAAATTCCTCATTTGAAGAGGCAATAATCACAGTGTAGCCATTTTCTGAAGCGGTTTTTTCAACCCCATTGATTACTTCAGCAAAAAAATGATGGACAATTTCTGGGATGATAACACCAATAATTTTTGCACTATTATTCTTTAGACTAACCGCTAGAGGGTTGGGTCTGTACTTGTAGTATTTTGCAAATGCCTGTATCTTCTTTTTGGTTTCCTCACCAATTTCTTTGCTGTCTTTAAGTGCTTTGGAAACTGTGGAGATTGAGACATCCAATTCTTTTGCAATTTGTTTGAGTGTAATTTTCTGTTTCATTTTAATAGGGTAGACGCGACTAAAATTAAACGATTTAAATTAAAAAATCATATACATATTTATGAACACTAAAACCTTGTAGTGTGTTTAAGAAACAATAAATTTTCTGTTTTGCATTGCTTTTTCATATCTTGTTGTTGCTAAATCAGTATTAATTAAATTTTAATTTATGAGAAATTTTTACACTTTACTATCTTTTTTGTTTGCAGGAAGCTTTGCTTTCAGTCAAATGATAACAGTTACTTTACAGGTAGATATTACAAATTATCTTGCTGCCGGGAATGCTCTGGACCCTAATGGAATAAGGGTTGGAGGTAATTTTGCAACTACTGGAGCTTCAGTTGCTGCCGGTGCAATGGCCGATTGGACCCCTTCTGATGCTAACTCTGCAATGATGGATATGGGAAATAACATGTGGTCTATAGATGTGATGTATGATCCCTCAGCTGCGGGCTCAGAACAACTTTACAAATTTGTGAACGGAGACTGGGGAACCAATGAAGGAACAGACACCTCTGCTATTGCAGATGGTGGTTGTGGTATTGATGATGGAGGCGGAAACATTAATCGTGTGTTAACCGTACCCACCGCTGATATGACATATACATTTTGTTGGGATAGATGCGATCCTTGTAATGTTGGAATTGAAGAAGGCATTATGGGCGCCCTGAATGTTTATCCAAATCCCGCACAAGAAGAATTGTATGTTGATTTTGAAAACGCCAATTCATATTCTTCAACTATTGAGCTGTTTGATATGAGTGGGAAAAGACTTACCACTAAGTCCATGAATCAGCTTACGGTTTTGAATATCGAAAATTTGAATCCTGGTTTGTACCTATATAGAGTATCAAACAGTCAAGGAGCTGTATCAGGAAGATTTATCAAAAAATAAGTTAATTTCAATAAAAGGCTCAGGGTAAACTTGGGCCTTTTCTTTTTTTAATGGTTCGTTTAGTATTAGCATTTTTTCTGTTACCGATTATTGGTTCTTCTCAGATATTGGATCTGAGCCCCTCTTTTCCTACTCAAGAAGATCAAGTATCTATTATATATGATGCAACTCAGGGAAATGGAGCCTTGGCGGGTCAAACAGAAGTATATTGTCATACGGGACTGATTACCCAAGCCAGCACTTCGCCAACGAGCTGGCAATTTGTTCAAGGAAATTGGGGAACCCCTGATGCAAGCGTTCTAATGAACAATCTTGGGAATAATTTATTTGAAATTACCATTGATATTCCAACGTTTTATGGTTATTCCCCCGGAACAGAAGTTTATCAGCTTGCTTTTGTTTTTAGAAATGCTGATGGCAGTGTAGTGGGAAGAGATTCGGATGGAAGTGATATTTATTATGACATATACCCGATAAATGGCCCATTGGTTTGTGCTATTTTCAATCCACAAAATTTAGACTTGTTTGAAATTGGTGAGACATTTGTTTTGAATGTGGAATCGAATATCACAAGTAACATTACACTATACGATAACGGAATAGAGATTGAGTCTCAGTCAGATGTTACCGAAGTGTTTTTTGATTTCAGTAGTGTTTCCTCAGGAATTCATGAAATTGTATCCATTGCCCAATCAAATGGAGAGTTTGCCTATGATACCATCAGTATTATGATCAATCCAGAGGTAATGACATTAGACCCTCCTATTTCAAAATTGGGCGCTAATTATTTAAATGATTCAACCATTCTTTTTAAACTATACGGCCCAGATAAAGAGCATGTATACCTTATTGGCGACTTTAATAATTGGAGTTTATCAATTGATTATCATATGAATAGAGGAACAGATGATGCTACGTGGTGGATAGAGGTGTCTGGATTGGCCCCAGGACAAACTTATGGATATCAATACTATATTGATGGTGAACTCAAACTTGCAGACCCTTTAAGTGAATTGATTCTAGACCCTAATAACGATGGGGATATCCCTGCAACTACATTTCCCAATTTACACCCGTATCCAGAAGGTTTGACCAGTGGATTTGTTTCTTTGGTTACGCCAGGTGTTAGTGAGTATGATTGGATAAATGACGGGTATGAAAAGCCCGAAAATAAAGACCTTATTATTTATGAGCTTCTCGTTCGGGATTTCACGCATGACCGAAATTATCAGGTACTCATAGATACATTGAATTATCTTGAAAATTTGGGCATCAATGCGATTGAATTAATGCCTCCTGGAGAATTTGAAAACAATGAAAGCTGGGGATACAACCCCTCATTTCACATGGCTTTAGACAAATACTACGGAACCCCCGATAAATTCAAGGAATTTGTGGATGAATGCCATTCTAGAGGAATTGCCGTTATAGTAGATATGGTCTTGAACCATACATTTGGTCAGAGTCCATTGCTTCGAATGTATTGGGATGCCTCAAACGAAAAACCGGCTCAAAATAGTCCATGGTTCAATGTAGACTGTCCTCATGAACCCTATTGCTGGGGGTATGATATCGATCATACGACCCAAGCTACAAAGGACTACATAGACCGGGTTAATTTGTTTTGGGTTGACGAGTATCATATTGATGGATTTCGTTTTGATTTTACAAAGGGTTTTGGAAGCGGAACGAACAATTACGATTCTGAAAGAATTTCACTCATTAAAAGAATGGCAGATACGATATGGTCTGTTGATCCAGAAACATATATAATTTTGGAGCATTGGTCTGGAAATAACGAAGAAAAAGAGCTCGCCGAATATGGAATGATGCTTTGGGGAAACATGACTCACGCTTATCAAGAAGGGGGGATGGGTTATCCGAACAGCTCTAATTTGAGTAACGGAGTATACTTGAATAGGTCTTGGAGTGTACCACACTTAGTAACGTACATGGAGAGTCATGATGAAGAAAGAATGATGTTCAAAAATATTTCATTTGGAAACTCTATAAATGCAGATCATGATGCCAAGGATGAGCTAGTTGCCCTTGGAAGAATGCGAGCGGCGGCGACTATATTTTTGCTTCAACCAGGACCTAAAATGATATGGCAGTTTGGTGAACTTGGGTACGATATATCTATTGATGATCCATGTCGTGTTTGTAACAAACCCGTTCTTTGGGAATACTTCGAAGAAGAAAAAAGGAGAGAGTTGTATAATGTTTATGCAGCCTTGAACCATTTGAAAAGAAACTACCCGACGTTCCAAACTTTAGATGTGGATTATTCTTTGGGTGGATCAGTGAAGAGATTAAGGCACAACCATTCAGATATGAATGCCATTACCTTGACCAACTTTAATATTGTGGATCAGTCGGGCATTCCAACATTTCACCATACAGGGTGGTGGTATGAATACTTTTCAGGAGACAGTATTTATGTAGATGACGTTAACGCATCGATTCAACTTCTTCCAGGTGATTTTAAGGTATATACGGACGTTAACATTGGAACTGTCAATTTTGAATTTTCAGAACTTGGAATTGTACAAAACGAATATGGAAATATTTATGTTTTTCCGAACCCTAGTGATGAGCATATCAATATCCAGATTTCTAATCTAGAATACCAAAAAGTTCAATATCAGCTATTGGATGGTCAGGGTCGAATCGTGAGCAAAGAGGAGCTTATTCCTTATAACGGGTCTATTCAAAAGAAAATAAACGTTCAAAGCGTTGCTCCCGGATCATATATTTTGAAAATCACTTCAAAGGATGTGAATTATTCTCAAATAGTTGTTGTACAATAATGTATAGAGTTCTTTTTCTTTTTATGATTCTCGTAGAGGGTGTTTTTTCACAAATGGTTCATCCTTCTAATAATGATGCTTTTCTTCAAGATGAGGTTGTCAGTATCTCCATAGAGATCAACCCCGAACACATGGAGACTATTTTGACAGATAGCCTTTATTCTGATTATGAATACCCAGCAATTTTTACATACGCCGCCTCTAATTTTACAGAAACAATTTCTAATGTGGGATTTCGCTTGAGGGGTAATACCTCTAGGAATGCCGAGAAAAAGTCTTTTAAAGTGGCCTTTAATGCTTTTGTTCAAGGCCAAAAATGGAACGGATTAGAAAAAATGAACTTGAATGGAGAGCATAATGACGTCTCTATTATGAGATCCCGACTTTCAAACCAAATTTTAGCCTCGGCTGGCTTGCCTTGTTCTAGAACCAGTTATGTAAAACTTTATATCAACGAGGAGTACAAGGGCCTTTATATTAATGTTGAGCACATTGACGATGAATTCCTTCAGCGAAGGTTTATCGACGACGATGAAGGGAATCTTTACAAGTGTTTCTGGGGCGCAGACTTCAATTATTTGGGAAACAATCAACAAGCATACGCGGATATATATGAATTAAAAACTAATAAAACAGAAAACGATTACACCGGTTTAATTTCATTGATTGAAGTCATCAACAACTCATCGGATGAGGATTTTCCGTGTGACCTTTGGGAGGTATTTGATGTTGAAATGTATCTTAAAACTTTGGCATTAGAAATCTTAATTGGTCATTGGGATGGTCACGCAGTGAATAAGAATAATTTTTACTTGTACCAAAGACCTTCTGATGGTAAGTTTGTTTTTATTCAATACGACATGGACAACACCTTCGGTATTGATTGGTTCGATGTTGATTGGGCAAATAAGAACATCTATTTCTGGGGAGAAGATGATCGCCCCCTTTACCAAAGGGTGATGAACGTTCCGTATTTTAGAGATCGTTTCTCAATGTATATGGACCAATTGCTTCAAGACTCTTTCACCCCTAATGCACTCATGGAACAACTTAATGCGACGCAGTCATTGATTTCTGAAGCCGCCCTCGCTGACGATTATAAGGAGCTCGATTATGGTTTTTCCGATCTTGATTTTTTAAATGCAATAAACGATGCTTTTGGCGCCCATGTTACTTATTCGTTAAACGAATATATTACAACAAGATATGCGACTGCAAGTTTTCAAGTTGAAGATTATTTGTCATTACCCCCCCCGTGTAACCTTGGATTAGAGGAATTATTACCTGGATTGATAATAATAAGTGTTACAGACCTCAATGGAAAGGCAATTAATGATATTGATTCTTTTCGCGGAATATACCTAATTGTATATAGTAATGGTGCTGTTAAAAAATACGTGAAATGAAATGTTATTTAAAAATCTGCTCATTGATTTGTTTTTTGAGCATCATTCAATATTCAAATTCACAAAATCATAAATTTAATCATGTAGAGCCATCTAATTGGTGGTCTGGCATGGAGCATTCTGAGGTTGAAATTCTCTTTCATAAAGATAATATTGGAGAATACGATGTTACTTGTGAGGGAATGAACATATTAAAAACAAGGAAAACAGAGAACCCGAATTTTCTATTCGTAACCGTCGATACTGAAAATAAAAGTCCTGGATTCTACCGGTTGGTTTTTCAATCTTCAGCAAAAAAAAACAAAAAAAAGCTTTCTTATGATTTTCAACTAAAAGAGAGAAGAAAGGGGTCAAGATTTAGAAAGGGGTTTGATCAGTCTGATGTTATTTACTTAATTATGCCAGATCGATTTTCAAATGGAAATCCGGACAATGATTCGGATAATAGTGTTTATGAAAAAATGGACCGAGGTAACCCTGGAGGACGACACGGTGGAGATATAGAAGGGATTATTAATCACCTAGATTACATTCATGAACTAGGAGCAACGGCAATTTGGACAACTCCACTGATGGAGGATAATGACAGTACATACTCTTATCACACATACGCACAGAGTGATGTATATAAAATTGACCCCAGATTTGGATCAAACCAAGACTATGTGAATTTGGTAAAACATGCACACGAAAAAGGAATAAAAATCATTCAAGATGTGGTTACAAATCATTGGGGGTATATGCACTGGATGATGTTTGATACCCCTACAAAAGATTGGTTTCATCAATTCCCAGAGTTCACCCAATCCAATTTTAGAATGACGACTCATATGGACCCCTACATGTCTAATATTGATTATAAAGTATGTACAGACGGATGGTTTGTAAAAACCATGCCTGACTTAAACCAAGACAATCCTTTGGTTTTGAATTACCTCATACAAAATTCAATTTGGTGGGTTGAGACGGCTAATTTAGACGGAATCAGAGTGGATACCTATTCTTTCAATTCTAAGGAGGGGATTTCAAAATGGACTCATGCCATGATGAATGAATATCCAAATTTTTCAATTGTAGGAGAGGTTTGGATGTTGGACCAAGCACAAATTGCATTTTGGCAAAAGGAAAGCCCCGTAGCGGCAATTCAAGATTATAACTCGGGCCTACCATATTTGATGGATTTCACCTTGATGGATGGCGTGTCAAAGTGTTTTGAAGAACCCGAGCAAGGCTGGAACAAAGGGATGCTTAGAATTTATGACAATTTCATCAATGATTTTTTATATGCGAATCCGAAAAACTTATGTGTTTTTTTCGAAAACCATGATACTGAAAGGTTTAATGAACGATTTCCGAAGATTGAGGATTATAAATTAGCCTTGACCCTAATATCAACAACCAGAGGAGTACCACAGATATATTATGGTAGCGAAATTGGTATGCAGGGCAAGAGGAATTACGGTGACGGAGATATTCGTAGAGATTTTCCCGGAGGATGGAAAGAGGATGAGCACAATGCGTTTGATTCAGCACAGAGAACAGAAAAAGAAAGACTTTATTTTGAGTTCACAAAAAACTTGTTGAATTGGAGAAAAAACAAAAAAGTGATTCACCAGGGAAAAATGATACACTACGTACCTGAACAAAATGTATATGTTTATTTTCGGTTTGATAGCGAGGAGAAAGTAATGGTAATCATCAATAATTCCCCAGAAAACCGAACCCTGAATTTATCTCGATTTAAAGAAAGCATTTCTACTCATAAATTGGCTTTTGATGTTTTGACAAATCAAACCTTTGACATAGAAATATCAAAAACATTCGAAGTCAAAGGCAAGACTTCATATGTTTTAGAATTGAGGTAAAGCCATCTGAGGGTTTTGGATGTTAAAGTTTATTTTTCGTCTAACCCAACCGAACACTTTGTTCGTGTTCGAAAAGATTTTCCGGGTCATATTTTCTTTTTATTTCTTGGAGTCTTTTGTAGCCATCGCCAAAATAAGCCTTTTCCCAATCATTAAAACCTAAGCTCGGATAATTCCGGTACTGCTTTCTTATACCGTTTTCGTACAGTATGTCTTGGATTTCATCAAAAGACTTAAGCAGTGCTGTGGGATCCTTTTTCTCATCCCAATAATATTGCAATTCTGATAAATAGGGGGAAGATCTGTGTGGATAGCATGATTCCCTCTCAAATTCAGTATTGTTTATATTTCCTCCAAGTGTATTTATCTGATAAATGAGCCCTCTTTCTCTAAAAACAATATCTAATACCTGATCGATACTTGAGGCTATAGTTTCATAGTTTTCATAATACCCGGCAGAAGCATTTTTAAAGTAGATGGGATATTCAATACCGTAATAGTTTCTTAGGGATTCGGCGAGGTTTTTCGGCGTGCCCATTGATACATCATCACAGATTTCAGAAAAGACTTTATTCATGTTGTCAAGAGCCTCATTATTCGGACCGTAATTGGTAATGAGCAGCACCAATGTTTTGTAATTTAAAACGAATGCCGCAAAACAAGATTCGGGGAGCTCTTTGGAATACTTGAAATAGGTTTGAAGCAATTCTTTTGTTCTAGACTTATCCAGCTTATATGCCTTGAATCGATGGCGGGTAAATGAATCTGGCGCGGGAACAGTTTTAAAGGTAAAATCGGTAACCACACCAAAATTCCCATTGCCACCACCTTTTAATGCCCACATTAAATCGTCTCCTTGTTTTACAAGGTGAACCTTTCCATTTCCGTCAACAAAAGTAGCCTCACTAACCAGGTCACAGGTCAAACCAAATCTCCGTGCAAAAAAACCATACCCTCCACCTAATGTAATTCCTCCGACCCCGACTCCTCCGCATGAGCCTGCTGGTATAATGCGTCCTTTTGGAAGAATGGCATCATACATTTCTCTTAGTGTACATGAAGGTTGAATCTTCACCGTTTTTTCATCAATCCAATTCACCTCATTCATGAGCGAAAGATTGATCTGCATACCATCATTTATAGAGGAGAAATTCTCAAAGCTATGTCCACCACTTTTAACGGCAACTTTTAAGCCCTGTTTCCTTGCAAACCTAATCGCCTCTGCAACACCTTCTGTATTGACACAAAGGGCAATTAATGCAGGTATTTTGCCTACCGCGAGATTAAAACCTTGATTGAGCTCATCAAATTGTTTATCTGCTTTCTTTAAGTAGGTAACATTGTTTGACTTAATAGACTCCTCTATTTCTGAAATAGGGTCATCGGGTTTATTTTTCTTTGAATTGTCTATTTTTTTTTGCCCATCTAATTCACAGGCAGGAAGGTATAAGCCGAGACCTGCAAGGGTCAATAACTTCACAAAATCTCTTCGTTTATTTATTTTAGTCATTGAATGATAAAGTTCTAGATTTTATATTCAATTTTCAAAAACAATGAATTCTCCAAGGTCAAATTTCCCACCATCTATATGCTTAAGAAATGAAAACCTTTCTACATTTTTCATGTCTATGTTTTCAATTTGTAGATGAGCTTGTTCCCAGTTTTTTTCAGCGCTTGGGTTTTCCCAACTTAGTTTTTTTTCTAGACCCAAGGAAACATTCAGCTCTATAACTACGGGGTTTTCGGAATGCTCAAAATATTTATTAGCTACAGTTTGAATATCCTCGAATTTATTGAGATGAACATGGCCTGCACGCTTATCGGAATTACATCTCGGTACCTTGCCTTCTTTTTTACTCTGCGTCCAATCTTCTTCGGGGATAATGCGGTATAATTTCATAGTTGTTCGTCTAAAGTAAAATTGATACGAATTTATTGATTAAAAACTATTGCAGAGCACGACTCATCTGTTGAATAGTTTCTTTGGAGTTTCCTGCAAATGCTTTATCCTCCATCAACAAAACAGGTCGCTTCAGAAAGGTGTAGTCGCTGAGGAGTAATTTTTTATAATCTACATCTTTAAATGAGGAAGAGTCAATAGATCTAAATTTTACTGCACGTTTATTAAAGAGCTCCTCATAACTTGCAAAATGAACCTTAATGTTCTCTAATTCAGATGAGGTAACTGGAGAAGATTTTATTTCACGAAGAATAAGCTCATCAGGCACGTTCAATTCCTTGAGAATGCGCCTGCAGGTATCACAAGTTTTTAAATAAAAGAAAGTAGCTTTTAGCAAAACTCAGCGTATGCAGCCTTCAAATTGTTTGATATCATCTCGGCAGAACCTCCTTCAATATGATGACGCTCTAAAAAATGAACGAGTTTTCCATCTTTAAACAAGGCCACAGAAGGTGATGATGGCGGGTAAGGCAAAAAGTATTTTCTGGCCTGAGCAACAGCGTCAGTATCCACGCCAGCAAAAACAGTAGTTAAAGCATCAGGACTTTTGTCTCCCTCAACCGAAAGCTTAACACCCGGGCGCATATTCCCTGCGGCACATCCGCAAACTGAATTTACTACAACAAGTAGTGTTCCTGATGTATTTTGTATGGCGGTGTCTACATCTTCAGTTGTGCTTAATTCTTTGAAGCCAACAGAAGTTAGGTCTTCTTTCATTGGCTGTACTAATTCTGGTGGATACATAATATTATTTTTAAGAGATACAAAGTTAGAAAATACGTTCAAAAATCACTTTAAATTATTGATACTTTTATGATACGCGAACAGAAACAATCATTTCAAAGGTCGCAACCACCTCTCCAAGATTATTTTTTGCTTCAACCAAAATACTATCGTTCACACGCGACTGTTCAGCGAGACTTTTCTGCATGGCCTTTTGAATTTTCTTACCTTCATTGCTCTCAAAAACAATATCGCTTTCGGCCCTTTTGAGAAATTGTGCATTCATGCCCTTGAATGCAAAAGAGACCTTTCGATCCATTTTTTTTGAAAAATAAAATACCTGTATGCCGCCCGCAATATCAGCGCCAACCGAAAGTGCCCCAAAGTACATGGAGTTCAGATGGTTTTTAGTGCGTCTTCTAAGCTTGATTTTAACACGAACAGCATCATCGTTAATCATTAAAAGCTTGGGTTTGGTGTACCTAATCATTGGTATTTTCACGAAACCCAACAGAAAAAGCAACCAACGCATTTTATTTATTGAAACTTCCATATCAATTCCCTAATAATTTTTTTATCTCATTTAGTTTTAAAAGTGCATCAACGGGTGTGAGGCTATTGATATCAACATTTTTAAGCTCTTCGTGAATTTGTTCCAAAACAGGATCATTCAATTGGAAAAAGCTTAATTGCATGGAGTCGTTCAGGCTTGTTTTGATTTCTTCTTTGTTTTTCTTTCCACCAACGGATGAATGCATAGTCTCAAGATCGTTGAGTATCTGTTCGGATCTTTTTACCACCTGAGAGGGCATCCCTGCCATTTTTGCCACATGAATACCGAAAGAGTGCTCGCTTCCTCCTTCAACTAGTTTTCGTATGAAAAGAATTTTCTTGCCCACCTCTTTAACGGAGACATTGAAGTTTTTAATGCGACTAAATTTACGGGTCATTTCATTTAGCTCATGGTAGTGGGTCGCAAAAAGGGTTTTACATTTTGCTTTTTTGTTTTCATGCAAGTATTCTGCAATTGCCCAGGCTATTGAAATGCCATCATAGGTACTTGTTCCACGTCCGATTTCGTCAAGCAAGATGAGACTTCTTGGCGAAATATTATTCAAAATACTCGCCGTTTCGTTCATTTCAACCATAAAAGTAGATTCTCCTGAAGAAATATTGTCTGATGCTCCCACTCGTGTGAAAACCTTGTCAACCAAACCGATTTTTGCATTTTGGGCCGGCACAAAACAACCCATTTGCGCCATAATCACAATGAGGGCTGTTTGTCTGATTAATGCGCTTTTACCGCTCATATTTGGGCCAGTAATCATCATTATTTGTTGCGTCTCTTGATTCAGATGAATATCGTTGGCAATGTATTTTTCTCCAATTTCAAGAGATTGTTCTATGACCGGATGCCTTCCATTTATAATGTCTATAGACAAACCTTCATTGATTTCAGGACGACAGTAATTGTATTTATGAGCAATTGTGGAAAATGAAAACAAACAATCGAGTCGACCAAGAATTTGAGCATTTAATTGAATGGGTGTGATGAAATTGGCCATTTCTAATACCAATTCATGAAAGAGGCGTGTTTCAAGGGATAGTATTTTTTCTTCAGCGCCCAATATTTTTTGTTCATAAACCTTGAGCTCCTCGGTAATATATCTTTCTGCATTTACGAGGGTTTGTTTTCTAATCCATTCCTCAGGGACCTTATCCTTGTGGGTGTTTCTTACTTCTATATAATATCCAAAAACATTATTAAATGCGATTTTTAGACTTGGAATCTCCGTGCGTTCGGATTCTCTTTG
>MDSZ01250569.1_pt1 | contig 31902 bp, 19 predicted proteins | sample 811201 | NCBI WGS metagenome assembly MDSZ01 (sample SAMN05326647, study PRJNA326480) | marine metagenome | isolation source: seawater | place: Indian Ocean: North | collected 2010 | reverse complement strand
CGAGCGAACACCCCAATGAACATCCCCAAAGTGGACCCCGTGAACTTCCTCCAGCCCGGGGATAGCTGGCTATGGCCCGGCATTGTCCTGAGGACTTTGTTCGCAGCCTTCTTCTTGAGTTCCATGTCGGTCTCCGAAGAACCAAGCTCTTCCCGCATTCTATACAGGGTTGCCAGTTCCATCTCGAACAACCCGACCTTGGCCTTGGCATCAATGGCAGAGTTAAGCCCCGCAAGGAAGGTCATCGTCTGCTCCAGACCGAGACCCTTGCTGTAATTCATACGCCGAGGGTCAAGGGGGGTCAGTATATACTTCGCCGCTCCTTCTAGTTTTGTTAAGCCCGTATTCTTTTTCTGGAATCTAGACAGGGCTTTATTAAACCATGAGGGGGTTTCTTTCCCTTCAATAAAATTATTTACTTGCTCAAGAACTTCATGCGTAGGTTTGCCCGTACGATAGATATCCTTCATGAGGTTCGCGGTGACATCATTCTCGATCATACCAAGCTGCAACAATTCCATTGTGTATTGCTCGTTGGATTCCGCGATAGGTACGGCGTTGCCGTTTACATTAATAGTGCGGGCCTCGCCCGCTGCAAATTGCATACCCGCAAACCCAACCCCGCCTGCCGCTACCCGGGAAATCCCCGGCTGGCGTCTCCCGAAGAGGGCCCCCAACGCTTCCCCAATGCCCCCGAACTGAAGGATGCCCCCAAAGTCTCCTTGCATTGGCCTCAGGTAAATAGAGTTCGTCCCTTCGTTACGTGTAAAGAACGCCGGGATACCCCCTAAAGTTTTTACCCCTAGCGAAGTAGCAAAAAATCTTTTGAGCCCCGTGTTGAAAGAATCGAAAAAAGTATCAGCGTCCGCACCAGTGAAGGGGAGCATTGCAGTTAGCTCCTTTTCGATTAGTGGTTTGTCTTCTTCTCGAACATACAGATCCTTGAGGGCCGCGTAATCCGGGCTATCTTTAATGTGGGGGTTATCGAACAGACGAACGAGGTTGTATACCCGACCGCCAACCTCCTCGGTAGCAGGCTCATAGTTAGGGTTATCAATTGGTTCCCCTTTCCCATCTGGGTTCGGTAATTTTTTCCGGGTGTCCCGAATAAACCCAACCCCAGTGGACGCAAGTAACCCCTTCAAGGATTCCATAGCCTCGTTTTTAGCTAGGTAAGTCCCCAGCCTGAGATGCGTATTAATAGCGTTACGTGTATTGGAAGTCTCAACCCCAAGGACGGCCATGATCTCCGGGGGGATCTCTTGTCTTTGCTCAAACATACCCGTCTCCACGGCGAGTGTGCCAAAAGCACTTGAGTCCCCCATCCCACTAGGCTCCAGTTCGGCTACCTTCCCAAGCCACTTTTGTAGTTTGCCCCACGCTACCTTGCCATCAATCTCCTTGCCCGTGGCAACACGGTGCTGTTCTTTGATGAAAGTAATTGCATCGGTACGGAGCTGGTTAAAGTCTACGTCCTCGTAGCCTTCTATCCTCTCCCCCGGTTTCGCTTTTCTAATCGCAGTTGCCCATGCTTTAGATCGGAAGAACTCATAGCTTCTGATGAGGTGAACATTCCCCCGGGCATCCCACACTGCATCGATCTTACCTTCGCCCCGTATGTTGCCCACCTTGCGGGACTCTTCACTAATCAGATCACGGAAAGAAGCGACCGTCTTAGCAAGCTCGGGGTCGATGGCTTCCAAAGTTTGGATAGCTTCCGTTTGTCTCTTCTCTCTGTCACGGATGGTCTTCTGCTGGGCCGCGATGTATCGGGCCTCGTGGTTTATCTTGGTGGTCTCTTCGTCCAGACCCGCCGCTTCATCTGCCCGGCGGGCCGCTTCCAACATACGGTTCTGTTCGGGGGTGGTGTAATCATCAATAGAACCAAGGGCGTCATTAATAGTTTCCTCAGAGAACACTGCCCCCCGGTTAATTGCCGCTTGAAGTTTTAAAGCGAAGTCTCGGGTGGTGCCCTCCAACTTAGCTTTGTGCCCGTCGATATCGTTCTTAATTCTACGAACTTCTTTCTTCAGTCTCGGATTCCTCCGCACCCGGGCCCACCAGCTATCATTGTCCGGGTCGGTAGAGATCACGGGGACTGCAAAGAATGTTCTCTCAGTTCCTTCATCCAAATCCACCTCGATTGCTGAACGCAACGCCCCTATGTCCCGCTTAGGAAGCGGCTCCAGAGGCAGGCCATCCCGCTCAAGGCTGGCGAGAGCAGAAGCTACATTGTCAATGTGGACAAGAGTCTGCAAAGGGATTGATCCCTTGGAAAAAACCCCGCGCAAATTGCGGAGGAACTTGGTTACATAACGGACTATCGCGCCCCGGATACCCGCGCCGTGTGCAAGGACGCTGCGGACAAATGCCTCACTGTCCATCCCGAAGGTAACCTCCTCGACTTTCATTCGGAGGTATTCTTCCGCAAGTTCTACCGGGCCCGCCCCCTCGGGGGTCCGGGCTCGCACTTGGTTAAGTTCTTCGTCTGTCATCCCAGCGAGGATCGCCATGCGATCCGCATCAGAAAGTTCCCGAAGACTAGCAATGTGAACCTTCTCATGACCTACTAGTGCGCGGACAACCATCTTCTTGGCGCGAGGCCCAAGACCTTCCACCATTCTTTCTAGGGCTTCCTCATTTACGTAGATCGTATCCGGCCTCGCCGTAGTTACCCATGCGGGGTTGACGTGATTCGTTGATTCCTGAATCCTGATCCCGGGAGGAAGCATCCTCTGCATGAGATCGATTGCCGATATATCCTTATCCCCACGCTTCTTTCTCGCGGGTCTCTTAGCCTTCATCCCGGAATGGATCTTGTCCTCCTTGAGGAAGGGCTGAAGTCTCCGACGCATGATCGGGTTGCTGGGATCAAGGTTGAGTAACCGGGCAAGGAGATCGGTAAGTTTCTTTTGGAAAGAAGGACGGGACTTCATCCTGTTCCGAACAGTGGGGTCGGTCATCGCAAACCGAATTCCGCTACCCACGGACAGGGGTCCGGCATCGGGGTTCACGGCGACTATCGTTTTGTGCACTTCACGTAACTTCGCCAGATCCTTTTTAAGGAACTCCGATCCCTCCATTGTATCCGGGTCTGCCATTTCGGATTCCGCCACAGCGAGTCTGTGTTGAATGAGCCCTCTCAATAACGTATCCACGATGGACATGTCTGGTTTGGTCAGGTTAATGACCAAGGTTCCCCCACCTTTTACTTCAGATCCCTCCGAAACAGGGGTGATGTACTTCCCAATATAAGGAGCCACCATAGCCCGGTCCCCTTGTATAAACTTAATCGAGGGAACATCCGTGGCAAGCTGGGTTGACTGCATCAGGCCTATCAGAACCCCCTTTGATTCAGGACTAAGGGGGGAGTTTTTATCTTCGGAAAGATACGTGAATAGCTCTTTAGCATTCTGGGGCGTTAACCCCTCTTCAATTTTTACCGACGAGCTATGCCACTGTTTCGTCAGGGCGTTCGAGCGATTCTTCAGCTTTTGCATTTCCGCCTCAATCTCTTCCCGTTTACGGGATTGGGGTGGCGATGCTTGTCGCTCCTTCTCAAGCTGCGTGACCTTCTTTTGTATCTGTTCAATCTCCGCAGGCATCGATGCCCTCAACTGCGCTTTCGCTAAAAGTATATTGTAAGCGGCCCAGTTGGTTTCTACGTTTTCTTTAGACGCAATCCGTGCGGCGGCTTTGGAAGAAGGCGGGGTTACCATCGACGAAAGGCCCCCATAAGATACCTTAATTATACTTGCGAGCTGCCCCCGTAACTGGTGGGGTAAGTTGACTACCATGTCATCGGTAAGCTGCTCCATCACATGCTGCCACAGAGCCTCCCCGTTCATATCCTCTACCCCCCTAGTGCTCAAATCCATTTGGGCTAACACTTTCAAGAGAACGTCTTTGGCATCTCTGCCCACGGGGGAATCGATATATTCCCCCGCTGCTTTAATAAACGCGGGGGATGCAATTTCCCCTTGGTCGATTATAAATTCATCAGCATCGAGAATAAGGTTGGTCATGGACTCCGCTAGTTCCATCTCCACCGTGGCACTGACAGAGCCTTCGGCATCATTTATATCATCTATCTGGGGGGCTCCTTTGTTCTTCAGGGCATCGACATATCTCTTCTTAACATTGGCGATTATTGTTTTAAGAGAACGAGGTTGTGCCGTCTCTGACCCTCCATGGAACCACTTCGTATTTGGCCTACGCCCCGTCTCATCTGCATCAGGAGAAATGGTATCGAGCAAAGACTCCACATAGTTTTGAAGAGCCAAGTCGTCAGTTACAGTAGCCTTAGAGCGGGAATCAACCCACTCCTCGGCGCGTTTCCTGACGTTAACGTCGTCAATAGAAGTATCGATAAACTTACGAAGGCGGACTTCGTTGATCTGATCGGGGGTATCTGTCTCCGACAAGAGGTCCCGGAAGGCACGAATAGTAGGATGATGAACCCCGAAGGGCGCGGGCTTAAACTTACCCGAAAGGAACCGCATAAAGTCCTTGGTGTCCACAGAGTTAGTGGTCTTGCGGCTACGATGGCGAGACTTGATGTAGTCAATAGAACTATCGGGGAGTTCTTTCTTCAGGAAACGGATCATGCTCTCCACGCTTCGTCCTTTTCGGTCCATCTCAAGTAACCGATACGCCAGTCCGAACTCCCGGATCTCCCGCATGTAAACGGTAAGGACAACCTCGCGGGCATCTTCGGGCAACCCCCCGGTGCGTAGTGCTAGATCTTCCAGTTCCAACACATCCTTAGCTTTATACCTACCTTGGTCCGCGATCTCTCTTTCTTGAGTAACTACAGATTCTGTTTCTTCCCTAATCCTCGCGTTGAATCTTTGGTTCGCCCTCTTGATTCCATCCTGAAGGTCTTTAATCTGGGAAGCGAAAGAGACTTCAGTGTCGATATCGCCCTCTCTGGCCTGACGGAGTTTCTCCCTAGCTTTTTCCAGATTAGCGTTAGCCCTTTTTTTACTCTCAAGGCTGGTTTCGGCCTTGGCTAATTCTAAGGCCACTTCGTCCAAGGCTGCTTCAGCGTCCTCTACGTCTTCCGGCTTACGTTCCGCCTCTCTATACTCCTGATAAGCAAGGGCCTTTTCCGATTCGGCATCTATGAGTTCCTGACCAGCCATATTCTTGCGGGTTTCCGCCTCATTAATAGCGGCTGGGCTAACCTCTCCTACTTCCCCTCCCGCCCCTTCGGTTATGGCTTCCTCCTCTTCGAAGACCCGTTTTAATCTCTCAACCTTCGCTTCGGCTCTTTGTACTATTCTCGCGGGAGCTTTAAGTCTTTCCTTCCAGTTTTTACTAACCCTTTGGTGTTCTTTTTTAGCCTCTTTATACCGAGCTTTGACCTCGTCTAGTTCTTCTTTGGCGGTCTCTTCGATATCTTGGAGACGGAAAGTACCGCCGCCCGGGACACCAAGCCCAGCTTGGAGTACATCTTTTTCAGCTTGGACGAGCCCTTCTAGTTCTCTAATCGCTTCTAACAAAGGTTGTATGGCCTCGTCCCGTTCTTTCCCCGCTTCCGCCTCTACCTTTTTCATGCGAGAATGAGAGCGTCTCCTCATAGAACCGCCGACATGGCCATCCATGTACCTCGCGGCCCCTACGAAATAGGCGTCATCTGACTTGAATATTTTTTCACGGCGACCCAAGTCATCGGTTCTTGTCCGAGTGACCCCCACTACTTCACTCCCGGGAGTGCCATCGGGGGTGTTACCTATCACTGCAAAGTAGTCTTCGGGTACGGAAGGGAGATTGGTAACAAACTCTTGGAGCAGTGAGTTCCGTATCTCGTTAGGAGCATACACTTCTCCCTCCACAAAATTAGAAAGGTCCCCGGGGGCCGAGACCAACTTCTGGGTGAGTGGGTCTAGTACGGATAGAACATTCCCCGCATCATCAATATCAATAGCAGGGTTGACAGTGTCCCGCATAGACCGGGGGACCTTAACCGAGAAGCCCGCACTTATAGCCGAGGCCACAACCGCAGGTTCATTGGTAAACAAAGGTACTTCTTCGTAGGAAATTTCGGGCTCTTCCGACTTAGGGTCCACCCTCCCTTGGTTCGCTTCTTGGTCAAGAGTCTTATGGGACACCGGGCCCATGTACTTACCCTTGTAACGGTAAAAGAAATTGCCTGTCGTTACTTCGGATCGAATAAACGGAATAGAAAGATTCTTGGTCTTGTTGCTTTGGCTAACCTTACGGCTCTTACCCAACCGGAACCCTCGCTGGTTACCTTTGTGCAGTTCTCGGAAACGAGTCTGCTGCTTGTTGGTCATAGCGACCCTCGGGTCAAACTTAACTTCAAGGGTTTCACCGCTCCGGGCATTCTCTAATTCGTAACCAAGACGAATGATCTGCCTTCGACGTTGGTGCAGCCTCTTATTGGAAAGGTCCCCCTTCTCAATAGAGTCCCATACTTTCTTAGCCTTAGCTTTTGCCGCCACGATTTTCTTCAAAGCCGGGGGGAGATTTTCATCCCCGGGTTTGGGACGGGCCCCGAACTCACTTTGGATCTGCTGTTTTCTTTCCTCAAGGTAGCTCGTTAAGTCTGTTACGGGTTTGTCCAGCCGTCTGTTAATTTCCGCATACTGCTCCTCAGTAAGAGCCCTCGACTCTCTCGCCCTTTTTTGTCCCTCCTCTACGGTTATTCTTTTCGAAATGGTCCCCCTTCGGGTCTCCAGAAGAGGCAACACAAGTTCATACGGAGACAGGTGTGTAGGGCCAGTAGGGTCCACCGCCGCCATCTCCTCAGTCCCGACAATTGTTGATAAGAAATCTTGGTATGCTTCTTGTTGGGAACGATAAGAGAACGTAGTGAAATTTTTTACATCAGTGAACTCAGCATACAACTCGGAGCCCTCTTTAATCCGGCCCCTCCAGAATAAGGAGGCCCTGTTTTTGGCTTCAGCTATCTTGAGTTCTAACTCCTCTTCAAGACGATCTATTTCCTCCCATGCATCAATCGCTTGTTCCCTATCGAAATCGTGGGTGAACCGTCGCTCGGAAAGATCCCCTTCCCACAAAGCCGCAGCCTCGGCCTCGGCCTCAATAACTTCTTTTTCAGCAGCCTCCCACTGGGCATGTTCTCTTTTTTCTTGGTCAGTTATTGCCAACAAAGCGTCCACTTCATCGAGGGCACGCTTGAGTTGTGCGAAGTTAAAATCAATGCGGCCCGATGGGGTAGGTGTAGTTACAAAATAAGAATAGATTACAGAGCGTTGTAGAGTCGCGTCTGGATCCTGCCTTTTAAGTGCTCCTTCCGGGACCTCCGCTACCGGGTACCTCTCTTCGACATGCTTCCTGACCGTATTAAGAAAAGGAACATAGTAAGATATGTGGTGGCTGGAAATATCCCACAGGTTATTCTTTATAAACTCCGGTCGGGGGACATTGCCCGCTTCAACCAGTTCATAAAAAATCTGTTCATCCTCGGGAGTAAGAAAACGGGGCACCCCATCGGCGTCTTCTAAAGTCGCCTCGTTAAGATTCAAAGCGACGATATTAGGTTGGTTCTTTACGGGGGCTTCTCGTATTGTACGTGGGCCTCCTTTTATCCTTTGCTCTACCGACCTCTTCTTTTTCTGTAACTCGGCTCTTCTATCCTGCTGTTCCTTCGAAAGAGTTTCCCCTCTAGGAAGAGCGAGGCCCGCGTCTTGGATCTCGTCCAGTTCTTTTTGAATGGGGGCAAGTTCTTCAAGGAGTGCCTCGTTGGTGACCTCCATAACTACCATCTGACCTTTCCGGCCTTTAAGGCCCGAGTGGGTCTTAATGAGTGTATCGGTAACCTTACGTACTCTATGCTTCTTCGAATCGTACCGGAACCTAGACCCTCGGCCTTTTTCTGGCGGGACTATTTTCCAATAAGAATTGTTAGCATAAACAAGAGTCTCCCGGTCCCCCGCGTGCCAAAGAGGAAGGATGTGCCTACCTACTCCATACCCTTCCCGGGTTTTTTTAATCTCGGTGTCTAGTTCCTCCTCTACACTGGTATCTTTTTTCTCCGCTAAGAGGCGGGCCCTAGCGTATTCTTGAAAGATAACTCTCTCCAAAGGAGTCAACATCCCCCCGGATCTAATCACCTCGACTAAATCCCGAGATCCAATCGTAGTTCTCCCGGATGAGCTACCCGAACCTTCGTCCGCCGCATCTTCATCACTAGAAGGGGGCGATGCCGAGGAGGGGTCGTTGCCTACCCTTGAGGCCCTTTCTACTTCTTCAGAGCTTTCATGAAATTCTACCTCTACGACCCCTTTCGCTCCTTTTTCTCCTCCTTTTGGGATGTTCTTATCCGCTTCCTCTTGAGCAAGACGCGCAGCTATCTCCATGGCTTCGTCAAGTGAAGACGCCTCTGCCCCTTTGACCATTCCATGGCCAATGGTTTTTGCGTATTGCTCTGCGTAATACACCCCATCTTCTCTCGCTTCGAAAATCCTATTGCTGTTCGCGGGGGTGTAAGTAACGGAAAGCCCCGGGACTTCGCCCAACTCTTCTTCTAACTGAGCTTCTATTTCAGCAGCCCTAGCCTCTACGTCCTCGTCACTAGTAAGCCTCGTTCTTTCTTCTTCGAGGGCCCTTACCCGGGCCATAGACTTTAGATAAATAACCGCCCGCAACTTTAAGTTCTGGGTGGGGAAGGGAGAAACTGCGTCTTCGCCAGTAAGCGGGCCCGATGCCTCCAAGTCCGAGGCCTCTTCCAATTCTTCCGATATACTATCCAAAGGATCCCCTGTAGAAAGAGACTCTTCCTCGGCTGGGGTAAGAGTGCCCCCGCTAGCTTTCTTTTCCAAAGAAGCCGCGTCTCTTTCTCGTTTAAGCCTGTCCGCCTCGATAAGATCCGCAGCGGCTTGTTCCGAAGTATAATCTTCGATTCTAATTAACGTATTAGTTACCGGGTCAAAGAATGTGTTTTCTGGGGCCCCTCCTTCTAAAGGTTCATCCGCCCGAACCCACAAAGGAATACCGTCCTCATCAAACGCGGGAGTCGTAACTAGTTTGCCTTTGTCCGCATTGACCCCCTCAACCTTCAACTTAACTTGCCCATCTTCCATGACGGCATCGACAAGTACTCCTTTGATTTCTGTATCTTCAGCAGGAGCCGCAGGGGGTGCAGCAGAGGGTGCAGCGGCGGCACGACCAAGCCCCCCTCGGAACGGGTCCGCAGGGGTTGCAGGTTCAACGCCAACAAATGACGGTACCCGTGATCTCAGATCCTCTAGTGCTTGATCCATCAAAGGTCCTTGAACAGCCCCTACTTCTGCTGCTTTTATTTTTTCTTGTACCCTTTTTCTTAAATCAGCAATTCTCTTACCTAGTTCACCCACCCCGCCTCTTTTAAAGACCCTAATAAGAGTCTCAGGAAGATCTGGATATAGCTTTAAAAGATCCTCCCCGCCGGGAGCGTCGTCCTGAAGAAAGGTAATTATGTTTTCCGCTCCAAGGTCGGCACGAGCAACTTCTGGTGCGGCAGGAGGGGCGGCGGGAGGAGCTGCTTCCACTACAACTGTAATCGGGGTACCCTTGGGGGTGTGCTCCAGCACTCCCTCTACTGTAGGCTTGGGGGCGGCAGGAGATGCGCCCTTACCCAACCCCCAGACACGAGCGGGGGCGAGACCAAATGGGTCCGCGCCAGTGTTGATAGGAACTTTCTTGAGGGGGAAGGGGGCCCATGCGGTTACCCGCACCTCTGCAATCTTAGCCCGTTCTTTTTTATACCTTGTAAGTGCCGCTTTTAACTGACGTAGGGCGGCTTTCTCCTCATAGGAAGGAGCTTGGCCCATTTCTTTACGGGCCTTAATTTGTGCTTGGAGCTTATCTATTTCTTTTCCGACCCTAGTAAGATTAGCATTAACTGATTTCAACCTAAGGCGGGGATCTTCGGGGGTTTCCCGTGCAGCGGTTTCTTTGGCGGCGGGTTCGGCCTCAGTGGTTTTTGTGTCAGGGTACTTAGACCGTATCGCTTCCCGCTCTTCAGAAAGAGTCTTGAGCCTCTCGTTCTGATATGCGGTTCTCCTACGGCCCAGTTCGCCAAGACGCTTCAAGTCCCGATCAATTACTTCGACCCGGGATTCTGCGTCTTCCTTGTTCTTGACCTTAGCGACAGGTTCCACATAACCAATCCCCCGGTCTTGACCGATGACTACCCCGCTTCCATCGGCAGCGGGAATCGCAATCGGGGCTTTGACCCCTCCGGTACCCCTGACCCCGGCAGTCGCAGGGGAACGACGCTCCAACTGTTTCCCTGCTGCGATGTCTGCATACTTATCCCGGAGATTCCTCGCCGCGACGATAGTCACCATCTGTTGAGGAGTACGCTCATCAACAGGGACAGACTCCAGCCCTCCCTCCCCGGACAACATCTCTTCCAAACGCTCGATCTTTAGCTGAAGTTGGGACGGAGTAAATTTAAGTTTCTCCATCTGAGCGACTTCTGTCTCAACCCTTGCCTCCTCCCTTGTAGCAAATGTAGCAAACTGTTCTAGTTGCTCGGACATAGTCCTTCTCTGCTGTGCAGCAACATTCGCTTGCATACGAAGAAATGCCGCAGATTCGACATTCCCCGATTGTTCTAACGAGTCCGCATACTTGAGATAGACATCTTGTTCTATGCCTCTTTGTCTTCTAGCAAATTTTTGACGCGCTCTTTCAGCACGGGCCCCCTTCCTAGATTCAGGCGGCGGGCCCGGACTACGGACCCCAACTTCTCGAACTCCCCCCATAAAACCAAACGCACCCCCAACAATAAATGCGTGTGCTGCTTGGTTGAACGCTTCGATGATGTTTACTTTTTCGTTTGTAGCGTTGGCTTCCAAGAACGCCCCCACAAACTGGTCTATGCCCTCTTCCAGACCCTCAGACCATGTCTGACGGCCATAAGCCAAAAGAGTATTTCGCATACCCTCCTTGACATGCTTACCCAGAAACGCTTCGAAACTCCGCAGGTCCATGTGTCTCCGTAAGGAGTCCCCCGCGTGCTCCCCCGCTTTCCTAATCTTGCCCGGGGCGTTCTTAAAATGCATGTATGCCCGGTTCAATTGTTTAACCGTAAGGCCCCCCGACCGAGGCATCGCCCACTGTTCAGCACCCGCCCCGAAAAATTTAGGAGCCATTTGAGCGAGCCCTTGAAACGCAAGGACGATGCCCGTAGTGGTCGCCCCCTGAATAAGGGCGTGCCCCATAGCGGCTTCCCGCAACTGCCCCGGGGTCATATCCGGGTACTTGGATTCAAGAGCCGAGTATGTGGAAACGTATGCTGCGCCCCCCGCCCGGTTAAAAGTACCGGGGATCAAACCCAACGAGGCCCTGCCAAATACTCCTTTGGTGAACGCTTTAGTTTTAGCCCAGTCTTTTCCTGCTTTTTTCAAAGCGGTAGACGCGGCCCCTTCGCCGCCTTCTTTCATGGCTTTTTTAAGAGACCTCTTAGTTGACGCCCTAAAAGACTCCCGTAAAGTTAACCGCATGGCAGCTTTACCTGTAACAGAAGCCGCCGTAAGAACGCCCCCACTAAAAACCCCCATCGCAATGTCCGCAGCAACGGAGGGGGCCGTTCGTAAAATTGTGTAGCCCACTCCAAACTTATCCCCGAACATAGCGGAGTATTCTTGCTGCATAGATTGCTGATGCAGCAACCCTTGCATAGTTTTCCGGGCGTCTTCGTTACCTTTCCAAGCCATAGCATACAAAGGTATCCCTGCGAATCCTTCGAGAGACCCAAAGAAAACCCCCTTAGCTCGCTCGCCAAACCCATCGTAGTTTTCGTCGTCGTTATACCACTCCTCAATTATGTCTGTATCGGAAACCCCCTGCATTTTCTTACCTTCATAAAACGCGAGGTAATCTTTTCTATCATTGTATACCGCTAGTTTGTGGTAGTGCGGCGTATAATTTGCCAACTTCACCCGGCGGACTGATTTAGTAAGTTCTTTCTGGGCATCAGAAATATCCATGCCGTCTACCATAGCGTCATGCTCCGCTTCGTTTACAAGCGTGCTCATGGGCATCACGACTTCCCCGGTAGAAAGAATTATGGGCTCCGAACCTGCCGTGCTCTCTTTAGCATGATCGAGCACAGCGTTGACTATTTGCTCAGAAGAATACCTTTCCAGAAGTCCCGGGTTCGTGGCTAGATCTTGGGCTGCTTGAAGAGCAGACCCTGTATACCCACCTGCTACCGCAGTAACTACCCCACTCACCTGATCTTTTACATCGTCAGACAACACCCCATCCGAGTCTGCGAACACATCACGCAGTTCTGAGTTCTGCATTACTTGATGCCCCGGGGCGGTCAACCCTTCTGGAACATCAAACAGATTCCTAAGAACAGGCAAATCCCTAGAGGAAACCAAGTCCGGGTTTGCCTTGGCGAAGTTGACGATCTCCTCATTGGTCATTGACCTGAGGTTAGGGTCCACTCTTAATTCAGTCTTCCCGTCTTCATCGTCAAAGATAGCAAAAGGAACGTCGCCTCGGAGAACAGACGAACGCTTTGCTTCTATAAAATTACTAGGCGTTAGATAAGGGGTAGCTTGTTCCTCCCTTTCCTTGACGAGATCTTCATCCACCTCTTCTTCCCTCGCCAGATTCCGCGTTGCGAGAAAATTTCGAAGAGTACGCTCCCCTTCTTTATCTTCCTTTGAATAAAACTTATGGGAAATAACTCTCTCGATGTCCCGATCCGTAGGCCCCTCGGGCTTCTTTTGTTCAAAGAATTCATCAACCGCTAGGTCATCGTGGAACTCATTAACAAACCCCCTTTTCCGGGCCAACTGGAATAGTCTGCGGTCTACGTCATTAGACGCCTCCTGATTAAAACTACCCTCGGCAAAAGATTGGTAACGGTAATAATCCCCGTAACCTTTTATTAAATCCAGCCCCTCTAAATTGGCCCCTTCAGTTTCGGCCCACTGATCGAATTTTAGTAATTGAGACATAGCTCGGGAATGTAGCAGACATTTTAATCTGCACGTTCCCGAATGTCAAGAGACGGCCCGCTCGGGGGGCTTAATGATTTATTCGTCTGGGATAGCTTGAGGATTGTCCTCGGCAGACCCTGATACCCTGAACCGGGCTTGCGGCGAGAGGCCCGCATCCCGTCTTGACTTGGCTATCTGGCTTTCGAGGGCCCCCTCTTTCAACGCCAAAAGGCTACTTGCCACTTGTTGCAATTCGTCGTAACCCATCCCTCGAAGATGGTCTTCCCATAGCTCGTCAGAATTCGGCTGGGATAAAACAGATGGGTTAATTATCCCCTCGTTAGCCCCAAGGGCTTTGTCGCCTTTGAGGTGCTGTATGATCTGATCTTTATGTGCCGAGTTACCATAAGTGTCGTAGCGCCGATCCCTCAACCATTTAATCTTCTCCTCCTTTGTATACTCCTCGTTATCGTCGTGTCGCTGTTGGTTAACCTTTGTTAGTAACTCATTCTGCTGGGAAGAAGTTAAATACCTACCCGATCCACTAAGGAGTTTTTTGAGATCCGCAAGGTCGTCTTTATCGTTCTCGAACTCGGCCATCAAATCATCCTCTCGACGATCTTCCGCCTTTCGCACATTTTCCATTCGGGCCCACTCGTGTTTCTCCATCTCCCGGACTTGCGCCGGGGTCACCGTAGGATTCAAAAGATTTAGTTGATTGAACGCGGCTTGCTGTTGGCCCCGTACTGCCGGGTTATTAAACGACTCAGGGAAGTCTACGCCCAACTGATAAAGCGCGGCCCTCTTACTTTGGGGGGACATACTGTAGTTCGTAATAATGCCCCTAATAGCTTCATTTACTTTCGTATCATTAATCGCTTGAGCCCGTTTCTTCTGCGATGCCGCCCGGGCTTCTTGGATATTAAACCTGCCTCCTTCCAAACGTAACCGATTCAACTGTTCTTGTTGACGATTACGTTCGATTGTAGAACGAGCCCTCTCAAGGCCCATCCGATCTTGATAGGCGGTGTCTACTAAACGTCTCTTTGCGGACAACGATAGCCCCTCGTCTGCGAGAAGATTAGAAAAGAACTTCGAATCAACTGGTTCTACATTTGAAAGTTCGGCCATGTCTTTAATCTATTTTTGTATGCGGCGGACCCCAAGGAACCTCTCCCGGGGGAAAGTCATAACACTAACCGCGTCATCTTGGTTGCCCCCGATCCCGGTAATACTATTCTCATCCTGACTCAGGATAACAATGGCGTGCCCGCCATACCCATTCCGTCCCCCCGTATCAGGATTATCATTCCACATCACTCCGATATCCCCCTCTTGCTCGCTGCCTTCGGACACCTTACCCCCCACTTTCAAGAAATCACGAGCCGCTATGATTGTAGGTATCTTGCCCCCGGCTTCTTTAACCGCGTGGGTCACAAAGGCCGCGCACCACGGGCAATCACTTTGAGGTCCAGTGACCCCTTGAGACGCGAGTCTATTAAAAACAGGGCCCAACTTCTTGTTTGGCTTACCCTTGGTCCCTTCTACTTCTCCCAAAAAGGATGCGGCTTTTTCTGCGAAGGAATGCTCTATGTTTTTAATTAACTTTCTCTTCCGTCTTTCTTCACGTTCTTCTGGGGTCCTTGCCCTTTTTTTCTTACCCCCATCTTTTTCCTCCTTGGAAAACTCCACCCCGTCGCCGGGATCAAACTCAAGAGTCTCCAGAGGTTCGGTAGACATGTCCGCCTTAACCTCCGGGGGAACCGCCCGGTCTGCATTAAGAGCCACGCTACGAAGCGCGGATCTTTCCGTAGCATTAGCGGGCTTAGATAAAGTAGCCAACCTCTCTACCTTTTCGTCTGTAGATAGACTTTGGTAGCTTACTTTTTGCTCTTCTAGTTCCGTACGTACCTCAGGGACGGGGCTGTCCCCGATATTTGCGGAGGGCAAAGAAGGGAGTCCTGTGAGATCTTCGGTTGTGCGGGCTTCTCCAAATTGTTTATGCCAAGTAGGATGATCTACATCTTTCCCAGTGCTGCCCCAATGATACCTGTTATCTTCAGGATTAATCTGGGGGACATCCCCCGCTTTCCACGCTTCCCGATAATCAAACCTTTCTCTTGGATCATCGGGGCCTTTATTTGGATTGCCGAGATCTTTTTTCCATGCTTGGACATTCTCGTTCGTAGCCCACCACTCTTGGAATTCCTGCTCTTCGTCCGGGGTAAGGACAACCCGCTGACGTGCTTCTGGTGCTTCTGCCGCTATACGAGCTTGCTGTTCTTCCATACGGATGGGGTCAGCGGTGACCTCTGGACCTGCTCGCTCTGGACCTGCAAAATCCCAATCAGGAGGCGAGGGTGTAGCACCTTCTTCCGGGGAGCCCCCCAGACGATACCGTGTTGTCTCGAAGGACTGCTGACCCGGTCTGCCCGCACCGACATCAAATATCGTTCTCTCCCGTAAAGCATTTTCCCCCGCTACTCTAGTTTCTTCTAACAAAGGGCTGTCCCCAATATCCTGAGTCATCAAGGGGGTTTCCCCTAAGGGGTCCTCTAGGGACCGAGCTTCCCCCGGGTCTCTTCCTAGTGTGGCCGAAGGGTCCCTCATTGCCGTCCTCCATCTCAAACTCGGGGTTTGCGATGAAGGGAGGAGAGGGACTTCTAGATTTTTGGAGATACTCTCCCCAGCTAAAGCCAACTCAAGGCGTGCAGATATTTGGTCAGGTTGCGAAAGAATCGACTCCGGGGTGGTGTCATACGCCATATCCACGATAGAAGCAGCTTCTGCGGCCTTACCCGGGGCTCCGTATAAATCCGCCAAAGCCGATTGGGCATCTGTAGGTATCTTGTCGATTCCCTCAACCATTTCTTTACCGACCGCAGTTGTCCACTTAGGGGGAGGCTCCTGTCCTTTTACACCGAAGCTGGCTCTCCGGGCTGTCTCAAGTGCTTGCTCCGCTCGGCCCAAAGGAGTCGGGGCCAATCTCCCCCCGGACTCTATCGACTCCTGTAAGTATTGATCCTCAACCTCTTTAATACTCGCCCCAATACCTTCACGCATCCTTTCGATTAAGCGCATCGAAGCGGGTCTTCCATACGCTTTTTCAAACCGATCTACCAAATCCCTACGGGTCCGCCTCCCAAACTCTTCAGCCATCTCAGGCCCTTGGTCTTCCCGGATAAGGTTATACCGTTCTTGGAACTCCGGGGTCTGGTCAAACGCTGCGGCTTCTTTTGTGCTCTTTAGCGAGTCCGCTAACCTTTTATTGAACGCTTCTTCTTGAGCGGCAAAAGCGGTAGGGGACACGGGAGGGGTTGCGGGGGAAGGGGTAGTAGGTCGGTCTGCCCCCTGAGACCCCGGGATAGGATCCCTCGTGGGATCATAGTTAGTCCCCCCTACTGTCGAGGAAGGAGTAGTTCCCAAATCAGTCGCAGAAGTTGGCGTATCTTCTCCTTCCTCCTCGCCTTCTTCAGCTCCCTTGCCCGCAGAGGGCGCGGGGGGCGCTTCTGGCGCATCAGCTCTTTCCGCCACATCGCCCTCCGCTGGAGGTGCCCCGGGTTCTTTGGGTTTCGTTTCATCACGAGGGGGTCCTCCTCCAATACCAAAATCTTTCCAATCGTCTGGATCAAAAGGGTTTCGTCCGGTCGTTGGGTCGATGTATACGCCCGTGTCTTGGGAAGTTATGCTTGCCGCGTCAAAAGCCGATTTTGGGGGCCGTAAAGGTAGATCCGGGTCCAACTCACGTCCTCGTCGTGGGAAGACATTAGCCCCCTCGGCATCGGGATCATCCCCCATGTTTGCCGCTTGATCTGCTTGCCTTTTAATCCGGTCTACTTCGAGTGTCCCCGCTGGAATGATTTCTTCAATGTCCGAATCCGCACTTCCAAAAGCCGACTCCCCTTGACTAGCGCGTCTGATACTATCATCAGCGAGTGCAGCCCCAAGGGTGTTGGCATATTGGGTATTGCCCTCTCTTTCGGCGCGGCGTTGTTCGGTGCGTATAGCGGCCCTTGTCCCGCCGACCCTACGTGTGAACCCCGCTCCAGTTACAGGGTTTCTTAACCGACCAGTTGTTAGAGCCATAACTAATATTATAGGAGAAAGGTATCTTTATAGCAAGAGTTAAGGCCCGACACAAGAGCAGACGAATTGGCCACACAAGAAAAACCTAGAGAGAAGGTTTCTGTACAGAACCGCCGACTACTTACAGATAACCTCTCCCTAAGGTTTTTGCTCTGTAGCCAATACTACAACCACGAGTCCGCGCTCTGCCCTGCTACATCCGCCCCCGTTAAAGAAGGAGGAGGGGACTTCCAACCCTTAGGGTCATCGTCTTTACGGGGCTCAATGGGGAAGAAACTAAAGTTCTGTCTCGCTGAATCAATCGCAAGGAAGGTGGTGTCCGCTGCATCCGGGGAGGGCATGTTGGTTCGTCTCTTGTAATCCGCCTTGCCCTCCAATTGAATCTTGAGCCCACTCGAAACTTTCCTCTGGTCGAACTCCCGGTTGGTCATCTCCTTGGCTGTCTCCCCATCCAACCCGTAGATCTGTCGGCACCTGAAGAACTCTTTGCTGGCAAACCATAACTCAGTCACCCGGTTGCGATACATGTCCTTGGCCGTGCGCTTTACCCTCGGGTTGACCCGAAGGTCTGAAGGGGCCCCACCAAATTGAACCCGGGTGCACTGACCCTTGAGCCCTGAGTCCAGATCCTCGCTCTGTGATACCACCATGTCCACCACGTCACAGATCGGGTTACCTCCAGCCGTAGCATCGATGCAGACATGTCGAACCGGGATCTTATACTTCTTCATCAAGGAGGCTATTGAATGGGCGATCTGATACGCCCGTGGTTCCCCGGAATTAACATCTTCTTTAAGGGCTTCCAGAGGGTGCAGGTGTATCAACATACGACCATCTTCTCCGTACCCCACGTCAGCAGCACGCCACATGGTTCGATCCCCTCCCCATGTGTAACCAAGGTCAACCCCCGCGACTCGACCAATAAGTTTCGTTATTCGGGGAGCGGATTCCCGGTTCAGGGCACCGCTCTTAGCTAACTCTATTTCAGAATAAACTCCGTTCTCGTCACTACCGTCGAAGAAGACCGCCCGCCACATACGCATGTACGCTCGGCTATTTTCCCCAAGAAGTTCTTTTGCCTCTTCAACTCTACCTTCTGTAGGGAGGTATGATTTACTTCGTGAGAAGTGAGGACTTTCGTAGGAATCAAATCTACGATACAGCCCATTCCATTTAGTTACCCAAGTCGTATCGGTAGTTGTATCTATACTTTCCCATCCGTCTTTTGGCTCGACCCATTCCCCAAAAGCATCGAACCGGGAGTCGGGGTTGGACATCCCCACTGCCTGAAAAGAAAGCTCCCCACCAATAGACAGGTTAGACACCCCCGCGTTCATGATAGCCGGGGACAGTTCGGCCAACTCATCTGCTATCAAAATAATGTGTTTGGCTTTCCGCCCCACGAAGCGGCCCACTGCTTCCCGGGTTTTCTTTTTCTCTGCTGCCACAAGGAAGATACCCCGGCTCACATTCATTTTTTGGCCCTCTGGTTGATACACATAATCGTGTAGCGAGGGCCTTTCTCGCGCAGGGATGCTCCCCATAAGAGGGGTCATGAGGCGGATGACCGAGCCCCATACCCGTTGATCCGCATCTTTTAATGCTGTGGTGGTAATAAGAACGATAGTGTTAGCGGGATCGGCTAGCCACTTCAGGATGCCCCATGCAGATACAACATGGGATTTACCACTGGAGCCACACCCTCCGAATCCCGCATACTTGTTATTGGCTAAGTCTTCGATGATTTGCTCAGACCATGCGTGACGCTCCATGAGCTTCTCATCTGGGTTTGTGTTCCAGATAGTATCCGCAATTTCCCAGAAGACATACACGAGTGCTTCGGGGTCGTTATAGAAATAACGAAAGACAAAAAACAAAGCAGAGATCCTAGTGCAAGGCCCCGCAGTTACGACGTTCTTTACTTGCCATCTGCCATCTGGAAGTTGAACAGGCTCGAAGGGATGGCGAGGGGGAGCGTCCTGTGATTCCCTTGACATGGGGATGTTACTTTGACAAAATACTATAGGGGAGTCAATGATATACCCGGACAGAGACCTTGAAGAATTATACATTCAGAACCAATCCATCTGGGAAGAGGTGTCTGAAGGTTATCTGCGACCGGAGATTGCTTTAGAGTACATGCAAATAGACCCCAATAGTTTGTTGTGGGATCGTGTGTTGGACGCTCTGATTTCCACTAACCCACCACTACTTTAATGGCCAAAGAAGATAAGGGTAAAAAAGAAAACCCGATTGGAAAATCATTACCTCCTCAATTAAAGGAGAAGGCGTTGCATAGGATCATGTGCGGCGAAGCGGCTACCGCCGTGGCAAAATCCATGGGGGTCCATCCGTCTACTGTTTTGCGGTGGCAAAAAGCAGAAGGGGTAGAACGAGGGTCTGCTTTGAGCCCGGAGGCAAATCCAATGGTAGTCCCACAACCCGACCACGTTATGGACGCATTCACTAGCGAGGTGCGTAAACAAAATGTGGAGGCTGCGCTTTCCATGTTCTTGGAAATGCAGAATGGGGTGGAAGATAAATACCGTGTTCTGATGGCCCAGCAATTATACGGGATATTCCATACGGTTATGCAGAACCCTCCCCCGATTAAGAATTGGGGGGATGTAGAGCGAGCCCATAAGATAATGACCCAAATCCTCAATCCCGATTCCGGGAAGGGGAGTAGTGGAGCCGCTAAACTTCAAATACAATTTGATGTAGTTGGGGCCAAGCCAACGGTGATAGATGCCGAAGAAATAGAAGTGGCGACTCGTCAACCAGATGCCGAAAAAGTCACCAGCAATAGTGGGGATTGACACCTCCCTTACTAATACCTCCATGTTCTTTGGGCCCGGGGAATTCCGGGAGATCAAAGGAGGTAAACTTCGCGGGGTTTCGAGGCTGCATAATTTATACGCAAAGTCTCTTGAGGCGTTGAGGCATTACAAACCCCGGGTGGCTGTCATCGAAGGGTACGCATACATGGCGAACGCTCGCCAGCATCGTTTGGGGGAAGCCGGGGGGATGGTCCGGTTGGCATGTTTTAAGAGTGGGGTGGATAGGATTTATGAGGTCCCCCCGACTACATTGAAGAAGTTTTTTGCCGGGCACGGGAAAGCTACTAAGGAGGATATGATTTATGAAGCCTCCCAACGAGGGCACGTATTGCCCAACGACAATGTGGCGGATGCGTGTGCCTTGTGGTACGCGGGGCAGGACACTTCTCTGCTAAGAAAAAAATGCGAAACTGAGGCTTTTTAAGGGGGGTTGACACGTATCCTATACTGTGAACAGTATGAGCAACACGATAGCCCAAGACGAAACAGCATTGAAAGTAGCAGCCCACGCATATAGCGTAGCCCGAGCGTGTAGAGAGGCCCAAGGGGCGTCTGATCTCCCAGAGTGGAATCACGTTCCTGACATTAAAAAAACTTACCTTTCTAACGCGGCCCGATGTGGGTTGAACGGAGGGACAGTTTGGGAAGTGTGGGCTTATTCGGTAGGGGCCACTCCTGACGATGCTACCTCAACTCTTTGGCGGGATAAAGAACCCGCACTCCGACTCATCCCTACTGTATTCCATGCGGTCACTCAAGCAGTGGCAACTATGGTTACGGAAGGGATCGAACCGGGGGAGCTACCCAGTAGCGATCCGAACCAACTAAACCTCTTCAATGATACGACTCCCCTGTTAGAAGATGAAGAAGGTTCGGCCCCCGAAGAGTTAGAAGAACTCGGAACAGATTCTGAAGAATCGTCCGAAGAGACTTCTACCGCCAACGACGAAGAAGCGTCACTCGCTTCGTCGTAAGCCGGGCCCCCCGCCTCCGATTGCACTCCGGGGGCGGGGGGTTTTGTGCATGATTGACCTCTATCCAAAACAAGAGGAACATGCTCGGGAAATATACCGGGCATTGTTGTGTAATGGCGCTGCTCTGGATACGTCCCAAACGGGGACGGGGAAGACCCCCATGTCTTCTCACATAGCCCGCCATTGGGTGAGTAAAGGATACTCCGTTGCGGTGGTATGTCCTAAGAGTGTGGTGACTCAATGGGAACGAACGCTGGAGCAGCACGGGGTAACCGCTGAGTTTGTCCTCAACTACGAGAAACTAAAAAACGGGAAGCCCGGGATCGTCCGAATTAGAAGGCGTATGAAAAAGGGTAAGTTGTTTGCATGGGAGTTGCCCCCGAAAACCCTTATTATTTTTGATGAGGTGCAGTGGTGCAAAGGAGCATACACTCAAAACGCCCAATTATTGATTGCGGCTAAAAAACAAAATTACCCTGTCCTCGCCCTTAGCGCGACCGCCGCTCAAGACCCGACCGAGATGAGGGCTTTGGGGTATGCATTGGGGCTGCATGAACTCAACCAGTTATCGAATAACAATTCATGGTTTGCATGGATGGAACGTAACGGGTGCTACCGGGACCCATGGCGCAATTGGAAAGTAAGGAAAGATGCGGACCTATCTACTATTTCGCATGAGCTATTTGATATTAAGAAGATCGCTCACGGGCTTTGCACTTCCGATATGCCGGGGGCATTCAAGGGGCAACGCATACTTACCGACTTAGGGGATTATAAAGGAGCCGCCAAAGCATATGAGCAATCAGGGCTTACCGAAGATGTTATAGACTCAATGCTGGATGGCATTGCCCAGAAGAAGCGGAATGCCAAGGACGTTATCGTAGACATTCTAAGAGCCCGGCAATATGTGGAGATGCTAAAAGTAACCCACTTTATCGAAAGAACTAACGATCTTCTTAGAGAGGGGAAAAGCGTAGTGGCGTTCTTAAACTTTCGGGAATCTATAGACATGTTCCGAGAAGCGTTCCCAGACTCGGGCGTTATCATAGGGGCGCAAAAAGATCGGGATCAGCAGTTGGATGATTGGGCTGCGGATAAAAAAAGAGTTATCGCCGTGTCCGCTCAAGCCGGGGGGACCGGGATAAGCCTGCACGACCAAAACGGCGCATACCCCCGGGTTGCCCTTATCTCCCCTACGTTTTCGGTACAAGTGTACAAGCAGGTTTTAGGTAGGTGTTACCGAGCCGGGATGAAAACAGACCTGACCCAGATCATTATGGTCGCAGCCAATACGATTGAAGAATACGTGCATAAGAAATGCATGGAAGGCGTGGGCAATATGGAGGATATGTTGGGTTAAAGGATGGGGGTTGACACCTATGATACGTTCCCATCGAACAATTAAGACTATGCCACAAGATAAGACACCAGAAGAAACAGAAGACCCAAGGAACGAGACCCTGAAACGGTCCCTTGAACAGAACAATATAGACTACGAACTCGATGAGAGTGGGAATGTCAAAGCGACCGAACAGGTCATTTCTTTCCTGCATTCTAAAGAAGCGTTACGAGACCCGGAAAAACCCGTAGTGGTTAAAACAAAAGAGGAGCTTGGGGCCCCTCAAGAAAAAGAGGACCCTACCCCTCCTCGGGAAGAAACTCATGCGGGGCCTGCTAGACGTAATAAACCCTTTCGAGCGGGGCAAAAAATGTTCTTGTTGAATATCCTTACTGAAAAAGAAGAGGACAGCAAGAGCATCGCAATACGAGCGACTAATGTGGACGAAGCCAAGGGGATTGCTCAATTGAAACACATGGGGGAATTTCCTGACGTTGTTATCAAGAGCATTGAAGCCCACGAGGAAAAAGGAGGGGCGGCATGAGCACCCCCAACCATAGTGATCGGGGGCACCACCCCCAAGGCCCTTCGCAACTGAAAGCTCTACAGCAGTGCCCGGGTTTTGAAAACCGACCGGGTTCAAGTGCAGCGGCGGAAATGGGAACTAGAATCCACGAAGCTCTCGAAGTACGGGACCCTTCTAATTTGGAGTCTGAGTTAGAAGCCGAGCTATACGAAAAATGCATCGCGGCGGAAGACATGCTTATCCCTGAGTTTTTTGGGGAGCAAGAGTATACTAGGCACAATGAGCTACCCTTAACTATGGGGCTTAATAGCGGACGAGAGATATGGGGGACCGGGGATGTTCTTTGTGTATCAAACGATGGGAGTAAAGGTTTGATGATCGACTACAAGTCCGGGAGGATGAAAGTAGACGATGCCGAAAAGAACCTGCAAGCTAGGGCATACAAGAACGGAGCGTACGAAAGATTTGACTCTCTTGAAACGCTTAGGTTTATCTTCCTCGCCCCCCAAATAGATTGGATTAATTGGTATGATTTTTCCCCGGAGACAGTGGACTTGGACAGGCAAGTCCTAACCCAGATCGTATCTCGGGCCGAACGAGTCCGAGAAGACTGGGCCCAAGGGGTTGTGCAGACTACTGATTTGAATCCTTGTGAGCAGTGCACATGGTGCCGCCATCAAACATACTGCCCGGCGATTAATGGGGTCCTGCTGGATTTTGCCGATTCCTCTGGTGTTTCAGTGCCCGAAGGGTTGGACATGGGGAACTTAGATGACCCCGATAGTGTGGCCGAGCTGTATGGTATCGCCAAAATATTGGAGCCCCTCATAGACAAAATAAAGAAAAGAGCGGTAGAGCTGGCCAATGAGGGAGAGGTTTTAAAAGGGTGGGAACTTCGCTCCATGGGGTCGAAGAGGATCGCCGTAGACAACCAAAAATTCTACGATTACGCGGCTGCTAATGGGATTACTTTGGAAGATGTAATTAACAACGTAAATATTCCCGTAGCTAAACTACGAGACATTGTGCGGGAACGAGCCGCCCAAGGGTCTAAGGCTAAAGCCGCTAAAGAATTCGAGCAGACCGCGCTTGACATGGGTGTTATAAAAATGGGCACCGAAAGATTTACTCTTCGGCCAGAAACGGCGGAAGACTAAACCAAACCAAACTAAGAAACTACTACACAATAAGATGAGTACACATACATTCGCAGACGTAGACGCTGAACAGAATAAAGAAGAGGGTAAGAAAAAGGAGCTGACCAAAGAGGTGGGGAGTTCTGAACTTTCTGCTTACTCTTCAGGTGCAGAGGGCCCTTCCCCGGAAGACTACAATATCGAGCATATTCAAATCCTCGGAAGGTCTTCTCAATTTGACCCCGAAGGTGGGGAGATTGGGGACATTTGTGTGAACAAAGAAACCCCTCTTGTCCACGTTAGCGAACCAGTAAGGTGTGTATTGGTACACACTCGTAAGTATTGGAAAGAGAATGTTCCTTATGACGATGAGACTACTCCTCGTTTTGCGAACACTCTGGAAGAAAAAGTCCACATTGAGAAAACTACAGAGTTCGCGGGCACTGTTCCCGTGTGCGATGTAACCGTTCTTCTTGAGCGTCCTGAGTCATTTGAAAATGACGAGGCAGCGGCGGGCGTTTTTATTTACGAGTTCGGGGGCAAGGAGTACGCCCTCGTCAAATACACCGTTCAAAAGTCTCAGGCTGTGCGGGAAAACTACGGCACCATTAATGTCGTGACCCGGGCCCGTGCAACCAAGGGGGACGATGCAGGCAAATACTACTTCGAACTACGTTCGAAAGAGAAAGGTGCTGGGACCAAATACAAATGGCACCAGTTTGTCCTGTCGGGTACCGCGCAAGAAGCCCCGCAAGAAGCGGCGGACTTTGCCCGCTCCCTGAGGGGAGAATAAGTTCCTTTACTTATAGTGAGTGAAGGAGGGGCAGTGGTCGGTTCGGGTTTTTTCCGGCCACTGCTCCACCCCCTTACCTATGGTTGGGGTAGTATATCGTTTTATTTTGAGTTAGTATGAGCCCCCCTGTAGCCGCTGTAGATTTTGAAACAACTTATGATAAGGTAGTTTCGATCAAGCCGCTGGGGTGGTCCGCCTATTTTCGGCATGAGTGGTTTGAAGCCTACTTGGTAGCGATCAAAACGTCAGAAGGTTTTGAGTGGGTAGGGCATCCAAAAGAGGCCCCATGGGACAAAATCAAAGACCATATTTGGATATCCCACAACGCGGCATTTGATGAGAATCTTTATTACGTTGCAGCAGAAGAAGGTTGGTGGGGGGACTTACCCTTCCCTCCCGAGTGGCATTGCACTATGGATCTCGCGGCATACTCAGGGGTAAGGCACTCTCTCAAGAACGCTTCTAAAGATGTTTTTAACGCGGATCTTTCCAAAGAGGTTCGGACTAATATGGTGGGGCAACGCCCCCCGGATGGTTGGCCTTGTGTCAATGAAGTAGGCAAACACCATTGGAAGCCCATGGGCGATGAGTTCTGGAAAGACGTTCTCGATTACGCCCTCGATGACTCTGTATGGTGTTTAAAACTGTGGGAGGCGTTAAGCCCCGGCTGGCCGGAACAAGAGCGGTGGCTGTCGTCTCATACCCGCAAGATCGCTAGGCGGGGGGTTCCGGTGGACATAGATCTCGTTCAGCAGTCTTCTAAGGATTTGAAGAGGGTTATCCATGCGTTCGAATTAAACATACCATGGAGGGAAGAAGACGCGCTTTTATCTCGGAAGGCGTTTGATAGGGAGTGCGCTAAACATTCATTGGACCCCCCAAAGAGCCTAGCGCAAGACGACTCTGAAGCGGAGCAGTGGTTGGAAGAGAATGAGCCGGGGCACGCATGGATATATGCTTACAGGAATTGGCGTAAGGCTAATGCCCTCCTCAAGAAGGTTGAAGCGGTGGAACGGGCGACCCGGTGGTGCGATGGGCATTACAGATACTTTGGGGGCATGGCTTACTGTGGGGCCCATACCAAACGATGGTCGGGGAAGGGAGGGAACCTAAATATGCAAAACCCCCCTAAAGGGGTTCAGACTTACGAGATGGGGGATGTCTCGGCATCTGTACGCTTCCGTGATTTTTTCAGGGCCCCTGAAGGATTTAAGTTGGGGGCACTGGATCTATCCCAAATTGAAGTGAGAACTTTGACGTGGCTTTCTGGGGATACCGAAATGTTGGACCGTATTAAAAAGTCCCCAGACATATACCAAGCATTCGCAGAAGGGTTTGGGATGTGGAGTAAAGATCGGGGGGTTCTTAAAGACGTGGACAACAATCTGAGGCAGACCATTAAGCCTATCGTTTTGGGGTCTGGGTTTGGGGCTAGTGCGTGGGCGTTTGCGGACAAGGAGAGGTACAATCTTCAAAGAGAAGTCCAGAGCAATTACCCCGGGGGATTTGAAGAGCCCGCTAAAGAATGGATGCGGGGCCAACTATCGGAGAAGGGGACATGGTGGTGGAAAAAAGCGGGGAGGTTGATTAAGCGTAATGCAGTCACCGCAATTACGAAGGAGACTGCTAGCGGTAAAGAGTATGAAACCCCCCGACCCCAGTGGAAAATATTTGCTCGGGTCATTAACAAACTCGATAAGAAATTAGAGCGCGGGGCTCGTGTCCCAATTAATATAGATGAGTGGGATTGGGATTATGAAAATGTCCTTATCCTTAAAGAGGCAGAAGGGTGCGTTCAGCTATACCGAAACCAGATGGGGCATGTGACTAGATTCTGGAAGAAATTGAACCGTCTTCTTAACAACGCGGTTTTGGATAACGAGATGGAGCTGGTGTTGCCATCCGGGAACAAGTTAAGGTATAAGAATGTACGCAAGGTTACGGTTGAAGATGGGGAGGACAAACGGCCCCAGATCTTTTGCACGATAGTTCGTAACGGGCAATCCGCTGCTATGAAACCATGGTACGGACTTCTTGCTGAAAACTTGTCTCAGTCTTTAGCCCGGGATGTATTTGCGGTCTGCTTGAGGAAATTAGAAGAAGCGGGGTTCCGAATACTTTTCCATGTCCATGACGAAGTGATTGTCGAATTGCCCGAGGAACGGGCGATTCAAAAGATTAAAGAAGCAGAAGAAATAATGAGGGTGCCCCCGGATTGGATTCCGTCTCTCCCAGTAGACGCGGAAGGAAATGTTGGGGATACTTACGCCGAGTGCAAATGAAATATTATTACATTACCAACCATGCAGACCATGATGCGGGGGTTTTGGATTTCCATCCTTCCGAAGGGGAGACGAAGGGGTTCCAATGTCCCGCGCATAAAACTAAAAGTGAACATCGTAAGTGGGCTGTAAACCCTACTACCGAGCATCGTTTTATTTCGGCTACCGAGCCTGTAAACGCATCGAAAAGAATATCTACGGACAACCCCCCGTCTGTGTTCCATGGGTTCATATGTGATTATGACGTTCCTTTTGAGGACGAGAAGTTCACTAAGAACATGGAGAAGATTCTTGATGGGGCTCCAAAACCAACATGGATGAGCGAGACCTTTTCAGGGAACCTGCGTCTTGTGTGGGAGTTCGAAAGGTCTGTGCGTATCCCCGAGGGGGCGGGAAAAGATTTCCTAAAAGAGTTGGGGTCCCGGCTACGCGCAATTAAATTGGCTGCTGGTTTTGACTCAGGCTCATATGAGCCAGAACGATATTATGAGATAGGCACTAAGTGGAAAAAGGTGGGGGATCGGATTGAGTACTCGCTGCTTACCGGAGTCTTATTTAAATCCTTCCAGCCTGTAGCAACTACCGAGGTAACCATACCTTTTGAGGATGTATCCGAAGAAGTGGTCAAACGATTCGGGGACAGGCTGGATGGAATTGATTTTGTGGTGGGGGCCCGGGTTCCTTTGTTCTGGGTAGATGATGGCATTGACCGGATAGGGGCCGAAGTAAAAGAAGAGGGGGTGATCGCCTACTCAGATCGAGCGGATTCGGTATGGAATGATTGGGAAAAGATTTTGGGCCGGGAGTGGGTAGCCGGGTATGAGGAGAGGCGCATATCTTCTTCAGTAGACAATGTATGGACAGACGGGACACGTTTCTGGATAGTCACAGCGGATCGGGTTATGGACGAGACCCGGGACAATTTTATTCTTCGACTCCGGGAGATGGGGTTTGCGCCCACTAAAAAGAAAGGGCAGCGGCTTTCAGAAGTAGAGAAGGTTCTTCTTTATATCAACACTAACCGCCGCATCGATGGGGTGGGCCCGTTTATCTTTCGAGATGAGACGATAGTTTCTTTTGATGGGAAAACGATTCTTAACACCAGCAGGAACAAACCAACCCCTCCTGCTATGAATGGGGCCCCGGCTAACTTCCCCTTTATACATAACTTCTTGGGCAATCTTTTTGACAAGAAAGTCAAAGTAGCGGGGGACTCCACTCAATTAGAATTGTTTTTTGCATGGCTGCAAAGGTTCTACTTGGCCGCGCACCAGAAGAAAAAATTGTCAGGCCATTGTTTGATATTGTCTGGCCCTACGGGCAGGGGCAAAACATTGTTGTCTAAAAGAATCGTAGGGGGTCTTGTAGGGGGTAGCGAAGACGCTAGTAACTATCTTACGGGGCAAACCAACTTTAATAAGAATTTAACTGAGTCCCCCCTATGGACAGTAGATGATACATCTAGTGCGAGTGATTGGAGGCAAAACAGGAAGATGACCGACTTGATTAAACGGAGTGTCGCCAACCCCTTTGTCGAATCGAGGGCCATGTATCGGGACCCTCAAGAAGTGGAATGGAACGGGAGGTTGATGATATCCCTTAATGAAGACGCCGCGTCTTTATCTATTGTGCCCCAGCAAGATTCGAGCAACCGGGATAAGGTCATAGGGCTTAGGATACGGGAAGACTCGCCTCAAGAATTCCCTGATAATGATACGCTCGAAGCTCAAATAAAAAGCGAGCTACCGTTTTTTGCCAAATGGATTTTGGCTTGGAAATGCCCGCCCGAATTATCCGGGAAGAGCCGATATGGAGTAGACGCATGGTTTCATCCACATCTTAGGGATGCGGCCCGGGACAACTCGCCAACTCAGGCGGTTATGGAAACTCTGGATCTATTCGCTAAGTTACACCGACCCACCCATGGCCCGGTATGGACTGGGACTGCCGCAGAGTTAATGGGGGTTATGGGTAACTACACCGAAATAAAGGCTCGCGGGGGGTCCTTCGAACACCAAAGGTTATCGAGGGACTTACAGCAGGCTGTAGAGAATTGCCAAGATAACACCAACATACGCCCCGTTCAGTGTATGCCCACCGGGGGAGGTAAAGTATGGATAATAAACCTTTCCCCCGAGTTCGATCTCAGGACCGATCATGCGGGATAGAACTTCTAAATCGTACATAGCCCCCGGGGAGTGGAGCCACGACCAAAAGGACGAGACGGATTACCCGGAGATACATTACATGTTATCTTCTGATTGGGGAAACCTGTATATCCGAGTAGACAACAAAAAGCTGTATTGGTTCCATAACTTCAATAAGGCCCCTAACTGGATCGAAGTGGCTAAGTGGTTGTTACAAATAGAACAAGAACTCTACAATGAATACTACGTATTCACCAAGGGCATGGCTAAGAAAGCCCTCTTACATCTTCGATTGAATTGGAGAAAAGATTAATCTTGGGGCTTCTCTCGTTCTTCTCGAAGCATGGCCTTGGCGAGGATCGCATAATTTACAATATCATTGCACGCATCGTCTACGCTTTCATTGGGAACTTGTAGCTCCTTGTCATTTACGAAAGAACGTATGCGTTGGATTTTATCGAGAACACGCATGAGCAGCCCATGGACCGGGTGGATGCCGATTACTACGCTACTTTTAAAATTAGCGAATGGGTCGGTGGCTTTCTTGCCCCCGGTGTAATCGGAATTTTTTGTTTGCATGATTTTTTTACATTCGCGGCAAGTGCTGTCGTGCAACTCAAGGAGTTCTTTGGAGTTCATGAGGGTAAAAAGAGCCTATGGTAATTGGGCCCGGAAGCGTATACTCCCCTACAATGATAGAAAATGAAACCAGTATCTTAATTTTAATGCTCGTTTCCATATTCGTAATATGGGCGACCGCAAAACTTCTGGACATATAGCCGAGGGGCGGGTAGAAATTGAGGTCATGAAATCCGCATTATTTGCAATCGGAGCTGGATGCGCTGTAGCGGTGTCTTCTTGCTCTTCGATGGACTTGGGTGGGCAGGTGCCGCTGCCTTTTACTGACCCCGCTACGGCTGCAAAGCTGGAGCTGGATCTTCGCCCTCTCCCCCCTAGATTCTGCATTGGGTTGGATCTCGTTCCGAGTGAAGAGCCCATCGCGGAAAGCGAGGCAACTAAGTAGGGGTTTATCGCGTGGGGGGTCTATCCCTACTTAACCCGGCTGTTAGTAAAATATCAGAAACGGCAGTCGGGGCCCCCTGCGCGGCCCTTTACTTTTCAATGCGGTTCCCGCCGTCTCGCCGCATCTCTCTTTTTTGAGTTTCCTCCCGCAGAATCCGCATCATTTCAGGAGTCGGGCCCGATAACATTGGCCTTGGCAGGGGGGCGTCTCTATCTGGATCAAGAAATAAACGCCCTTCTTTTTTTGCAGCGGCGGCGTCTTCCCGTCTTTTTCTTCTTAATACCTCCGCTTCAATTCTGCGGTTACCTTCTGCTACGTCAAACCTCGTGTCATATAATTCGGCCAATGGGCCCGCCAACCCATAACTTACTTTGAGGGGGTCCGCCATGCCTTTGATCGCCCGGTCCCACCATTTAGTTGGCTCCGTTGCCATTGTTAAAACATCTTGTCTAGCCTCTTCTCTTGCCTCGGGGTCTGTTGCGAGAGCTACACCTTCGGCACCGAGGAGGGCAAGTTCTAAAGGGAAGAGGGCTTTTCTTCCAAGGCCACTGATTAACCTGCCCGCCCGGGATAGATGCCCTCTAGGAGCGGTGTTAGGGACGGGGCCGAGTTGAACGGTAGCCCGAGGGGTGGGGCCGAGTTGAACGGTCGCCCGAGGGGTGGGAACGGTCGCCCGTGGGGTGGGAATGGGAGCGCCCGTGGGGGAGAGGTTACCCCCTTTACCAAGTAACGATAGCGGCGTAAGGGCCGCTTCAACATAATCAACAGGATCGGATACTGTTTCAAGTTGGGGCGTTGCACTCCTAGCAGAAACCCTGCTGTCTGGGAGAATAGTCTGGGCCGTCAACTTCCCTTTCGATCCCGCACGGCCCAATTGACCAATTCGTTTATCGTAGTGGGAGGGCATCTCTCTTTTTTATTTTCGTTACTCCCCTGCGTTTCCCTTGAGGGTGTAAAGATCTTCGGTCAGCTTGCTAACCTGTTTCTGGAGTTCTGAGATATGAAGGTCCTGTCGTGTATCCGAAGGGAGTTCGCCACTACCCCAGCGACCAGCAGGCCAAAGTTCTACAAATTTTGAGTTTTTGGAAACCTCCCGATTCATTATCTGAATCTGAAAGTCGTTATGCTGAACGCGGGAATTCAGATTAGACGCCCACCACACTATACCAGCAGCCTGAATAGCTAGACCGATATAAAGCCCTATCTTTGAATCTGGTTTGGAGGGGCCGGGCATCTCATTTATATGGCTACCGCAAAGGTATCTAGAACAACAGACCCGCCGACTGTGGGCGTCACAGCCGAAGAGAAAGTATCGAGGTTGGATATGGCTACAGAGAAAGTGTCCATTACGCTTTAAGTACTTCGATGGTTCCCTTTACGTAGGTATAAGTGCCCCCCGCTGCATCTGTAAACCGGATACGGTAATCGTATTTCCCGGGCTTTAATCCAATAGGAGTGCGTGGCGCAACGGTGGTCGCGTAGGTTGCGGCGGTGTTGATAGTAATCCCCGACCCCCCGGTAGCTAACTTCAATTCTACCGTGTCATGGTTCCCCGGCTTGCGGAACTCCATGACTGCGGAAGATGCCGCAGATGCAGGTTGGCTACCTCCTACCGTAACCGCCGATAATACCAAGCCTCGCCAAGTGTCGTCTTCTACGACTGATGATAAATTTTGTGTAGCAGGGGTCATGGTTCACTATTCGGGGGGATCAACGGGTTCTGTCCATTCTTCAGTCTGCAAAATAGCGAGTATCTCAGAGTGAGTATTGGTCGTCTTGCCCACCAGAAAGTCTGGGGTGTCCCCCTCAAACTTTACCAAAGT
>MDSZ01014251.1_pt1 | contig 31912 bp, 25 predicted proteins | sample 811201 | NCBI WGS metagenome assembly MDSZ01 (sample SAMN05326647, study PRJNA326480) | marine metagenome | isolation source: seawater | place: Indian Ocean: North | collected 2010 | reverse complement strand
CTGCCCCGTCATTCTATATGCAAATACTATGTAAATGGGCAGGCGCCCATCTCGATATTTAACGCCGTCAGCTAATATCTCGTCACCTCACGATTTCGCGTGCGGAACGCCTCCGCCGCCCTTCGAAGGTGAGATATCATGCATCGCTTGCCCGCTCCTGTTGCGGCATTTGTTAGTCTGCTTTCGGTCGCCCCAGCGTTCGCACAGGATGCTGCGATGCCGGCACCCGACATCGCTGTCAGCGGTTCTGCAATGCTCATATCCGATTACCGCTTCCGTGGTGTATCACAGAGCGACGATCGCATGGCGCTCCAGGGCGGCATCACCCTGACGCACAAGGATGGCGCTTATGCGGGCGCCTGGGCATCAAATCTGTCTGGATGGGGGACGTTTGGCGGCGCCAATATGGAGTTGGATCTTCTCGCCGGCTACAAGCGGTCGCTGACCGGGAATTTGGCGCTCGACGTCGGTCTGACCTGGTACATGTATCCCGGCGGAGCGGACAAGTCCGACTTCGCCGAACCCTATGTCAAATTCTCTGGAACCGCCGGCCCGACGTCGCTGACGGCGGGCGTGGCCTATGCGCCGAAACAGGAAGCGCTGGGACGCTGGTATCGGACCGGCGCTGATGCTGTGTCGGGCACCTATACCCATCCAGGCGCGAGGGGAGACAATCTTTACATCTGGGGAGATGCAGCCGTCGCGCTGAAGGGCACGCCGCTCAGTGCCAAGGCGCATATCGGTCATTCCGACGGCAACCGCGGGCTCGGACCCAATGCGACCAGCGTCGCGCCGACGGGCGCTTATTGGGATTGGTCGGTGGGGATGGACGCAGTCTGGCGCAACCTGACATTGGGCGTCGCCTATGTCGATACCGACATCGGGCGGCGCGAAGCAGCCTATCTCCAGCCCAGTATCAGCAAGGGTCAGGACGGTTCGGGCTCCATCGCTGATGGCGCCATCCTCCTCTCACTTTCCACAGCATTTTGAAGGAGATGACATATGCAGGATCTGTTCTGGCTGTGTGCCATGGCGGGGCTGCTGGCGGCGACGCTGGCCTATGCCCGACTGTGCGATCATGCGTGAGGTGACGCGATGACGCTTGATCTCTGGCTCGCTGCGGTAACCGCACTTGGTCTTCTCGTCTATCTGGTGGCGGTGCTGCTCCGTCCCGAAAAATATTAGAAAGGGAGGTCAATATCATGACTTTCCAAGGCTGGATCCTGATTTTTGTCTTCGTGGGCATCCTGCTGGTGCTGACCAAGCCGGTCGGCGCTTGGCTGTTTGCGCTGTATGAAGGCCGGCGCACGCCGCTTCACTGGGTGCTTGGTCCGGTTGAGAACGGCTTCTACACCCTCGCCGGCATCGATCCGACAGAGGAACAGGGCTGGCGGCGCTATGCCGTTCATATGCTGCTGTTCAATTTCGTGCTGATGATCTTCACCTACGCGGTTCTGCGGCTGCAGGGACTGCTGCCTCTCAATGGGCTGGGCTATGCTGGCGTTGGCGCCGACGGCGCCTTTAACACCGCCGTCAGCTTCACGACCAACACCAACTGGCAATGGTATTCGGGTGAAGCGACACTGTCGAACCTCAGCCAGATGCTTGGCCTGACGATCCATAATTTCCTGTCGGCGGCAACCGGGATCGCACTTGCGTTCGCGCTGTTTCGCGGCTTCGCGCGACGCGAGATGCAATCGCTTGGAAATTTCTGGGCCGATGTGACACGCGTCACCCTTTATCTTCTACTGCCGATCTGCTTCGTCTACGCCTTGTTCCTGATAGCGTCTGGCGTTCCGCAGACGCTGGCCGCGTCGGTCGACGTAATGACGCTCGAAGGTGCAAAGCAGACCCTGGCACTTGGTCCGGTGGCCAGCCAGGAAGCGATCAAGATGTTGGGCACCAATGGTGGCGGCTTCTTCAATGCCAATTCGGCCCACCCGTTCGAGAACCCGACGGCGCTCACCAATCTGGTTCAGATGCTGTCGATCTTCATGATCGGTTTCGGCCTGACCTGGTGCTTCGGCAAGGCGGTCGGCAACAGCCGGCAGGGTTGGGCGATCCTGGCTGCGATGCTTGTGCTGTTCGTGGCTGGCGTCACGATAACATATTGGCACGAAGCTGCCGGCAACCCGGTCCTCCATGCGCTCGGCACGACCGGCGGCAATATGGAGGGCAAGGAAGTCCGCTTTGGGATCGCCGCCAGCGCCCTGTTTTCGGTCATCACGACCGCGGCCTCCTGCGGCGCGGTCAACGCGATGCACGACAGTTTCACGGCGCTGGGCGGCATGATCCCGCTGTTCAACATTCAATTGGGCGAGATCGTCATCGGTGGTGTGGGCGCGGGCATCTATGGCTTCCTGCTTTTCGCAATTCTGGCCGTCTTCGTCGCCGGATTGATGGTGGGGCGCACGCCCGAATATGTCGGCAAGAAGATCGAGGCGAGGGAGGTAAAGCTGGCGGTGCTCGCAATCGCTATCCTCCCGCTAAGCATCTTGGGCTTCACGGCCATCAGCGTAGTCCTACCCGCCGGTCTGGTCGGCCCCCTCAACGCCGGCCCGCATGGCTTTTCGGAGATCCTCTACGCCTTTAGCTCGGCTACAGGCAACAACGGCTCCGCCTTCGCCGGCCTGACTGCGGGCACACCCTTCTACAACAGCCTGCTCGGCATCGCGATGTGGTTGGGCCGCTTCTTCGTGATCGTGCCGATGCTGGCGATCGCGGGTGGTCTGGCGGCCAAGACGTACACGCCGCAAAGCGCGGGGTCATTCCCCACGACCGGGCCTCTTTGGGTCGGCCTTCTGGTAGGAATCATCCTGATCGTCGGTGGCCTCACCTTTCTGCCGAGCCTCGCGCTCGGTCCCATCGCCGATCATCTCGCGATGATCGACGGGCAACTCTTTTAAGGGGGGCGTCGCATGGCTCGCGCAACCACAAAGACCCAGACGGGCAAATCCCTGTTCACTGCCGAATTGATTATCCCGGCAATCGGCGACGCGTTCAAAAAGCTTCATCCCCGCGCGTTGATCCGGAACCCCGTGATGTTCGTGACGGCCTGCGTCGCGCTGCTGATGACGATCCTGCTCGTGGTGGGTGGTGATAGCCTTGGCGTCGGCTTCAAGCTGCAACTTGCCATATGGCTATGGCTGACAGTGCTTTTCGGAACGTTTGCCGAGGCGCTGGCGGAGGGACGCGGCAAGGCGCAGGCGGCCTCTCTCCGCGCAACCAAGGCGGAGCTTAGCGCCAAACGACTGAAAAATGGTCATTTGCAGCAGGTGCCGGCAAGCCAGCTTTGCGCCGGCGACATCGTGCTGGTGGAAACGGGCGATCTCATCCCTGCCGATGGCGAAGTCGTCGAGGGCGTCGCCAGTGTCAATGAAGCCGCGATCACCGGCGAGTCCGCGCCGGTGATCCGTGAAGCAGGCGGGGATCGGTCGGCGGTCACCGCTGGCACCCGGGTCATTTCGGACCAGATCAAGGTGCGCATCACCGCCGAGCCGGGGCAGGGCTTTCTCGACCGAATGATCGCGCTGGTGGAAGGGGCCGAACGGCAGAAGACGCCGAACGAAATTGCCCTTACCATCCTTCTCGTCGGCCTCACGATCATCTTCCTGATCGCGGTCGGCACTATCCCCAGCTTCGCCAGCTATGCCGGCGGCAGCATACCCGTCGCTATCCTGGCAGCGCTGCTGGTCACGCTCATCCCGACCACCATCGCTGCCCTGCTGTCCGCGATCGGCATTGCCGGCATGGACCGCCTCGTGCGGTTTAACGTGCTCGCCAAGTCGGGGCGTGCGGTGGAGGCGGCCGGCGACGTGGATGTCCTGCTGCTCGACAAGACCGGCACCATTACGATCGGCGACCGCCAGGCAAGCGAGTTCCGCCCGGTGGCAGGCACGACGCCGGAAACATTGGCGGAGGCGGCGTTGTTGGCCAGCCTGGCGGATGAAACTCCTGAAGGGCGCTCGATCGTCGTTCTGGCCCGGGAAAAATTCCACATCGATACGACCCGATTGCCCGAGGGCGCGGAGGTCATCCCATTCACTGCGCAAACCCGTATCTCGGGCGTGCAGGTCGCCGGTTCGCTGGTCCAGAAGGGCGCCGTCGATTCGATTCTGAAGGCCAATCCCGGATCAAGCGGGATGGCGGCCGCGACCGAACTTCGGCGCGTGACGGATGAAATTGCCCGCGCCGGCGGCACGCCTCTGGCGGTTGCAAAGGACGGCAAGCTGCTTGGCGCGATCTTCCTCAAGGATGTGGTGAAGGCCGGCATCCGGGAGCGTTTCGCCGAACTGCGCGAAATGGGCATCCGCACGGTCATGATTACCGGCGACAATCCGCTGACCGCGGCGGCGATCGCGGCCGAGGCGGGTGTTGACGATTTCCTGGCCCAGGCAACCCCTGAGGACAAGCTTGACTTGATCCGCCAGGAACAGACGGGCGGACGCCTGGTGGCGATGTGCGGCGACGGGACCAATGACGCACCGGCGCTTGCCCAGGCGGATGTCGGCGTGGCGATGAACACCGGCACGCAGGCGGCGCGCGAAGCGGGCAATATGGTCGATCTGGACAGCGACCCGACCAAGCTCATCGAAGTCGTCGGTTTGGGCAAACAATTGCTGATGACCCGTGGGGCTCTGACGACCTTCTCGGTTGCCAATGATGTGGCGAAATATTTCGCCATCATTCCCGCGATGTTCGTTGCCCTTTATCCTGGCCTCGGCGTGCTCAACATCATGGGGCTGGCGACCCCCCAAAGCGCGATCCTGTCAGCCATCATCTTCAACGCGCTGATCATTCCGTTGCTGGTGCCGTTGGCGCTGAAGGGCGTGGCCTACAAACCCATGGGCGCCGGCCCGCTGCTGGCCCGCAATCTCGCTGTCTACGGACTGGGCGGGCTCGTCGCCCCCTTCATCGGCATCAAGCTCATCGACCTGGCCGTTGGCGGCCTGGGTCTCGCCTGAGGAGGCGCTCCAATGAATAAGGATTTCGTCACGTCATTGCGGCCTGCGGTCATTCTCACGATCCTGTTCGCCCTTTTGCTCGGCATCGTCTATCCTCTGGTCATGACCGGCATCGGACAGGCTATCTTTCCTTCTCAGGCCAATGGCAGCCTGGTCCGCGACTCACAGGGCCATGTGGTCGGGTCGAGCGTGGTCGGACAGGCTTTTGTCAGCGATCGCTATTTCCAGACGCGGCCATCGGCCGCGGGGAAAGGCTATGACGGGCTTGCCTCGTCTGGTTCGAACCTGGGCCCGACTTCCAAGGCGTTGGTCAATCGTGTCCGCGCGGACATCGACAAGCAACGGGGCGCTGGCATCACCGGGCCAGTTCCGATCGATCTCGTAACGGCCAGCGCATCGGGCCTTGACCCTCATCTATCGCCGGCCTCCGCTCTTGTGCAGGTGAAACGCGTGGCGCGCGCCCGCGGATTGCCCGAAACGCAGATACGCGATCTGGTGAACCGGAATGTCGACCATCCGCTGCTGGGTTTCCTGGGGGAAGACCGCGTGAATCTTTTGGCGCTCAACCGGCAGCTTGACCAACTGGCGAACCGGTGGACCGGCGGGACACGTTGACGCAGCGGGATCGACCTCCGCCCGAAGCCTTCCTGCGCGCGGCCGCGCAGGAAGGGAGGGGCAAGCTGAAAATCTTCCTTGGCGCCGCGCCCGGCGTCGGCAAGACCTTTGAGATGCTGTCGCAAGGCATGGCCCGCAGCAAGGCCGGCGTCGATGTCGTCGTGGGCATTGTCGAAACCCATGGCCGCGCAGAAACCGAAGCCCTGACGCGCGGGCTCGAAATCCTGCCGCGCCGCGCGATAGACCATCAGGGTCACATGCTGACCGAAATGCATCTGGACGAACTGCTCGCGCGCCGCCCGCAACTCGCACTGGTCGATGAACTGGCGCACACCAATGCTGCCGGCAGCCGCCATCCCAAGCGCTATCAGGATGTCGAAGAACTGCTCGACGCCGGCATAGATGTCTATTCGACCGTCAACATCCAGCATATCGAGAGTCTGAACGACGTCGTTGCTTCTTTCACCCGCGTTCGCGTGCGTGAGACGGTGCCTGACACAATTCTTGACCAGGCAGAGATTGAGGTAGTGGATATCCCGCCCGCCGAACTGATCGAACGGCTGAAGGAAGGCAAGGTCTACCTGCCGCAGGAAGCGACGCGCGCGCTTGGTCATTTCTTCTCGCAATCGAACCTTTCCGCCCTGCGCGAACTCGCGCTCCGCCGCGCGGCGCAAGCAGTCGACGCCCAGATGCTCGATCATGTCCGGGCCAATGCGCTGGGTGGCACATGGGCGGGTAGCGAGCGGATCGTTGTGGCTGTCAGCGAAATTGCCGGCTCAACCGGCCTTGTGCGGGCGGCCAAGAGGATTGCGGACGCGCTGCATGCGCCATGGACAGCAGTGCATGTCGAAACAGCGCGCACGCGCCAGCTTGGTCCGGACGAGCACCAGCGTATCGCGGCCGTGCTTGCTCTTGCCACCCAGTTGGGTGGACAGGTTGCCACCGTGCCCGCTTCGACTGTTACCCAAGGGCTGAAGGCTTTCCTGCTCGACGCTCGCGCGACCCAGCTTATCGTCGGCAAATCCGTCCGGTCGCGCCTGTTCGAAATGCGACACGGATCGGTGGTGGACCGACTGGTACGCGAAACGCCTGGCGTTGCCGTGCATGTGTTGCCATTCGAAGAAGAGTCGCCCAGCGCCATAGGGCGCTCGCAACTTCCAAGCTCAACAATGTCTCCCTGGGGCGCGCCATCGGGATATCTCTGGACATTCGCGTGGGTGGTGGCGGTGACGCTGATCGGGTCTGGGCTGTTCCACATCCTTGATCTTGGCAATGTCGGCATGTTGTATCTCGTCCCGGTCATGGCGGCGGCGAGCCTGTTCGGCCTGCGCACGGGCCTCTTTGCCGGGCTGGCTTCCAGTCTTGCCTATAATTTCTTCTTTCTGCCCCCGACGGGCACGCTGACGATCAGCAATCCGGAAAACATCATCTCGATCTTCGTGCTGTTGGGCGTTGCCTTCGTCACCAGCCAACTCACGTCCCACGTTCGCGTGCAGGCAGACCTTGCCGCTGCAAGCGCGCGGACCAACGCCGCTTTGGCCGGCTATCTGCGCCACCTGACATCGCTCAAGGATCCCGCAGAAGTGGCGCACGCGGCCTGCGTGGAGATTGCGCGCCTGCTGTCGCTCCGCGTCGTCATGCTCGAACAGGGGTCCGCCGGACTGTCCATAAAGGCTTCAAGCCATGCCGGACCAAATCTCGAAACGATGGAAATGGCCGCGGCGCAGTGGGTCAAGGATACTGGCCAGCCGGCAGGCCGTGGCACCGGCACGCTTACCGCGTCCGATTGGCGATTTCAGCCAGTCCAGGCAGGCGATCGTATATTGGCGGTCCTGGGCCTCGCGCAGGAAGATGGCAGGGACCCGGTCCGCTCTGACCAGTTGCCATTGCTGGGCAGTCTCATCGATCAGACTGCCCTCGCGCTTGAGCGCCTTCGGCTGGAAAGCGAGATGCGCGATATCGACGCCATGCAGGAGCGCGAACGTTTGCGGTCCGCGCTTTTGTCTTCAGTCAGTCACGACTTGCGAACGCCGCTGACATCGGTTCTGGCGGCGGCGGGCGAACTGCGCCGCAAATATCCCGATCCGCTGCTCGACACGCTGGAGGGCGAGGCGACCCGCCTTAACCGCTTCGTGGCCAACCTGCTCGATATGGCCCGCGTCGAGGCTGGCGCGCTCAAACTCCATCTCGAACCGGTCGATCTTACCGATGCGGTCAGTGGCGCCGTCCATGACACGCGCCGTTCGCTTGATGGGCATCCTATAGAACTCAATGTCGCACCCGACCTGCCGCTGGTGATGGTGGATCCGCAGCTTTTCCATCATTGCCTGCTCAACCTGTTCGACAATGCGGGGCGCTATGGCGACCCTGGAACAGCCATCATCATCCACGCGAAGCGGACCATCGACGGGCTCGTCCTGTCGGTCATCGATTGCGGCATGGGGCTTCCGGCGGGTCGAGAAGCAGAGGTATTCGAAACTTTCCGCCGCCTGGAGGGTTCCGATCGGTCCGCCAGTGGCACGGGTCTGGGGCTGGCGATCGTCAAGGGCTTTGCCGAGGCAATGGGCATGACCGTAAAGGCGCAGAATCGCGACGATGGCCATGGCGCGTGTTTCAGCATCGATTTTCCGGAACGATTGCTCGTGCGGCCACCTGAGGAAACGCTTGATATATGACCGCAAACCGCATCCTGGTCGTCGACGATGACCTTCACATTCGCCGCCTGCTGGAAAGCGCGCTGGTGCGCGCGGGCTATGTGCCCATCGAAGCTACGACGGCGGCCGAGGCTCTGGAGCAGGCGAAAAATGGCGCACCGGACGCCATTCTTCTCGACCTGGGGCTGCCCGATCGCGACGGCCTGGAAATCGTGACGCTCCTGCGGCAGCGATGCCCTGCGCCGATCATCATTCTGTCGGCGCGTGAATCCACGGATCAAAAGGTAGCCGCGCTCGACCTGGGCGCGCATGATTATGTAACCAAGCCTTTTGATAGCGAAGAAGTGCTTGCCCGATTGCGCGCGACCCTGCGCGCCCGCATCGAGGCGCAGGGCGCGTCACCGATCGTGCTGGCCGGCACCGTGACGATCGATCTCGCCAATCGAGAGGTTCGCCGTGATGGCAAAGAGGTGCATCTTACCCGCAAGGAGTTCGAGGTGCTCAGCCAGCTTGCTCTGCATCCCGGACGGGTCGTCACGCACCAGCGCGTGTTGGCGGCTGCATGGCCCCATGAGATTGATCGTCGTATCGACTATCTACGTATCGTGGTGCGCAACCTCCGCCAAAAGCTGGAGGCCGACCCGTCGCGCCCAGCGCTTATCATCAACGAACTGGGCGTAGGCTATCGCCTGATGGCGGACAACTAAGGGCCACTGACGTTCCGATGTTGTCCTGTCGAGGTGGCTGATATGGGTGATAGTCCAGAGCCGATCGCAGGGTGCGGTCGTTAGTCGTTGCCAAGTCGATGAGCGGCAAACTGACCGGAAGCAAATGTGGCTTGATGCGCACAGCCAAAAGATGGATCCTTGGTCCAGATAATGGTCAGTTGCCGCCGTCATCGCGATCCCGCAGGATTGTCGAACTGGGGCGGGCGGGAGGGGTGCAATGAAGACGACGAGGCGTCAACTGATCAAGGGAACCGCTGCCGCTGCGACGGCCTCCGGTGCTTTTTCTAAGGGGTCCGCTTCTACATTGCCGACGCCGCTTGGCGCCGGCCGCGATGTCCGCGTCCCGGCCCCGACCAGCTTTACACCAGACTGGACGTCCCTGACCGCCGGCTACAGCGTCCCCGACTGGTTCCGCGACGCGAAATTTGGAATATGGGCGCATTGGAGCGCGCAATGCGTGCCGGAAGCTGGCGACTGGTATGCGCGGAACATGTATCTCCAGGGCAGTCGCGCCTATGATCATCATCTGGCGCATTATGGCCACCCCACCGATATTGGCTTCATGGAGATACAGAATAAGTGGACGGCGCAGGCTTGGGACCCTGCCCGATTGCTAGACCTGTATAAGCGCGCCGGCGCAAAATATTTTATGGCGCTGGCCAACCATCACGACAATTTCGATGCCTATGCGTCTTCGCATCATCCATGGAACAGCACGCGCGTAGGTCCAAAGAAAGATATTATCGGAACGTGGGAGAGGCTGGCGCGTGAACGGGGCATGCGCTTTGCCGTATCCAACCATTCATCCCATGCATGGCACTGGAACCAGCCTGCCTATGGCTATGATCCGGAAGGACCCCATGCCGGTCGACGGTATGACGCATTTCGCTTAACGACGGAGCAGGGCCGCGGAAAATGGTGGCAGGGGCTTGATCCGCAACAACTCTATACCGGTCGCATGATGCCCATGCCAGACGGCATCCGCACCATCGCGGAGGCCAATGAATGGCATGAAGGCACCGACAGATTGTGGAATGAGGGTCTGCCTGCCGACCCTGCTTTTGCGCACAATTGGTTTTTGCGCTGTCGCGAACTGATCGACAAATACCAGCCGGACATGGTCTATTTCGACAATTTCGATCTTCCGCTCGAACAATATGGCCTTGATATCGCAGCTTATTTCTACAACCAGTCGATGCGCTGGCATAATGGTAGTCTGGAAGCGGTCGTGACTGCCAAGATGATCCCGCCGCAGCGGCGGATGGGCGTGGTCGATGACGTAGAACGCGGCGGCAAAAATTACATTGAACGCTTCCCATGGCAAACCGACACCTGCCTTGGAAACTGGCATTATGACGCGGAACTCTATGAACGCGGCGGGTATAAATCGGCCGCTACCGTGCTGCACACCTTATGCGACGTAGTGTCGAAAAACGGCAATCTGATGGTGTCGGTGCCGATGCGCGGCGATGGAACGATCGACGACAAGGCTGAAAAGATCGTCGAGGACATTGCCGCCTGGATGGCGGAATTTGGGGAAGCAATCTATGGCACGCGGCCATGGCGGCGCAATGGCGAAGGGCCGACCACCGGCAATACGGGTCTGTTTTCGGAAGGCGGGCCGGTGTCCCCCTATGGCGCCAGGGATATCCGCTACGTCACTAAGGGAAGTAACCTCCATGCCTTCATTCTGGGTTGGCCAGATGACAATGTTGCGCGGTTGACCTTGCTCGCGGGCAAGGATCCAACGCTAAGAGGGACGGTCGAACGCATCACCCTACCGGGCAGCACCGAACCGCTCAGATTTACGCGCACGACCGACGCGCTGGAGGTGGCATTGCCGCCAACCGCGCGAAACGCCATCGGATTGGCCCTCATTCTGTCCGGAGATAATGTGGCGGTCTGACAAACAGCCGCCCGCGTCCCGACAGGGCGCAGACGGCTAATTCGCGGGTTTAGAAATTGACCCCCACATGCATCCCGTAGCTGCGTGCGTCATTGAGGAATTTGCCTGCCCAGCCTTCAAAGCGAAAATTCTTGATTGTGTAGCCGATGCTCAGACTGAGAGTGACATAGCCCTTTCTGCCGATCGGGAAAACCTGCTGACAACGCGTCCTGACGCGTTCCATTAAGGAAGACGATGTCGTCCTCGTTGAACTGGCTTAGATAATAGGAGGATCGGTAGTTCAGCAGCGTCGGCCAATCGAGGCGTCCCGGGCCGGCGTCGAACCATTGCGACAGCCGCGCAGTGACATATATTTTCGACACCAGCGGCAGGCGATTGCCGACCAGGCTGATCAGCGGCGAATTTCCGTCGTCATCAAAGTCCTGCGCGCGTCAACCAGGCGCGCGCAGGGCCGTTACCGGCGATCGGGCGCGACCCGCCATATCGTGTTGGACACGTCATCGGCGACGATCAGCGCTTTGTGCACAGGGTCATAAGTGACGCCGACGGGGCGGCCCCGGGCGTGGTCGCCCTTGATGAAGCCGGTCAGGAAATCCTGCGGTTCACCGGACGGGCGACCGTTCGAAAAGGGCACCCAGACGACCTTATAGCCCGCCAGATCCTGCCGGTTCCAGCTCCCATGCTCCCCGACGAACGCGCCCTCGGAAAAGCCGCCGCCAAAACCGCCGTCAGTGGTGAAACTGACGCCAAGGGCAGCGACATGAGACCCCAGCGCATAATCCGGACGGATCGCCCGACGGACCATATCGGGCTTTTGCGGTTGAACGCGCGGATCAACATTCTGACCCCAATAGCTGTAGGGCCAGCCGTAAAAGGCGCCAGGGCGGACGCTCGTCAGATAATCAGGGACCAACTGCGGTCCCAATTCGTCGCGTTCGTTGACAACCGCCCACAGGCGCTGCGTGCGGGGTTCGATGGCGAGGGCGGTGGGGTTACGGATGCCCGATGCATAAGTCCGATGCATGCCGCTTTGTCGGTCGATTTCCCAGATGACCGCCCGATCCTGCTCTACCCCCATGCCGCGCTCGCCGACATTGCTGTTGGAGCCGATGCCGACATACAACCTTGATCCATCCGGCCCCGCAGTCAGCGACTTGGTCCAGTGATGATTGATGTGGGAGGGGAGCTTGAGAAGCTCGACGCCCGGGGAGGTTATGCGCGTCACACCTTCTCGGTAGGGAAAGCGCACAAGTGCATCTTGATCGGCGACATAGATCTGCCCATCGACATAGGCGAGGCCATAGGGGGCGTTCAGGCCGGTGATGAAACTGGTGCGCAACTCCGCGCGGCCATCATTGTCGGCATCGCGCAACAAGGTCACGCGATTGCCGCCCTTGACGGATGATTTTCCCATGGCCTTGATATAGGTGGCGATAACGTCCTTGGGCCGAAGCGCGGGGGCGCCGCCGCCTGACCCTTCGGCGACCAATATGTCGCCATTGGGCAGAACGAGCGTTTGCCGCGGAATGGCGAGGCCGGTGGCCAATGCCGTCACCGTGAAGCCCCTGGGTGCAGTCGGCTTTTCGCCGTCCCATCCGGCCGGCGTCGCGATCTTCATCGGCGGCAGCAAGGTCTGCCGCTGTTCGGGCAGGTCGGGCTGCGGACCGGTCTGGTCCAGTCCCGGCTCGCTTTTGCCGCATGCCGCCAGGGTCAGGAGGCCGGCGCACAGCCATAATGCATGATTTTTCAAGGCCGGTCCTCCCGATAGGCTGCATATGCGATCCAACCCGCCGCGACCGCCAGAATGCTGCTGATGATTGACAGGATGAGACCTGTTATACCGACCGAACTCCAGCCATCACGGCTGTGCTGAAACGCGTTGATAAGGCCTGCTATCATCATCATGAGCAGCAGCACTGAAACGATGGCGAGGCGCGACTTGGCGCTGCCCTTGCGGCGCAAGAGCGCGACGATGCTCCAAATCAAGGCAAACCCGCCGCCCAGCAAGCCGCCGGTGATCAGCCAGGCGGAAAAATTGGTCCACTGGATCTCGGCACTGTTGAGATAGGTGATGTCGCTCGCCAGCGCTGCGGGAAACATCGCGACAGGCCACGCCAGGAGAAGGCCATGGAGCGGATGAAGCAAGGGTCTGAGGCGTGGCGGAGCACTGGGCAAAGGGGAAACTCCCGGTCGAAGGACTGACGATTGTGCAATCCCCGGCGAGCACTTTGGTTGCGCCGGGCGTCCGGTTGGACGTGCTTGTTACGAAAGAGAAATAATTGAACCCGACCGCGGTTGAGGTGTTCGGCCTATAACGCGCACGGTCGATGCGGCATGAAAGGGGTAAAGTCGCGCTATGCGCAATCCATGGTTTTGGCTGCTGGTGCTGGCAGGCCTGACGGCCTGCAATGCGGAACAGTCGACCCTGCATGTCTTTGGCGCAGAAGCGCGCGCCGTGCGGCAGATGGCGCTCCTGTTGACCATAGGGGCGGCCGTTATCGTCACGATCATGACCGTCCTCTACGTGCGCGCTGTGCGCGCGCCAGAAGGCAAGCTGAGCCATGACCGCGGTATGCGCATGGTCCTGTGGATGGGCGCCATTGGCCCGACGCTTATCCTGACAGCCTTGCTGATCTATGCGCTGCCTGCGATGCGGCCTCGCGCTACCGCCCCTGGTGATTTGGTCGTGCGGGTGGATGGCGAGCAATTCTGGTGGCGGGTCGCCTACGACCCTGCTGGCGACCTGTCGCCATTGCTGTCGGCCAATGAAGTGCGCATCCCCGTCGGGCGAACCGTGGTCTTTGAACTCACCGCACGCGACGTCATCCACAGCTTTTGGATTCCCGGGCTGGCCGGCAAGATGGACATGATCCCCGGACGCACCAACCGGCTCGTGGTGCAGGCGGAAAAGTCGGGCCGCTATCGCGGCGTATGCGCGGAATTTTGCGGCCTCAGCCATGCGCTGATGGCCTTTGACGTGATCGCCATGGATGCCACGGATTTCGACGCCTGGCTGCGCCGGAGCAGGGCTGCAAGCGCCGGCGCGATCGCGTCGCGCGGGGCGACGTTGTTCGATGCGCATGGCTGCGGCGGTTGCCATGCGATACGCGGTACGTCCCATGACGCAAGGATTGGCCCGGATCTCAGCCGCTTTGGGGAAAGGCGGACAATGGGGGCTGGCATCATGCCGCCGACCTCCGCCAATATCGCCTCTTTCATCCGCGCGCCGCAAGATGCCAAGCCCGGCGCCCGGATGCCCGCCTTCCCGCAAATCAGCGCCGCCGATGCCCAGGCGATCGCGCAGTATCTCAAGGGGCTGAAATGAGCCTGCATGATCAGGACGATCCCGCGCTGCGCGCTGCACAGGAAGAACGGCTGCGGGCCGTATGGAAGCCGCCCCAGGGGCTGTTCCTGCGCTGGACGGACACCAACAATAATCGGGTCGGCGTCTGGTATGTGCTGACTGCATTCGGCTTCATGCTGTTTGCCGGCGTGCTGGCGCTCATCATGCGCACGCAGCTGGCCGTCCCCGACAATGAACTGGTCAGCGCGAACAGCTTCAATCAGCTGTTCACCCTGCACGGCTCGATGATGATGTTCCTCTTTGCCGTGCCGATGTTCGAGGCCGTGTCGATCATCCTGCTGCCGCAATTGCTTGGCGCGCGCGATCTGCCCTTTCCCCGGCTGTCCGCATTTGGTTACTGGTCCTTCCTGATCGGCGGCGTTTTCGTCAGCGGCTCAATTTTCTTCAATGCTGCGCCCGATGGCGGATGGTTCATGTACCCGCCGCTCACCACCCGGACCGACCTTTCAGGGCTTGGCGCGGACATATGGATGCTGGGCCTGTCCTTCATCGAAGTGTCGTCGGTCGCCGCTGCCGTCGAACTGATCGTCGGCGTGCTCAAATGCCGGCCGCCCGGCATGCGGCTCAATCTGATGCCGCTTTATGCTTGGTATATCCTGGTCGTCGCGGTGATGATCCTCTTTGCCTTCCCGCCGCTGATCGCGGGCGATATATTGTTCGAAATGGAGCGGCTGCTCGACTGGCCCTTTTTCGACGCGAACCGGGGCGGCGATCCGCTGCTGTGGCAGCATCTTTTCTGGATCTTCGGCCATCCCGAAGTCTACATCATCTTCCTGCCGTCGATCGCCCTGTTCGCCATGCTGGTGCCGACGTTCGCCAACCGGCATCTGCTGGGCTATCCGTGGATCGTGCTGGCGGCGGTGGGGACGGCGTTCCTGTCCTTCGGACTGTGGGTGCACCACATGTTCACGACCGGGTTGCCCAAGATCAGCCTGGCCTTCTTCTCGGCTGCGTCGGAAGCCGTGGCCATTCCTACCGGCGTCCAGATTTTCGTGTTCATCGCGACGCTATGGGCCGGGCGCGTCACCTGGTCGACGCCGCTGCTCTATGCCACCGGCAGCCTCGCGATCTTCGTGATCGGCGGCCTTACCGGCGTCATGGTGGCGGTCGCGCCCTTCGACTGGCAGGCGCACGACAGCTATTTCATCGTCGCGCATCTCCATTATGTCCTCATCGGCGGGACGCTGATGCCGCTCTTTGCCGGCCTTTATTATTACTGGCCGTTGATCACTGGCAAGAAACTGTCTGACCGGCTAGGACGCATCGCCTTCTGGATGCTGTTTGCAGGCGCAAACCTGACCTTCTTTCCGATGCATTTGTCGGGCCTGATGGGCATGCCGCGCCGCGTTTTCACCTATCCGGCGGAACTGGGCCTTGGCGGCCTCAATTTGCTTTCGACAGCGGGCGCTTATCTGTTCGCGGCGGGCGTTGCGGTCATCTGCGTTGACCTTTGCCTGTCGCCCCGTCGATCCAAGGCGCAGCGCAATCCCTGGAATGCGGGCACGCTTGAATGGCTGGCGCATCCCGATGATGAGGATTGGGGCATCCGCTCTGTGCCCCTGATCGAAAGCCGCTACCCCATATGGGACCAGCCGGATTTTGTCAGGAAAGTGGACGAAGGACGATTTTTCCTGCCCGATGCGGAGGAGGGGCGCAGGGAAACCATCGTGACCACTGCCCTCGACGCGCGGCCGTTGGCCGTCATCCGGCTGGGAACGCCCAGCGTCAAACCGATGCTGACCGCCATCGCGCTGGGCGGGGTGTTCATCTTCACCACCTATCACCTCTATTGGGCTGCGCTCGCTTGCGGTGTGGCGACCTTGGCGTGTACGCTCTGGTGGCTGTGGACGGGCACCGCCGAAATCCCGGAAAAGCCATGCAAGCCGGTCGGCCATGGCATAGAGTTGCCGCTCTATCTCTCCGGCCCCGCCGCGCCTGGCTGGTGGGCGATGTTCATCACGATGATGGCCGACGCCACGGCTTTTTCCGGCCTGGTCTTCGGCTATTTCTTCTTCTGGACGCGCCATGCCGATTTCCCTCCTGCGGATATGGCGAGCGGGCCGGGCATGATGTGGCCGATGATCGCGCTGATTGTCGGGATGGTCGGCTGGCTTGCGACGATCGCGGCGCGTAACATCCATGCCCGCGGTGGCGTAACACCTGCGCGCGTTCTGCTGTCATGCGGCATTGTGCTCAGCATCGCGGGGGCAGGCGCGGGATTGGCCGGGCCATGGATCAGCGGCCTTGATCCCCAGCTGCACAGCTACCCTGCGATCGTGTGGACGCTTGCGATCTGGACCAGCGCCCATGCCGGTGTGGCGGCCATCATGCAAAGCTATGCGCTCGCGCGTAGTCTGGCCGGGAAGATGGATCCGCACCATGATGCGGATCTGCGCAACGTCAGCGTCTATATGCATTTCTACGCGCTGACGGCGATCGTCACCTACGCGACCATCGGCCTGTTTCCGGAGGTCGCATGACGGAGCGGGGCAAATGGCATGAGCGCCTCCGGGTCACGCTCTGGACGCTGATCGTTCCGCCCGCCATCTGGGCCGGGCATTTCCTGATGGCGTATCTATGGGCCGCGATCTCCTGCGCAAAGGCGGGGACCTTCGCAACCTTTCCGACCCTGTTCGTGATCGGAACGCTTGTGGCTCTGGGGCTCATCTCCCTTTCCGGCTGGGTCGCCTGGAAGCAGACGCGCCGCCCGGGTGATAGCGCCCCGCACCAGGATTCCACGGATATCGACCGGCTGCGCTTTCTGGCCAAATCGACATTGCTGCTGGCTGGCCTCAGTTTCGTCGGCGTCCTCTTCACAGCGCTGCCTGTCGTGTTTCTCCGGAACTGCCTGTGAAGCGGGCCTCCCTGCTTGCCGGCCTGGCGTTGCTGCCCGCGGGTTGGCTGCTGGCCGGGCTGCCACTGGGCATGATCGGGCATATGGCAGGGCATATGATCGCCGTTGCCATCGCCGCGCCGCTGCTTGCATTCGGTCTTGCCGGAACTGCGGCCGATCCTGCCCGTCGCTGGCCCCATATCGTGACGCCAATGGCGATGATGCTCGTTGAATTGATGGTCGTGTGGCTGTGGCATCTTCCAGTGCTGCGCGCGGCGGCCAGATCCTTTCCAGTCCTGGTGATCGAACAATTCTGTTTTCTCGCCGCCGGCCTGCTGCTCTGGTCGTCGGTATGCTACGCGCCGCGCCGCGCCGCGGGGATAGGCGCGCTCCTGCTCACATCCATGCATATGACCTTGCTGGGGGTCTTGATCGGCCTTGCGCCCCGGCCCCTTTATCCGATGGCTCATCATGGATTGGCCGGCGTAGATGCGCTGGTCGATCAGCAACTGGGCGGCGTCATCATGTTGTTGCTGGGCGCCGCCAGCTATTTTCTGGGGGGGCTCGCGTTGCTGGCCAGCCTCCTTCGTCAGCGGAGTATTGCATGACCATCCGCATCACCTGGCTGCGCGTCATTGTAACGCTTATCGGCGTGGGCACCCTCGCCATGCTCTTTGCATGGTCGGGCGCGGTGCAGATTTCAGCATCCTCTGGCCACTGGCGCATCACCGACTGGTTTCTGCACTGGGTGATGCGTAATTCGGTGCGCACCTATTCCGCGTTCCAGGCGCCGGATGATCCGCTGGCCGATACCGGACTGGTCAGCGCGGCAGGTCATTTCCGCCAGGCCTGCCAGGTCTGTCACGGCGCCCCCGGCGTTCGACCGTCGCCTGTGATGCAGGGCGCGACGCCGCCTGCCCCGGATCTTGCACAAACCGCAGGAGAATGGCGGGATCGCGAGCTATTCTGGATCATCCGCCATGGCGTCAAATTCACGGGCATGCCCGCTTGGCCTCTGTCCGACCGTCCCGACGAAGTAAAACATATGGCAGCCTTTGTCCGTCGGCTTCCAGGTATGACGCCCCGTCAATATCGCGCCCTTACGCAAGCGGCCGGGGAAAGGCCGCTTTCGGGGGTCACCCCTGGTACGCTCGCTGGCTGTACCGGTTGCCACGGCGTGGATGGGAAGGGGCGGGGACAGCCCGATATCCCGATTTTAGGGGGGCAGGATCCAGCCTATCTGCTGGCCAGCCTGCGCCGCTATGCGTCGGGTGAGCGGTCCAGCGCGGTCATGCAAACAGCGGTCAGCAGCTTGAGCGATGCGGAAATGCAGCGGCTCGCGAACCATTTTTCCGCCCTGCCGGGACTGAAGCCGACCATTCTCTTGTCGGACTTGCCGATGCTCAAGGATCAAGCCGGCATTCCGGTCCCGGCCTGCGTCAACTGCCATGCGCCCGGAAAGGCAGGCCCTATATTGGCGGGGCAAAGATCGTCCTATGTCGCCGCGCGGCTGAAAGGCTGGCAACAGGAAAAAGCTGTCGTCGACGCGCGTCAGTCGCCGGAAACGATGGCGATGATCGCCCGGCGCATTCCGCCGTCTGACGTCGACTCGCTGGCCGCCGCTATAGGGGAATCCCGCAACAAGACGGCAGGCGGTCCTCATCACGATGCCCCCCGATGACTTACGGAATGGCCTGGCTCAACCACCATGCTGTCGGCTTCAACCGTGCATGTTCACCCATGCAAATGCCAGAAGCGCAGCCAATATGAAGGCGAAGAACAGGTAGATGGCCAGACGGGACGTCGCCTTGCGAGCGGGGCGTTCCTTGTGATGGGGCATGTTGGTCCTTTCAAACAATGTCCTCCGCTCAACGCATGAGGCACTTTGAGGTGCCCCATCTTTCGCCGAAGGCGGGGGCTGACGGGTCCTCTCCAGCCGGGGCCCTTCGTCATTCCTCCTGTGTGGCGCGCGCCGGTATCGCCTGATCAGGGTGCGTCCCCAATCCGGTGAAAGGGGTCAGGCGAAAGGAAAAGCGCATGGGCATGCTGGCGGTGCGATAGGCGGCCATCGGCTTGCCAAATTCGCTCCAGGCCGTGTCGCCACCCACGCCCCATTGGGCGGCGTCGATCAGCAGCGTGCCTTCGTCACCCGGACGAATGTCCGACGATTTCCAGGTTCCCGGCGCATGCCGGTCAAGGTCGCTGTAGGGAAAGGCCAGCGCGTTCATCATCATCGGCTGCGCGCCCTGCACGTGAAGCCCCGCGCCGTCGCCCGACACCTCCATCCAGCGAACATCCACCTTGTTGCCGGTTTCCTGCGGCCGGATATAGTCGTGGTTCTGATCTGCGATCGCGCCGCGCCACAAGCCGATGGGTGCGGACGTCTTGCGATCGACATAGCTCTCGTGCGGGCCGCGGCCATACCATTGAACAGTGTCGATGGCGCGCGGCAGGCTGAAGGCGAGGCCGATGCGGAACGGGGGTGGCAGGTCGTCCCTGACCGGCTGAAAATCGCCAGTGACTGACACCGATCCATCGCCTGCCATATGGTAGATGCTGGTAAAGTCGGCCGCGCCTTCACCCAATATATAGCGCACCTCCACCGAACGTCCGCCATTCTCCGCTGGAAGAATTCGGATGGCGGCCACTTTACGCTGTTCGCTCATCGTCTTCCAGACCGCCAACTGTCTGGCCGTGCCAATGCCGATGTCATTGTCGGTGACCGCGCGCCAGAAATGCGGCGCACCGCCGCGCGCCAGCATACGTCCTTCCTTGCTGTAGGACCTGACAAGCCCGCTCGTCCGGTCGATCGCCAATGTTGCATCATTGGCACTAAGGCTGATGGCATCGCCCTTTTCGCTGACGGCCACGGGACCAGTGGCGACGGCGGGTAGGGCAGGGGCGTCCGATTGCAGCGCAAATTGCTCCCAGCCCATCAGCGTTTCGGCGGCCACCGACGGGATGGTGCCGGCCTTGGCCCGGGCGTTGATCGTCACGAAATATTCCGATCCGGACCTGCGAGGAATAGCGCTAATGGGCACCGTCACTGCCGCAGCACCGCGAGCAGGCACGTCCGCCATTGTCAGCGCGCCCCGGGCAATTTCCACGCCATCCTCCATCATCGCCCAATCAAAACTGAACCCGGACAAATCGATGAAATCGTGGCGGTTGCGTACGGTGACGCGGCCGCTCGCCGGGTCGAACCCATCGAACTGGACCGGCGCATAGACCTTGCGCAATTCATAAAGTGCCGGATTGGGGGTTCGGTCCGACTGCAGCAACCCGTCGCCAAATTCTATGTCGCCTCCCGGATTCGGCCCATATTCGCCGCCGTCGCCCCAGTAACGCGTGCCATCCCTGGTGTATCGATACATGGATTGATCGACCCAGTCCCAGATGAAGCCGCCCTGTAGCCGGTCGGGATGGGCATAGATGGTGTCCCAATAGTCCTTCAGATTGCCGCCGCTATTCCCCTGCATATGGGCATATTCGCACTGAATCAGCGGCTGCCCGAAATTCCAGTTGGTTGCGTAATCGACCAGCTTGGCGACCGGATCATACATGGGTGCGTAGATGTCGGCGTAGAAATTGGGCCGATGGTCGCCAATCCCGTCCCATGTGCCCCAGCCCAGATAGCTGACCAGTCGGTCAGGGTCGCGCGCCTTGGCGGCGGCCGCCGCAGCCGCGAAATTGGGGCCGATTCCTGCCTCATTGCCCAGCGACCAGAAGAGGATGGATGGATGATTTTTGTCCCGCTCCACCATGTTGGTGACGCGGCTTACATGCGCGTCCTTCCACGCCGGGTCGAACCCGATCTGATATTCGGCGCGCTGATCGCCATGCCGATTGCCATAATCCATATAGGCATGGCTCTCGATATTCGCCTCGTCCATCACATAGAGGCCATAGCGATCGGCCAGGTCGTAGAGACGCGGATCATTGGGATAATGGGATGTGCGGATCGCATTGACATTGTTGCGCTTCATCAACCGGATATCGCGCTCCATTGAGGCCAGCGAAATGACATGGAAGCTTTCGGGATCATGCTCATGGCGGTTGACGCCGCGAAGGGTGATCGGCTTGCCATTCACCGTGACGACGCCGTTGCGCATCGCGACCGTGCGGAAACCGATTCTGGCGTCGCTCGACTGGATGATCCGTCCGGCTGCGTCATAAAGTTCGACCAGCAGCCGGTACAGGTTGGGGGTTTCCGCCGTCCACGGTTTCACCCTGTCGATCCTGCCGGTCAGGGTCACGGTGCGTTCCGCATTTCCGGCGGCAACGGCTTGCCGTCCTTCAAGCACGATGCGCGTGCCATCCATCAGCACATAGCGGGCGCTCGTCGCCGCGCCCGCGGTTACAGTGACGTCGACCGCCAGCTGGCCCGCACCGGCCTCCGCATCGAAACCGGCATGAGCGAAAAAGTCGCGCACGCGCGTCTTGGGCGCCGCCATCAGGAACACATCGCGCTCGATCCCCGACACGCGCCAGAAATCCTGATCCTCCAGATAGGAGCCGTCCGACCAGCGATAGACCTGGACGGCGATGCTGTTGCGGCCGGGGCGCATGAAGCGGGTCACGTCGAATTCCGACGGCAGCTTGCTATCCTGCGCATATCCGACCTTCTGGCCATTGACCCAGACATAATAAGCGGAGCCAGCCCCGCCGATGTGCAGCACCATATCCTGCCCGGCCCAGTCCGCCGGTATGTCGATATCGCGGCGATAGGACCCCACCGGATTTGTCGCATGGGGGATCAGCGGCCGGTTGGCGGGGAAAGGATAGGTGATATTATTGTAGCGGGGCTGGTCATAGCCTTCCGCCTGCCAGTCGGCCGGAACGGGTATCGTCTTCCAGCCCGACACATCGAAATCGGGGCGCTCGAACCCGTTCGGCAGCTTGTCGGCATTAGGCGAAAAGGCGAACTTCCATGGCCCGTTCAGTGACAGGAAGCGGCGCGATCGGGAACGGTCGCTGGCCAGCGCGGCGTCGCGGCTTTCGAAGGGAAAGGCGGTAGCGCGCGCGGGCAACTTTCCGATGGCGAAAATTGCCGGATTTTCCCAGTCTGGCCGGGCGGGATCGATCTGCACCGGCTGCACCTGTGGCGGACCACCCTGGGCTATCGCTACGCCCGACAGGGCGATCAGGCTGCTCGCCGCCAGGGTCCCGATCCGTGCGCGCATGTCCACTCCCCCGACTATGCCTTCTTCAAACATCGCATATTTGATCTAGGCGTGATGTGTAAGCAAGTTTGTCCTGCCACAATGTGGGTGCATCGTCCAACATATGTAGGTCATCGATGGCTGTGACCGCCCGCGCTACGCCTTGGACGCTGTCATGTGTCCGTCCAGCACGATTGCATCGATCCGGCGCAGCATCGCGTCCAGTTGTGTCCGTTCGGCTTCGGTAAAAGACCCGAAAATTTGTTCCTCCAACGCCAGCGCCTGCGGCACGATCGCCTGGTACAGCGCTATGCCGGCATTGCTCAGCGTCAGGAGATGCGACCGCTGGTCGGCCGGGTTCGGGCCCCGGATCAAGATGTCGCGGTCGATCAGGGCGGCTGCGGCGCGGCTGACGGTTACCTTGTCCATCCGCGTCGTCCAGCCGATAGCCTGCTGCGTCACGCCGCCGGGATGCTCTGCCACCACGGCGACTATGCGCCATTCGGGAATGCGCAGCCCGAACGCCTCCTCATAAGCGCTGGCGACCGCATCGCTCACCAGATTGGTGGTGAACGACAGGCGATAGGGTAGGAACGCGTCGAGCAGCAGGGAGGAGGTGGTCATGGCGAAGGCTATCATTTGACACCGATCGGGCAAAGTCTATACTGGTTGCAAATGAAACTATAGGAGAGGGCAATGCCCATTCCGGATCAAGATGGCGCATCGGCCGCGATGATACCCGGTTTTGCCAATCATATCGTGACGGAGGCTGTGGTTGGCGCTGTCCCGATCGGCCGCAATTCGCCGCAAAAGACGCCCTTTGGCCTTTATGCCGAGCAGCTTTCCGGCACGGCCTTCACCGCGCCGCGCGCCGAAAATCGCCGCAGCTGGCTCTATCGCCTGCGGCCCACGGCGCAGCATGAGGCTTACCGCCCTTATACCGGGGCGCATCGCTTCGCCTCCGTCCCCTTTATGGACATGCCGCCCTCGCCCAATCGCCTGCGCTGGGACCCGCTACCCATGCCGTCCGAACCGGTGGATTTCCTGGACGGCATGGTCACCTATTGCGGCAATGGCGATATCGCTGCAGCTGTCGGTTTCGCCGTCCATCTTTATGCCTGCAACCGCCCGATGAACGGCCGCGCTTTCTTCAATGCCGACGGCGAAATGCTGATCGTGCCGCAACAAGGCGCACTGCGGATCACCACCGAGCTTGGCCGGTTCGACGTCGAGCCGCAGCAGGTCGCGCTCATTCCCCGTGGCGTCCGTTTTCAGGTTTCTCTCCTGGGTGAATCCGCGCGCGGCTATATCTGCGAAAATTATGGCGCGCTTTTCCGCTTGCCTGAACTGGGGCCGATCGGCGCCAATGGCCTTGCCAACGCCAGGGATTTTGAAACCCCGGTGGCCTGGTTCGAGGATGTCGACGCGCCCTTTGAACTCATCCAGAAATTTCAGGGCGGTCTTTGGTCGACGACCTTGCCGCATTCACCTTTCGATGTCGTGGGTTGGCATGGGAACCTAGCCCCATGCCGTTATGACCTGCGCCGTTTCAACACCATCAACACGGTCAGCTATGACCATCCCGACCCCTCCATCTTCACGGTGCTGACCAGTCCCAGCGATACGTCCGGCGTCGCCAATTGCGACTTCGTCATTTTCCCGCCGCGCTGGATGGTGGCCGAAGACACGTTCCGTCCGCCCTGGTTCCATCGCAATGTGATGAGTGAATTCATGGGGCTGGTGACCGGCGCCTATGATGCGAAGGCTGGTGGATTCGCGCCGGGCGGCGCATCGCTGCATAACCAGATGGCCAGCCATGGTCCCGACCGGTCCAGTTACGAAACCGCCATTTCCGCCTCCCTTGCGCCGCACAAGATCGACGCGACCATGGCCTTCATGTTTGAAGGCCGCCTCCCTTTCCGCCCCACCCGTTTCGCCGCCGAGGCTGACTTCGCGCAGCGGGATTATGACGCATGCTGGTCTGGCTTCGTCAAAGCGCGCCTGCCCGTCCAAGGAGATGATTGATGACGACCATCGACGAAACCCACGCCATTGATCTCCCATGCTGGGTCGACAACGCCGTGGGCCACCCCGATTTTCCGGTTCAGAATTTGCCGCTCGGCATATTTTCCCCTGCCGATGGATCGGCCCGCCCCGGCGTCGCGATCGGCGACCATATCCTCAATCTTGCCGCGATCGGCGATCATCTGCCCGATGCCGTCCGGCCCCTGCTGGGCGATGATTGCCTCAACCGCATGCTCGCGCTGCCCGCGACTGACCGGGTCGCCCTGCGCCGCACGCTCTCCCGCCTGCTATGTGATCGGGATGGGCAGCCTGTCCTTGCCGCAGCGCTTCACGCCCAGGCACATTGTACCCTTCATCTGCCCGCCCGGATCGGCGACTATACCGATTTCTATGTCGGCATTCATCATGCCACCAATGTCGGCACCTTGTTCCGACCCGACAATCCGCTGCTGCCCAATTATAAATATGTGCCGATCGGCTATCACGGCCGCGCGTCTTCCGTGCGTCCCTCGGGGCTGCCAGTGGTTCGTCCGAACGGGCAGTCGAAGGCGCCCGATGCCGCCGAACCGCGCTTTGGCCCGACCGCGCGGCTGGATTATGAACTGGAACTGGGCATCTGGATCGGGCAGGGCAATGACTTGGGCGACCCTATCCCCATCAAGGATGCGGGCAGCCATATCGGTGGTTTCTGCCTGCTCAATGATTGGTCGGCGCGCGATTTCCAGGCGTGGGAATATGTCCCGCTCGGCCCTTTCCTGGCCAAGAATTTCCATTCGACCATCTCCCCCTGGGTGATAACGCCCGAAGCCCTCGCACCCTTCCGTCAGGCTCAGCCCGCCCGGCCGCAGGGCGACCCCGCGCCCCTGCCCTATTTGCTGGACCCGCAGGACCAGGAATGGGGCGGACTGGCGCTAGACCTTGGCGTCACCATCCGCACCGCGCGCATGCGGGACGCCGCTATGCCACCCTTCCGCCTTAGCCACAGTCGGGCCAGCGCCATGTATTGGACCGCGGCGCAGATTGTCGCTCATCACGCGTCCAATGGCTGCAACCTGACGCCGGGCGACCTGCTTGGCACAGGAACGATCTCCGGTCCGGACAGGGAATCGCTCGGCAGTCTTCTGGAAATGACACAGGGTGGCAAGAGCCCAATCACCCTGCCATCTGGCGAAAGCCGCACATTCCTGGAGGATGGCGACGAAGTGATGTTGGAGGCGCGTGCGCACCGGGACGGCTTTGCGTCCATTGGCTTTGGCGAATGCCGGGCCTGCATCCTGCCGGCCCGCGCTTAAGAAAATGGCTCCACCGGCATAGGCCGGCGGAGCCGAGGTTCAGGGAGGGTCACTCCAAAGGGGGGAAGGAGTGACGGCATTACAATAGCCCTACAGCATGAATGTTCCATGACTGGTATGGATGCTCCCATGCGGCACGCGCCAAAGATGCCCGCTGCCCCTGGAACTTTTCAAGGGCGTAGCGCGCTGTGCCGTTGGAGGTTCCCCCATGGCCGCACGCGCATATTGGCAGGGCCAGATTCGGCTGGCCCTCGTTTCTATACCGGTGGAAATCTATCCCGCCACCAAGTCTGGCGCTGCGGTTTCCTTCCGCCAGATTCATGAACCCAGTGGCAAGCCCATCAAATATGAGAAGGTCGTGACCGGCGTCGGGCCGGTCGATCCCGACGAAATCCTCAAGGGCTATGAGGTATCCAAGGGCAACTATGTCCTATTGCAGCAGGATGAGATCGAGGCGGTCAAGATTGAAAGTCGCAAGACGCTGGAACTGGTCCAATTCGTCGAGGCTGATGCCATCGACGTGCTGTATTATGAAAAGCCCTATTTCGTGCTGCCCGCCGATGACCTGGCTGAAGAGGCCTATGCAGTCCTGCGCGACGCGCTGCGACGCACGAAAAAGGTGGGGCTTGGCCAGTTGTCGGTGCGGGGGCGGGAACAATTGGTCTCGCTTAAACCCTGTGGCCGCGGCCTTGTGCTCGAAGTGCTGCGCTACGCCGATGAAGTGACGCGGGCGCAAACCTATTTTCGCAGTCTCCCCGAAACGGAGGCTGACGCCGACCTGCTCGACCTTGCGACTACGATCATCGACAAGAAGACAGGGCCATTCAAGCCGGAGGAATTTCATGATCGCTATGTCGATGCGCTCCATCAGCTGATCGACAAGAAGAAGAAGGCAAAGGGCAAGCGCGTCATCGAAGATGTCGAGGAGGATGCCTCGTCGCGCGGCGGAAATGTCATCGACCTGATGGCCGCGCTCAAAAAGTCGGTGGGAGACGGCGGCGCGTCTTCAAAGAAAAGTGCGACGAAAAAAACCACATCGCGCAGCACTGGCAAATCCACCACATCGCGCGGTCGCTCCACCAGCGCCGGCAAGAAGAGCGCTTGACCTAATGGTGCTGAATGCCGCCACACCTCTGCACATGATCGACGGGCCGATCCTGTTGCGGCTGGGCGCAGCGGCATTTTTGGGCCTGTTGCTTGGTCTCGACCGGGAATTGCGCGGCCATGCCGCCGGTCTGCGCACGCATGGCATATTGTGCTTCACCTGCGCGCTGATGACGATCAGTGCGATCGCGCTGCATAACCAGCTCAGCCACGACGGCAATATCGATCCGCTGCGGATATTCGAGGCGTCGGCCGCCTTCACGGGGATCATTGCGACCGGGCTAATCGTTTTCAACCGGGGAGAGGTCAAGAACCTGACGACGGCAGCCCATATCTGGCTTGCCGCAATGATCGGTATCGCCTGTGGCGCAGGGCAGTGGCCACTTGTGATCAGCGCGGCGATCATAGCGGTGTTGATGCTGACATTGCTTGGTGTAGCCGAGGATCATTGGTTCAAAAAGGCCCGCGAGAGGGATGGCCGGTGACGCGGGCCAAAGACCCCCTGGCGACCTACAATGCCAAGCGCGATTTCAGGCGCACGCGCGAGCCCAAAGGTGCTGTCGGTAAAAAATCCGGAAACAGCTTCGTGGTTCAGAAGCATGCCGCTACACGGCTTCATTGGGACTTCCGGCTGGAAATAGACGGTGTCCTGAAAAGCTGGGCTGTCACCAAGGGGCCGAGCCTCGACCCTGCCGACAAACGGCTTGCCGTGCGGACCGAGGATCATCCGCTGGACTATGGCGATTTTGAAGGCGTCATTCCCAAGGGTGAATATGGCGGCGGGACAGTGATGCTTTGGGACCGGGGAGATTGGGAAGCCGTCCCGGGCAAGAGTGCGAAAGACCTGGACGAGGGGCATCTGCATTTCATCCTTCATGGCGAACGGATGAAAGGGGAATGGCTGCTCGTTCGAATGAAGGGGCGTCCCGGCGAGAAGCGCGAAAATTGGCTGCTGCGCAAGATTGATGATGACGCGGCCGATCCGTCCGGCTCGCTGGTGGACCAGGCGCTGACAAGCGTCCTCACGGGCCGGTCCATGGCCCAAATCGCGGCGGACAGGCAGGCCAGCCACTCACTGTCGGGCGCAAAGAGCGATGACTTTGCAAAGTCGATGCAATCGGCGCGGGATCATAACGCCGATATCCGGCGCAAGAACAGGCGAAAGCGGGCGCAACCCCCGGCCTTTGTCGACCCGCAACTTGCCACGCTGGTCGATGACGTGCCGACCGGCAATGACTGGCTGCACGAAATCAAGTTTGACGGCTATCGCGCGATGATCTCTGTCGCGGGGGACAAGGTGCGTGTCTTCACGCGCAATGGGCTCGACTGGACGGAAAAATTCCCTGCGCTGGTGGGCAGCCTTGCTGCGCTAGACTTGCCACCGGCGCTGATAGACGGCGAAATCGTCGCCTTTGGCCCGGACGGCAATCCCAGCTTTTCCGCGCTGCAAACGGTGCTCAAGCGTGGCCATGGCGCGGAGCGGGAAGATGCCCCGCTCAACCTCTTCGCCTTCGACCTGCTGTCGCTCGATGGTATGGATCTGCGGCCATTGTCGACGATCGAGCGGAAGGAAAGGCTTGAAGCCTTGCTGCGCGACGCCGCGCCACCTGTCCATGTTGCTGACCACGTCATCGGCGCCGGCGAAAAACTCTATCGTTCCATGTGCGATGCCCATCAGGAAGGCATCATCGCCAAACGGGCGGATGCCCCCTACCGATCGGGGCGCACACGCGCTTGGGTCAAGGTCAAGTGCACGCGCCGGCAGGAATTCGTCATCGTCGGCTGGGTCAAGAGTAGTGCAAAGGGCCGGTCGTTCCGTTCGCTTCTGCTGGCCCAGAAGGAAGGGCGCACCCTCATTTACAAGGGCAAGGTCGGCACCGGTTTCGACGCCGACACGATGGGCGATTTGGCTGAAACCATGGCGCCTCTCGCCGTGGATAAGCCGCCACTCGACGTGCCGAAGGGCGATGCGCGCGGCGCATGCTGGATCAAACCGACGCTGGTTGCAGAGATTGCCTTTGCCGAATTCACCGGGGAAGGGCGCGTCCGCCATGCCAGCTTCCTCGGGCTGCGGGCGGACAAAAAGGCCAAGGACGTGACGCCGGAAAAACCTGCGCGCACTCCAAAGGCGCATATCGATGTGAAGATCAGCAGCGCTGATCGCGTCATTTTCCCGGACAGCGGACAGACCAAGGGAGAATTGGCCGATTATTACGCACGCGTTGCACCCCTGATGCTGCCCTTTGCCGCCAATCGCCCCATCAGTCTGGTCCGCTGCCCCCAGGGCCGGGCACGCAAATGCTTTTTCCAGAAACATGACAGCGGCGCATTCGGCAAGGCGGTGCATCAGGTCCCCATCGCTGAAAAAGACGGCGGTACGGAGGATTATCTCTTTGTCGAAGATGCTGAAGGCCTGCTGACCTGCGTGCAGATGGGGACGATTGAATTTCATGCCTGGGGGAGCCGCGCTGATGCCGTGGAGCAGCCCGATCGCATGATCTTCGACCTTGATCCCGATGAAGGGATGGATTTTGGCCGGGTTCGCGACGCCGCACAGCATATTCGCGGCGCGCTCGAGGATCTTGGGCTCGTGTCCTTTGCCATGCTGTCGGGGGGAAAGGGGGTTCATGTCGTTGTGCCCCTTACGCCCGGGCATGACTGGACAGCGCACAAGGATTTTTCCTCCCGCTTTGCTCAGGCGCTCAGCACGGCCAACCCCGATACATTTGTAGCGACCATGAGCAAGGCCAAGCGGAAGAACCGCATCTTCATCGACTGGCTGCGCAACCAGCGGGGTAGCACGGCCGTACTGCCCTTTTCCGCCCGCGCGCGCGCCGGCGCGCCTGTCGCGGTGCCGATCGCATGGGATGAACTGGACCGGGTCAAGGACGCGCACCCATTTGACATTGGTGATGCCGACCAACTGTTGAAGCGTGCCAAGCACCTTAAGGGCTGGGGGTTTGCCGCGCAGTCGCTGCCGGACATTTAAGGCTTTTTGCGACCAGCCGCTGGACGCTCATGCAACTTCCCGATCCGGTAGGATTTTTACCCCCGCAGGCGCGTCGGGGGCGGCGCTTCGTCGAAAAAGGATCATCGCATGAAGATTGCCCAAATCGCGCCTTTGGCTGAAAGCGTCCCTCCCAAACTTTATGGCGGGACGGAGCGTATCGTATCCTACCTTACCGAAGAGCTTGTGCAGCAGGGGCATGACGTCACGCTCTTCGCTAGCGGGGATTCCATCACTTCGGCCAAGCTCGTCCCCGTCACGAAAATGGCCCTGCGTCTTAACCCGCATGTCCGGGACACGATACCGCATCATATGATTTTGCTAGATGAGGTGCGCCGCCGGGCCGACGAATTCGATATCCTGCATTTCCATATCGACGTGCTGCACATGCCCATGGTGCGTGACATGCTGGACCGTGCGGTGACGACGCTGCACGGTCGGCTTGACCTTCCCGACCTTGTACCCCTGTACCGCGCCTTTTCCGACAGCTGCCTTGTCTCGATTTCGGATCACCAACGATTGCCGATGCCGCCGGTGAACTGGGGCGGCACCATCTATCATGGCCTACCTGCCGACCTATTGCCGCCAAGGACATCAACGAAGGATGGCTATCTCGCCTTCATCGGTAGAATATCGCCGGAAAAGCGCCCCGACCGCGCGATCCGGATCGCGGTGGAGGCCGGAATGCCGCTCAAGATGGCGGCAAAGATCGACGCGGTCGATCGCGCCTATTGGGAACAGGAGATTGAGCCGCTGGTTCGGGCGCACGACAATGTCGATTATATCGGGGAAATCAACGAGCAGCAGAAGGCTGAATTTCTGGGTAATGCCGCCGCACTTCTGTTCCCGATCGATTGGCCTGAGCCATTTGGCCTGGTCATGATCGAAGCCATGGCCTGCGCCACGCCGGTTATCGCCTTCCGCTGCGGATCGGTTCCCGAAGTGATCGATCATGGCGTATCCGGCTTCATCGTCGACAGCGAAGCGGACGCCATCGCCGCCGTACACGCAGTGCGTTCACTCGACCGCGCAGGCGTACGCGCCGTGTTCGACGCACGCTTCACGGCGGCCCGGATGGCGCAAGACTATGTCAGTCTTTACGAGGATGTCATTACCGGCCGGGCATCGCCAGGTCTTGCCGCCATGGCGGGCGAAGGGCCGGACCTGACGATAGCTTGAGGGATCCCGCATGACGCCAGTCCAGCCCAATTCCCCTATGGCAGAACTTGATCCGGGGCAGATGCTTTCACAGGGCCAAACGCAATTCTTTATCCCGGCCACCGCATCGCTGGCCGAACGACGTCCCCGCACGCTCAAACATGGTGAAAGTTTCGCTGTCTTTGACCATAGCGGCGACGCGATCGCCGGGCCCGGCAGTCCCGAAGGCCTTTATTATCGTGATACCCGGCACCTGTCGCACCTGTATCTGACCATCAACGGTCTTCGTCCGATCTTACTCAGCTCCGCTGTGCGCGATGACAATACCATGCTGACGTGCGACCTGACCAATCCGGATTTTTTCGATGAAGACGGTCGTCTCGCGGTTGAGCATGACCTGATCCATTTGCGGCGCACCCGCTTCTTGTGGCGAGGCGCCGTCTATGAGCGGGTAACAGTGCGCAATTTCGACGCAAAGGACCGCGCCATTCAGATCGACGTCGGCTTTGCGGCGGATTTTGCCGACCTTTTCGAAATTCGCGGTATGACCCGCAAGCATAAGGGGACAGTGCGCGCACCGGAAATTTCGCAAGCGCAGGTGCGACTATCCTATGTGGGGCTGGATGACGTGGAGCGCTTCACGCATATCCAATTCGACCCGGTCCCGGATAAGCTGACCGAAGGCAGCGCCCATTTTGATATGACCGTTCCGGCGGGCAAGCGGTGCACCCTGTTCATGCGCATATGCAGCAACGCGGCTGAACCGGCCCAAAGCCTCCCGTTCGAATATCTCGCAACCTTGCGGGAAGCGATGCAGGGCGCCAAACAGGCACGAAAGCGCGGCGGAACCCTGCGCTCGTCCAACGCCTTGTTCAACGAAGTCGCGGGCCGCTCTGTTTCCGACATCGCCATGCTATCGACGGACACGGACTATGGTCCCTATCCCTATGCCGGTATCCCCTGGTTCAGCACGGTGTTTGGCCGCGACGCGATCATCACAGCGCTGCAAATGCTGTGGCTCGACCCAACGCTTTCGCGTGGCGTGCTGGGGTATCTTGCCGCGCATCAGGCCACCAGTTTCGACCCGGCGGCCGATGCCG
>MDSZ01105090.1_pt1 | contig 31921 bp, 30 predicted proteins | sample 811201 | NCBI WGS metagenome assembly MDSZ01 (sample SAMN05326647, study PRJNA326480) | marine metagenome | isolation source: seawater | place: Indian Ocean: North | collected 2010 | reverse complement strand
TCATCACATAGTATCCAAATAAATCTTCCAATACATCTTGATTGAGCTGCCAACATATTTTTACATGCACCAATATTATTTCTATTTGAATAATACTTATCTATGTATCCATTTTTTTTCATGTTTTTTAATATTTCAAGAGTTGAGTCCTGAGAACAATTATCAGAAACAATAATTTCAATATTCTCTCTACATTGATTTTTTAAAGAATCCTTATAAACAAAATCTAATAATATTTTTAATTTTTCAGCTCTATTAAAAGTTGGAACATAAATTGATAATTTAGGATAATTAGTTGAAATTTTTCTAGTTTTCATTATTAATTTTCAAGCACTAATTATTTTAAAACAAATTTTTGAATTAAAAGAATTAAAATAAAAAATATTTTCATCAATCTATTAAAATTAATAAAAAGTATGGCAAAGAAAAAAACCACATTGATGAATTATCAAAAACTCTATGATGTTTTAAAGAATGTGCTGTCAAAATTATTTGTAATGGAATTACAAAACTTTTATGTCTTAATTGAATAGAGTAATTTGCAATTACATAAAGACTTATTATAAAAAAAATTAAAATCCTAAAATATTCTCTATTTTTTAGAATTTTATAATTATTTAATTGATAAAAAAAGTCCTGTATACATAATTTAATTGAAAAAATATTCCAAAGTGAAAACAATGATGAAAAAAACAAACCAGAATCTCCTTTAAATAATGCTAAGGGAGATGTAAAAGGAGCAAATAAGAAATAAAGAAAAATAGAAAATTGTTTTATTCCAAGAGGTAATGACAAAATATAATTTAGATTTGCATCGGGAATATTATTTGTATAAAATTCTGCCATAGTAGATCTAATAAAAAAGTTGGCAAAAATTTCTTTCCACAATAAATAATCTATAATTTTTTCAGCAAATAAAAAACCTGATATTATCAAAAATCCAATAATCAAGACTCCCTTTATTGTTAAAACTAGTTTTCTTCTAGTTAAGAACCAAGTAATAAATATAGAGAATAAGAATAAAATACCTGATGCCAATCTTAAAAAAGATAATGTGAAAAAACTTAAAATTGTTTTTAAAGAAAAAATATTATTATCAGAAATTAATTCAGAAATAAGTAAAGTTATTAATGCTGCAATAACGCCATCACGCATAAGGGTTAAACCATCTATGGCTAATAGAGGGAAAAATAAATATGAGTAATAACTGAATCTTTCTGCTAAATTTCCATAATTTAGAATTCTTATAATTTTAAAAATTGCTGATGCACCCAGGCTATGAAAAAGACAGTTAATAGAAAGCAAACTATAAAATGTTGGTTCAGAAAAATTTAATCTAGGATTAAGAAATATTTTTAAAAAATCTGAGTATGGCGTTGAAAAGATCCCAAAGGTATCAGGATTTAGAACTCTTGTTTCATATGCTCTATCATCAGCTCCATCACCAATTGAATTAATTATGTAAGGTTCTGATGTCAAATTTATATGCCAGTTAGCAATGAAAATTGATATAGCAGAAGCCCAAAGATAACCCCCACAATAAAGGAAGAAAGGTAATCTAAAAATAATAGAAAATATTGCTCCAATAAAAAAGGATTTTGCATAATCAAAAAGATGACCATTAAAAAGAATTACTAAGAATGGTAAAATAATGAAAAATAATATATAAAGAAAATTATTTATATTAAAACTTAGATTTTTTAAATATTCCTTATTATTCATTAATATGATTTGGTTCCCTCTATAAATTCCATTAATTTAAAAGTTTCATATTTTAAATCAAATTCTTTTGCTTTTTTAATTAATTCTTTTGATATATTTTCATAATAAAAATCATCAGACCAATAATTATTTAAAAGAAATATTGCTTCTTTTGTATTATTTGGGAAATCTAAACTTTTAATCTCTGAAAATTCTGATATTATTTCCCTAGTTGGATGACAAATAAAAGGGACTCCAAACTGAGCGAACAAATATGCTCGTCCCGCATTAGAAGAGTTTTTCTCAGTAAAGCTATATAAATCAGATTGATAAAAAAGATAATTTAATGAATCATGTATTTTCTTTAAAAATGGTATTCTTGGTCTAAGAAAATTAGGCACATATCCAAGATCAGCCTTTTTTAAATATTCTATTAAAGTATCAAATTCATATTCATAATAAAAGCAATTAACATTTTTAATACTTATTATTTTTTTAATCTCCCTTAAATTACTTAAACAAATAAAATCAATCTTTTTGAGTTTAGAAATAAATTTTAGAATTTTATAAATTTCCGGAAAACTTTCATTATAGTGTTTTATTCCACCATGATAAAGAAAAGTAATTTTATCTTTAATTTTCAAACTTTTTTTTGGTTTTATATTTTTATTATCAATTTTCTCTAATAGTCTGAAGTAAAAGACTCTTTTATTAGTTAATTCTTGAAAGTATAATTTTAATTTCCTAGAATCAGCTATCAATATATCCGAAGAATTTATATCATCCATATATTCTTTATATTTTTTTCGAAAAGAAAATTCAAGAAAAAGAGATAAAAGCGATTTAAAAGTCCTAATTGGTTTTAACAAATCAATATTAGTACTTAATTCTAAATGAGGCTTAAATAAAACAATTTTTGCATTAGGCATTTTAATTCTTATTTTTTTTGCAAATCCTTGTCCAGCTTTACAAAAATAAACATCTATAGAACTATTAATTTCATTATCAACGCAGATATATTTTTTATTTAAAAATGATTTAACCCAAACGAAAGGAATCCTATAACTACCCTCTTTAAAAGAGCCTGTTGCATTAAATGATATTTTATTAATTTTCATAGAGCTTCTTACTTAAATAATAAAAACTAATAAAAGTTAACTTAAAAAATTTTATTTTTATAATTTGAGTGAATGACTAAGGCACAAAAACTAGCATAATTCCAACTATTTTTATTTATATCTTTAATAATACTTTGCTTGGCGCCAAGGAAGTATTTTTCTGGTTTAGATTTTCTCAGATTATTTTTAGACTTTAAAAAATATTCAGGTATGGTTATATTTTTCAAATGATATAGAAAACTTTCTTTGCCACCAAGAGGAAAAGTTACAGCATAAGTCTTATCATTATTGAATAATTTAACTATTTTTTGTATTGATCGCATATTATATTATCTAACACCATGATGCAAATATAACCATAAACTTGGAGGAGCTGGAAATAAATGAATTTGAATAACATTAGAGTTATTCTTTTCAATATATCTTTTTATAACTTTAAAATATTCCATATCATAATCAAAATGTTCTATAGCTGATTGAGTCATAAAAAAATTTATGTTATCAGGTATTTTCTTCATAAAATTATTTGAGGAAAACTTTATTAATTTAATAAATGCTTGATTTTTTAAATTTAACCAATTTCTATATTCAACAGTATCTATTCCAGTGTAAGAATTAATCCCAGAGGCATATGCATTAATCTTAAGTCCATAATTACCATCACCACATCCTGTATCAAAAATATTGATAGGACCAATTTCGGACTTAATATCATTCCACATTTGCTTTATCCAAAAAAGATCACATAGAATCCTAGATGGTGTTGAGTTATTAGAAATGATATTCCATTCTTTATCATGAATAATTTTTGCAAAGTTTTTTAAACTTAGATTAGGGTAATTTTCTCTATACTTAAAAGATTTTGGAGGTAAATTATTATTTATTAAATTTAGTAAAATCCATATTATTTTCTCAATAATATTCATCTTAATCATTCCAATATTTCGATCTGCATTAAAAACATGAAAAGAAGAACTCTTATTACTTTTAATTGATTTAAACATTACATTGTATTTTTAATAATTAAAGCATATTTATAAAATAATAATAATCAAATAAAAAATATTTTATTCATTGTTTCAATATCAAATTTCTGGTTTATATCCGCAGCCTAAAAGCATAATCTCCTTAGAAAAACGTATCCATTTACTAAATTTTTTAAATTTACTTGGTAAACAAATTCTAGTAATTTCTGCAAAAATCTTAAGATGATTTGATTTCCATAAAAGTGGTAATTGTCTAAAGTATTCAGATTTAACATTAGTAAATCCATTTATTAATAAAAAATCATTTAAGGAGATTTTTGTAAATGGTGTCCTATGCGTATAATCTTCATAAAACATTTTGTAATTATATTCCCAAGATGGGCACATGATGATAGCTAAACCGCCTGGTTTTAAAACTCGTAAAATTTCTTTACCTAGGATTTCAGGATTATAGAAATGTTCAATAACCGACTTTGAAAATATACAATCGAAAAAATTATCTGGATAAGGTATACCTTCTCTTTCTAGGTCAGATTTTTTGAATTTTATATTTTTAAAGAATTTTTTTAAATATTCTGATTGATCAGTTCCATAACCTACTAATCCATTTGAGATAAATCCTTTTAAAAACTCTCCCCTACCACAACCAACATCTAAAATTTTTGACCCCTTTTCCAAATTATATTTTTTTATGAGGAAATTACTTAATTTATGTGGATATTTAGTTAAAGGCCTAGCTTGTTCATTATAGATAATATCTAAATAGTCATTTTTACTTTTACTCATAAATTATTTTTAATATCTATTTCTAAATCTAAAATAACATAAAGTTAAATTAATCAAATTATTTAGTGGCTTTTTCAATCAAACCATTTCTTAATTTAAAAATTTTATCACAATTAGTTAATGAAGAATTTTTATGAGAAATAATTATTATTGTTTTATCTTCTTTGAATTTACTTATTGATTGCATTATTTTTTGTTCCGTTTCAGTATCTAAAGCACTAGTTGCTTCATCTAAAACAAGTACAGGCTTATTTTTATATAGCGCTCTAGCAATCCCAATTCTTTGTAACTGTCCTCCACTCAAATTACAGCCTCTCTCCCCTACTTTAGTATCAAATCCATTTTTTGATTTTGTTATAAAATCATATATTTGACTTTGCTTTGCAGCTATCTCTACCTGCCTCATATTTATAAGTTTTTTTGGAACTCCAAATGCAATATTTTCTTTTATTGTCGTGTTTGAAATAAATATATTTTGAGGTACATGAGATATAGCTGCTCTCCATGAATTAATAATATTTGGTTGATTTATTTCATGCAAATCTTTTTTGTTTATTAGAATTTTTCCATTTATAGGGGTCAACAAACCCATCAAAATGTCAACTACGGTACTTTTACCACACCCGGTCGTACCTATTATTCCAATCATTTCTCCTGCATTAATTTTAAAGTTAACTTTATCAAATAGAAGCTTAGATTTATCTGAATATTTAAAAGAAACGTCTTGGAATATAATTTCTTTTATTTTAGCGAACTTTTTTATAGGAATATTATTTAAAGCTATTGGTTGATTAACCAATTTAATTATAATCTTCAACTGAGATATTGATGCATTAATATAACTCCAACCAACATAAACTTGCTGCAAAGATGGTAAAAGCTTTTGGGCTCCAAGCGCAAAAGCGCCCAATATAGGCAGTACCAATATTCCAGAATCATTTTTAGTTACAAGGAAAAAAGCTAAAAATGCAATAATACAAAAACCTATTATTTCAAAAAAATATTTTGGAAAGGCCGCTATAAATTCATTTTTATATGCTTTTATCCTAAAGGAAGTATCAATATTTCTAAAGATTTTTATATATATATTTTGATTTGAGTCCAAAATTATATCCCTAATAGATCCTAAACTATCTTGCAATAGACTTACTTGTTTTTGACATGAATCAGCAACAGCTTGACTATTGATATGCAGAATAGGTCTTACTATAAATGCAATTATGATATAGAAAATTGCAAAAATTGAAATAGAAGTGATTGCAACTTTCCAATCAATAAAAAATAAACTTAATATTATTCCTATAGATACAATAATTGAAGTTAGCAAATTCAAAATAGTTCTTATAACTGCAATTGTCTGAGAAATATAAGAGCTTAATGCTGAAATTATTTCACTAGTGTTTTTTTGTAAATGATATTTATATTCTTGAAGTAAAACTCTTCTGTATATTTCACAACTAATATCTGCACCAATACCAACAGATATTCTCCCTGAAAACCATAAATTAGCAAGTCTAATCAGCCCAGCAATTATGACGGTAAAAACAAAAAGTAGTGTTACTGGGAATATTAATCCATCATCCCAAGATATTCCAAAAGCTTCTAATAAAATTTTCATAAAGTAATTCTCTTGTAGTTTTTCCGGATTACTTATAACAATCAAAAAAGGAATAACAGAAGCAACCGAAATTACCTCTGCGAAACAATTAGTTATCATTAGAATTATCAGTAAGGCAAGCTGTTTTTTTCTTTTTGCAGATAAGATTTTAAAAAAATCTAGATACAGTTTTGACATTATTTGATTACATTTTTTGCATAAATTCTATTTTAATCACAAATTATTATTGAACCAAATATTTTCTTATTTTGTATTTTGAGTTTTTTGTTTATATCTTTTAAAGTATTTTTTGTTGAAACATTTAATGTGGCAATCAGAACTAAATTATCAAAATTTAGCAATTCCCTTATTTCACTTGTTAGTAATATTTTTCTTCCACTAAGGAACTTTTTAAAGTTTTTTTCTAAATTTATTTCAACTAGATCATTAGTTTTATCTACAATTAATATTCCTAAATCACCTTTTGTATTAGAAATTATACTTTTTGAAATTAACTCAATTCCTTTTTCCCAATAGTTAATATTTTTAAGTGATAATTTATCCAGCAATTTATATTCACCTGAAAACTCTATATCATCACTAGAAATAATCTTATTTCTTTTTAATTCAATTACCAAAGCTAATAAGCAGCCTAAAATTAATCCATAAAATAATCCCAATGCTGCCATAAACTTCCTTGAAGTACCCACTGGATTAGGAAGCAAAGTTGGTTTAGTAATTAGATTCCATGGTTCAAGATTTCTCGCTTTCTCCAAAAGTAAAGCTCTATATTGTGTATCCAAACTTTCTAATATTTTCCTATCTTTATATGCTTCTCCAATTAACTTTGAATATTTAATTAATACCGATTTTGGCCTTTTTAAAGAATTTAATTTAGATTGGGCTTCTTTTTTTCTAGAGTTATAAACTCCAATCAATTGATCTTTTAATGTTTTTAATAAAATATCCCTATCTTTTAAAAGCTTTTTTATTGCAATATCTTCTACTTTATAAATTTTACTTGATAATGATAATTGATTTTCTAATACAATTATTTTGCTTAAAACATTTTCCGGTTTATTAATAGATAATTCAGGAATTGATAATGCTTCTGCAATGATTAGGTTAGAATCTATAACCTTTGAATTTTTAAGATTATTTATTCTTTTATCTAAAAATCTAATTTGATTAGCAGATTCTAATCTAATAAATTCATTATCAAATTTGTTATTAATTCTGACTTGATTAGGATCTTGTAAAACCGCCAAATCTTGATCTATGGCAAATTGTTGTGCTTTTCTAAAAGAAGTAATACTTTTTTCATTATAAATACTTATTTGATCTTCAAAATATTTTATGCCTAAATTAATTTTCTTTAATCTTTTTTCTCCTGTATAACTTTGGAATTTTATTGATACTTTATCTAAAACCTGCTCTATAAGATCTTTATCATTATCTACGTAAGATATATCAAGTATTGATGTTCCTTTTTTAACTTTAATATCTAATGATTTTCTCCATTCATTAAATCTAAAATCATTATCATTATTTCTTTGATTATTTCTTTGATTTTTTCTAGCCTTTACAAACTCAAAAATATCAACTAAAACTGAAGGACTTTTAAGAATTTCTACTTCCGTTTTAATATTTGGTCCTCCATAATTTAATATTGAACTTTCAATTAATGATGAAAATGCTCCGCTATCTTGTGGAAATTGAGATATGCTAGTGACATTTTTATCATTATTAAGAACTATTTGAAATTCCCCCTTCCATACTCTTTCTGTAAATAAAGCAATTAAACATGCAAGGACAAAGCCAAAGGAAGAAAAAAAAGCAATTAATTTTTTTTGATTGATTAGTAGGATGTATATAGATTTAAGATTAATTTCTTTATCTAAACTTAATTTATTTATTGGATCAGAATTCATTATTAAAATTTTTAAAAGAAATTCAAGATTAGATTACTTTTCTAATCATATTAGCCCAACACCTTGTAAAAAAAATCTTTATTTAAACTTTAATTAGAATTAGTGAACTTTTTCTACATGATTTATTTCATTTGAACTTGAATAGAAAATAAGACAAATAAAAGAGAGACTAAATTTAAAAGAATTACAGTTTTTTTGTGGCTTATACCAAATTTCATTATTTTATGGTGAATATGTCTCTGATCAGGATAAAAAGGAGATAAATTATTTAATAATCTTTCAAAGATAACTACCAGCATATTTAAAACTGGTAAAGCATTTAAAAAGCAAACAGTTGGTAATCTTAGGTTTAGTTGATTTATTTGAGATATCATTATTACTAAAGAAGCTATCATAAAGCCTAAAAAATTTGATCCTCCATCACCCATATATATTTTTGCAGGATAAAAATTAAAGAAAAGAAATCCTAAAGAACAACCACCCAAACATAATGGCAAAAGCAAGTAAGAATATGGACTATTGGTTAAAAATAAAAGAACAGCAATACCTAAAGAAACTATACAAATGTATCCAATTGCCAACCCATCTAGACCATCAATCCAATTGATGGCATTTGTCATACCTGCAAGAAACATTACTGAGAATAAAATATTTAGAAACGGTGGGAGGACAAGTTGATTATTACCAATGCCTAAAAAACTAATATCAATATTTCCAAATCTCAGACCATATATCCAAACTATAATTCCTATTATTAATTGTAGGATTAATCTTATTTTAGGAGATAAATAAATAAAATCATCAATTAAACCAATAATAAAAATACAGGTCGCTCCAAAAAAAATTACTTTATAAGGAATCAAATCTAAAAGATTTATATCATTATCAAAATATGAAAAATTTTTAAAAAATATAAATGTCAAACAAAAAGATACGAAAATTGCTACTCCACCTAATCTAACCATATTTTCTTTACCTCTTCCGTCTTCAACTCTCTGAAATAATAGAAATTTTGTTGAATATTTTTTTATAATTATCGTAAAAATAGTTGTGACAAGTCCACTTATAAATATAATAAAACTGATTTTCATAAAATCTTTTATTAGAAAACTTCCTTGATATGTTTCAATAAAAATAGGACAATAAAAAATCATTAATGATAGTTCTTTATCATTTAAAACTTTACCATCATTAATTTATTATTAAAGCAAATTCCTTGCCATTGATAACCTTTGTATTTGGTACAAGACCAGAGGCGATTAAACTTGCCCCTTTAATTAATTTATTTGTGAAGGAAAAGGCTTTTAAAACTAGAGTTATTTCAACGGGCCAGCATAAAGATTTAATAAAAGATATTATTAATTTTTTTGAAATCAAAATAGATAATGATTTGAATCTTATGAAGCCAGATCAAAAATTAAGTTACCTAACTTCAGCGATAATAAATAGTCTTGAAATTGAATTTTCTAATTATCGTCCAAACATGATTATCGTACAAGGAGATACAACTTCTGCTTTTGCGGCAGCTTTATCTTCTTTTTATTTAAAAATTCCCATTGGACACGTTGAGGCAGGGTTAAGAACAGATAATTTATTTGAACCTTATCCAGAGGAAGCAAATAGAAGATTAATATCACAAATAGCAGATATGCATTTTGCACCAACAAAAAGAACTTATCAAAATTTAAAAAAAAATGGTATTACCAAAAACGTTTACATTACAGGGAATACAGTAATTGATTCTCTTCTATATGCCTCAAATAAAGTTGATAAGTTTAATTTCTTTGATTTTGATATTAAAAATAAAAAAATATTATTAGCAACTATTCATAGAAGAGAAAATTGGGGAGATAAGCTCTACGATATTTCAAAAGGGATAAAAAAAGTTTTGGATAATTTTCCAAATACAATTTTATTGCTTCCAATGCATCCAAATGAAAAAGTAAGGGGACCAATAAAGAAGATTTTAGAAGAACACCCACAAGCTTTTTTATTAGAACCTCTTTCTTATGAAAAACTTGTATTTGCATTAAAGATTTGTTTCCTTGTTATAACTGATTCAGGGGGATTACAAGAAGAAGCTCCTGCCCTAGATAAGCCAGTACTTGTTTTAAGAAATATAACGGAAAGGCAAGAAGCCATTGAAGCAGGATCTTCAAAATTATTAGGCACAAATTCAAATGCTATATTCAATGGAGTAAAAAGTCTTATCATGGATAAAAAAGCCTATTCAAGAATGTCGAGTTCAATTAATCCTTTTGGCGAAGGTGATTCAAGCAAAAAGATTTTTGAACTTATTTCCAAAAGGTTTAATATTCAAAATTAATTTTTAAAACATCGAATATAGACTAATACCCTAAAAAAAATATGATTGAAAAGAAAAAAATTTTGATTACTGGAGCTGCCGGTTTTATTGGTTACCATTTATGCAGAAAATTAATATCTAATAATTTTGATTTAATAGGCATTGATAATATTAATGATTACTATGATATAAATCTCAAAAAATCAAGACTAGAAGAACTCGAGATTTTATCTAATAGAAATAAAAGTAAATGGAAGTTCCAAAAATGTGAATTAAAGGATTATTTCGACTTAAAAAATATTTTTGAGGAATATAAACCTAATGTAGTTGTTAATTTAGCCGCACAAGCTGGAGTTAGATATTCTTTAGAAAATCCAAATGCATATATTGATTCTAATATTTATGGATTTTTAAATATTCTTGAGTGCTGTAGAAAATATAAAATTCAGAATCTTATTTATGCTAGTAGCAGTTCTGTATATGGTGGAAATACAAAAATTCCCTTTTCAGAAAAAGATAGTGTAGATCATCCTGTTAGCTTATATGCTGCCACAAAAAAAAGTAATGAACTTATGGCTCATACCTATAGTCATTTATTTGGCTTACCTGCAATTGGACTGAGGTTTTTTACTGTTTATGGGCCTTGGGGAAGACCAGATATGTCTCCAATGATATTTACAAAAGCAATATTAGAAAAAAAACAACTTAAAATTTTCAACAAAGGAGATATGTTTAGAGACTTTACCTTTATAGATGATGTTATCGAAATTATAAAAAGATTATTAGACAAACCAGCGCAAAAAAATAATAATTTTGATTATAAAAATCCAAATCCTGATTCTAGTTGGGCTCCTCACAGAATATTTAATGTAGGTAATAGTGACCCTGTTTATCTAATGGATTTCATAAGATGTCTTGAAGATGAGATAGGTAAAAAAGCAATTAAGAAATTAGAAGATATGCAACCTGGAGATGTAAAAACTACTTCAGCTGATACATCATCAATTGAAAAATATATAGATTACAAACCAAATACTGAACTTAAAGTTGGCATAAAAAAATTTTTTAGATGGTATAAATCTTATTACTTAAGATAGCTTAAGATTTATATTTAAATTTCAAATTAATTAGTTAACAGAATATGTTATTTACCAAGCAGTTCTTCCGCCATCAATAGAAATAATTGAGCCATTCATATAAGAGGAGGCATTGCTTAATAAAAAGATGATTGAACCTTTATATTCATTCTTATTTGCCATTCTCTGCATCGGGATTAATTCTTTGATCTTATTCAAGAATTCGCCTGTCTGATCGGTATAAATTCCTCCAGGGCAAAGACAATTACATCTTACCTTCAAAGGCCAGTAAGTAGAAGTATATTTTGTCAAACCTACCATTCCTGACTTAATAACTGAGTAGCTTACTGGTTTTACAAATTGTTGGTCATTTTCGAGATTGTCTTTTTTATAAATATTTTGATTAGGAGCAATAATTCCTAAGTCAGAAGAAATATTTATAATGCTTCCGCCATCATTATTATTCATATAAGTACCAATTATTTTTGTGCAAATAAATGCTCCTGTAAGTCCAACTTTTAAATCCTTTTCCCATTCTTTAATATCAAAATTCTCTAATCTATAAGATTCTTCTAAACCTTCCGAAGATACTTTTGGATTTCTTGCAGCATTATTAATTAAACCATAGACTTTCTTATCTTTTTTTCTAAGTAAGTCCAAAGAATTTTGAATTGAACTTTCATCTGTAATATCAGTTTTTATAAATATTGGTTCATTTAAGGTATATTTTTTAAATTTTTTTTTGAAAGATTCAAAACCATTTGAGTTAATATCAAAGATTACTGGTGTGCCCCCATATTCAGCAATTACTTCACAATGCATCTGGCCCATAAGGCCCATCCCACCCGTAACTATATAAAAACCTTTTTTTAAATTAAATAATTCCCCTTTTTTCATAAGAAAACATCTTCTAATTAATTCTTACATAATTTAATCTGAATAAATATAGTTACTCAAAAAAAATAATCTATATAAAATTTCTAGGGTAATTTAATTAAAAATTCAAATAAAACCTTGCTCTGATATTTCTACGATTAAATGAAGGATTGATATATGACATTGCTGAATTATAGAAGTTTCCAAAGAAGGAATAAATAAACATTTATCTGTATATTTTCCTAACTTACCTCCATCCATCCCAGTAAATATAAAAAAATCCATTCCAATATCAGCAGCTTTTGAAACTAAATTCAAAATATTTTTACTATTTCCACTAGTAGAAAGTGCAATTAGAACATCATCTTTATTCGCCAATGCCTGTAATTCTCTCGAAAAAATATCATCAAAACCAAAATCATTTCCTATAGCTGTTAAATTACTAGAGTTTGTTCCTAAAGCAATGGATGGTATTGGTATACGGTCTGTTTTATATCTTGCAACGAATTCAGTAGCTATATGTTGAGCATCTGAGAAACTGCCTCCATTTCCAGCAAGAAAGAGTTTGCCATTATTTCTTAAAGAAAATTTTATTGCATTTGCAACTTTTAATATCATTTCTTTAGTCTCGATATTAGCCAATATTGAATAAAAAGTTTCTATATTTTTCTTCAGAGATATATTTAATCTATTTAAGTCCTTGTCAATTTCAAAGTCATTTAAATTCCAGTCCCATCTTTCGCTATTAAAAGCTTTATCATCAATAAATATATCCCCTTCAGGTTTTCCTAGAAGCAACTGATGATATTTGACTTTCCATGCAGAAAGTTGCTTTTTTGTTATTTCAGTCCAATCTATTTTAGTAGATGAACCTCTTGCAGTAAAAAATTTAATTATATTTCCTTCATCGTAGAGTTTATTTATAAAAGCTATTCGATTAAAAAATGGTTTTGCTTTTTCATATTCGCCAAAAGTATTAGTACATATAGTTCCATCAATATCTATTACATAAGTCTTCATAACTTATAACCAATATCTTAGTTTATTAGAAACTTCAACCTCAGAATCAAGAACTTTCTTAACTGGACTTCCCAATAAAACTGGTATTTTCCTAAGTGTTGTACAAAGTTGTCTCAAACCAGCTGATTCTAGAGACGCAGACTGGTCACTACCATACATAGCTCTATCTATAGTTATGTGCCTTTCGATAGCTCCTGCACCCAAGGTTGCAGCAACTATTGAAGGAGATACTCCAACTTCGTGTCCACTATAACCGATTGGCAAATCGTATCTTTCCTTCAATGTTTTTATACATTTTAAATTTAAGTTTTCTTCAAGAGAAGGATAAGTACTGACAGTATGCATCAACATTAATTCACAATTATTTTTTTTAAATAAACTTACTACCGAGTCAATTTCGTCTAATTCTGTCATCCCTGTAGAAACAAAAGTAGGAATTTGTTCAGAGGCAACAAGTTCAACGAATGCTTTATTTGTTGTCATAGCGGAAGCTATTTTATTAAATGAAAAATTGTATTTTCGCATTTGAATTTGACTTTCTATATCCCAACTGGAAGCAAACCAGTTTATTGATTTTTCTTGGCAATATTCATTAATTTCATCATAATCCTCTATGGAAAATTCTAAGGCTTCTTTTTGATCTCTCTGAGTATTTCCCCAAGGACTTACTCTAGGCTGAGATAATAACTTCTCGCCATAAACAATATCTAAATTTCTTTTCTGAAATTTAACAGCATCGCAACCGCAATCTACTGCCATATCAATAAGCTGTTTTGCTAATTTAATTGAACCATTATGATTAATTCCAATTTCAGCGACTATATAAATATATTTATCATTGCCCATATCATTAAAACTTAATTTCTTTATAGCCATAATTCAGCTTTTTTTATTAATAACTACTCTCCTATTAATAGAAGTATTTGTCCAGAGTTATATTTAACAAATTAATAAAATTTATTTAAATAAGTTATTCCAACAATTGCTCTATACATACTGGAGCTAACAATAGTTTGTTGTATGTTAGGAATCATTTTTGCATTATTTAGTAAGTTTATTATTTATTCAAATTTTTTATTTCATTTATAGATTCATCTAGTATTTGCAAGCCTTCTTTTAAAGCTTCAACACTAATTATTAATGGCGGGCCTAATTTGATAGATTCTCTGCCTGTATGAACAACAAGTAAGCCTTTTTGCATACATCTTTCAGCAACTTTACTAGCAAATTCATTATCTGGTTTTTCTTTTTCATTTTGAAACAGAATTGCAGCTATCATTCCCTTACTAAATATATAAGAAATTATTTTGGGATATTTAGATTTAATTTTTTCTAATTCATGAAGTAATATCTCACCATTTTTTTCTGATTCAAAAACTAAGGAATGATTCTTTATTTCATTTAAGACCGCTAGGCCAGCTGCGCAAACCATAGGATTTGCTGAGTGAGTACTACTCATATTTCCAACTTCTGGAAGATCCATAATTTCACCTCTGCCAATTACTCCTGAGAGGGGAACTCCGCCTCCCATACCTTTCCCAACACAAATTAAATCTGGTACTACTTCATAATGTTCATATCCAAAATTTCTTCCTGTTCTTGCAAAACCAGCTTGCATTTCATCAAAGTTCAATAAAATATCATATTCTTTACAGATTAGTTCTATTGATTTTACAAATTCAATTGGATAAAAGATTGCTCCCCAACCCTGAAATGTCTCCAAGTTAAAACCACAAATATCTTCCTTTAAGTCGATTCCTTGAGAGACTAAACTTTCAATACTTTGTTGAAGAAACTTTTCACCACCATTTTTTACAGCCCAAGGATAAGGAAATGGTATGTGGTGAATATCTTTATCTTTATAACCAATCCATTTTTTTTGATCTTCATTTCCGCTCATCATTTGAGCTCCCATAGTTCTGCCATGCCAATTATTTTCAATGCATATAATCCCCAACCTTTTTTTCCCTTTATTTTGGCCATACATTCGCATAAGTTTTAAGGCTGCTTCGGTAGCCTCAGTTCCGGCAGACAATAAAAATGCCTTCTCAAAAGGATAACCTGCAAAAGAAATAAGTTCTTCTAAATAATCTGCTCTGAGCTTATTACTATATGCGTAACAACTCAAAAGCGGATTATCTAATGTCTCTCTAATTGCATTAGTAACATTTTTATTGGAATGGCCCACATTCGCGACAAATATTGTTGAAGTAAAGTCAATCCAGCGATTACCTGCGATATCAAAGACATTAAACCCTTCAGCTTTATCCCAAACTATTGGAAGCTGTCCATGCATTGAGCGTGACTCCACAAGACTTAAACGATTAAATATCTCTTTTGTACCAGGCGCTGGAATCGATGTATTAATAAATCTATTTTTAGTTTTTACAGTATTAACTTTTATTGGATCAAAACTAAATTGATAATTTGACATGCTTTATAAAAAAACTTTTTTTATTATATTTGGATTTTGTTCCAAAAAATAATTCAAAAACAAAAAATCATCTTCAGTATCGATCTCTTGTACATTAGGCGTTAAAAAAGGCATTACGTTATCACCATGAATAGATTTATATTTTCTTATGTAATTTGTTGATAAAACATCTACATATCCATTCGCTACATATGTATCAGGAAATAATTGCCTAGGTTTATTAGAAGAATCAATATTATTCTCAGAACTAAATACTGAAATTAAATTACCCTCATTTGATAATTCAAAAGTTTTATATGATGATTCGCTCATTAAATGTACGGAGCGCAAAGATGTTGCATTTGAATTATCAAAGAAAGTTTTTATAGCTAAATCTATTAATTTTGGATCTCTTAATGGAGTTGTTGGACGTATGTGGGTTATGAAATTTGGCTCCTCAATATTATTTTTAAACCAATCAATTGCATGTGTAATCATTTCATAATCAGTTGAGAAGTCGCCTGAAATTTCAGAAGGCCTTAGAAAAGGCACTTTTGCTCCATAATCAATTGCCAATTCTCTATAATGTTCGGAATCAGTTGAGACATAAACACTATTTATAAATTTACATTTAAGACATGCCTTTATAGACCATTCCAGTAAAGTATGGCCACCAAGTTCTCTTATATTTTTATCAGCAACCCCTTTTGAACCTGATCTGGCAGGAATTAGAGCAAATACCTTTTTCAAAAGAAAATTAAAATTAAATTTTTGTCAAATCAAATAAATCTTAATGATTATTCAATTTCTGGTTTGTCCACCATCGACAGTTATTATACTCCCACTACAAAAAGAACAGTAATCAGAGGCTAACCATAGACACATTTTTGATATATCCTCAGCTTTACCCAATTTAGATAAAGGAACATTTTCTAAAGTTTGACGAACCGCATTCGGATTCTCTTGTATTTTCTTAGCCCAAATTGAATCATTAAAAAGAATATTTCCTGGTGATATGCCATTTATGCGAATCCCTTCAGAACCCAGTGGTCTTGAAATAGAATTTATATAAAAATTTAATGCAGCTTTTGCGGTTGAATATGTTATCGGAGCATTTTCAATAAATTCGTTTCCGCAAATAGAAGAAATGCATACAAAAACACCTTTCGATTTTTTTAAATATTTCTTCCCGGACTCTATAATATTTGTTGTACTCCAGAGATTTTGATTAAAAACTCTTTGCCACTCACTATAATCTTCAAAACCAGGTTTTACAGATTTTCCAGAACCCACATTACAAACAATAATATCTATTTTCCCAAGAATAGTTACAGCTTTTTCAACTAGAAATTTAGCCTGAATCTGATCAGAAACATCAGCCTTAATTCCATGATACTGAGAAAGATCAAATTCTATTAAAGTCTTTCTTAAGGTGTTGGCATCTCTACCATTAATAATAATATTTGCGCCATTATTTAAAAAATCCTTTGCGATCTCTTTCCCAATTCCCTTGGAAGAACCAGTTATTAAAACAGCTTTATCTTTAAAATTAAATTCCAATTTTTAATTCGTTTATCCATGTTTCTATCATAATCCTATATTTATTTAAAAGAAAAGAATGGTCTCCATTATTTGCTCTCGCAGTTTGCATTATAAAATTTCCCTCATAATTTATCTCATTAAGATTATTAAAAACTTTTCTAAAATCTGCATTACCTAAACCTAGAGGTACTGTATTCCCTCCAAGTTTTCTATCTTTAACATGGACATTTCTTATTCTTTCACCATATTCAGCAAATTCGATATCACACTCATAACCAAAAGATGCACTATTTCCAATATCGTAATTAATACCAAAATTAGTTTCAGGGAAATTAGATATAAAATCTCGTAAGTTTTTAGGAGGATATTCGGATTCAAATAAAATAGTTAATTTGCAATCTTTTAAAAAATTTAATTTGGAATTTAACCATTCAATTAAAACTTCTTTATGATAATTATTTTCAATTCTTCCATTATCTACTAATGGAATAACTAAGTACTTTATTTCTAGAAGTTTACAAGCTTTGCAAATTAAATCAAACTTTATATCAAGCTGCTCTTTTATCTCTAATTTTTTCTCTTTCCAGTAAGGCATTTCCATAAAGCAATCTCCAGTAACAGAGGGAATGACGATTTTATATTTTTGGGATAGAGATTTAATTTTCTCTTGGCCTTCAGATTTTAATAATGGGTTTTCTAATAAACCTTCATAATCAAGTGTCCATTCCATTATTTTCAAACCTAATTTATTAGCAATTTTAAATTCTTTATCCCAATGAAATTTAGGGAAACACTGAATTTTATTTTTATAAATTGGGGAAAGTCTTCCTTGCATAAAACCAATATTTTTTTTCATTTCAGAGCTCCTCTACAAACTCAATTAAAAGGTTTTCTATTGATCTTACATAAACAACTTTCACCTTTTTATCTGGGGAGTAGACAATAGTGTTTGGTTTGATCATTTTCAACTTGTTTAATTTATCTATTGTTTTATCAATATCAGAAACTGTTAAAGATATATGCGTTAAGCCTATTGAATATGGAAACTTTATGCTTTCATTATTATCTTTATAATTCCTAAAGTATAATAATTCAATTACATTTCCATTTGAATCAGCAAGTTTTGCAGTTATTAAATCAACATTATTTAAACCCATCATAGAATCTATATATTCACCTTTTTCTTCTTGTTTTTTTTGAACATTAAATCCCAAAATATCGCACCAAAAATATAAAGATTTCTCTAAATCTTTAACTACCAATCCAACATGCCTAAGTTTTATTTTTCCTAAGTTAGAATTACACATAACAGGTTGTTTTATAAATTTTAATTTATCAAGGTATGTCTAAAAGGAAAAAAAAAACATTTTTAAAATTATTTATAAAAATTTTTAATTATTTTTTTAGAAAAATTTTTAAAAATAAAACGCCTAAACTCCCGGAATTTTTATTTTTGGTGGGGACTGCATTCTTTCCTCAAATGAATGTAGAGCTTATCATTAGATTTAAAAATAAAAAGACCCTTTATCTTTGGAGAGACGATGAATTTGGAAATAATGGATGGCATTTACCCGGCGGAATAATAAGACCTAATGAAAATATTAATAAAAGAATTAAAGAAGTCTTATTAGAAGAAACGAATTTATCTCCTAAATGGATAAAAGTATATGGTCCCATATCATTTTCTGAAATAATTTATTCAATACCAAAAATCAGATCACATTTTAATTCTTTAGTTTATTTAATAGAGGTAAGTTCTCATAAAATCAATATACAAGAACTAAAAAATGACGAAAATACACTCATAACAAAAAAAATCCCTAATAATTTAATTGATAATCATAAAAGATACATTGGATTATTAAAAAAAGAAACTTCGATTTTAAAAAGAAATAAATTAAAAATCTCAAAATCTATATAAATTAAAATTCATTAATTTATTGTTAAATATTATTTTTCTGAAAAAAGACAATTCTTATAATAGATATAAATAATAGATTTAATGAAAGCTGTAATATTAGCAGGTGGATTAGGAACGAGATTATCTGAAGAAACTAACAGCAAGCCAAAACCAATGGTAGAGATAGGTGGTAAACCAATTTTATGGCATATTTTAAAAATATATAGTTTTTATGGTGTAAATGAATTTATTATTTGTTGTGGTTACAAAGGTTATTTAATAAAAGAATATTTTGCAAACTATTTTTTGCACAATAACGATGTTACCCTTGATATATCCACTAATTCTATAGAGGTACATTCAAAAAAAGCAGAGCCTTGGAAAATTACTCTTATTGATACAGGAGAAAAAACATTAACAGGAGGGAGGCTTGCCAGAGTAAAAAAATATATTGATGACACATTTTGCTTTACATACGGTGATGGTGTTGCAAATATAAATATAAAAAAATTAATCAATCATCATTTTAAATCTGGTAAAAAAGCTACGCTCACCGCTGTACAGCCACCAGGAAGGTTTGGATCCTTAGAGTTTGAAAGAGGAAAAATTATAAAATTTCAAGAGAAACCTTTAGGAGACGGTAGCTGGATAAATGGAGGTTTTTTTGTATTGGAGCCATCAATTTTTGAATTAGTTAAAAACGATTCATGTATGTGGGAACAGGAACCTTTAAAATTTCTCGCCAAGACAGGTGAATTAAATTCCTATAAACATGATGGTTTTTGGCAACCTATGGATACATTAAGAGATAAGAATAATCTTGAAAGATTATGGACCATGGGAGAAGCACCTTGGAAATTATGGACTTGAATTATGAACATAAAGAATAAATTTCAAAATAAATTTTGGTCAGGTAAAAAAGTTTTAATCACTGGTCACAATGGATTTAAAGGTAGTTGGTTATCTTTGTTATTACTAACACTCGGAGCTGATATATTTGGCATTTCGCTTGAAAATGATGATCCAATATCTCTTTTCAATCGGTTACATTTGAGTAATTTAATTATTGAAAAACATATAGATATAAGAAATTCAAACGAAATAAAGAAAAATATTAATAAATTCTCCCCAGATATTATTTTTCATCTAGCAGCTCAACCTCTTGTAAATGAAGGTTACGTTAAACCAATTGAAACTTGGACAACTAATGTCATGGGAACGATTTCAATACTTGAGGGAGTAAGAGAACTAAATAAAAAAATTATTTTAATAGCAATCACAACCGATAAAGTTTATCAAAATAATGATTGGGTTTATGGTTATAGAGAAAACGATAGGCTTGGAGGGGATGATCCTTATAGTAGTAGTAAGTCTGCAGCGGAATTAGCTATAAATTGCTGGGAAAAAAGTTTTTATAAAAATAGCAGAATAATTGTTTCTAGCGCCAGAGCGGGAAATGTAATTGGTGGAGGTGATTACGCAGATAATAGAATAGTACCTGATATTTTTAGATCTTTAGAAAAAAACAAAATCCTTAAATTAAGAAATCCAGAATCAACTAGACCATGGCAACATGTTCTGGAGCCTTTATGGGGTTATATTAAACTTGCCGAAAAAATGAATATAAATCCTGAAATGGCAGATTGTTATAATTTCGGCCCAAATTCATCTTCTAACAGAAGTGTTTTAGAATTAGTAAACGAATTTAAAAAAATAATTAAATTTGATTTCGTGGTTGATCATAATAGTAATTTCTTCAAAGAGTCAAAATATTTACATCTTATTTCTGAAAAAGCAGAAAGAAAACTTAATTGGAATCAAGTATGGAATTTTGAAGAAACTATTAGAAGAACTGCTTTTTGGTATAATGAAATTCATGAAAATTCAGCTTCTGAATTATCTTTGTGTATGAAAGACATCTCAGATTTTATAAAATTACAAGTTAAATGACTAATATAGATTTTCTTAGGGAAGAGATACTACGTTTAACAGCTGAATATTCTAAAAGGGTACATACGAACTTCAGGACAGGAGATGACCCTAATAAGAAAAACTGGGAAAAAGGAGAAAATATTCCCTATTCTGGAAGAGTTTTTGATGAGAGCGAAGTTGTCGCAGCAATAGGCAGTACACTTGATTTTTGGCTTACACTAGGAAGTGAGGGAAATAATTTTCAAAAGGAATTTTCTGATTTCCTTGGAGTTAAAAAAACTTTGTTGGTTAATTCAGGATCAAGCGCAAATCTTTTAGCTATAAGCTGCTTAACTTCATACAAAATAAAAAAAGATAAAAGAATTTTGTTTAATGATGAGGTTATTACTGTAGCAGCTGGGTTCCCAACAACAGTTGCACCAATATTACAAATTGGTGCAAAGCCCGTATTTTTAGATGCTGATCCAATTTCTGGAAATATAGATACTAGCGATCTTGAGGCAGTATATGTTGAAGGCAAAACAAAGGCTGTTTTTTTGGCTCATGCTCTTGGGAATCCCTTCAATATTTTCGAGATCATAAGTTTCTGTAAAAAATATAATTTATGGTTAATAGAAGATAATTGTGATTCTCTTGGTTCTAGTTACTCTATGCCTACTGAAAAAGCTAATAGACTTGGTTTTTATGAAAATAGTCCTGGTGTTGAAGAAAAAGAAGGATTAATAACTAAATGGACTGGTACTTGGGGCGATATTAGTACTCAAAGTTTTTATCCTCCGCACCATATAACTATGGGTGAGGGAGGTGCAGTGAATATAATAAAAGATAAAAAATTAGCTACAATTATAGAAAGCTTTAGAGATTGGGGTCGTGATTGTTGGTGCCCTAGTGGAATAGATAATTCTTGCAAAAAAAGATTTGATTGGGAACTTGGCCAACTTCCTTATGGTTATGATCATAAATATACTTACAGTCACCTAGGTTATAATTTAAAACCATTAGATATTCAAGCAGCAATTGGAAGAGTTCAATTAAAAAAATTAAATTATTTCATTGCCAAAAGACAACGTAATTGGATGCAATTGAGAAAAAATTTAGACTCATTAAAAGAATTTATTAATTTTTCATTACCTACACATTCCAATTCATATGATCATGAAGCTTCAAAATGGGATTCATCAGGCTGCTTAACAAATTGTTCTTGGTTCGGATTTATGATAAACGTAAAAAAATCAGCGCCTTTCAAGAGAACGGATCTAGCACGTGAATTAGATAAATATAAAATAGGCAATAGAATGTTCTTTGGAGGCAATCTTCTAAGGCAACCAGCATTTTCAAATATACTCAAAGAAACACCTGAAAGAATTAAAAAGTTGAGCTCTTATCCAGGAGCAGACAATATTATGAACAACTCATTATTCCTAGGAACATATCCTGGTCTTTCAGAAGAAATGATAGATTTCGAATCAGAAGTAATAATTAATTTTGTGAGATCCAAATCATGAAAAAAAGAGTTGCAGACTTAATTAGTGATATTTTATTTGAAAACAAAATCGAAAATATATATATGATTACTGGAGGCGCAGCTATGCACTTAAACGATGCATTAGGTAATAACAAGAATTTTAATATTTACCATTTACATCATGAACAATCTTGTGCAATAGCTGCAGAATCTCATGCCCGACATTATTATCATCCATGCGTAGTAAATGTAACTGCTGGGCCCGGGGCTATTAATGCTTTAAATGGAGTATTTGGAGCTTATGTAGATTCAATACCAATGATAATAATTTCTGGCCAAGCAAAAAGATCAACTTTAGTAACAAGTTATAAAGACCCTAACCTCAGACAATTAGGTGATCAAGAAATAAATATTTGCCATGCCGCTGAGAAAATGACGAAGTACATCACTCAACTTGTTGATCCATATAAAGTTAAATATGAGTTAGAGAAGATTATTTACTTAGCTAAAGAAGGAAGACCAGGCCCTTGCTGGATTGATATCCCAATAGATGTACAAGGGACTCTTATCGAAACCACAAATCTAAAATCATTTTTACCTAAAACGAATGAATCTCGAAAAAATAAAAAAAAGAATTTATCTAACATTCAAGCTCTTCAAGAGAAACTATTTCTTGCCAAAAGACCATTAATATACGCTGGTAGTGGAATAAGAGCCTCTAAAACCGAGAGAAATCTAATCTCACTTGCTGAAAATCTAAATATACCTATTGTTACTTCTTGGAATAGTAATGACCTCATATGGGATGATCATCCACTCAATGCTGGGAGACCAGGCACAGTCGGAACAAGGTCTGGTAATTACGCAGTACAAACTTGCGATGTATTATTAGTTCTTGGTGCAAGATTGAATATAAGGCAATTAAGCTATAACTGGGATTGTTTCGCAGATAAAGCATGGATATGCCATGTTGATGTTGATATTTCAGAATTGAATAAACCTACATTAAAACAAAATCTAAAGATTCATATCGATCTAAAAGAATTTTTTGAACTTTTTGAAGAACTTGATTTAGTCAAACTTCAATTCGCAAGAAAAGAAAATTGGATTAAATGGTCAAAGTGGTTAGTAAACCTTAGAAAAAAATATGATAGATATGATGATTTAAATGAAGAAAAAATCTTAAATAGACAAATTTGTCCTTATTTCTTTATAAACAGATTTACTAGTCTACTCAAGGAAAATGAAACTATTGTATTTGCTGATGGAACTGCTTGTGTAGCGGGATTTCAAGCGGCAGTAATAAAGAAAGGTCAAAGACTTTACCATAATTCTGGATGCGCATCTATGGGATACGAACTACCCGCAGCAATTGGAGCTTTTAATGCCCTTAGAAAAAAAATATTTTGTGTAGCGGGAGATGGTTCAATTATGATGAATCTTCAAGATTTAGCGACGATATCGTTGAATAATATGCCAATTATCATTTTTATACTTGATAATTATGGTTATTATTCAATAAAGCAAACACAAAATAATTTTTTTCCTAATCGAACTACTGGTTGTGGGAATGATTCAGGGCTATTATTCCCAGATTTCGAAAAAATAGGTATTGGATTTGGAATAGAATCAATGGTAATTAAAACAAACCTAGAATTAACAAAAAATCTAAAAAATATTATTTATCACCCTGGACCCTTTTTATGTATTTTGAAAATTGATACTGAGGTTCCATTCAGACCCAAAGTATCAAGTAAAAAATTAGCTGATGGTTCAATAAAAACCTCAAGATTGGAAGATATGAGTCCCTTTCTCCCAAGTAAAGAACATAACCAAATTCTTAAGGATGCATTTGAAATTTAAATTTTTTGTTATTGTTTTTATTAGTTGCTATTTAATTTTTTGGAATGTAGGATTTGCTATTCAAAAAATTTAAAAGAAGTTTTTACTTTAAAAAATGTGCCTGAATCAGCTCAACTATTTTTAAAAAGTAAAAATGAAAAGTACGATTGTTCTATTAATTTATCAATCAAACAATGCCGAAACTGCGGCCATGTTCAATCAATTAATAAGCCTGTAAAGTATTATAAAGAAGTGATTACAGCTGCAGGTTTATCAAAAAATATACAAGAGGAGCGGCTAATTAAGATAAAAGAAATCATAAATTCAAATTCAATTAAGAAGCCCAGAATACTTGAAATAGGTTCCCATCAAGGAATGATGGTTGAGGTAATTGGGCAAAATATAAATTGTTCAATAACTGGTTTAGAGGCATCAGAAAAATCTGTAAAAATTGCTCAAAACAATAATTTAAATGTAATTAAAGGATATTTCGGAGAAGAAACAAAAAATTTAAAAAATAAAAAATTTGATATTGTTCTTTGTTTCAATTTTCTTGAACATATGCCAAAACCAAGAATAGTCCTCGAAGAAATTAAACAATACTTAACTAAAAATTCATATATATATATGACTGTGCCTAGCCTCAACTTCATAGAGAGTACATCTTGCATACATGAATTCATTTCAGATCATCTCTCATACTTTACAAAAAGCTCACTCAGGAAATTATTTTCATATTGCGGATTTGAAATTATTAGATGTGAACCTTTGCACAATAATAATGATTTAGAAATAATCGCAAAGTTTAGCTCTAGTGAAATTCTATCCCTAGATATTAGTAAATATGAGCAACTTATAAATAAATTTAATCAATTACTAGAAGTTGTTGAAAGTAAAAACCATCCACTTTTAATTTGGGGTGCTGGGCATAGATCCCTTACTTTTATCTCACAAGTAAATTATGAAAAAATAAACTACATAATTGATTCCGCAAAGTTTAAACAGGGGAAATTTTCTCCAGTTTCAAGAATTGAAATTGTTGATCCCTCTATTTTATATAAATTTCAAAAAGGTACCCTGATTATTAATCTACCAGGAATATATGGTGAAGAAGTCATATCAAGCCTTGAAAATGAAATAAAGGAAAAGTTTAATATTTATAATATTTTTGAAAATAATATTGAGGAAATTATATGAATTTCATATTTGATTTAGATGGGACTATTATTGACAGTAGTTCTGGAATTTATAAAGGATATACAGAAGCAATAATTCCATTTTCTAAACCAATTAGAAAAAAAATTTTTGTGAATCATATAGGTCCTCCAATTCAAGACATCATAAAAGTTATTCATCCTGAATTAAAGCCAAAAGATTTAGAATTTATAACCAAGAATTTTAGAAATCTATATGACAATAAATATTTTTTAGATTTTAAAGTTTACAAAAAAATTCATGAGGAAATAGAAAAAATAAGTAAATCCAATCAATGTTTTATAGTTACAAATAAACCAACTAGTCCAGCAAAAATCATAATAAAGAAGTTAAATTTAGATAAATTTTTCATAGAAACTATCGGAGTAGACTATTTCATTAAAAAGGGATGCATAAAATCAAAAAACTTATCCTATCTTATTAAGAAATTTTCTCTAAATACAAAAGCATCTATTTATATAGGGGATACCTATTCAGATTTTATTTGCTCAAAGGATAATAATATTTCATTTATAGGTTTTTTAAGAGGATATTATAAGTGGTCAAATGAAGAGATCAAAAACATAAATAATTTCTATGATAATCCAAGGCAGATTTTAGAAAAAATAGATATTTAGAAGTTTATGAATAATTTTAATATAGATTTTTATAAAAAATACTAAAATTTTTCACAGGAACTTGTATTGTAAATATGTCTTTTTTCAAGCATTTTAATTCTATTATTATCCTCATCTGTTATCTGAGAATTATATGACTGCTTACTTTTAAGCCACAAAAGCTCGAATAAAACAGCATTCTTTAACCCACTAGCAATATTATCTTGATCAAGTTTAAGTCCATCAAAAACACATTTTCTAGTCTCAAATCTTGACAGATTAACCTCACTTATTTTTTTAAGGAACGGAATTGCATCTGTTGAGATACCACCTCCAATTACAAATTCAAGTTCATTATCTAAACAAGCCTTTGAGATAGTTAATCCATCTTTTAGTAACCTTTCAGAGTTAGTTTTATCTCTACTTTCATTTAGTGAACCAACGTAATCAACTCTACCCATTACAATTCCATCAACATGACCACTTATCTCTTTTATAATTGATTCTAGATTTTGAAAGCCAGTAATAGTCTCTATATTTATATAAGTTTTTGGTCTTATGTTTCCTGAAGTAAAAACCCTTTTTAGCGCCTGCACAAACTTAAAAGCGGCATATCTCGTTTCAACCATTGGCGCTACAATATTAGCTATTCTCAAATCTTTAGCATCAAGCAAATCTCTAATTGCTTCACAACCTCCTATTTTCAGAACCATAGGAATATCAGCTGCACTTGCAATTTCTTTTAATCTTAGTAATTCTGTCATTCTTGTACCTTCTGATTCAAATTCAGCTTTAATTGCAATCTGACCCATAGATTTATTTTGTAAAATAATCTCTACCATTGCATTGAAGTAATTATCCATCAATATTATCCTTAAATTCTTAATTGGCTCATATCAATCTTAAGATACCATTTATACAATTTTTCTATTGCTTCGTGAAGACTATTTATTTGAATCTTGCCTATTTCATCTTCAAGTCTAGATGGATCTCCTGAGTATTCATAATCTGAATCAGAAGGATCTCTTAAAATTATTTTGTCATAGGAAACACCAACAACATCAGCAATACTTTGCATTATTTCTTTGAATTTGTAAGATTTTCCATTACAAAGATTATAAGTATTGAACTTTGGATTATTTAAATTCAGAAAACGCTCTAAAGATGATAAAAAATCCTCAACATATAAGTAATCAAAAGCAACATTTTTATTGTATGAAAGAGGCAAACCATTCAAATATCTAACAATATTATTTGATATTAATCTTCTTTTGAAATCCTCATAAGGTCCAAATATCCCAAAAACTCTTAAATTATAAATGTTAGTGCATTTCGAAATCGAATGTAATTTTGATATAGTAAATTTAGATAAACTATAAATATCTGAAGGGTACACAGCTTCTTGGGGAAAATACTCTTCATTCATTTTTGGTTTATATCGACTAGCTATATATTCAGCACCTGATCCAACTAAAATTATTTTTTCAACCATGTGAGAAATATTTTCTAAAGCGTAATACATTCTTAAATTATTCTCAAAATCATCAAGAGAAACTGCAGAATGAATAATAAAGTCTGGAGATATAAATTTAACTTTTTCAACAAGAACTTTAATATCTGTAAAATTCACATCATCTCTTGATAATGGGAATACTTTATAATTTTTGTTTTTATCAAAAAATTGACATAAATTTTTCCCGAGGAATCCTCTCGAACCCATTATTATAATTTTTTTCATTATTTAACTAAATTTAGGAATCAATTCTTCCATGAAAGGATCTAAATTGTCGATTACGCAAACATTTGGAGCATTGCACGTATCGCACATTGGTATTTTTTCCCTCTCTCCTTTAAGCATTTTTAATCTCAATTCTCTCATACCTTCTCCATTCCAAATCTCAAAAAGATCACTACTTTTGCGATCACCTACAAGAACTTTTCTGGCCCAATCTAGGGTGCAGCCTGCTACAGAGCCATCACTATTAATATGGAGATACATAAAAGGGAAAGGGCAAACTTTTTTCAACTCCCCAACATCTTGCCCATACATCCCAGTTTCAGTTAAATCATTTTGATCAGTTTCAGCCCACTGTGGAACAATATTTTCAATGGACATTTCATCAGAAATTGAACCAAAAGTATCATAAAAATACTCTTTTTCTTTAGGGGTAAGGTCTATTGTTGGTTTACCAGGTTCTGCTTTTGCTACAGCATGATCAACAACTTTAATATATAAAGAGAATGAGCTATCTTTTCTGTTATATAAATCTTTTATATTTTCAATAAATTTAGGGTAATTGATATTATGTTGTGCAATCCTTTTATAACTTTCTTCCGTCAATCCCTCAACGGAGATATTCATTCTTTGTAAACCTGCATCAACTAATTTTTGGTTAAGATTAGGCTCTAATTTTGAACCATTAGTAAACATTTCAACTATGTCAGCCACATCAGCATCTCTTGCATACTTAACCATTTCTGCTACCTGTGGATGCATTGTTGGCTCTCCATGATTGCCAATTTTGATTTTCTTAATTCTATTTGGAAACTTTTTTAAATCATCTACGCATTTTTTAAAGGTATCAAATTTCATCATTCCCCATTCAACCCCAGACTCTTTCATCCCTTTTTTATCGTTTTGAAAACAGAATGTACATTTAAAATTACATAAACTACAAATATCAATATGGACTGAAAAAGGAGTATCCAAGGGCACTACATCTTGTAGTGATTGCTTTTTTTGGTGATAAATTCTTGGCTTTATTTTAGATTTTTTATCAGGTGTCGAAACCATGATTATTAAGCTAGAAAATTTGACCTACTCTAACACAAAAACAAAAATAGAAAAGAAAATTGATTTAATTCAAGATAAGTCAAAACTTGTTTTTTGGGCAGCAAAATTATTCCAACCAATTTTATTGAAGCCCATATTATATTCAGGGAGCTTAAGTCCCATGCATTTCTTACAAATATCTGATTCAGATTTGTTTTGATTGATCTGTTCTAAAGAAGTTTCTAAAAAATCTTGTGATACTAAATGATCTCTATTAAAAACAGTACAGCAAACAGGTACCGTTAAATCAGCATTAATATTAAGTTGATTTTCTCTAAATGGGCAGGTTCCTTGAGGAAGAGGATATTTTGAAGAAGCCTCAATACCTTCATCTATTGTTACTAATAAATTTTTAGATAAGTTTAAAGTTTGGGAATCTGCTGAACCATCACAATAATTGATTACTCTTTCAAGAGGCATTACTAGAGCATGTACTGTAGAAAGTCCAAAATTCAATTCCTCAGCGAGCTTTTGCATTAACTTTAAATTATTACCATTATTATCTCTATAAAGGTGATAATTAATATCTACATGAGTATCAAGAGAGAACTTATCGATAAAATATCTTAGTTTATACAAATTACTTTTTACCAAAGTTATATCCCCACCAGAGTGAGTATTGTCGTAAGCATTTGAAAAATATCCCGACAATGAAACTTTTAAGTTCTCGGGATTCTTTCTTAATGGCTTGAGAATCTTATCAAATTGTTCATGAGATAAATTAGTTGATAATGCTACTGCAATATTATTTTTATGAAAAATATCAATTATTTCATCTAATTTTGGATGCAAAAAAGGTTCTCCCCAACTATACAGTGCTACATGAGTACATAAGGGGGCATCTCTCTTTATCTTTTCTATAACTTTTAATACTTTTTCAAACGGCATTAAATTCATAGGCACCCCATGATCAGGGATACTATGAGCACAGCTGGCACACCTTAAATTACAAGCACCTACTACATCAATTGTGAAGAATATATCTGAGTAATTAGAGTAATTAATATATTGCAGATGATTTAATTTATGATTTCTTAATGTATGAATAATTTCGGATGATTTAATCGAAACGGCAATAACAATTATGATCTCAGAGGGGTCATTACTACCTAAAAAAGAATTAACATTTTTAGGAGAGATAACTGATAACCCTTTAATCTTTTGATTCTCTAAAGATGGATCAGAATCAATAAAGCATAAAGTTTGAAAGTTATTTGAAATACAATACCTATAAAATCCTTGTCCTACCATTCTTGCACCCCATATTAATATTTTCTTACCTTTTAGAAGCGAATCTAGTTGCCTTTTCTTATAAGACATTTACTTTAAAATTAAAAGTTTAATTTTCATAAACTTTAGCATAAACAAATTTTTTTAAATTAGAAATTCAACTAAAGATTCTTTTTAAAAATTAAGTTATTAATTTACTCAAAGTGTTGTATTGTTTTCTTCAAACCATCTTCAAGGTCAACATTAGTTTTCCATCCAAGCAATTTTAATCTTTTAGAGCATATTGAAGTTTTACTAAAATCAATTCCTAAATGAACATCCTTTTGATTTTGAACTTTTATTTGAGAATTAGTATATTTACTAATAATTTGTGCAAGTTCATAAATTGAAGTATTTTTATCATGCGCAAGATTAAAAATTTTATGCTTATGACCTCTGACTAGCGCAATAAATATTCCTGTTAAAGTATCTGAAATATAGCAATAGTTTCTATGATTTTTACCATCTGATTTAATTTTAATTAATTTATTTGTTAATGCATCTGTTATAAAATCCGATAAGGCCCTACCATCTTTAAGGTTAATATAAGGCCCATAATTAATACTAGGCCTTAATATTAAAATTCTCTTACCAAATAAATTACCCAATGTATTTAATATTGATTCTCCCATTAACTTTGAATTTAAATATATATTTTTGTCTTCAAGGTGATCTAAATTAGTATCTGTAGTTTCCTTCAATGGATAACAATAATCAGGATGTTTGCCATAGATACCTGATGTACTAAAAAATAGAAATTCCGAACTTTTTTTATTTTTTAATAAATTGAAAAGTGCATGTATTATGGTTGAATTTATAAAAATAGTCCCTTCTTTATTATTACTATAAGCATTAGCGGAAGATGGAGATGCAGCATGAATAATAAGATCAAAACTATTTTTCAATTCATCAATTATTCGTAAATCTTTAAAACTCATTAAGTCATAATTTATAATTTTTAAGCAATCACTAGATGTAAAATTCTCAAGAAAAGAATTATTTAGTTTTTTTCTATTCCTAATAATCAATGTAAGCTTTAAGTTAAGTGCGTATTTTTCTTTCAACCAACATAGATAGCCAGCTATATATCCTCCAATAAAACCTGTTGAACCAGTAATTAAAATATCTTTATTATTAATGTAAATAGGTAGATCTTTTACTTGACTATCAACGCTATTTAATATTTCTTGCAAATATTTAATCATTTTTTTTTCATAATTTTTTTTGCATAATTTAAATAAGAATCATTTATTAAGTCCTTTTTACTCAATGTATTCTTATTTTTTTGATAATAACTGTAGAGCCTTTTAATTGTATCATCAGTATTATTTAATTTAGGTTGATAACCTAGTATTTCAATTAATCTTTTGTTACTACCAGAATATTCTCTTCCCAAATTTTTATTTGTTATTGAGTAATTTATATTTTTTTTCTTTGAAAGTTTTATTACTTTAATTGCAAAAGATTCTAAAGATTGAACATTGCCAGAACATACATTTATAGAATCAAATAAAAAAG
>MDSZ01138963.1_pt1 | contig 31974 bp, 25 predicted proteins | sample 811201 | NCBI WGS metagenome assembly MDSZ01 (sample SAMN05326647, study PRJNA326480) | marine metagenome | isolation source: seawater | place: Indian Ocean: North | collected 2010 | reverse complement strand
ATAATTGGATTCACCAGAACACAGTCTTTGAAAAATATGATAATCTAATATTCACTGACATAAATGATTTGGGAACTTTTAAAATGATATATAATCAAAATGCATATAAGCCAGTTCCTAGTTCTTTTGTTTTACATGAAAATTATCCAAATCCATTTAATGGTACAACCAATATACGATTTGAATTACCTCAGGAAGGAAATATAGATTTACAAATCATTAATATTTTAGGTGAAAGCATAAAGTCTATTTATGCAGGTAAATTAAAAGCTAATTTCTATAATTTTACTTGGGATGGACATGATAATTCTATGAAAAACGTTAGTAGTGGTATTTATTTCGTACAATTAGACTATGGAAATAAACGATTTTTAAATAAAATAATGTATATGAAATGATAAAAAAAATATTTTTGCTTTTCTTTGTTTTATCATGTGGGGAAATTACAGAACAGAAAATTGGTTACACCGAGATTGTTGAGAATGCATGGGATTACTTTTCAGTTGGCGATTATGAATCAGCAAGAACAGAATTTATAAATGCATTGGATTATGAAGTGTTAACCAACATTGCTGAAGCTTATATTGGTATTGGTTGGAGTAATTTATATATTGCTAATGAATTTACAGATTTAACAAATGTTACTGAGAGAAATTTACTAAGAGATCAGGCATATGACAATTTCCAAAATGCTAAAAATGTAAACAATAATTCAGATAGTAAGATATCTGATGGACTAAATTCCATATTGTCTGCAGGATTAATTTTTGTTTATGATTTTAAACTGCTTGATTACAAAGACCAATATTACAATTCAGATTGTCCTGAATGTGGATATAACAGCTCTTGTGATTTAAACAATTATAGAAGAGACTGTATAATACCCACAGCAATTGATATTGTCAATGAATCGAACAAAATACTGTTTCATCAAAGTAATTTTGAGTTTATTTATGACAATTCAATCAATATAGATGATATTTACTTCATAAGAGCTCGTTTAGCTTTTTCTTTTAATGATTTTATTTCTGTTTCTGAATTTCCTCCAAATCAAATTATTGAAGAATATAAGCTTGATAATACTGATGGCTATTTTAGACACCAGGAAGAGATATGTAAAATAAATGAGTTAACCGATGATTGTATCGCATTAGGTTTAGATCAGTATTGTCTTGAGTCATCTCCAAATATACCATACGAAAGCTTTCTTAGCTGCTTGTCTTCTTTTTATACACCAGAATTAAATAAGTAAAACCCTCTTTGGAGATATTTATAACTGTTATAATCATTTCTATGGTTCTGATAGTTATTATGGTTTTTCCATATCAAAATAAATCAATTTCTAATACTGATACTAACGACGAAAAATTATTAGAAGAATGGCACTGTCCTCAGTGTGGTTTTCATGTTCAATTAGGTGACACTTGTACATACTGTTACGAAGAGAAACCCCAATAATTTTTATTTAAATCATAATATAAAATGAAAAAAAGGAGTATTAATTGATATTATTAAAAATAAGTTTTTTTATAAAATTTTTATTTATAATTAATCTAGTATATTCTGATGAGTTGCCAAAGGGATTTACTGCTGATGAATGGAAAAATAGGCATGAGATAAAGCAAATGGGTAACAGAACTAATCCTCCTATATCGCCAGTAAGAAATATTGCAGAATTTGAAAGAATGCAAGGAGTTGTAATTCGTTTTCCTTTGGGAATACCAGTTTCACTAGTCAGAGAAATGGCCGAAGATGTGAAAATATATTGCTTAGTATCTTCCGGATCACAAAATTCAGCATTCAATACATTTAATAGTTCAAATGTGAATATGAATAATGTAGAATTTATTGTAGGCAATACAGATTCTTATTGGACAAGAGATTATGGACCGTGGTGGGTTGTTGATGGTAATAATAATATATCAGTTGTAGACCATACCTATAATAGACCTCGTCCAAATGATAATCAAGCTCCTTTAAAATTAGCGAATTACTTAAATACTCCATACTTTGATAGTAATATAATAACAGCCGGTGGTAATTATATGACTGATGGTCTAGGAATTGGAGCTTCAAGTGATTTAATATATGATGAAAATGATAATCTCTCAATTTCTGAGCTTCATAATCTTTTTGAAGATTATTATGGTATCACAACTTATCATTTTATACCGGACCCAAATAATACATATATTGATCATATTGACTGCTGGGGTAAATTTTTATCTCCAAGTAAAGTATTAATACGTTCTGTTCAACCATCGCATCCGCAGTACAGTGAAATCGAAGAAACCGCAAGTTATTTTGGAAGTTCATTAACTTCCTATGGATTACCATGGGAAGTATATAGAGTGTACACTCCTAATAATCAACCATATTCAAATTCCACTATTTTAAATAATAAAGTTTTTGTTCCAATTATGAATAGTTCTTGGGATGATGAAGCCTTATCAGTTTATGAAGAAGCAATGCCTGGATACGAGGTAATTGGTTTTACTGGTTCTTGGGAGTCTACAGATGCACTTCATTGCAGAACAAAAGGTGTACCTGACATTGAAATGCTTCAGATTTTTCATAGCCCGATCAATGATATATATAATCCTGTAAGTAATTATTTGGTGAATGCTGAAATAGTTGATTTGAGTCAAACTGGTATAATACTTTCAGAAACTAATTTATATTGGAAAAATGATAATATGACTGAATATGAAGTTGTACCCTTCGTTGAAAGTGAAATTTCACCAAATAACTTTGAAGCTGAAATACCAATATCCCCAGTTGAAACTAATATTAAATATTATATTTCTTCTGCAGATTATTCGGGCAGATCTGAAACATTACCAATAGCAGGATATTTTCAGTTTTATACAGAGTCAGGTAACTTATTTCAAGATGGTGACGTAAATATGGATGAAGTTGTTAATATCATAGACGTTGTATCTATTGTGAACCATGTATTAGGTCAAATTGAGTTAGATAATATTGGTATTTTTTTAGCTGATATTAATAACGATAATGTTATAAATATTCTAGATATAATATCAATTGTAAACTTAATACTAGGTAACTAATACTGATAATCATAGAAAAAACTTTACGAAAAAGAAATTACTGTATAATATTATTTATACTTTTTTTTAGTCAAACCTTATTAATCTCCCAAGATTTTAATACAAGTCTATTACATAATCTCCATTACAATGTTCCAGTTAATGATGTTTGGGGATATACCACAAGTTATGGAGATGAGTACGCGATTGTTGGTTTACAAAATGGAATTTCTATAGTAAATGTTTCCGAGCAAACTATCATGGAAGTTGCGTATATACCTGGAGATGTCTCAACATGGCGAGATATTAAAAGTTGGAATAATTATATATATGTGGGTACTGAAAATATAAATGGTGGTATTCAAATAATAAGTATGGTTAATCCAAATAATCCAGAGTTAGTTAATACTATTGAAGAAATTGGCAGTTCACATAATATTATGATAAGTGATGGCTACTTGTATGTAGTTGGCACAGAAAATCAAGATTTATATATTTTAGATTTACAAAATCCAGTATACCCAGAAATAGTTGGTACATGGAGTGGGGATTATTTTCATGATGTTTGTATAAAAAATGATTTTTTATTTGGATGTTCTATAAGTACTAATACAATGCACATCATAAATATCAATGACAAGTCAAACCCTTATTCTGTAGGCTCTTGGGAAAATGTACCTTCTGCACACGCCTGTTGGGTTGACCCGAATAATGATAATTTAATGACAGCATCTGAAACAATTGGTGGACATGTTATGTCGTGGGATATATCTAATATAAATAATATTGAATTAATTTCAGAATGGGCTCCAGATAGCAGTGAACTAAAGTCTGCACATAATATTTTTATAAGAGATAATTATGCATACGTAAGTTACTATGTTTTTGGATTACAAATATTAAATATAGAAAATCCAGAACAACCGTTACTTGCAGGATACTATGACACATATCCAGGGATGGAGGGTCTATTTTCGGGAGCTTGGGGAGTATATCCTTATCAACCAAGTTGTAATATATATATAACTGATAGACAAAATGGACTTTTTGTTGTTAAATTCCAAGAATGTTTGGGTGTTGACCCTGATGATCCCATTTCACCCCAAAATCTTTCAGTATACAGTGATTTTGAAACACCTAATTCGGTTATCTTAAACTGGGAAAATCCAGGATTATTGTATAACAATAATCCACTACATGACTATGATATTCTTATTTTTTCAGATAGTATTTTAACTCAAGTATTACAAAATTATGAAAACTCTTATACACATACAGGATTAATTGATGGTAATAAAAAAAAATATGAATTATATATAAAATCTAATATAAATGACAGTTTGAGTCTTGGTGTAGAAAAAATAGTATGGGTTGGCGGACACCCGATACCGAAAAAACCTGTATTATTATCATTCGATAGATTTCAAAATAGCATTCATTTTGAAATAAAGATGCCAAATTCTCAATTAGACGGTACACCACTAGATGATTTAGAGAATTTAATGATTCTTAGAAACGGAAGTATTATCAATACTTATAATGTTTCTTCTAATGAAACTATGTATCTTGAAGATATTCCATTCCCTGGTTTTTATCATGATTATCAATTTTTTGTTACAGATAATGAGACGCCGACTAACACAAGCCAAATTACATATCCATTACAAATATTTTTTGGTGAGTATCCTGATAACATAATTATTCCAATCTGCCATAGTACAATGGAGGATGCAACTCTTTTAAAGCAAGACTTAACAGACTCAAATATTAACTCATCTATTATAAATATTAATCAACTTTCTGAAATTGATTCATATGTTGAAAATAAAAATTTTTTCCTTTTATCAGGGATTTATCCGAATGATTGCATCATAGATGAAACTATAATACCAAAGTTAGAAAACCTCTTATCAAGTGGTAATAATTTATATTTAGAAGGTGGCGATGTATGGACAAATATGGTACAGTCAAATTTAATTTCATTATTCGGCGTAACAGTATTAAGCGATGGAACAGATACTCTTAGTCAAATTATAGGGCTAAGTGGAACCTTGACATCGGATTTAGTTCTAGATTATAATGGTGCTAATAATTGGATAGATCAACTTCATAGTATCTCCCCTGCATACACACTATTAACAAATATTAATTCGGAATACTCATTACTAGTAGTAAATCAAAATGATTTATCTAACACAATTGCAAGTAGTTTTGAATTATCAGGTATTACTAATCAAAATCAAAGACAGAACTTAATATATTGTATTTTACAATTATTTGATAATCAAATTAATCCAAACTGGATTAAAGGAGATTTAAATTTTGATAATAACGTTAATATTATTGATATTCTGTTAATTGTGGAATTCATCATTGAAAATTCACAACCAAATCAAATACAATATTGGATTTCAGATATAAATCATGATGATTTAATAAATATTCAAGATATCACGTTAATAATGAATTATATTCTGATTAACTGATTCAATACAATCTTGATGTCCCAATATTTCATAATCTGAAATACAAATTGGTGTGTTCTTAATACACAAATTATTATCACTAATTATTAAACCATATTGGTTAAAATAAAATAAATTTGAATCACATAAAGTTTCAGATATGTTTGCTAAATTATTATTATCTAAGTAAAGTGTGCTAAGATTATTCATAATTGAGAGATTAACATCGAAACTTTCTAGTTGATTGAAACCTAAATCTAAATAATTCAAAAAGCTCAAATTAGCAATTGAATTGGGTATGATATGTATATAGTTATAATGTAAGTCTAGTATTGTTAAATAAGACAAATTAGATATATCACTGGGAATAACCTCAACCAAATTGTTATTCAAATAAACTTCTTCTAAATTTGATAAAGATAAAATTTCGTTTGGGAAAATATTAAATAAATTATGGCTAATATCTAAAAAGCTACATGACTCTAGATTTGTAAAACTTTCTGGTAAATATGATAAATTATTTTTGCTTAAATCAATTTGACTTAAAAGCGCCATATTAGCGAAAGAATCTGGTAAATATAAGATTTGATTTGAACTTAAATTTAAAAATTCTAAATTAATAAGTTCATTTATTGATTCTGGTATATTTGTTAAGAAATTGTCACTTATATCTAAATATATTAATTTATTTAGATCCCCAAAATTATCTGGTAAGGTATGTAAAAATCCATTATTTTCGTTCTCATTAAATATTAAGCTAACTAATCTGTCAAATTCCCATGTTTGCATGGCAGCAAATTCAGCCAAAGTCAAACTTAAATTATTTATGGTTATAATATCTTGTAAAACAATCATATCACTATTATTCCAATCGCAAAATTGATTATTCATTTCATAATATGGTTCAATACAATGAGGAATTTCATTTGGGCATAAGTAATTTCCAGAAATATTAAAATTTTCGTGATTTGTAAAATCAATATTTAATTGACATATATTTGAAGGAATTGAAACAAGAGAATTATTATTCATATGAATAGTTTTTAATTCATCTAATAATTGGATGTTACTTGGTAGTAAAGATATTTGAGGATAATTTTGAATAATTAGCTCGGTAAGCCTATTATTTTCCCATGTTTGATTTCCAAGCTCATGAGGATTAAAGTCGTACATTTGATTTAATTCTAAAATATCGTTTAAATAATTAATATCTGTTTCATAGTTAGTATTAATATTAGGTTCTCCATTTACTTCACTAGGTATTACATATTGATCAGTGCAACTATAACTAAAAATCATAAGAAATATACTTTTAATAAAAAGATTATGTATATATATAAATTTTTTGATTACTTCATCCATTTAATAATTAGTAAATTTATTTTTTTTAAATTTAAGTTCATCTAAGAATTCTAAAATTGCAGTATAAATTAACTCTAATTCTGCAGAGCTAATTATATAGGGTGGCATTATGTATATTACATTTCCTAGTGGTCTAAGAATAATTTTTCTTTCTATAAAAAAATTGTATATGTTGTCACGAAGATAATTAAAATATGTTTTTTTATCATCAGATTTAATTGTGATTGCAAGTACGACACCTAAGCTACGAATATTTTGTATTTGGTTGTTATTTTTATTTTTTTCTATAAATTTCAAATGTGAAGTGTGAATATTATTGATATTTTTCCATACACTTTTCCGATTCATTATTTCTAAACTTGCGAGTGCAGCTGTACAAGCAAATGGATTTCCCGTATATGAGTGTCCGTGTAATAACATTTTTGATTTATCATCTGATAAAAATGCATCATATATTTTATCAACAACCGAAGTTGCTCCCAAAGCCATTACTCCGCCTGTCAATCCTTTTGACATACAGATTATATCAGGTTTATTATTCAAATAATTAGCTGCAAAAAATTTTCCAGTTCTTCCAAAGCCAGTAGACACCTCATCAGATATTGTTATAATATTATTTTCCTTACAGTATTTTAGCATTTGATCCAAGATATTAGGTTGATACATTACCATCCCGGCTGCTCCTTGAAGAAGTGGCTCAAAAATAAAACCACAAACTTTTTTTTGTGAAATAATATTTTTAAGTTGAGTAAATGCTTTTTCTTCGTTTTTTAATGTAGGTACATTAATGTATTCAACTTTAAATAAATGACTTTCAAATGGCGTGGAGAAAATTCCACGACCACCCGCAGACATTGAACCAAAGGTGTCTCCATGATATCCATTTTTTAGAGCAATAAACGTATCTACCTTAATATTTTGATTAAAATAATATTGTAAAGCCATTTTGATACCTACTTCAACAGCTGTGGATCCATTATCAGAATAAAATATTTTACTATGATTTTGTGGAAGAACTTTTAGTAAATTCTCAGATAATTCGACAGCTTTTGGATGTGTGAAACCTGAAAAAATAACATGATCAAGATTATGAGTTTGTTCCCTGATTTTTTTCATAATGTAAGGGTTATTGTGTCCATGAAGGTTCACCCACCATGAGGATATAGCATCTAAATATCTTGACCCATCCTCTGAAATTAACCAGCATCCATCGCCTTTTAAAATTGGTATGGGTGGCTTGGATGTTTGCATTTGAGTGTATGGATGCCAATTAACTATTTTATCACGTTCACTTAAATTTCGAATTATCATTTGATTATTAAATTTGAATATTTTTTGAAAATTTAGAAATATTTAGTTTATTAATTTTACTTATCATTGGTATTCGTCCAATTATTTTTATTTCGCTTAAGATTTTAATTATTCTTTCTGTTTCAGAATTAGAATAACCGTTAAAAATGATACCTTTTACTTTTATGTTATTATTTTTTAGTACCTCAATTGTCAATAAGGTATGATTTATACTTCCTAAATAATTTTTTGAAACAATAATTACTTTCATATTTAATTTTTTGATTAAATCTATAATTAAGTCATTATCATTAAGTGGTACCATTAATCCTCCCGCACCTTCTACAATTAAGTTAGAATCTGATTTAGGTAGATTAATATCATTTAATTTAATATTAATTTTATCAATTTTCGCAGCAGCATGAGGACTAATTGGATTGCTCAATAGATATCTTTCGGGGTGTATAAGTTTACAATTTGTGTATTTTCTAATGAAATTAGAATCAGTATTATCTAAATCACCCGATTGTATTGGTTTCCAATATTCTGCATTCAACTTTTCAACTAGCATTGCTGAAATGATAGTTTTTCCAATATTTGTATCTATTCCTGAAATAAAATATTTACGATTTTTCATATTGTAAATTTTTTATATGTTTTATTAATTCTTTAATTTCATAATCTGAATTGTATGTATGCAAACTAATTCTTATTCTCTCATGACCTAGTGGTACTGTTGGATATCTAATTGCTTTAACATTAAAACCAAGATTATTAATTGATTTTGCTATGGTTAGGACTTCTTTATTGCCTGATATAATTATACTTTGAATTGTAGATTGACTTGGTAAAAGTGATTCTATATTTATATCAGATGCAGTTTGTTTAAATAATTGAATCTTTTTGTTTATAACTTGATTTAGTTGATATTCTTCTTTTAATTGGTCTATTGAAGCTAACATCATTGCTATTGAATGCGGAGGTGGAGCTGTCGTATAAATAAATATTCTACAAAAATTAATAAGATATTTTTTAAGCGACTTTGAAATTATCCATATTGCACCATGACAACCCATTGCTTTTCCGAAAGTATGTAACCTAGCAAGCGGTTGAATATTATATTTTTCAGAGAGACTAAAAACATTATTATAGCCAAACCCTGTTGAATGTGCTTCATCGACGATTAAATGACATCTTTTTTCAATACATATATTGTTTAATTCTACAATTGGAGCTTCGTCTCCGTCCATAGAATAAATAGATTCTACAACGATAAATATTTCACCTTTTGATTTAAGGATTTTAGAATTTAAATCATTTAAGTCATTGTGTTTAAATGAATAAGATTTCGCATAGCTCATTCTAATACCATCTCTTATAGAAGCATGAACTAATTCATCATAAAGAATTGTATCATTTCTATTTGGAATAGTTGAAAAAAAACCAATGTTTGCATCATAACCGGAATTAAATATCAAACCAGCTTTACCATTGAAAAAACTAGTAATATTTTGTTCTGCTAGCTCTATCAATTCATTATTACCAGAAATTAAACGAGATCCTGTACTGCCATTTAAATAAGAATATTTACTCAGAATATCTTTTGCTTTCTGATTTAATTTATATGAATTTGCGAATCCAAAATAATCATTTGAGCAAAAGTCAATCATATCATGATTAGAATTAGTATTACGATATAAATAACTTTTTTTCTGTTTCTCTAATTGAACATCTAATTTTTTTTCTAAATTTGATTTAATAACGACTATCCTTACCATCTAAAATGCAAATAATATTCATCTAATATTAATTAAAATTAAAAATAGTTATTTAGATAAAAAAAGTAACTATGTATATTTATGATAAATCATCATCATTTAATAATGTTTTTGATACATTATTTGATGATATAAATAATTTTTAAAAATATTTTATTTAGATTAAGTATTGAAAAATGTTACGCAGATCATCATATTATGAATTCGATAAGGAATTTAAGAAAAATGAAAAATCTCTAATTCTAGGTATTGATGAATCTGGAAGAGGGCCTCTTGCTGGACCCTTAGTTGTAACTGGTGTAATTTTGAATCCTGATTTTAGTCATCCGGAAATTCAAGATTCAAAAAAAATTAGTGTATCCAAAAGAGAAGAGTTATTTCAAATAATTAAAAATAATTCAAAAAAAATTTATGTTGAAATAATTTGGGAAAAAGATATTGATGATTTAAATATTTTAGGTTCAACTATTTTTTGTATAAAAAAAATTTTAAAGAAATCAAATGAAGTAAAATGTAAAATCTTAATTGATGGAAATAAAATAATTGAAGATAATGATAAAATTAAATTCATCGTAAAAGGGGATTCAAAATCTTTATCAATCGCAGCTGCATCAATTATTGCTAAAGTTACGCGTGATAATTTAATGAATCAATATGCCTTAATTTTCCCTGAATATGATCTCGAAAATAATAAAGGTTATGGAACAAAAAAACATTTAGATGCAATATATATGAACGGACCTACAATTGTACATCGTAAATCGTTCAATCCTACAAAAAAGTTAATTAAATCTAATAAAATTTATAATATTCAAAAAGAATATGTAATGTGTGAGAGATATGCTGCAATTCATTTGATAAGAAAAGGAATTTTTATAGAAGAATTTAACTATTCAAAAGAAAAATTAGGAAAAATAAGTATAATTTATTTTGAGGGAAATAAAGTTATATTCTCTCATATATTAAAAATGGAAAAAAAAGATCAATTCACAAGGAACATACAATTAAATATTGAAAAAATTAAATATTTATCTGATTTATCTAAAATATATTGTTCGGAAAAAGGTTTATCGTATAATATTCGATTTGACGTAATTTGTGTAACCTTTATTAGCGATAATCAATATATTTTAAAAATTAAAAATGGAATAAAAGTTTGAAAAAAATAGTAATTGTTACGATTTTAATTCAACTAAGTCTCGCTCGCTTTCCTGATGCAGTAGGATACAATGGTGCGGTTGTTAGTTCAAATGAATATGCGACAAAAGTTGGAATTGAAATATTAGAAAATGGAGGTAATGCCGTTGATGCAGCAATTGCTGTTGGATTTTCATTAGCAGTAGTTCATCCCGGGGCAGGTAACATAGGTGGAGGTGGATTTATGGTTATAAGGACTGCTGAAGGTAATGTAACAACAATTGATTTTAGAGAAACAGCACCAAGTCTAGCCCACAGAGATATGTTTTTAGATGATAAAAATGAGATAATACCAGGGAAATCATGGAATACTTCTTCAGCTTCAGGCGTACCAGGCAGTGTCGCTGGATTTGATTTAGCTCATAGAAAATTTGGAACAGTATCATGGAAAAGTTTAATTAAGCCCGCTGTGAGGCTAGCAAAAAAAGGATTTAAATTAGATCGACTAAATACCATGTATTTAAATTCAGATTATTACAAAAATTTTTTAGGTAAAGATGATATTACTAAAACTATTTTTACAAAAAATGGTGAATACAAAGTTGGTGAATTACTAATTCAAAGAGATCTTGGTAATACTTTATCTAGAATAGCAAAAAAGGGAGCAAAAGAATTTTATACAGGTAAAACAGCTGATATGATTGTTAGTTGTATGCAAAGAACAAATGGATTGATCTCGTACAAAGATTTAGCTAATTATAGGGCAGTTGAAAGAGAGCCAATAAGCTTTAATTATCGAGAATATACCATACATTCTATGCCTCCAGCATCTTCAGGTGGAATTGCAGTTGCATCTATTTTAAATCAACTAGAAAATTATAACTTTTCAAATACTGAATATCATTCAGCCAAGCATATACACTTAGTCTCAGAAGCCGAAAGAAGAGCATATGCAGATAGGGCAGAGTATATAGGAGATACTGATTTTATAAGTGTACCTGTAGAAAAGTTAATTATGCAACATTACGCAAATAAACGATGGGAAACTATTAACCTTGATAAAGCTTCAAGAAGTGATGATGTGTCTCATGGTGATGCAAAGATTCATTTTGATGGTGAAACAGAAGAAACAACTCATTACAGTGTTATGGATAAATATGGAAATGCGGTCAGTGTAACAACTACTATAAATGGTTGGTTTGGAAATGGTATTACAGTTGATGGTGCTGGATTTTTGTTAAATAATGAAATGGATGATTTTTCTTCAAAACCAGGTGTTCCAAATGCGTATGGTTTAATTGGAGGAGAAGCAAATGCAATTGAACCAAACAAAAGAATGTTAAGTTCAATGACACCAACAATTGTTGAAACACCAGAAGGTGATTTGTTATTGGTGATAGGTTCGCCCGGAGGATCTACAATTATCACGACAGTAGTACAAGTTATCATGAACGTTATTGATTTTGGTATGAATATTGAGCAATCAATTGAGGCTCCTAGATTTCATCATCAATGGTTACCTGATATTATTCAGTTTGAATCAAACGGTTTTTCTTATGAGACTAAACAGGCTCTCTCAGAAATGGGACATGAGTTTAAAATTAGAAATTCAATTGGTGAGGCCAATTGTATTATGAAACTAAATAATGGTTTGATTGAAGCCAGCGGTGATAGTCGTCGTGGAGCATCAGCATTAGCTTACTAATTCATGAAGAGTTCATTTTTTAAAATACCATACAAATATCTCTATGAATTTAGAGTATTATTGGTTTTGATTATTATCGCCTTTACAATTAAATCTACACTTATTGAGATATATATTGTACCTACAGGATCAATGGAAGATACAATTCTAACCGGTGATATGTTGATTGGTAATAAATTTGTATATGGGATGAAAACACCACCTTGGGTTGGTCTTCCTTATACCAGAATTGGTTTTGATATACCATGGATGAGATTTCCAAAATATAAAAGTATTGAAGTGGGAGATGTAACAATATTTGAATTTCCAAGAGATCCATTTCAAAAATATGTAAAACGATGCATTGGAACTGCAGGTGATTTTATTTCGATAGAAGAAGGTAAGATTTTTGTCAACCAAAAAGAACTTCCATTTCCGGATGAAGCAAAATATATACATGATGATAGACAGAAACGTAATATGCCAGGTAATGGAATATACTCATCTTTTGTTGGTAATAAAGATAACCTAGAAGAATTTATTATACCTCACAAAGGTATGAATATTGAGTTTTCGGATAGTTTAGATTGGAATTCAATTATTACATTACTAATTCAAGATGGAAATCATGTTCAAATTTATGACAAATCATTTACAATTATTGATCCTCAAGAAATAGGCCGTACAAAAGGTTTTCTCAAATATATGTTAATGGGTTTATTTATGGATAAAAATAAAGTTCGAAAATTGCAAAATAATGATAGAATAAACTTTATTAAAAACTTAATAGCACAAAATCAAAATAATAATATTCATAATCCATGGGAATTTTTAGATGTAATGAAGCAATACCCAGGAGATATCTATGAAAACTTAAAAATAAATGATAAGTTTGTAAAAGATTTGGGTACATATACTTTAAAACATGATTATTATTTTTTTATTGGTGATAACAGAGATAATAGTTATGATTCTCGTTTTTGGGGATTTGTACCAGACTATCAGATATTAGGAACACCCTTAGTTTCAATAATTAATATTTTTAATATTAATGAATTGTTTAAATTAAAATTAAATAAATTTTTAAGATTTGAATATATCAGTTAAAGAATGTTAGATTTTTTAAGCTTTATAATAAAGTTAATATTTGGTGGTTTGTTGGGTGCTGTTTGTAATTATAATAAAAATAAAACAAATGAGATAAAAGATTTGTTTATAGGTTCTTTTATAGGTATAATAGGTACAATTTCAACTTATTTTAGTATGGTATTTGATTCGGAAAGTTTAAGCTTTTTAATAGGTAGTATGATAATTACATCATTATATATCACAAAAACATTTCTTGAGCAGAACAAAATTAAAATGGGCATCAATGAATTAATTGCCTTATTCGTTGGTTGGTTTGTTGGGATAGGTTATATTTTGCATGGAATTATTTTGACATTAGTTTTGATTTTTTTTCTATTTAACTTTATGAGTAAAAGAAGTGAAGATTTAGATAATACTTAAATTACTCATTGGATTTATAGGGAAAAAAAATAAAAATTTAGTACTCTGAATTAAGTAAATAATTCAGACTTTATTTAGATAAAATATTTTACAGGAAGTTAAAATGAAAACAATATATATATGGATAGCGATTTTCTTAATGTTAGTGTCAGGGTTTTATTATTATTTTTCAATTGATTCACAAAGAGTAGTCACTATGACAAAGCTAGGTGAAAAAGATGTAGAACTTAAGGATGATTATAATTCTACAGTCAGTAAATATCATGATTTTGATTTGAGGTTAATTGGTCATGGAAAACATCTTCAATCAATGCAATTAAATTTAGATGCGCACCAAAAAGCTTATGCTGAAAAAATGGATTCAATTAATATGGTTTTCGAAGAAGTTAAATACCTTGTAGAAGATCTTGAAACACGTTTTACTAAAAAAATTAATCGTGTTTCTGATGATGTAAGAAATTTAACTGATAGTTTTGAAAGTTATAAAAGATCTACTAAAAGAGATGTTAGAGATATAAAAAATAGTATAAGTGTTATCAAAGATGAGTTAAAAGAAGTAACAGACCTAATGCCTGTTATCAAGCAAAAACTTAAATTAGATCAAGAAAAAAAATAGAATCGTGGTTTGAATATTTAGATTTGAGTCATATCATAGGCATTGATTTTATTTAGCTCATTAATAGTAATTGTTGTTATTTAAACACAAATTAATATCCATCATTCAAAAACTCAAATTAAGTGATATTTTTGTATTACATTTTAATAAATATCAATTTTATTTTGTAGCTAATACTTTAACAATAAAACTGCTAAAAAGTTAAATGATTAACGAGCCCTGCGAATAGTAGGGCTTTTTATTATGAAAAATACAAAACATAACACATCAAAATTTTGGAATGATTTATATAAATCAAATAATACAGGGTGGGATTTAAATGGACCAACTAAACCATTTTTGGATTTAATCAAAACATTAGATCTTAAAGGGAAAAAAGTATTTATTCCAGGATGTGGAAATGGTCATGATGTTATCGAAATTGCTAAAACAGGTGCAGAAGTTTGTGGAGTTGATTTCGCAAAAATTCCGCTGAATAAAATAGCTGGTCATCCTAACTTTGGAAACTTAAAAATTGAATTAATCCATGCAGATATTTTCAAATTTTATAAAAAACATAAAGATAAATTTGATTTTGCCATTGAATACACTTGTTATTGTGCAATTGATCCAATTAATCGTAAAAAATATCGTGATTTAATCTATCATATTCTTAAAAATGGTGGTAAATTTATTTCATTGTTTTTTCCTATTTTAAAACCCGAAAACAAAATTGGACCGCCTTTTGGTGTAAATTTAAATAAAACTTTAAATCTTTTTGAAAAAAGATTTAAAGTTTTAAGAGTCAAGAAGAATATTAATTCACATCCAAAAAGAAAGGGTAATGAAGTTTTAGTAATTTTTCAGAAAAATGGATAAAATTAGAGTAAAAAATATTAAAATATTTGCTTATCATGGTGTAATTAAAGAAGAACAAAATCTAGGTCAAAATTTTGAAATTGATGTTGTATTAGGAATAAGAAAAAACCAAGCGGGAATAACAGATGATTTATCAAAAACAGTAGACTACAGTAAAGTTTACAATTTGGTAGTAGATATTTTCACAAAAAATACATATAAGTTAATAGAAACTTTAGCGGAAAAAATCTCTCAAAAGTTATTATCCTTTGATAATGTTGAAAATGTAAAAGTTAAAATAAGAAAACCTAGCGTACCCATCAACGGTCAATTAGATTTTGTTGAAATAGAAATTAATAGGTGAATTTTGACTGGTTTTATTAGTTTAGGTTCAAATCTAGGTAACAGAAGTGCAAATTTAATTGATACTTTATCGTTGATAAGAGAAAAAGGTGTAAAAATTGAAAAAGTTAGCGGTGTATATGAAACGTCGCCCATGTATAAACTCAATCAAAATCGATTTTATAATCAAGTAGCTAAAGTAAATAGTAATTATGAACCAGATGAATTATTAAATTGCTTTAAAAAAATTGAATGTGATATGGGAAGGGATTTAAATTCAAAAAGATACTCTGAGAGAATTATTGATATTGATATATTAACATACGGAGAAATAATTTTGGAATCAAAGAATTTACATATTCCACATTTATTGTTGCATGAAAGACTGTTTGTTTTAGTTCCATGGAATGAGATTGCTTCAAATTATATTGTTCCGAAATATGAAAAAACAGTAAAAAAACTATATATGAGCATCATACAAAAAAATATATCATTAAATAAAGAAATTACGTTAATTTGAGATCAGCTTTTTACATTGCTATAGAAGGTACCATCGGTGTGGGTAAAACCAGTCTTACTAAGATTTTGTCAAAAAGACTGAATGCTAAATTAGTATTAGAGGAGTTTGAGCAAAATCCGTTTTTAGAAGATTTTTATAGTGATCCAAAAGGCTATGCATTTCAGACACAAATGTTTTTTTTATTATCAAGATATAGGCAGCAACTTAGTCTTCAACAAACTGATTTGTTTTCAAATAATATCATATCAGATTATATGTTTGCAAAAGATAGGTTGTTTGCAACTTTAAACTTAAACGATAAAGAATTAGATTTATATAATACTGTCGCTTCTTTATTAGAAAAAAATTTATCATACCCAGATATGGTAATTTTTCTTCAATCTGATACTGATAGATTAATTAAAAATATAAAAAGTAGAGGTCGAACATATGAAGAGAAAATTGATATGAATTATTTAGATGCTTTAAATCAAATATACACCGAGTATTTCTTTAAATATGATAAAAGTCCACTATTAATAATTAATACCAATGATATTGATTTTGTCAATAACCAAAAAGATTTAGAAGAGATCATTAGCTTTATTAGAACACCAGTTCAAGGAACTAAATTTTTTAATCCGATAAAAAGTCTTTAAATGATAATTATAAGGAATTTATTATTTTTATGGTTATTTTGGTGGATTTTTAAAAAAATATTAAATTTTTTAAGTCCCAAAAAAAATGGTAATAATGGTTCAAGTATTAATAACGAAAGAGAGGGTATATTTAAATTGGATGATAAGGATATTCAAGATGCTGAATTTGAAGAAATTAATGAAGATTGAATCATATATTTTTTCAAGATAAGTCCTTAATTAGCAATTTTAATATGTCAAAAATTAAATTACATTAAATTTCATTTTAATAAAAAAAAATGAATATATTATTTCAAAATTCAAAATATTTAGTTTTTAAAACTACTGTTATTCTAGTGATTATTTCATGTTCTTTTCTTCACGGAAATGAAAAAAATATTTTAAGCCATGGTATAATAGGTGAAATTACAGAAAATGGTGCGGGGCTTTATCTTTCAAGCGAAATAAATAAAATGAATTTATATTCCAAAATTGGATTTCACTTTGAACGTTCAAATAAAATAAAAGTTGATCCTTTTTACAATACCCAGAATCCTGGATTTAAAAAAACTATTGGAGCTATAGGTATTGGCTTTAGAAAATCAATATTTAAAAATTCTTTTTCAAGAAATATTAATTTAAACGTTATTTCAGAATATACAATTGGAAATACACTGCAAAATTTATTAAAAAGCAATTTTAATAAGGATTATAATCGTTTTACTGTTGGTTTATCTTTTCAAATATTTAATGGTGATATTTTTAAAAGGTATGACTTTTGTTTTCAGAATAGTAATTCAATAGAAGGAATATTTTTAATTAGAATTCATTTCATGAAAAATTTTTAGCTAAAAGTGAAGAAATGTTTATTTTGCAATATAATTTTGGGTGAAATTCCTTCTGAAAAAGTCTTTGAAGATAATGATACGTTTGCTTTTAAGGATATAAATCCTGTTGCACCTATTCACATATTAGTTATACCTAAAATACACATATCAGGATTAAATAATTTAAATTTTAAAAATTTTTATATTGTCGAAAAAATTATGAAAACCGCAAAAAAAATATGTAAAAATGAGGGAATTAAACAAAGTGGGTATAGATATATTTTTAATTCTGGAGAAAATGGTGGACAAACAGTTAATCATTTACATTTACACATCATTGGTGGTCGACGTTTAAAATGGCCTCCGGGATAAAAAAATAATGTATATATCAAAAGTTCATTTACAGGGATTTAAATCTTTCCTTAATAAAACTGATCTGACATTTGGTAGAGGAATCACATGTGTGGTTGGTCCTAATGGATGTGGGAAAACTAATATAGTAGATTCAATCAGATGGATTTTGGGTGAACAAAAGTCATCTGTTTTGCGATCTAATAAAATGGAAGATGTAATTTTTAACGGATCTCATAAGCGTAAACCTGTAAGTTATTGTGAAGCATCATTGATGCTTCACAATGAAGGACGACTACCTGTTGAATATACGGATATTGAAATTACTAGAAGACTATTTCGTAGTGGGGAAAGTGAGTATCTTATGAATAAGGTACCTTGTCGCCTGAAAGATATTAACAATCTTTTTATGGATACAGGTATGGGTTCAGGGGCATATTCAGTAATTGAATTGAAAATGATTGAAACGATTTTATCTCAAAATGCATCTGATAGAAAGCACCTTATAGATGAGGCAGCAGGTATAAATCAGTATAAACAACAAAGACATCAAACTCATAGAAAACTTGAGTTGACACGGGTTGATTTAAATAGGGTAAATGATATTTTAATTGAATTAGAGAAGAATGTAAATAGTTTAGCACGTCAATTAAAGAAATATGATAGACATGAAAAAATGATGAGTGATCTTAAACAAAAATCTTTTTTATTAGCAAGCTCGCAGTATCAAATGTTAACATCTGAAATTAATCCAATTATAGACTCAATAAAAAACAAAAGAACTACCTATACAAATTTATCCTCTCAGATGTCAATTGATGAAGACCTTGAAAAGAAAATACAATTTCGTTATGATAATGCACGGTCCAAATTGAATGATTTAAATAATAATTTAAAAGATATATCAAAAAATATATTGGAAAAAAATCAAAATATAATTATTTGGACCGAAAATATTAAATCTAATGAGGGAAGAATTCATCAAAATAACGATGAAGCCAAACAAATTGAAACTCAACAAAAATCATTAAGCTCTCAGTTAAACGATATGAAAAAAGAGCTTTCTGTCGTTATACCTGAAATAGTTAGTAGAAAAAAAATATTTGAAAAAGAAAAACTTATTTTTCAAAAATTAAAACAAGAAAATGAAATTGAAATAAATAAATATAAATCAAAACAAGTAGAGTTTGACGATCATTTAAAATATATATACCAAAAAGAAACAGAATTTAAATTAAATGAAAACTCATTAGATTCTAAATTAAATTCTCTGAAAAATTTAAAGATAAGAGCCTCAGAATTAAAAATTCGAAAATCAAAAATAATTGATGAGATTACTCATTTTAAAAAAAATATTAGTATTATTGAAAAATTTTTAAAGAATCTCTTAATAAAAGTTAATGATGTAAAACATAAACAATATGAATTAAATGAAAAATTAGAAAAAACTAATCATAATATTTTTGAATTAAAGCAAAAAAATGATCAATTAAATTCGAAGATTAATTTATTTAAAAGCATTTTAAAGTCTAGAGGAGATCAAGAATCAGGTTTAATTTTTATTGAAAAAAATAAGTCAAATTATAGTGGTATAATTGGAATATTATCAGATTTAATTGAGATTCCAGAAGAATTTCATCGTGCTTCAGAAGCAGTTATGGGTGAATTAAAGAATGCTGTTATTGTAAATAAAATTTCTACTGGAAAAAAAATACTTGATGATTTGAAGAAGAATGATGGAGGTGCTTTAACAATAATATCCTTAGATATGGTAAGGCCCATAGCTATTAAAAAGAAAAATCAATTTTTAAAATTAATAAAGTATAATAAAAGTATAAGTAATTTAATTAATCATATATATGGCCATGTTAAAATTGTAGATACCTTATCAAATATTTTAGAAAATTCAGATTATTTAGTCACAAAGAGCGGTGATATATTAAAAAATGGTTACCAATTGAGAGGTTCCTCGATAAAAAATAAATTATCTGTTTTGGGAAAGAAAAAAAATATAGATTTGATGATAAAAGAAAGGAAAAAAAATCAAGTTAAAATAGAAAAATTCACATTAGATTCAAAAAAAATAGAAAAAAAATGTGATAAAATTAAATTAGAAATTTCCAAATTAGAGGAAGAAATTGAAATAAAAATATCTCAAAAACAAAAATTAGAGATAAAACTTTCTAGTTGTGAGGCAAGTCAAAATCATATTATAGAAATTAAAAGAGAGAACGAAAAAGAGTCTCACAATTTGAATATAATGGTTAATTCATTGAAAGTGTCGTTAGATAAAAATATTAAAAAAGTCAAAGAATTAGTTAATGTAAAAAATGACCTCAAGAAAGTAATTGAAGAAATATCAAAGAAAGTTGAGAATTATAGAAAAAAAACAAATATTCAACAAGAGATCTCTCAGAAAAAGCAATTAAATCTATTAGAATATGAAAAAGAAAAAACTTCTATAGAGTTAAGAATTAGTTCATTTAACACCAGAATTGAAGAAAATAAAAGACGAAGAGAACGAATTACTGATATAAATGAACAACTAAGAAATAAAAATAATGATTTATCTAAAAAGCTTAATCTTGAAAAAGAGCTTAAGCTTAATATTATTAATGAACAAGAAAAATTAAGTGATATTAAATCAACACTGGAAAGTAAATATAATCATGCATATCAGCAATTAAAAGAATTACAACAAAATATGCGTAGTCATCATAAATTAAAAGAAGAAAGAATATTTGATATTCAGAAAATGGAGTTAAAACTTTCTAGCTTAAAAAATGATAGAAAAAATATTGTTGATAACATATATCAAAAATTTGCTATTACAGTTGAAGAACTAAAGAATTTTGAAAATAAAAATATTAATACCGAAGAATTAATCAGCGAAATAAAATCTTTAGAAAGATCAATTGATCGAATAGGTCCAATTAACATGGCCATAAAAGAAGAGCATGAAAGAGAAAACGAACGTTTGATATTTATTAAAAATCAAGTAAATGATTTAGTTGAATCAGAAAAAAAACTTATTCAGACAATAAGGCGTATTGATGATGAAGCTAGAACTAAATTTACCGAAACGTTCAATCAAATAAAGAAAAATTTTAAAATTACTTTTAGAAGATTTTTTGATGGTGGAGAGGGTGATATAAAAATAGACGAAGAATTTGACCCACTAGAAGCAGATATTGAAATAATTGCTAAACCACCTGGAAAACGTACCCAATCATTAAAAATGCTTTCTGCTGGTGAGAAAGCACTTACTGCAATATCTTTATTGTTTGCTATATATCTGGTAAAACCAAGTCCATTCTGTATTCTTGATGAAGTAGACGCGCCTTTAGATGATAGAAATATCAAAAAGTATACAAAAGTATTGAGAGAATTTGCCCAAAATACGCAATTTATAATTGTAACACACAATAAGCTTACAATGGAATCCGCAGATTATTTATATGGAGTTACGCAAGAAGAAGAAGGCGTATCCAAATTAGTTTCAGTCAAACTTAAGAATAATTCTCAATTTAATTTTTAATATTATTTGTGAAAATATCTAATAGAATATTAATATTAATAATATTCAATCTTTATCTCTTTATGAAATTTTGAATAGGTTAGTGTGATAAAACTTTTAGTATTTTTTATTGCATCAGTATATAGTTTTGAAAAAATTGATGTTATCTCTCCGAAAGTCATATTATCTGGGTTGAAAAGTGAATTTATTGTTGAAATTCAAGATAGTTCACTTATTCCTATTCAAATAAATATCGAAAATAAAAAATATTTGATAAAAGATATTGAGCAAGTTATTTCTCATACTTTTAAAAAAGCTGGTTTTTTTGAGATATACTATTTAGATGATGATACTTATAAAGTTATCGATGAAATTTCAGTTATATCAAATATATTATCTATATTTCCTACTTTTATTGCAATATTTATAGCATTGATAACAAAACAAGCTATACCGGCGTTATTTTTAGGTATTTGGTGTGGTTCTTTTATTATCAATGGTTTTTCTTTTTATAATATATTTAAATCTCTTTTTGAGTCATTTGATACATATATTATTCAATCTATAGTCCCAAAAGATGGTGACCCAAGTCATATAACTATTATTTTTTTTTCAATGATGCTTGGAGGAATGATAGGAATAGTGAATAAAAATGGTGGTGCAAAGGGTATAGTTAAACTGATAACAAAATGGTCGTACACATCACGCCGAGGACAATTATCCACTGTGATTTTTGGGACAATATTTTTTATTGATGATTATGCAAATACTCTTATTGTTGGTAATACAATAAAGCCTTTGACCGACAAACTAAGAATATCTAGGGAAAAACTAGCATATATCATTGATACAACTGCTGCACCAATTGCATGTATAGCATTGATCTCTACTTGGATAGGATATGAAGTTGGATTAATAAATGATGCAATTTCTAAATTGGGTATTCAAAACATGAATGGTTATGGTATATTTTTACAATCCATCAAATATAGCTTTTATCCGATATTATCATTGTATTTTGTGTATTTAATAATAATAATTAGAAAAGATTTTGGTCCAATGTATCAAGCTGAAAATAAAGCAAGGAAAAATCAAATTAATTATAAGAAAAATTTAAAAGAAAATTTAGAAAAATCAAATACTTTTAAAAGTGATAATTCATACACAAATCCTCTCAATGCTATTTTACCTATAATTATTGTAATTTTAATTACATTTTATGGATTATATACCACAGGATATGGTAACTCGCTTTATGAAATATTTGGTAACGGAGATCCATATTTAGCTTTGACATGGGCATCCATCGGTGGTGTATTTTGCTCAGTAGTAATTACTCTCTTTCAAAATATTTTAACATTAAATGAAATTATCGAAGCATGGTATGAAGGTTTAAAATCAATGCTTTATACTATGATAATTTTAATCTTAGCGTGGGCATTATCTAGTATAACAGAAATTTTAAAAACTACTGATTTTTTTATTACAATTTTAGGCAATAGGATTCACTTTGGATTGTTACCTACTATAATATTTATTGTCTCTGCATTGACTTCATTTTCAACTGGAACAAGTTGGGGAACGATGGGAATATTAATGCCTATAACTATTCCTTTGGTTATATCAATATTAGATTTAAATGGTGAAGTTTCAGATACGAACATCCATATTTTGTATGCTTCAGTTTCTGCTGTATTATCAGGTTCTGTGTGGGGTGATCATTGCTCCCCAATTTCAGATACCACTATATTATCCTCCACAGCCTCAGGCTGTAATCACATAAGTCATGTGAAAACTCAAATTCCTTATGCGTTAGTTGTTGGTTTGATTAGTATATTATTTGGCTTGGTGCCAATTGGATTTGGGGTGTCATGGTGGATATGTTTGTTGATGGGATTTACTACATTAATAATTATTCTTAATTATTTTGGAAAAACTATAAAAAATTATTCTTTAGAAAGTGAATTATGATTAAAAAAATATTTAGTATTCTAATTTTAGTATTTTTTATTAGCTCTTGTGCAGTTAATAATAATATAAAAAATAATAACGAATTAAAATTTGATGAAATCTTAAAGATAGATTCAAAAATTAAATCAGGTGTTTTAGATAATGGTATGAAATATTATGTTCAAAAAAACGGAAAACCTGAGAATAAAGCTGAATTACTACTTTTAGTAAATGTTGGATCAATTTTAGAAGAGGACAATCAGCAAGGAATTGCTCATTTTGTGGAACATATGGCATTTAATGGAACAGAAAAATTTCCAAAACAAGACTTAGTAAATTATTTAGAGTCCATTGGTCTAAAATTTGGACCGGACTTGAATGCATTTACAAGTTTTGATATGACGGTATACATGCTACAAGTACCTACTGATGATTCTTTGAAATTTAATACTGCATTTCAAATTTTAGAGGAATGGTCTCATAATTTAACAATGGATCATGAGGAAATAGATAAAGAGCGTGGTGTTGTTTTAGAAGAATTAAGAATTGGTAAAGGTGCCAGAGAGAGAATGATCAATAAAGTATTACCTGTATATCTCAAAGGTTCAAAATACGCTGATCGACTTCCTATAGGTAAAGAAAATATTATCAAGTCATTTGATTATTCTGTAGCTGAGGAATTTTATGAAGATTGGTATCGTCCTGATTTGATGGCAGTTGTTGCTGTTGGTGATTTTGATTCAGATGAAGTTGTGCAAAAGATAAAAAATCAATTTTCTCAAATTCCACCTCATCCAAATCCAAAAGAAAGAAAAGAATACAGCGTACCGTTACATACTGATACTAGGTACTTGATAGTGACAGATCCTGAAGCGACAACTAGCTCAGTTACTGTTACTTATAAGTTTCCAAAAAAGATTTTTAATAATTCAGTGAATGATTTTAAAAGTGAACAACTAATTAAAATGTTTACAGAAATGTTAAATAGCAGATTGACAGAAAGGACCAAGGATCCTGAATCAGCACTTTTATATGGATATAACTACACGGGGAGTTGGGTAAGAAATATAGACGGTTTTAATATCGGAGCCGGTGTTAAACCTAATATGATTGAAGAAGGATTGGAAGAGCTGTTGGTTGAATTAGAGCGTGTTTTAAGACATGGATTTACAAAGTCTGAATTTGAAAGACAGAAAAGAACAAATCTTAAACAAATTGAAAAATTGTATAATGAAAGAGATAAAACGGATTCAGGTGACATTCGATGGAAATTTTTAGATATGTTTTTTGAGAATAAAAATATAATTTCTATTGAAAAAATGTACAATTTAATGAATGAAATAATACCAGGACTTGAGGTGGGTGATTTAAGTTATTTTACAAATAGGATAAAAAAATCGACAAGTAAAGTAATTACTGCAGAATGTCCTGAGAAAGAAAATATTATTGCTCCTGATGATGAAGATTTAAAAATTGTTGATGCTAAACTTGATACTATGAATATAGACCCATACATAGATAAAGTGATCACATCACCATTACTTGCGCAAATTCCTTTACCGACTAAAATTAAAGATTACAAATCTTACGAGGATGTTGGAATTATGGAATTCAGATTAGAAAATGGTGTAAAAGTATTATTAAAACCTACTGACTTTAAAAATGATGAAGTTTTATTTAACGCTTACAGTAATGGCGGATATAGTTTAGTTGATGATGAAAATTTTATTTCAGCTAAATATGCATCAGATATAATTATTGAGAGTGGGTTATCAGATTTTGATAAAGTTGAATTAGATAAATATCTTAGTGATAAACAAGTCAATGTCGTTCCATTTATTAAAGAAATGAAAGAAGGTATGTATGGATCGAGTAATATTTCAGATTTAGAAACCATGTTTCAATTAATTTATCAATATTTTATGGAGCCAAGAAAAGACGAAAAAGCATATAATGCAATGATTGAAAATATGAAAGGAACAATTGCAAATAGAAATGCACGTCCTGAAAATGTTTATAGAGATTCAATATCATATATTATGAGTGATAAACATTTTAGAGGACGCCCCATGAACGTTGATTTAATAAATGAAATTAGTTTAGATTCAGCTTATAATATATATTTAGATAGATTTAGTGATGCAAGTGACTTCACTTTTGTTTTTGTGGGTTCTATTGATCCAAATAATTTAATGCCTCTTGTTTTAACTTATTTGGGTAATCTACCATCTAAAGGTAGGACTGAAAATTGGAAAGATGTTGGTATTCGCTATCCTAAAGGAAATATTACAAAAAATATACAAAAAGGAATAGAAGATAAGAGTTCTGTGCAATTAAGATTTACCGGGAATATGGACTGGAATAGAGAAAATAGATTTCTTATGAAATCTATGACTTCTGCTTTTCGAATTAAATTGAGAGAAATATTACGAGAAGATATGGGAGGTACATATGGTGTTTGGGTTGGTGGGTATCCATCAAATCAGCCAATTGAAACTTATCAATCAATAATAGCATTTGGTTGTGCGCCAGATAATGTTAGTTCTATGGTAAATGAAGTATTTAAGCAAATTGATAAACTAAAGAACGAAGGTATCGATCAAATTTATTTGGAAAAAGTTATTGAATCAGAAAAAGTTGAATATGATAAAAATATTAAAACAAATAATTATTGGATGAATATAATTTCATCTTATGATGAGTATAAAGAGCCATTTTCACAGATATACAAAAGACAAGAATTATATGATTTATTAAATAATGAAAATATTAAAAAAAGTGCTAAAAAATATTTTGATTTAAATAATGTTGTTAAAGCATATTTATTTCCTGAAAATTTTGATGTTACAATTTTAAATAATTTAGAAGAGGATAATAAAAGTTCGAAATCCGATCTTCAAAATTTCATGGAAAATGATAATAATACTGATTCTGATAGTTTATGGATAGAATATATAATTAAGCCAAGATATACTCTATCTACTATTGCAAAAGAAGAATATGGACAAGCTCGTCAATGGAAAAATATTTATTCCTGGAATAAAGAGAAAATAGGAGATAATCCAAATAGAATAAAACCATATCATAGCATTGATTTATTAAAAGAATCCAAAGATTTTGTCGATTTTGAACCTGATTATTACATTCACAAAGTAATAAAAGGTGAAAATTTATGGAGTATATCCAAAAAAGAGTACGGTGATGAATATGCTTGGATTATTTTATATTGGGATAATGTAACTTTAATTGAGGATTATAATGGAATACTTAAAGAGGGTATGGAACTAAAAGTAAGAACAGAAATATGGCCTCAGGATTAATATATGGTATCTAGCTAGTATATTAATAACTAATTATACTGAGAATTTTGTGTGAAAAAAGCGGAAACTATTCCGCTTTTTTCGTAGAAGTTTTTTTTGTAGGTACTTTTTTTACTGCTTTCTTAGTAGCTGTTTTCTTTGCTACAACTTTCTTGGTAGCTGTTTTCTTTGCTACGACTTTCTTGGTAGCTGTTTTCTTTGCTACGACTTTCTTGGTAGCTGTTTTCTTTGCCACGACTTTCTTTGCTTTTTTTAGTCTTTCTTGATATTTAGCTTCTGCTTGTTTTTTAAGTCTAGCTTTTCGTTTGTTTCTTAAATATGATCTTCTTTTTTGACCATTTTTACCATCGTTAGATTTACCACCGTTTCTTCTATTGTCGCTCATCTCTGTCCTTAAAATATTTTAATTAAATGTATAATATAATTTATTGATTTAATATTATTTGTACTAATAAAACAATATCAATAATATTTAGCTCATTATCCTCGTTTATATCGCCATTATATAGGTATTCGTTTATTAATATATTATTTACTAATAGTACAATATCTATCACATTTAAATCTTCATCATTATTTATATCACCTATAATATTATCTTCTAAAGTGATAAGTATTGGAATATCTGTAATGATTTGATTAGGATCATTTGATATGATATTTAAATTTCCAGAATATTCTCCTAAATTAATATCATTTGAATCAAAAATTAATGAAATTGTCTCTTGATTGTTAGGCCCAATTATTCCGGATAATGGAGAAACTGTTATCAATGGAGAATTATATTGAGAGCTTAACATAATTGTCATCTCACTTTGTAAATAATTATTGTTAAAAGCAATTTGAAGTCCATCGTTTGAATACAGGTTTTGTATTCCAATAGTGTTATTCGAGGCATCACTGACTATTTTATAATTAAGGTAAATATTACCACTTGGTTCCAAAATAACTTGGAATGTTTCTGGATTACCACCACCATAATGTTCAACTTCTTGCCATTGAACTATAAATCTATTTTCAGCAATGTGATAATATATTTGACCATTTGATCCTGAGTGGGATGGATTTAAATCATCCCAAAATGGAGCAACAAAGTTATTAATTTGTCCCTCTACAGGTATAGGTTGGTTAGTATATGCAGTTTCTGTTGATGTAAAAGAAATAAAGCCATTTGAACATATGTTAACAGTATTGTAATAATTACCATAAAAGTTAAAATCAAATCCTATGTTGATTGGGCCTTCACTTAAATCATCACCATAGCTGGTAGTTGAGCCGATATTACTGATTTCAAACCAATTATAGGCAGGCCCATTGAGTTCATTACTATCAATCCATGAATATCCATATAAATCTGGCCCACCAAGATCACGATTAGACTCAATTCCATTTCTAGTATCAATCTCACCTTTTCTTAATTTTGAATATAAATTATTGGTTAATGCGTTCATTTCATTGGAACTAATTGCTGTTTCTATTGTATACTGTAAATTATCTGTTCCTGTATTGAAAATAGTAAATTCATCGCTCATTGTTTCATTTTGATTCATAGTAATTATTAATTCTTCAATATTTACAACAATGTTTGGAGAGGAAGGAGGCCCTAGAGGCGGAAATGTGATTAAATCTATCCATGCTTTGTCTTGGCCACTATTAACTGATCCATCTTTTGTATATACCCAGCGAAATATATTTTCACCTACATTAACTGGATAGATAAATTTTTCCCAACTAATTTCGCCAGACCATGAATTTATTTCATTATTGTTTATGTAAAATTTTAAATAATCATAATTTATTTCAGATGACACCTTGTAATGAAAGCTGATACTGTCATCTAGAGCAACATATGTAGAAAAAATTAGCTCTGTAATCTGATTATTTGCTATTGAACCTGAGCTAGCACTGTGATTACCCTCATATGATTCACTTGATATAACCCAATTTGAATTTCCAGAGAATTCCCAATTATTGCTATCAAAATTGTTTGTTTCAAAATCTTCTACAGTGACTCCAATAGGAATATAAAAAGAAAAGTTCTCATTATAATAATCGGTGTTTGTTACATCCAAATTAAAAGGTATGATATGTTCTAATTGAGAGAATTCATTTATTGTTATGCTGAATGATGCAAACTCTGATGAGTTTGGATCTAATCTTTCTATTATGTGAGTGCTTAGGTTAATGGTGGTAAACTCATCCTCAGTTGATAACGATAAAATTAAATTTTCAATACTTGCGCCACCATTATTCGATAAAACTACCCCCATTTCGACTGTATCTCCTGGATTAATTTGTCCATTTCCTGAGTTGATAATAGTTTGACTTAAGGTAATTTCTGGAGCAAAAGCTGTTAGCGAAATAGTATACTCCCATGAATTTTGATTATTATTTATGGTTACCAAAATATTTAAGGGATGATTGTTTGCAATATTTTCTTGAACAGAAAAAGATAAATTTGAAATATTAAGTGTATTCTCAGGAAGCAAATCTTCTAAATTATTTGATTCTCCATTAATTATATTTAACTGATTATCATCACTTGAGATTAAAATATCATAATTATTTAAAAGTTCATTTCCCAAATTTTTTAGTGTTAATGAAATTGTGACTTCTTCACCATTTTCTATTATGTCATCATTATCGGAGCTAGTTATTGAATATTCTTCAATAATGGGATAAGGGCCATTAGCATTGCCAATATCAATTGTACCGATGTATGGTTCTTTATTTTGTGCTGTGACTGTAATATACGCCGTTCCAGGTTCGGTTATTGGGTAAATATCCATAACTACATTATTATATGATCCCGTGAATGCCGATCCATATAGTTCTCCATTCATGTATAGCGCAACGTGTGAATAAGGATCTGATGTTATATTTATTTGATTTGATCCTAGTTGTATTATTGGAGGGTGAGTTACGTTATTTATGGATGGTATTCCTAAATACGTCATTATTGAGGGATCTCCCATAACATGATATATTTCCCAATAATATGATTCCAAGTTACCGTCTTCCTCAGATACTGCAAGATTACCTGCCATATTTATAGCATCATTTACGATAAACCATTGTTCTTCAGGCTCACCATTTTTATGAAAAAGACCATCATAAACTCCAATACCACTGTTTTCGTATGTAGGATTGGCCGATATATTTCCAGAACCAACTCCCCACCAAAAATCCTCATTCCAATATGTATTATTTGTCCCCCCGACGTATCCAATTGCACCTTTATTCGCAACTCTTAACACAGCTTCTCCAAACGACAGTTCTTGATCAAAAGCAGTCGAAGTGCAACAGTTTCCTATCATTAAATTATATTGATTTAAATTTGTCATATTAGCCACATCTGTCACAGAAAAACTTGGATCTGCCCATCCATTTGTACTGCAATGTGCAGTATAGTTTGCAAAACCAACGCCTTGGTTATAATCTTGAATGATTAATGATGCAGCATTTGCCTCATCTGATTCTGGGTACAAATATGTGTATGAATTTATATCATTTGTTGAATTAAAATAATATTCATTTCCGTAATTTATTTGACCGTTTCCATGAGTAGCTGCATAATATGAATCAACACCAGATACTAATAGAACATTTTGTAAATATGAAGGGTCAGGCATCATATATTTCTCGTATTCTATTGTTTTGTTCAATTGAGCTTCTAGCTGATTTGGATTTTCTGCAGAAAAACGACCACGATAAATATCCGGTATCATATCATTTGTCATTTCTGTGTAATATAAGTCTGTTGGATGAGATCCTGTCGTACCATTGAACGTTGGGACTTGCGCGACATCACCAACAAAAAGAACAAATGATGGAGGCGATAAATTATTAGGGGGATTAAAATATAAATCCTCTACATGACTCTTTATATTTTCTGTAGATGAGCCGATGTCTAACGTATTTGCTAGTAAAACATTGAACCCTTTTTGTTTTTTCCAGCTTATGAAATCATCTAAATAATTTATAAAAACAGGGTTAGAAATTATGAGATATGTAACATTATGATTTGAAATTGATTCTCTGTTGTTTGAATCTGAAAAGTTACTAATTTGATTATATGTGGATAAGAAATATGGACAGTAATATTTCTTTTTTATTTCTTGTGTTAAATTAATATTAGCACCGTCAAAAAATATTTGAAAATCAATTTCACTATAAATTTTAACGACTCCCGTTACTGGATTATAATTGACTGGTTTTATGATTAAATTTGCAACTCTAACACCACGCATTTGACCTTTAATCTTTACCTCAATTAAATCTCTATTAATGAACTCATCTACTTTATAAAGATTTTTGTCAAATTTAAATTCAATATCTTGAGGTGATTGACTTTTAGAAACAGAAGGTTGACTTGGAAAAATATAGTTACTTTTACCAAGATCTGATATTAAATATTCCTCAACTTTATAACTTTGAATTTCAATACGCGCTGTCGCTGATTGTGGAATTTCAATTAATTGGTTGATCTGGGGTAATTGAGGGGAACCAACCTTCTTAGATGAGTGATATCCCGGTATCCTAATTTGTAAATATTGATTTTGTTCTGCTATAATTTCGGATGTTTCGATTTCACCAATTATGACTTTAATATTTTCTTGATAGTTATTAACTGAGTTAAAAGTCAGAGAGGTTTTTTCATCACTTATTATTATGTTTTCACTGAATAGGAATGAACAAAAAAGTATAATTAGCCTTATCAAATTTACTCCTTAAATGAGAATTAGATTTACAAGTTGCACAATGTCTAATACATTAACATTTTCATCTTGATTTATATCACT
>MDSZ01217982.1_pt1 | contig 31982 bp, 30 predicted proteins | sample 811201 | NCBI WGS metagenome assembly MDSZ01 (sample SAMN05326647, study PRJNA326480) | marine metagenome | isolation source: seawater | place: Indian Ocean: North | collected 2010 | reverse complement strand
GAAAAGGTAAAGAGAAGAAGCTTTCAAGGAGTCTTAGGTATTAACATCGGGGCAAACAAAAGTTCATTTGGTCAAAAGAGAATTGATGATTACATTGAATGTTTCGCTAAAGTTAGCCCATATGCTGATTACATAGCTATTAATATCTCATCACCCAATACTCCCAATTTAAGATCATTGCATTTAGAAGAAAATTTTATACCGTTATTTGAAGCTCTTAATTTTGTTCGGAAAGAGAAAAAATATTCCAATCCAATTTTTATCAAACTTTCTCCAGATGAAGATGAAAAAGTAATTTCTGTGATTATTAAAGCAATTCAAAAATATGAATTTGATGGTGTCATTGCTTCAAATACAACGATTCAAAAAGATAATTTAGAATACTCAGAAAATTATGATCTTTCAGGTGGATTGTCGGGAAAACCACTCTTTCCAAGATCAAATGAACTCCTTAGGATAGCTCACTCAAATGATCCTAATCTTCTCAAGATTGGCGTAGGTGGAGTAGATAGTAAAGATACTTTTAATAAGAAATTAGAGTTAGGGGCTTCTTTAGTTCAGATCTATACAGGCTTTATTTATCATGGACCAAAAATTCTTAAAAAATTACTTAACTAACATTTTTCAATGGAACCGTTAATTGTCTTATTTGTAGTTTTCTTCTTAATTGGTGCAATTAGTTTTCTAAGGCCAACCAAGAAAATGAAAGTTGTGAGTCAGATTAGAATGGCGGCTGCAAAAGAAGGTTTCAAGATAGGATCAACAAATGAGTTAAGAAAAAAATTTAAGAATTGGAATCCTCGGGTTGCTATTTATCAAATAAAAAATGCTTCAGAATTAAAGAATTTACATTACTTAAGATTAGAAAATAAACTGGAGTTATACAGACCAATTTCCTTTAAATATGAAAAAAACTATCAGTTAATTGATAGGAAAATTTCTAAATTACCTTCTTCTATACTTGAAATTATTTTTTATCAGTCCAATATAGCTATCGTTTGGGATGAAATGCTTGGATTTGATGAGCTTATTAAAATCAAGGAAGCCATCTTAAAAATATGAACTTTTAGGAATTATTAAATTAATTTATGTCAAAAACTCTTGTTATAGTCGAATCACCAGCGAAAGCTAAAACCATTTCTAAGTATCTAGGATCAGATTACATAGTCAAATCTAGTGTTGGGCATATCAGAGATCTCCCTAAGGGAAAGTCTAAAAAACCATCGCAAAGAAATACTATTCCAAAAGATCTTCCTGAAGATGAAAAAAGAAGACTAAAAAAAATAAATGAGCGTAAAAGGCTTGTTAGAAGGATGGGCATTGATCCTGATAATGGTTGGGTTGCAAATTATGAAATTATTCCTGAAAAAGAAAAAGTGATTAAGGAATTAAGAGCAGCCGCACAGTCAGTAGAATCTATTTTTCTTGCAACTGATCTTGATAGAGAGGGTGAGGCAATAGCTTGGCATCTTAAAGAGGCGTTGGGCGCTGAAAAATTTAATTACGCAAGAGTTAGGTTTAATCAAATCACTAAAGATTCAATATTAGAATCCTTTGAAGATCCTAAGGATATAGATACCAGTCTAGTTGAAGCTCAACAAGCAAGAAGATTTTTAGATAGAGTAGTTGGTTTTGAGTTGTCACCTCTGCTCTGGGCAAAAATTGCTCGTAATTTATCAGCAGGAAGAGTGCAATCTGTTGCACTAAGATTATTGGTAGAAAGAGAGCAAAGCATTCAAAAATTTAAGCCAGATGAATTTTGGGAGGTATCATTTGATGCTGAAAATGATAAAAATGTATCAATTGAATTTAACCTTAATAGAAGAAAAACAGATCCGCTATTAACGGCTTCTGAGGCAAAAGAGATTGAAGCACTTATTAGATCCTCAAACTTGCTGATAAATGAAGTAACTCAAAAACCAGTTAAAACTAAGCCAAAACCTCCTTTTATAACATCTACATTACAACAAGCAGCCAGTACAAAGCTTGGGTTTAATGTTAAGAAAACTATGAGAACTGCTCAAAAGCTTTATGAAAATGGTTTGATTACTTACATGAGAACTGATGCTCCAGCTTTATCCCCTGAATCAATTGCAGATGCAAGAATGTATATTGAAACTAATTTAGGAGATAAGTACCTTACAAATGCTCCAAGAATATATTCTTCTAGTGAAAATGCACAAGAAGCCCATGAAGCGATCAGACCTACCAATGCATCTATTAATTCTGAAGGTTTAATTTCTTCTTCTGATGAAGAAAAAAGATTATATGAATTAATTTGGCAGCAATTTATTGGGTCACAATTACCTGACGCAGAATATCTAGCAACTAATGCAAAAATTAAATTAGAAGAATATATTTTTTCAGCAACAGGCAGAGAGGTAGTATTTGATGGGTACACTAGAATTGTTAAATCAAAATCAGATGACCAAGATTCAAAGATTTTGCCTCCATTGCTAGCTAATCAAGAATTAACCCTTAAAGACCTAGAAAACAAGCAAAAGTACACCAAACCACCTGCTAGATTCTCAGAGGCCGCATTAGTCAAAGAGCTTGAAAAGAAAGGAATTGGAAGACCTTCTACATATGCAAATATAATTTCTACTATTCAGGATCGTGGGTATGTTGAGATCCAAAACAGACGATTTTTTGTGAAAAAAATTGGAATGATTGTTACTGACAGACTTGTTAGCAGCTTTGATGACATCATGGATTATAGTTTTACAGCCAATTTTGAAAATGAATTAGATAGAATAGCTAATGGCGAATTAAACTGGAAAGATGTTTTAGATTCTTATTACTCAGCTTTTCAGAACGATTTATCTTCTGCAATGCATGAAGAAAATGGAATGGCGCCCAATCTTCCTACTATGACAAACATTAATTGCCCAGAATGTAAAAGAAATAACCTCACCATAAGAAATGCCAGCAATGGAGTATTTTTAGGATGTGCGGGATATAGCTTGCCTGATGATGAACAATGCAAAAAAACATTAAACTTGATCTCAGGAGATGAAGCAGTGAGCATTGATGATCAAGAGGAAGCAGAACACTTAATTATTAAACATCGTTGTTCTAAATGCGACATGAGTATGGATAATTATTTGTTAGACGAAAATCATAAACTACATGTTTGCTCTAATAATCCAGATTGCGATGGTTTTGAGGTTGAAGAGGGCACTTTTAAGATCAAAGGATATGATGGACCCACTCTTTCTTGTCATAAGTGTGGTTCAGAAATGCAACTGAAAACAGGAAGGTTTGGTAAATACTTTGGATGTATGAATGATAATTGTGGAACCACAAGAGCGCTCCAAAGAAATGGGGATCCTAAACCTATAGTTATGGAACCTATAGTTACAGAAATTCCTTGTATTAAATTTGAAGATTTTTATTTATTGCGAGATAGCATGAAAGGATTATTTTTAGCTGCAAGTAAATATCCAAAAAATAGAGAAACACGCGCCCCATCTGTAGAAGAATTTAATCAAGCTGTCACTGAGGAGACTTTATTCGATGCATGTAAGTATCTAGAAGATCAGAGTAAACATGCTCATCTCTTAAATGCTCCAAAACAAGATATTGATGGCAACCCATACATAATCAGATATAACAAAGTTGAAGATACCCATTATCTTGCATCTGAGAAAGATGGCAAAAAAACTGGAAATACCGCTTCACATAATGGTGAAATGTGGGTTGAAGTTACAAAATAAGATTTCCTTGAATAATCTTAATTCATTCATATATAAATCATTGAAACCTTTTATTCTCTATATAAAGGATGTTAAAGTTTAAGGATAAATATATGTCTAATTATCTAGAATTAACACAGCTCCCAGATGGTACCATCGTCCTAAGAAGGTCTGATGATCATGAAAATCCAATAGTTAAAATTGAGTTCTCTGGTGAGTCTAAGGAATTTCTCAATGGGTCCGAGCTATCAGTTGCTAAAGAGATGATAAGAGCGGGTATTGAAAGCGTTAGTGGGAATTCTATAGATTTTGACGATTTTTTTGATAGCGAAAAGAATAGCCTAAGAAAAAAGTCGGTAGTTTTGCATTAGTGAGTTCTTATTAACCCTACGCTCTTCCCCTCAATGAATGCTTCTTGTTCCCTGAGATCAATCTTTATTGTTGAGAAATCTTTATTTGCCGGAATCAATTCAAGATCATGATTAGTCTTTTTAAAATATTTTAGAGTTACTTCATCTTCAAGCCTAGCTACAACTAAATCGCCATTCTTAATTTCTGTTGTTTTTTTAATAGCTACTAAATCATCTTCATGAATGCCGGCTTCAATCATACTTAAACCCTTAACTTTTAAAAAATAATCAAAACTTTCTGAAAACATATCTGGATCGCAGGGAATCCTTCTTTCAATATTTTCTTCAGCTAAAGTAGGGGAACCTGCAGCAACTAACCCAATTATTGGAACTTGGTCTTGAGTTGGTTCAAAAGATTTTTGGCTTTTTATAACAGAAATGCCCCTAGATGAACCACTTTGTATGGAAATATAGCCTTTTTTTTCAAGTGCCCTGAGGTGCATTTCAGCAGCATTTGGAGATTTAAAGCCTAGCTGTTTACATATTTCCATGCGAGTAGGTGGAAAACCAGTTTTATTGAGATACACTTCAACACAAGTTAAAACTTTTGATTGTTGTTTTGTTAATTCTTTCATATTATTTATACTGTATATTTTTACAGTATATAAATTTTGAATAACAACTGCAACCCTATTTAATATATGAACTCAAAATTAGTCATTGGAATTTCTTCTAGAGCGCTTTTTGATTTAAATCAAAGTCATCAAATTTTTGAGAAAGAAGGAATTGAGGCATACCGAGATCATCAAATCTTAAATGAAGACGAAATTCTTGATCCCGGGGAAGCTTTTAACTTAGTAACTAAAATTTTAAAAATTAACGATCTTTATGACTCTAGGGATAGGATAGAAGTTATTCTTTTATCAAGGAATACTGCAGATACTGGACTTAGAATTTTTAATTCAATAGAAGCACATAAACTTAATATAACCCGTGCAGTTTTCTGTGGAGGAGAAAGCCCTTATAAATATGTTAAAGCATTTGGAGTAGATTTATTTTTATCTAGTAGCAAAGATGATGTAAAGATGGCCATTAAAAATAATGTTGCATCTGCAAGAATCATTTCTTCTAAAGCAAAGAAAAAAGTTACAGGTAATGATTTATTAAAGATTGCATTTGATGGTGATTCAGTAATTTTTTCAGATGAATCCGAAAAAATTTTTGAAGCCGAAGGTCTCAAAGCTTTTTTAGATAATGAACGAAATAAAAAATCAATGTTAAAAGCCGGTCCTTTCAAATCTTTTTTGGTTGAGCTCAATAAACTTCAATCTGAGTTAGATTCTGGAATTTGTCCAATCAGAACTGCGCTTGTAACTGCAAGGTCTGCTCCGTCTCATAAGAGAGTGATTAAAACATTGAGAAAATGGGGGGTTAGGATTGATGAATCTCTATTCTTGGGCGGAATGAATAAATCAGAATTTCTAAAATCATTTGAAGCTGATATTTTTTTTGATGATCAAAAGCAAAATATTAATGATGCATCTGCTAAAGTAACTTCAGCTCATGTACCATTTGGCATTAAAAATAAGAATTAAAAATGGATATAGTATGTTTTGATATGGAGGGAACACTTACTCCAGAAATTTGGGAGCAGGTTTCACTTGATTCCGGTATTTCTGAGCTTAGCAAAACAACCAAGGAAATCCCTTCTTTCTCTGATCTAATGGATTATCGAATAGAAATTATGCATAAACATAACCTTAAATTGTCTGACATAGTTGCGGCAACAAAGAAATTAGATTTATTAGATGGAGCTCTTGGATTTTTCATGCAAGTAAAAAAAGAATTTCAGGTAGTTATTTTATCTGATACATTTTATGAGATTGCATACCCTTTGATCGAGAAGCTTAATTACCCACTTTTTTTATGTCACAAGCTTTATGTAGATGATAAAGATAATATTATTGGCTATAAATTAAGAGACTTAGAAGCAAAAAAACAAGCTATTTTGGGTTTTCAATCTATGGGGTATAGATGTTTGGCTGTTGGCGATTCTTTTAATGATTTACAAATGTTTGAAGTTGCAGATCAGGGCTTTTTTATTAATGCTTCGGAAATTATTTCTAGCTCAATGCCTGAAATATCAAATTTTACTAAATATTCAGATCTTCTAAGTGCATTGAGAAATTTTAATTAAAATTATGGATAATCCTTTCTCATTAAAGAATTTTTCAAGGCCTAAGCTTAAAATGCCCGGCAATGAAAAAAAACTTTTACTACACAGTTGTTGCGCACCATGTGCTGGAGAAATTATGGAAGCTGTAGCTGCTTCAGATATTGAGACAAGGGTTTATTTTTATAATCCTAATATTCATCCAAAAGAAGAGTATGAGATTCGAAAAGATGAAAATAAGAGGTTTTGTGACAAATTAGGATTTGATTTTATTGATGCTGATTACGATAAAGACAATTGGTTTGAAAGAATCAAAGGTCTTGAAAATGAGCCTGAAAGAGGCAAAAGGTGTACGCAGTGCTTTGATATGAGATTTGAAAGATCTGCACTTTACGCACATGAGAATGGTTTTAAGGTTTATGGAACAACTCTTGGAATTTCTCGTTGGAAAGATATGGATCAAATTAATACATCCGGTATTAGGGCAGCAGAACGATATGAAGATATACATTATTGGGATTTTAATTGGAGAAAAAAGGGTGGTTCTTCTCGAATGATTGAAATCTCAAAGAGAGAAGAGTTTTATCAACAAGAGTACTGTGGCTGTGTATATAGCTTAAGAGATACCAATAAATGGCGCCAAGAAAATAACAAGGATCGAATTATTCGAGGTATTAAATTCTATAATTAATTTGGGAAACATACCTTTGGCAAAGTACAATACCAACGAATGAAAACTCCAGGGAATATATTTAGAAAGGCTATAGCTGACAATAATCCTTTAATGGTTGTTGGAGCGGTGAACGCTTATTGTGCAAAAATGGCTGAAAATGCTGGTCATAATGCAATTTATCTTTCTGGAGCAGGTGTTGCCAATGCATCCTTTGGATTGCCAGATTTAGCTATAACAACTTTAAATGATGTTGTAGAAGATGCGAGAAGAATTACTCAAGCAACTAGCCTTCCTCTTTTAATTGATATTGATACTGGTTTTGGTGGAGCATTCAGTATCAGTAGAACCATTAAAGATATGATCTCTGCAGATGTTGCAGCTATCCATATTGAGGATCAAGTTACACAAAAAAGATGTGGTCATAGGCCGAATAAAAGCCTTGTAGATAAAATTGAAATGAGTGATCGAATTAAAGCAGCAGTTGACGGTCGAACAGATGAAAGTTTTTTTATTATGGCTAGAACTGATTCTTATGCAGCTGAAGGTATAGATGGAGCAATAGATCGCTGTAAAGAATACATTGCAGTCGGAGCAGACGGATTATTTTTAGAAGCTGTTTCTAGTTTAGAAGATTACAAAAAATTAAAAGATGCTTTAGAGGTTCCATTACTTGCAAATATAACTGAATTTGGTAAAACGCCTCTTTTTACAGCAGAGGAGTTAGCTTCAGTAGGAGTTGATATAATGTTATTTCCACTTTCAGCTTTCAGAGCAATGAATAAAGCTGCGGAGTCTGTTTATAAAGACATTATCGCAAATGGATCACAAAAAAATTCAGTCGATAAGATGCAGACAAGAGAAGAGTTGTATGAGTATTTAAACTACCATAGATTTGAACAAAAATTAGACGAATTATTTAAAAGGAAGGAGAATAAGTAAATGGTTAAGAAGTTAGAAGGGGCCGGATTACGTGGTCAAGTTGCTGGAGAAACATCTCTTTGCACTGTGGGGCAAGAAGAAGGTTTGGCTTATCGAGGTCACAAGATTGAGACATTGGCTGAAAAAGGAACATTTGAAGAGGTTGCTTATCTTCTTCTTTATGGTAAGTTGCCAAATGCTTCAGAATTAGCAGATTATAAGGCCCTATTAAAAAGTCAAAGAGATCTTCCGGAATCTCTAAAAAAAGTTTTAAGAGCAATTCCCGCATCAGCACACCCAATGGCAGTTATGGCAACTGGATGTTCAATGCTAGGAAACCTTGAGCCAGAGGAGTCTATTGATACTCAAATGGATTCGATCAATAGAATGGTTGCAACTATGGCTTCTATAGTTACTTACTGGTACAAGTTTTCTCATGATGGTGAAGATATTAGTCTTGTAAATGATGAGGAAACAATGGCGGGCCATTTTTTGCATATTCTTCATGGAAAGAGTCCTTCAGATCTTCATAGGCGAGTAATGGATGCTTCCTTGGTTTTGTATGCTGAGCATGAATTTAATGCTTCAACTTTTACTGCCAGAGTTTGTGCTTCAACAATGTCAGATATTTTCTCATGTGTTGTAGCTGCAATTGGCTCACTAAAAGGTCCTCTACATGGTGGTGCTAATGAAGCTGCTATGGATATGATTGAAAATTGGAAAACAAGAGATGAAGCAAGAGAAAATATATTGAGCATGCTTGCAAATAAAGACAAGATTATGGGCTTTGGTCACGCAGTATATTCCGAAAAAGATCCTAGAAATGCTGTTATTAAGGAATTTTCTAAAGAATTATCGCAAGAGTATGGTGATGACTCTTTATATCAGATATCTGAAGAGGTTGAGAAAGTTATGTGGGATGAAAAAAAATTATTTCCAAATGCTGATTTTTTTCATGCTTCAGCATATTTTTATTTAGGCATACCAACTAAACTTTTTACTCCAATATTCGTGATGTCTCGAGTTACTGGCTGGACAGCTCACTGCATGGAGCAGAGAGCCAATAATAGAATTATTAGACCAAGCGCAGAGTATACTGGCCCAGAGACTTCTGTTTGGGTTGATATAGAAGATAGGGATTAAATCATGTCAGATAATGTTGAGCTGAATGAAAGGTCAGATCCAGACTCTTTGCTCATTGAAATTGCAGAGTATGTCTCAAAGCACGATATAAACTCTGAGCTAGCACTTTCAACTGCAAGAAATTGTTTAATTGATACTATTGGGTGCGGCCTCTTAGCTTTGACTTTTCCTGCTTGCACAAAGATGCTTGGGCCTATAGTTCCAGGTACTAATGTACCAAATGGCGTGAGAGTTCCCGGGACTAATTTTTCACTTGACCCTGTTAAAGGAGCCTTTGATATAGGTTGTATTATTAGATGGCTTGATTATAACGATACCTGGTTGGCTGCTGAATGGGGTCATCCGTCAGATAATTTGGGAGCAATTCTCTCAATAGCTGATTATGTTTCTCAAGAGAATGTTGCTATAGGCAAAGATCCTCTAACAATGAGAGATGTATTAGAGAGCATGATTATGGCCCATGAAATTCAAGGAGTTTTAGCTCTTACCAACAGCTTTAACAGGGTTGGTCTTGATCATGTTTTGCTTGTTAAGGTAGCATCAACCGCAGTAGCTACAAAATTACTTGGTGGAAATACTGACCAAATTATTGACGCTCTGAGTCAAGCATGGGTTGATGGTCAAAGTCTTAGAACTTATCGTCATGCACCTAATGCTGGCTCTAGAAAGAGTTGGGCAGCTGGTGATGCAACTAGTAGAGCTGTAAGACTTGCTTTAATTACTCTATCTGGTGAGATGGGATATCCAAGTGTCTTATCAGCTACTACTTGGGGATTTGAGGATGTTTCTTTTAAAGGTAAAAAAATATCTTTAAGCCAACCCCTTAGTTCATATGTGATGGAGAATGTTTTATTTAAGATTAGCTTTCCTGCTGAATTTCATGCACAAACAGCTGTTGAAGCTGCGGTTATTTTGCACCCTCAAATCAAAGATAGGCTTAATGAAATATCTGCTATTGAAGTTACTACTCATGAATCGGCAATAAGGATTATTTCTAAGTCTGGAGAATTAAATAATCCCGCTGATAGGGATCACTGTCTGCAATACATGATAGCCATAGGATTAATTCATGGAGATCTCATAGCAGAACATTATGAAGACGATGTTGCTAGTGACCCAAGGGTGGATGAGCTTAGAGAGAAAATGATAATTAAAGAAGATAAGCGTTACACAGAAGAGTATTTAGAAGCTGACAAACGATCTATAGCAAATAAAATACAAATCTTTTTTAATGATGGCTCATCAACTGATGCTGTTGAGGTTGAGTACCCTATAGGCCATAAACGTAGAAGAAAAGAAGGAATTCCTATTTTAGAAAAGAAATTTGAAGCTAACCTTGGAAAAATTTTCAATGAAGAAAGAGTGAACACTATTTTATCCAAGTGCCTTAACCAACAAGAGCTTGAATCTATGAGTGTATTAGATTTTCAAGAATTATTTTGTGTTGAGGAAAACTCTTTTTAAAGACTTTCTGGAATAAATCTTAATGCTTCTTGGCTAAATAAGTATGTTTGGTCTGAGTAATGAACAGAAGATTTATTTCTAGAAGACCCAAAGTTATGCATTCCATAAATGGTTTTACCAATATCTTCTTCGGCAATAATAAAGAAAAGGCCATCACCCCCAGTCATATCCAAGCTTTTAGTTATTAGTTTTGGAGATCCATAAACTGCTCTTAAGGTATCAACTGAACCCTGAATTGGATAAGTTCGTGACCCTCTTGAAATTGTATTAATTTTTTCCCAGGGATCTGAGAACTCTCTATTTATTTTGTGAAAAATACTATCACATTCTTGTTTTGCTGAATCATAGGAAGGAGCAGGGTTACTATTCATTTCTGATATCCATTCTTGAGCCATTAAGCACATCCCGAGACCAGCAGCAGTATTTTTGAAGTCAGTTTTTCTATCCCAGTTTTCAATTATTGATTCAATATCTTTATCATATTTAGATATGGATTGAAGGTATTGGTATTGTCGTGAATTTTTTGAATATGTATGATCAAATTTTATTTCAATAAATCTTTTCAAACTAATAACTTCTTCTGTAGAGAGTAATTCGTTGGCAACATAAGATCTATTGGTCAGCCTTTTCTCAAAATCAACATACTTGTTAACTTTTTTTGTTTTTAGAGAGTGCTCTCCCATGACTGAGAATGGACTTTGATTGGTGCTTTGAATCCAACCATTTAATGGATTAATAAATTTTGGCAGCTCATCTACCAGCTGTTTCTCGTCCCAAATATCTTTTGAACTAGAGCTTTTTATAATTTGTCTAGCCTTAGCAGCATCAAGTCTTATTGGAATCCTTCCATTATAAAAATATCCAATATTTCTTTTGGAATCCATTACTACAAAGTTAAAACTTGGTATTTTTCGTTTTTCAAGAAGTTGCCCAAATTCGTATACATTATTAGCATTATTTATTTCATACCATCCTTCTATCTCATTAAAAGAGTTTTCATTAATATGTTTCAAAGCATAGTACTTACCATTCATCTCTAACACTGGTCCAAATTTTGAATACCTAAATTTTTGTTTTGTTTTTAATTTTAAAAAGCCAAAAAGTTTAAATGCCAAATAGTCCTCTTCAATATCAAAAGACACCCATTTACCATCTAACAGATATTGATTGGTATCATTTGGATTTATTGTTAGCTCATATATGTCTAAGACATCAGGCCGATTAACAGTAGCACCCCAACCAATATCTTTATTAAAACCAACATTAATTAAAAATGAGCCAGGAAAATTTCCACCATGTGCATTCCACCCTGACTTACTTTCAATATTTAATTCATACCAACCTACAGGCCCTGATAAAGGTTGATGAGAGTTGATCAGAAGATAGGAAGAACCTAATTCGGTCTTTGGTGAATTGATAGCTATTGCATTAGACCCCGTTGGAATAGAGGTATCATCCTGTTTATTAATTTGAGCCAATTCCCCATTTAACCCAGCAAAAAATAAATGTTGAATATAAGATCCAGCAATAACATCATCTTGAGTAATTGGGTGTATTGAAAGATCTACTTTATCTGGATGTTGATTCGCGTACATATTTACCCCATCTGCATAGGCTTGAGCCATAGCTAGTATATTTTGAGAGAGTTGGTTTTTCCCAAGGTGTTTTACCTTGGCATGAATTTTTAATAATCTTACAAGGTAATCAGTATCAATATTTTTAAGGCCATTATAAATTGCATTATTGCCTCTGTATAAAGGCATTAATTCAACAAGATCCTCATAAGCATCTTCTGCGTGAACTAAACCTATACCATATGCAACATCTTGATCAGTTTGGCCTTTAATGTATGGTATGCCCCAAAAATCTCTATCGATGGAAACATCGTATTTAGAATAAATTTTGTATGATGGATATTTTTGAACTAATGAACAAGAAATCAGTATTAAGAGTAAATTTATAACTACTATCCATGATTTAGCCTTTAAAATATTTTGCATCATCGTAGATATAATAACCTTTTTTATGAAATTAAAGATTAGCTTACTAAATAAATAATTATTGTTGGCTAGGCCTATAAACCCTTAGAATAGGCTCTATGTAGCTTTTTGGTCTATAATTCCGCCTATGTCAGCTAATACTTTTGGAAAAATATTTAGAGTTACTACTTATGGTGAGAGTCATGGGAAGGCTCTTGGGTGCATTATTGATGGCTGCCCACCTCAATTAGAACTTTCACCAGATGATATTCAATTTGAGTTAAATCGAAGAAAACCTGGTCAATCTGATGTTACAACTCAAAGAAAAGAGGATGATGAGGTTGAGATTTTATCTGGTGTATTCGAAGGAAAAACATTAGGCACACCCATTGGTTTAATTATTTTTAATGCAGACCAAAAATCAAAAGATTACTCAAATATAAAAGATGTTTTTCGTCCTAACCATGCTGATATAACTTATCAAGCTAAATATGGTCATCGAGACTATAGAGGTGGAGGTCGATCAAGTGCTAGAGAAACTGCTATGAGAGTAGCTGCCGGCGCTATTGCTAAAAAATATCTTAATTCAGAAGGTATTACGGTTGATGGTTATGTTACTCAAATAGGATCTATTTCTACAGATTCAATTAATATAGATGATGCTAAAAACAATAAGTACTTTTTTGCAGATGCTAGCAAATTAAAAGACTTGGATACAATGTTTGCCGAGCTAATAGAAGAAGGTAATTCTGTAGGAGCAAAGCTTGGAGTAAGGGTTTCAAATTGCCCTGTCGGTCTAGGTGAACCAGTATTTGATAAATTAGATGCAGATTTAGCAAAGGCAATAATGAGTATTAATGCCGTTAAATCAGTATCTATTGGAAATGTTGAGAATATCCTAGAACTAAAAGGCTCAGAAATAAGGGATGAAATCTCTAAAGATGGCTTTAAATCTAACAATTCAGGCGGCATCCTTGGAGGGATCTCAAACGGTGATCTTATTGAATTAGAATTTATTATTAAACCTACATCTAGTATCAAAGCAAAAGGTCAAACAATTAATGCTGCTGGAAAGGAGGTTGAAGTAGAGGTAACTGGAAGACACGATCCTTGCATTGGTATTAGAGCAGTTCCTATAGCAGAGGCAATGGTTTATTTAGTTATCATGGATCATGTTTTAAGAAACCAAGCGCAATGCGGAAAGATAGATCAATCAATACCATTTAAAAGATAATATGCCAGTTACTTTATACGACAAGCTCTGGGATGAGCATCTAGTCAAGAATGATGATACAAATGAATCATTGATCTACATAGATAGGCACTATTTACATGAAGTTACTTCACCGCAAGCCTTTGAAGGTTTAAAGCGAAAGAACTTAAACCCATGGCGTCTTGATGCAAATATTGCTACTCCTGATCACAATGTTCCTACCATCAGAGGAAAGGATTTTGATGCAGAATCTATAACAGATGAAATATCAAAGATTCAAGTAGTAGAGCTTGATAAAAATTGTAATGATTTTGGTATTCAGCAGTTTGATATAACTTCAAAAGAGCAGGGGATTGTACATGTAATTGGTCCAGAGCTTGGATATACATTACCAGGCATGACAGTCGTATGTGGAGATTCTCATACTTCTACTCATGGAGCATTTGGATGCCTTGCAATGGGTATTGGAACATCTGAAGTTGAACATGTTTTAGCAACTCAATGTTTAAAAATAACTAAATTAAAAAACATGCAAGTTAATTTTAATGGACAATTAAAACATGGAGTTACATCAAAAGACATAGCTCTGCATTTAATTAAACTTATTGGAACTGCCGGAGGCACAGGGCATGCAATGGAGTTTTCAGGTTCATATATCTCTTCAGCTTCAATGGAATCAAGAATGACAATCTGCAATATGGCAATAGAGGCTGGTGCAAAAGTTGGTTTGATAGCAGTTGATTCAATGACACTAGACTATGTTAAGAAACACTCTAATCTTTCAGATGATATGTTTAATAAAGCCCGAGAATATTGGCAGACTTTAAAATCAGATGACAAAGCAAACTTTGATAAAACAGTTACTATAGATGTTTCAAAGATTAGACCCCAAGTTACATGGGGGACCTCACCTGAAATGACTATAGATTTTGATGCAGAAATCCCTTCTAAAGAAGATATTGACGAATCAAAGCAAGAAAATTTATTGCTTGCAAAAGCTTATATGGGTTTAGATAAATCAAAGACTTTGCAAGATCTAAGTTTCGATAGAATTTTTATTGGTTCATGTACCAATTCAAGAATTGAAGATTTGCGTGATGCAGCTTTTGCTGTAAAAGGTAAGAAAATATCAAAAGATATTATTGAAGCGATTGTGGTACCTGGTTCAGGTATGGTAAAAGCCCAAGCAGAGGAAGAGGGCTTAGATAAGATTTTTGTAGATGCAGGTTTTTTGTGGCGTGATCCAGGGTGTTCCATGTGTTTGGGTATGAATCCTGATCAATTAAAACCATATGAGAGATGCGCATCAACTTCAAACAGAAATTTTGAAGGTAGACAGGGAAACCTTGGTAGAACTCACTTAATGAGTCCTTTAATGGCTGCATTGACTGCAGTAAACGGTAAAATAACTGATCCATCATGACTCATTCAATTATTAAAGGCATTGTTGCAACTTTTGATAGAGATAATATTGATACTGATCAGATTATCCCAACTGAGTATCTTAAATCCATTAAAAAATTTGGTTTTGGAGATTTTCTTTTTGATGGTTGGAGATACTTAGATGAGGGTCGACTGGATATGAATTCAGCTGATCGTTCCAAGAATTATGATTTTATATTAAATCAAGAACCTTATAGTAGTGCAGAGATTCTCTTAACTAGAGATAATTTTGGTTGTGGCTCTAGCAGAGAGCATGCTGTGTGGGCTCTAAGAGATTTTGGTTTTAAGGTTGTTATAGCAAGTTCTTATGGAGATATTTTTTATAATAATTGTTTCAAAAATTCAGTTCTTCCAATCAGGCTTGCAAAAGAAGAGATTAATAATTTATTTGAAATTGCTAATTCTTCGCCAGTGAGCTTTGAAATTGATTTACTAAAAAAAGAAATTAAGGCTAATAATAATTTTAGTTATTCATTTGATGTTAAAGAGAGTCTGATAGATAGAATTATTCATAATTTAGACGATGTAGATATAACATTTAAAGATAAACATTTTATAGAGGCTTTTGAGAAAGCAAGACGAAATACCAGACCTTGGCTCTTTGACTATAGCAACTAGAGAATAAAGATGACGAAACAAATATTAATTCTTCCAGGAGATGGGGTTGGCCAAGAAGTTACTTCTTCAATGTTTGAAGTATTGAAGTATCTAATTTCTGAGCAAAATTTAGATTTTAAAATTTCTATGAAAAAGGTTGGCGGCTCTTCTTATGATGAATTTGGCAAGCCCTTGACTGAAGAGACATTAGAAATTGCAAAAAAATCAGATGCAATTTTATTTGGAGCTGTTGGTGGACCCCAATGGGATGATCTTGATTGGGATGTAAGACCTGAACAAGCATTGCTAGCATTAAGAAAATCACTTGGTTTATTTGCAAATCTTAGGCCTGCTTTTTTATTTAATGAGCTTGCTTCTGCATCCCCACTTAAAAAGCATATTATAAAAGATTTAGATATTCTCATAGTTAGAGAATTAACTGGCGGGGTTTATTTTGGAGAGCCTAGAGGAATTGTTGAGAACGAAAATCCTAAATATGGCTATAACACCATGATTTACAATGAAGAAGAAATTAGAAGAATAGCAAAGGTTGCTTTTGAAGCTGCTATGAAAAGAGACAAGAAATTATGTTCTGTTGAAAAAGCCAATGTATTAGAAGTTTCAAAATTTTGGAGAAGTATAGTTACCGAGATGGCTGCTGATTTCCCTGAAGTTCAATTGTCTCATCAGCTTGCTGATAATACAGCAATGCAATTAGTTTTAGATCCAAATCAATATGATGTAATTGTTTCGGGGAATCTTTTTGGAGATATGCTTTCTGATATTGCTGCTACCTTAAGTGGTTCTATCGGCATGCTTCCTTCTGCATCTTTAAATAGTTCTTCTCAGGGTATGTATGAACCATGTCATGGAAGCGCTCCAGATATAGCTGGCCAAGGAGTCGCAAATCCAATTGCAATGATTTCTTCACTTGCAATGGCCTTTGAGTATTCTCTTGATAGAGCAGATCTTGCAAGAAGAATCGAAGAAGCTATTAAGATCTTTATCAGCAAGGGTTTCAGAACAAAAGACTTATCAACTTCTAAAGATTATATGAAAACTGAAGATGTGGCCCCAGCTTTAATTAATATTTTAAAAGATGATCATGAGTAAAGGAGTTTCACTGGCGTTAGTTGGCGCATCCGGTGTTGTGGGAACAAAAATCCTTCAGTTATTAGAAAAAAGAGCATTTCCTATTGATCAATTTATACCACTTGGCAATTCAACAGTAGGATCATCAATTCAATTTAATGATAATAAATATTTAGTTGAGTCCTTAGAAAGCTTTAAGCCCGAAAAAGCACAATTAATAATTTTTTCTGCCGGATCAAATGTTGCAGATAAATACGCAAGAGATTTTGTGGCAGCAGGGAGTTTTGTAATTGATCTTTCTTCTAATTTTAGATATCAAGATGATGTCCCTTTAATAATTCCTGAGATTAATAGAGAAATTCTTAAAAACCTTTCAAAACCATCACTGATTGCTAATCCAAATTGCTCTACCGCTCAATTGCTGGTGATTTTAAATCCGATCCATAATGCTGCAAAGATCGAGATTTTAAATATTGCTACTTATCAGGCTGTTTCAGGCACTGGTAAGGCTGCATTAGAAGAGCTTCATAATCAAACATATTTCACTGATTCCGACAATCAATCATCTGTTTATCCAAAACAAATAGCTTTTAATCTTATTCCTCATTGTGATGTCTTTTTAGAAAATAATTTTACAAAAGAAGAAATGAAATTAGTTTGGGAAACTCATAAAATTCTTGATCCCAATATTAAGGTGCAAGCTACTTGTGTAAGAGTGCCTGTATATAATGGACATTCTGAGGCAGTATTTTTTAAGGTCTCTAAAGAAATCTCTCGCGAAGAGATTATAAAGATTTTAGAAAATTCACCAGGCATAAAGGTTCTTGATAATCCTCAGGAAGGCGTATATCCGACACCTGCAGAAAATGCAAATGATACAGAAGATGTGTTTGTAGGAAGAATTAGATCACAACAACTTAATGAAGAGTCATGGATTTCAATGTGGATAGTTGCAGATAATGTTTATGGTAAAGGTGCCGCTTTAAATGCAGTCCAAATATGCGAAGATCTTCTTAAATACAGTAAATTAAAATGAGAAAGTTTGTATTTTTGTTAGCTCTTTTTAGCTTTAGCACTCATGCAAGTACAATCATTGGAAGTCCGACCGTAGAAATCAATTCTGAAGGATTATATTTAGTTCAGATCAAAATTAGCTCCACTGAGAATATTGAAGAAGACGAAGTTTCAATTACTAATTTTAAATCAGATGATGAGTTTTCTGATATTAGATTTGAATATAGGATTTTTGAAAATCTTGATGATTACAAGCGATTAACCTTAGCTATTCCTAGAAATTATCCAGAAGATTACATTTCTTTTCGCTTAAATATTAAAACAGCTTTAAAAAAAGATATTTTTATTTTTCTTCCACAAAATGATTTAGCGTCCTCCTCAAAATCACAGGTATCTTTTAAACTTCCAGCAAAGAAAATTTATGGTGAACCGAAAAGGTATGATATTGCTAAAATATTGGCTGAAGAGCCGGATTATCAAGATAATTCTGAAGTTGATGAAGTAGAGATTCTTTCTCTTAAACAACCTATCAATAATACAATTGAGGCTTCTCAGAGACCCGTAAGCATTCCTAGCAATAAAGTGGAAACTATCTGGAGTGTTTCACAGTCAGTAAGCCAGAATTACAATGCTTCAATCTATCAAATTATGTGGGGTTTTTATCTTGAGAATCCAAATGCATTTATTGATGAGGACATAAATATGGTCAGAGGAGATGTTGATTTAAGTCTGCCTTCCCCAGAATTAGTTGCATCAACTTCAAATGATAGCGCAAAAGAATCTATTGCTTTTATGAACATGAAGCGAAATGAAGTTCAAAAACCTACTATAAAACCAATTTTAAAATTAACTGCTCCAGTGGAAATTTTTAATGATTCTTCAGACGAAGAAAAAGTAACTGATAATAATGACAATTTAACATCTAAATCAAGCCTACAATTGATTAAAGAAATAGATAATTCCAAATTAAGCGCCTCAGAGATTGTGGCAAAAAATACTTCTATTATTGAATTAGAATCAGAAACTAATTTTTCTTCACAAGCGAGGTCTTCAAATAATTCTCAATCTTTTGGGTTTCAAGATTTATTTTGGGTAGCTGCCTTATCTTTATTTTTAGGTTTTTTAATAGCTTATATGTTAATTAGATCTAATAAGCGACCTACATTTACTAAAGCTGCAGCAGCAGAGGATTTATTGGATGAAAATAATACTTTCCAAACTAATTTGAGTATATCTAACGATATAGAAACTCAAGAATTAGATTTAGCTAGAACTTATATTGAGATGGAAGATTGGGAGAGCGCGACCAAGATTATAAATAAACTTATTGCTCATTCATCAAACGATTTAATTGTATCTGAAGCTCGTTTACTTTTAAAAGAAAAGAAATAAATTGTGAGATTTGCCGGTATTTGTCAATATGATGGTTCTAGGTATTCTGGGTTTCAATCGCAAAAAAATGCTGCATCTATTCAAGATCATCTTGAATTAGCTATTTCTTCTGTTGGTACACTTAATGGTCGCATCAATTATGCTGGCAGAACAGATGCTGGAGTTCATGCTACTAGACAAATTTTTGATTTTTCTACCAAGGATGATAGAGAACTTAACCAATGGCTTAATGGAATAAATTCTTTATTGCCAAATGACATTTCAGTTTCTTCTATCCAACAAGTATCTGAAAAATTTCATTCTCGGTTCGATGCAATAAATAGAACTTATTCATATGTAATATACACTGGTAAAATTCAACCTATTTTTTTGAGAGATTATGTATATTGGGAAAAGAATGAAATTGATTTAAAAATAATGAGAAATCAGGCTTCTTATTTGATTGGAACACATAACTTTAATTCATTTAGAGGATCAAAATGCACAGCAAAAAATCCGATCAGAACTCTTGAAAGTATTGATATTACTGAAATGGATGATTTTGTGATAGTGAGTCTTTGTGCCAATGCTTATTTATATAATATGGTTAGGATTATTATTGGTACATTGCTTGATATATCTAAAGGTTCTCGTAAAGATATGATCAGTATTTTAAGTTCACAAGATAGAAATAATGCTGGCAAAACAGCTCAAGCACAGGGATTATTTTTTACTGGTGCGAGCTACAAGAAAATCAAGTGGAGTAAAGTAGAAAAATCTACAAACCCCTTAAGTTTTTTATTTTCTTCAAGATAATGAAAATAAAAATCTGTGGAATATGTGATAGCAAAACTTTGCAATATGCTTGTGAAATGGAAGTAGATTTTGTTGGATTTATAATGGTTAATGGGAGTCCGAGAAAAATTTCAAGTGAATTTCTTTCTTATTTAGAAGATTTTAATTTTAAAAATACAACTCCAGTTTTTGTATTTGTAAATCCAGATATTGGTGAAGTTAAAAAAATTATAAGAAATATTCCAAATTCAATTCTGCAATTTCATGGCGATGAATCTAACCATTTTTGCAAACAATTTAACCAACCATTTTGGAAAACTGTTAGGGTTCAAAATGCAAAATCATTTGAACAGATTAATGATTTTCCTTCTGCCAATGCTATCTTGTTAGAAGCATTTTCAAATGATTCATATGGGGGAACTGGCAAAACATTTGCTTGGAGTTTGTTAGATAAAATTTCACTAGAAAAAAACTTTGTTCTTGCTGGTGGTATCAATATTGAAAATATTAGGCAGGCAATCTCATTACATCCATGGTGTATTGATGTGAACTCTGGGGTAGAATCATCACTCGCAATCAAGGATAAGATCCTTATGGGCCAACTTTTAGATATTTTTAAAAATGGATAATTTAACGGATTTACCAGATTCCAATGGTTTTTTTGGGGACTATGGTGGGAAATTTGTTCCTGAGACCCTTATGTTTGCTTTAAAGGAGCTTGATGAAACATATGAAAAATTAAAAAAGGAACCTAAATTTTTAGAAGAAATTGATCATGATTTACTTCAGTTTGTGGGTCGACCTTCTCCGCTGTATTTAGCAAAAAGATTAACAGATTATTATTCTGGCCCTCAAATCTGGCTTAAAAGAGAGGATTTAAATCATACAGGTGCTCACAAGATCAATAATACAGTTGGGCAGATATTACTTGCAAAGGCAATGGGGAAGAAAAGAATAATTGCTGAAACTGGAGCCGGTCAACATGGAGTTGCTACTGCAACAGTTGCTGCAAGGCTAGGGCTTGAATGCCATATTTACATGGGAGCAGAAGATGTTAAAAGACAGTCTTTGAATGTTTATAGAATAAAACTTCTTGGAGCAAAAGTTCATGTTGTAGACTCAGGCACTGCAACTTTAAAAGATGCTTTGAATGAGGCTATGAGAGATTGGGTAACTAATATAGAAGATACTTACTACATCATTGGTAGTGTTACCGGCCCTCATCCATATCCAATGATAGTAAGAGATTTTAATGCAATTGTTGGTAGAGAATTGAAAGAACAATCTATGAAACTTTTTTCACAGTATCCGGATGCAATTATTGCTTGTGTTGGTGGTGGATCAAATGCAATGGGTATTTTCTATCCCTTTTTAGAAGAGTCTAATGTTCAATTAATTGGTGTTGAGGCTGCAGGTTGCGGTCTAAGTAGTGGTAAACATGCTGCGCCATTAAATGATGGCGAGCCAGGTGTTTTGCATGGGGCAAAGAGCTATCTTATGCAAGATAAAGATGGCCAGGTTTTAGGTACACATTCTATTTCAGCTGGATTAGATTATCCTGGTGTTGGCCCTGAGCACTCTAACTTAAAAGATACTGGTAGAGCTGATTATATTGCTGTTAATGATAATGAGGTCCTTAAATTATTTCATATGGTTACAAAGCTTGAAGGTATTATGCCTGCATTAGAAAGCGCTCATGCATTTGCTGCATTAGAGCATATTTCAAAAAATTTTAAAGTTAATCAAAATATTGTAATTAATGTTTCCGGTCGAGGAGATAAAGATATTAATACGGTTGCTACCATGGATGGAATATCTCTTGACTAGATTAGATGATAAGACTAGATCATTAAAAGAAGGTTCTAAAAAAGCACTTGTTGCATATTTAGTTGCTGGGGATCCAGATTTGGATTCAAGTTTAGAACTTATGCACGGATTTGTTAATGCGGGGGTAGATATTCTTGAAGTAGGAGTGCCATTTACAGATCCTATTGCTGAAGGTCCTATTATTCAGGCTGCTCATGATAGAGCCTTACAGAACAACACCTCTCTAAAAGGAGTTTTAAATTTAGTGAAAAGATTCAGGGAAAAGGATACTAATACTCCAATAATTTTAATGGGGTACATAAATACTTTTTTATCCAATGTAGGAGCTTTAAAAAGGTCCTATAATTCTGGAGTTGATGCAGTTTTAATAGTAGATATTCCAGGCGAGAGCAATCTTGAAGATTTAGGAATTAAGAATGAAAATCTTGCTTCGATTTCATTGATAGCACCAACTACCAGTAAAGAAAGGATCAACAATATATGCAATAGCAGCTCAGGCTTCATATATTATGTTACTTTAAGGGGGGTTACAGGTTCTTCTTATCTAGATATCAATGAAGCAGACAGAAATATAAATTATATTCGTTCGCAAACTACTCTTCCTATTTTTGCTGGTTTTGGAATCAAGACCCCTGAAGATGCATTTAATTTAAGTAAAATATCTGATGGAATTGTAATCGGATCAAGTTTAGTTCAAATGATTCATGATCAATCCAGCAACAAAAAATTTAAAAAAATATATAATTACCTTAATAAAATATCTGATGCAATAAATTAATGAATTGGCTTAAAAGATTAATTCCATCCATTGGCTCAAATCAAGATTCATCATCATCTAAAAGTAAGGTGCCTGATGGCTTATGGAATAATTGCCCAGTATGTGAAGTTATTTTATATCAACCAGAGTTAGAGAAATCACTTTTTGTTTGTCCAAAGTGCGATCATCATTTACGTATTGGAGCACGCATTAGAATGTCTATTTTCTTTGATGGAGGAAATTTCCATGAGCTAGCAACCAAAATTACCACTAAAGATGTTCTTAAATTTAAAGATATAAAATCTTATAGAAAACGCATTAAAGAGGCTGTTTCTAGAACTGGTGAGGAAGAGGCCATAGTTATTGGCAAGGGTAAGCTTGAGGGTGTTGAGATTATAGTCGCAGCTTTTGAGTTTCGTTATATGGGCGGATCTATGGGGGGAGCAGTTGGAACTAAATTTGTGCAAGGAGTAGATGCGGCAATAGTTAATAAGATTCCTTTAGTATGTTTTTCTACAAGTGGCGGAGCAAGAATGCAGGAGTCTATGGTTTCATTAATGCAAATGGCAAAAACATCAGCAGCATTAGAAAAACTAAAAGAAGCTAAGCTACCGTATATTTCTGTAATGATTGATCCTATTTATGGAGGAGTTTCAGCTAGTATTGCAATGCTTGGAGATATAAATATAGCTGAGCCAAAGGCATTAGTTGGGTTTGCAGGGAGGCGAGTGATTGAGCAGACGGTAAGAGTAGATTTACCAGAGGACTTTCAAAAATCTGAATTTTTATTAGAGCATGGAGCTATTGATATGATAGTGCATCGAAAAGATCTAAGATCAAAAGTTTCTAGTATTCTTTCTAAATTATATCCAGAACCATGAACACTAATCGATTTCTTGGAATTTTCATTGCAGTCACCGTTTTAATTTGGGTATTAATTTTCTTACTTTCCCCTCAACCTAAATATCAACAAACTAGAAATATAAATATTCCAGAGTTACCAGAGCCCTCGGTAGATATCGAGGATTTTCAAAAGATAGAATTTCAAGAGATCGATAAAAATGTTCTGAAAATTGATACAAAAGATAATCTTCCTTCTGCGAAGGGACGAGTAGATAATATAGATTTTAATTTATATGTTTATAAGATCGGCGCATTTGGATCTTCGGTTATTGTTTCTAATTTGGTGAAATCCTATAACGATGCTGGTTTTCCTGCTTTTACTCAACAAAATCAATCAAATAAAGAACTTACAAATGTTTTGGTAGGACCATTTGCTGCTAAAAAAGACATTAAGGATAATCAACGGTTACTTAATAAAATTGCAGGAATAGAAGTGGGAGAGGTTGTCGCTTGGAACCCTTAGGCTTATTTTACTTTGATTATGTCGTAATTGGGATCATTGCTCTTTCTGGGTTAATAGCATTTTTTAGGGGCTTTATTCAAGAAACTTTATCACTCATCCTATGGGTTTTTGCTTTTTTTGTATCAATGTTTTTGAATGAATATCTAGATCCTTATGTTTTAGATTACATCAATAATCCTGAAGTAAGAAAGATATTCACAATCATTGTTGTGTTCTTTGGAATTATTTTTTTTGGAGGATTATTAGTTAAATTACTTAGAGGTTTAGTTCATTGGTCAGGCATGGGGGGTTTAGATAGATTCCTTGGAGTTTTATTTGGATTTCTTAGAGGTATTATTCTAATTGCAGTGATTTATATTGTATTACCAGTTAATTTTAAACAATCTAACTTCATTGTTCAGTCTCAAAGTGCATTTTATTTAAATAAATATACTCCAATGGTTGAAAAATTCTTTAAAAGTATGATCTCAAATAAAAATTCAGTTATGCTGAACTCAGATATCAGCACAATTTACGAGACAAATTAATGTGTGGAATAGTAGGCATATATTCTGAGACCCATGTAGCTAGCTCAATTTACGATTCTTTGTTGATGCTTCAACATAGAGGTCAGGATGCCGCAGGAATGGTTGTGTGTGATGAAACAGGCAGGTTAAATAGTCGTAAATCTAAAGGTTATGTCCGCGACACTTTTCAGCAAAGACATATGAATAAATTATTGGGTAATTATGGTATTGGCCATGTTAGATATCCGACAGCTGGAGGAGTTGGTAAAGAATTTGCTCAACCTATGTATGTTAATTCTCCATATGGAATTAGCCTTGCTCATAATGGAAATCTAACAAATTCTAAAGTATTGGCTCGTGAATTATTTCATGCTGAAATGCGACATATTAATACCGATTCAGATTCAGAAGTTTTATTAAATATATTTGCCCATGAGCTTGGCAAACAAAGAGCAATTTTGCCATCAAGAAAACATTTCTTTAAAGCGGTTAGAAAAACTCACATCAGATGCCAAGGAGCCTATGCAGTTGTAGCTTTGATCACAGGTTTTGGCTTATTGGCATTTAGAGACCCTCGAGGTATTCGTCCATTGGTGATTGGAGAGAAAGACGGCCCTACAAAAAAAGAATATATTGTTGCTTCTGAGAATGCCTCCTTTTCTGCATTAGGTTTTAAAAAGTTAAGAGATGTTTATCCTGGAGAGGCTGTTTTTATAGATGTTAATGGAAATTTGCATAGTGAGCAGTGCGCAGATAATGCGGAACCAACTCCTTGTATATTTGAATATGTTTATTTAGCGCGACCAGACTCTACTTTAGATGAAATTTCTGTCTATAAAGCTAGAATGAGAATGGGCCAAAAGTTAGCAAAAAAAATTCTTAAATTAAAACCTGATCATGATATTGATGTTGTAATTCCGATACCCGATAGCTCTACAACAGCAGCATTGCAACTATCCGCAGTATTAAAGCTCCCATATAGACAAGGTTTTGTTAAAAATAGATATGTTGGCAGAACTTTTATTATGCCTAATCAAGAAGAGAGAAAGAAATCAGTTAGACGTAAATTAAATATTTTAGATCTTGAATTTAAAGGAAAAAATGTGCTTTTAGTTGATGATTCAATTGTTAGAGGTACAACCAGTAAAAGAATCATTGAGATGGCAAGAGAGGCAGGGGCGAATAAAGTATATTTTTCATCTGCAGCTCCGCCTGTAAAATTTCAGAATCTTTATGGCATAGATATGGCCGCTACGAATGAATTAATTGCTTCAGGCAGGACAGATGATGAGGTTGCAAAAGAGATTGGAGCAGATTGGTTAATTTATCAGGACTTAGATGATTTGATAGCTTCTACACAGGAAGGTAATCCTTTAATCAAAAATTTTGAAATGTCTATTTTTAATGGGAAATATCCAACATCCGTTAGTTCAGATTACTTAGAAGATCTTGAGTCCACCAGAAGGGATGACCAGAAAGTTGCCAGAGAAAAATCCAACTAAGTACTTACAATATTAATAGCTGGAATATCAGCTGCATTTGCGGCATCAACATATTTATCTATCTCATTAAAATTTAAATATCGATAAATATCTTCTGCGAGTGGATTAATCTCTTCCATGTATCTTTGGTATTCTTCTGGTGAAGGCAGTTTACCCAAAACAGAAGCAATTGCAGCTAGTTCTGCAGATGCTAAAAATACATCAGCCCCATCACCTAATCTATTTGGGAAATTTCTGGTTGAGGTTGAGATTACAGTTGAATTCGCAAGAACTCTAGCCTGGTTGCCCATACAAAGAGAGCATCCTGGGACCTCAGTTCTTGCACCAGATGTCCCAAAAACATTGTAAATACCTTCTTCTATTAACTGTTTCTCATCCATTTTAGTTGGTGGCACCACCCATAACCTTGCTTTTGTGCCGTTATATTTTTTTAGCAAATGACCTGCAGCTCTAAAATGACCAATATTTGTCATACAAGATCCAATAAAGACTTCATCAATGCTTGTCTCAGCTACTTCTGATAAGGGTTTTATATCATCAGGATCATTGGGGCATGCAAGAAGAGGTTCGGTGATCTCGTTGAGGTCAATTTCAATAATTTCAGCATATTCAGCATTTTTATCTGGTTCTAGTAACTCTGGATTTGCAATCCATTCTTCCATTGCTTGAGCCCTTCTTTCTAAAGTTTTAGCATCGCCATAACCACTGCCGATCATCCATCTAAGCATTACTATATTGGACTTTAAGTATTCGATAATTGGTTCTTTGTTGAGTCTAACTGTGCATCCAGAAGCAGATCTTTCGGCTGATGCATCAGATAGCTCAAAGGCTTGCTCTACCTTGAGATTAGGCAAGCCTTCAATTTCAAGACATCTACCAGAAAAGACATTCTTTTTCCCTTCTTTTTCAACAGTTAAAAGGCCTTTTTGAATTGCAGCATAGGGGATAGCATTTACTAAATCTCTTAAAGTTATTCCAGGTTGCATTTCACCCTTAAATCTAACAAGTACTGATTCAGGCATATCTAATGGCATGACTCCAAGAGCAGCAGCGAATGCAACCAAGCCAGAACCTGCTGGAAAACTAATTCCTAATGGAAAGCGAGTATGACTATCTCCACCAGTTCCCACTCCATCTGGTATAAGCATTCTATTAAGCCAAGAATGAATGATTCCATCACCTGGTTTGAGTGAAACTCCACCACGATTCATTATAAAATCTGGCAATGTGTGTTGTGTATCTATGTCTACTGGTTTTGGATAAGCAGCAGTATGGCAAAAGGATTGCATAACAAGGTCTGCTGAAAATCCTAAGCAAGCCAGTTCTTTCAATTCATCTCTAGTCATTGGACCGGTTGTATCTTGAGATCCTACTGTTGTCATTCGAGGCTCACAATATGTTCCAGGTCTTATGCCTTTTACACCGCAGGCTTTACCTACCATTTTTTGTGCAAGTGTAAAACCTTTGCTAGAAGTATCTTCAGAATCAGGTCTAGTGAATATATCTGTTGGCTCTAGGTCAAGAGCCTCTCTTGTTTTATCTGTAAGCTGCCTTCCAATTATCAATGGGATTCGTCCATTAGCTCGAACTTCATCTAAAAGAACAGGGGTTTTGAGTCTAAATGTTGATAAAACTTCGCTGGTATTGGCATCTAAGATTTTTCCATTGAATGGTTCAAAAATAATTTCTTGTCCCATATTTAATTTTGATACATCGCACTCTACTGGAAAAGCTCCAGAATCTTCTAAGGTATTAAAGAAAATAGGTGCAATTTTCCCACCAAAACAAAAACCACCTTCTTTTTTATTGGGAATGTATGGAATTTCATCACCCATATGCCATAACACTGAGTTTGTTGCCGATTTTCTTGACGATCCAGTGCCTACCACATCACCTACAAAAGCAAGTGGATTTCCCTTCTTCTTCAATTCTTCGATCGTTTCTAAAGGTTTGTCTAAACCTTCTCTAGGCATTTTAAACATAGCCAATGCATGTAATGGAATATCTGGTCTAGACCAAGCATCTGTCGCTGGTGACAGATCATCTGTATTAATTTCTCCAGGAACCTTATAAACGGTTAGTTTTATTTGTTCTGCAATTTCTTGTTTTTCTTTAAACCAAGTGCCTTCAGCCCATGCATCTATAACAGTCTTTGCATTTTTATTAGTTTCTGAAAGAGCTAGCACTTCATTAAATGCATCAAAGATTAACAATGTTTTGCTTAAAGCGGTTGCTGCTTCTTCTCCCAAATCATCATCTTTTAAACATCTAATTAAGGGTTGAATATTGTAACCTCCAAGCATTGTCCCCAGAATAGACACAGCTTCTTTTTTTGAGATATAGGGGCTGTTTGTTTTGCCTGTAGTAATATCTGATAGGAAGCCTGCTTTGACATATGCTGATTGGTCAACTCCTGCTGGTATTCTTTCTTTTAGTAGTTCCAGTAATAAATCTGATTCTTTATGCTTAGATTTAAGTAATTCAACTAAATCTGATGTTTGTTGCGCAGAAAGAGGCAGGGGTGGTATCCCTTGCTTTCTTCTTTCTTCACAATGTTTCTTGTAATTTTGAAGCATAATTTTATCCCTGGGTTGTAATTTTACTGTGGTATCTCTAAATCCCCAAGCTCATTATCTATTTCATTACATTCACTCAGATAAAATAATGTATTATCCAGTCTATGAAAAAAAATAAAGCCTCAACACCATGTCTTGGAATATGTTCCACAACCTATGGTGATAATGTATGTAAAGGCTGCAAAAGGTTTGTTCATGAAGTAATTAATTGGAACAAATATGCTGTTACAGAAAAGGAGTTGGTTAATTCTCGTCTTGAAAGCTTTAAATTAACTGTTTTAAAGGGTAGGTTTTCTGTCATAGATGCTGATCTATTAGCAACTCGTTTGAATGATCAGGGAATTAATTTTAATGATTCATTAGACCCAATGACATGGATCTTTGATCTTCTTCGAGCCGCTGGCTCTCAAGAATTAGATTTGCCTCAATTTGGAATTACTTGTCATTCAAATTCAGATCTTGCTGAGTTGAAAGAGAAAATTTATGCTGAGTTTTTAGAGCTTTCCGAGGCTCATTATGAACGATATTTTTCTACTTAGTCGTTGGTAAATCCCACCAATTCGTTGTGTACTTGGGTGATACCATTTCTTTTTTTATGGGTGATAATCTTGCCGAACATTGCGATGCATAGTAAATCTGTGTTTGGGTATTATTTAGATCATCGATAGTTTGCATTAAATTCGAATCTTGTTTTAAGTGTTGCTGATCTGTTGATTGGAAAAGAGATTGCTGAATAACACTTGGATGTGAAAAGTGACTCAATAATATTCCCGCTTTTGCATATGGGTAATTTTTTCTAAAGATTTTATTTAATACTTTATTTGCACCCATTAGAATGCTTCTTGTGTCATCTATGGGGCAAGGAAATTGAAAACTATTAAATCCTCGGTATTGCAGTCTGTTATCAAATTGACTGGTTGAAATAAATACAGAAACTTGAGAGCATTTTTGTTTTTCATATCTAAGTTTTTCTCCAGCCCGCACAGCAAAATTGTTAACTAGTGGTTTCAATTCATCCAATTTTCTAACTCTATCTCTAAAACTTCGACTTACAACAATTTGTTTTTTTGGTTCAAAATTGTCTTCTATTTGAATGCATGGTTCTCCTCTTAATTCTCTGACAGTACGCTCTAAAACAACATTAAATTTTTTTCGAACAAATCTAATATCCATTTGCATTAAGTCATAAGCAGAATATATACCCAATTGGTTAAGTTTCTTGGAGAGTTTATGTCCAATACCCCAAATTTCTTTGATAGGTAATTTTTTAAGAATACGAGCTATATGTTCTTGGTTGCTTAGGCAGCAAACTCCTGTCTCACCATTTTTATTTTTTGCTACATGGCTGGCAACTTTAGTTAGAGTTTTTGTTGATGCAATTCCAATCCGCACAGGAATACCGACCCATTGATGTATTGTATTCCTACAATAAGCACCAAATTCATATGCTTGATTTACATTTTGTATGTGCTGCAGGTCTAGAAACGCTTCGTCGACGCTGTAAATCTCAATTCTTTTTACCATTCCTTCAAGAATATTCATTACTCTTTTGGATATATCACCATATAGCGCAAAATTAGATGAAAATACTTTACCTCCTTGAGCTAAATACGCTTTTTTAACTTTGAACCAAGGGACACCCATTTTTATCCCCATGGCTTTTGCTTCTTTACTTCGAGCAATCACGCAGCCATCGTTATTAGATAGAACCACGATAGGAATTTTTTTTAAATCTGGTCTAAAAATTCTTTCGCATGAAGCATAGAAGTTGTCGCAATCCACCAATGCTAAGAATTTCATTCAAATTTATTAATGGCTGCAGTTACTGTCCCTATAATATCTAGGTCTTGACCATGTTGGATGTAAATCGGTTCATATTTAGAGTTTTCTGGTAGTAAACATAGTCGAGGTTTGAGTTGTAATCGTTTGCACACGAAGTCACCATCTAAAGATGCAACCACAATGCTGCCATGCTTTGGTTTAAGACTTCTATCTACTATCAATATTGCTTGATCAGCAATATTTACATCTAGCATTGAATCTCCAGACACTCTTACTAAGAAAGTAGCCGCCCCATTTTTAATAAGATATCGATTAAGATCAATAGGGCTTTCCAAGTAATCATTAGCTGGACTTGGAAAACCTACAGACACTGGCTCCATAAAGAATTTTGTGAAAGTGGCAGGTATATCACCTGTCGATATTGAACTGAGATATTTAATAGTCATGGGATTTTAAAATACTGTATATTTATACAGTATTATTTACTAACAAACAATAGCTTTAAAGTTTGAATTCTTTTAATTCTTTTTGTTGGTCATCAAGTATGAAAAACCAGCCAGTTTCATTCCAGTCGCCTAAAACAATTCGGGTACCAACATTCGTTTGATGAGTGTCTGGTCTATGGGTATGCCCATGAATTAATAGGTCTATTTCATGTTCTGAACAGAACTCATCAACAGCGCTTAGGGTAACATCCATAATAGCCATATCTTTTTTATGGTTACTGTTTTGGCTAGCATCACGCATATTTGATGCAATTTTTAGACGTTCATCTAAAGATTTTTTAAGGAAAGTTTCTTGCCATTCTTGAGACCTAACTTCTTTTTTAAATTCAATATATTGAAGATCTTTAGTGCAAAAATCATCTCCATGGGAGAGAGCAATGTTTAGATTAAAAAAGTTTATAAAGAATGGATCTGGAAGCAGAGTGAGATTAGAGAGTTCTGCAAATTTTTGGCCGCATAAGAAATCTCTATTACCATGAATAAAGAATATTTTTAACCCATTGCTGGTGGCATATTTAATTTGCTGCATTACCTTGATTGCAAGTTCAGAATCATCATCATCTCCAATCCATGCCTCAAAAAGATCACCTAATATGTATAAATGAGATAGTTCCTGTGCAGTGGTTTTTAAGAATTTAAAAAAGCCCGCTGTAACAGAAGGCGTATTTTCAGACAAATGAAGATCAGATATAAATCCTAGCTTCATTCACTTACTGAAACTGAATTGATAATAGTTGGCTCAAGAGGTGCATCAGCATACCCACCAACATTAGAGGTTGTACTGAGCGCAATTTGATCTATTACATCCATTCCATCAATAACTGAACCAAACACTGCATAACCCCAACCTTGCTCAGTTTCAGCCGTGTGGTTCAAAAAATCATTATCTTTATGATTAATAAAAAATTGGCCTGTAGCAGAATGTGGATCCATTGTTCTGGCCATAGCAATACTGCCTCGATCATTCTTTAATCCATTATTGGCTTCATTTTGAATTGGATCTGTGCCGGTTGGTTTTGGGTTCATATTCTCATCCAGGCCACCACCCTGAACCATAAATCCTTCAATGATTCTGTGAAAAATTGTGCCTGAATAATAGCCGTCTTCAGCTAATTTTAAAAAGTTCGCTACGGTTATGGGCGCTTTATTAGCATCAAGCTCTAAATGGATGTCTCCGGCTGAAGTAGAAATAGTAACAAGTGACATTTGATCCTCCTCTGGATAATATTCAGTTTGATCT
>MDSZ01014697.1_pt1 | contig 31998 bp, 19 predicted proteins | sample 811201 | NCBI WGS metagenome assembly MDSZ01 (sample SAMN05326647, study PRJNA326480) | marine metagenome | isolation source: seawater | place: Indian Ocean: North | collected 2010 | reverse complement strand
TTTCGGCGACACTTTCAGAAAATCACCTAGGCGGTGAGGCAGCGTATAACGCAGCAGAAGGAGGATCTTCTGCTGCTGCTGCTGCTGCATCTTTGGATGATATCTCTGCAATACATAATTATCCGTTGACAGGATGCTCTGTCTTACTCGCCCTTTGTCAAACGATAGAATTCAACCAAACGATGGCTTTGGAAACAAAAGAGAGTATTTTTGTGCACGCGTTGCGGGAAAACGAAGAGAACGATGATTTGTTAACATTTTCTTGCATGTTTTCACCTGTATCGCTTCGTGTGCGAGTTGCAGCTTTAGCTTCGATTCAAATGCGGTTTCGGAAAAGTCCCGAGCTCGCAATTTCAGGACTTCCAGTCGTATCTTTGGCGTTAGCCAGCATCGAAAAGAATTTTCTAGTTTCTCCGTCTGCAGAAGATGTAGCGCTCGCAACTTTGATAGGATTAAAAGCTACGGCGTCTTCAGCGTCGCATCCTCTGAGCGCCAACGCAGCTTTGCGAACGCTTCTACCTATTGTCGAACACATAGATAGCGATAAGGACGAGGAACGTGCTTTGGCATTAGACTTAGTTTTATTAGCGGAAGCGTGGATTTCTGCGCCTTCTAGTGGAAGTCAACTTTCGTTTCGTTTCCAGCAAGCTATCGAGCGCGCAATTGCGAGTCACATTTTCGAAGAAATATTAGCTGGAGCAAAAGCTATGCTTGAAGTTTCGAAAGCAGATCCATTTAGAGCAGCTGAAACGTTTGCAAACGCCATACAGACGTGCATTGAGCAGAAGAGACCATCATGTTGTCGAGCTATCGGACTAGAAACAATCGGGGTGTTATTTGAAGCGCAAGCTTTGGACTTTTATCCTGCGTTTAAAACAGTAACGAAAGAGATGCCAACTCGGCCAAAAGATTCGAATTTAGTCGCCAAGCGATGGTTGCGACTGTTAAAGTACGGAGTTGATGACGCAGATGTCGCACCAGAGGCCGGTTCTCTCGTCGTCAACGCTCTCATAGATTGTGCACTTGACGAATCGCAAACAACTGATGCCACGCTCAAAATTGAAGCTTGGAATTCGTTAGATGAATTCAACATCAAACAAATAAAGAATTTGCTCAATATTTACGATGAAAAAGACGGCGGTGAAAGCGAGGAAAGCAAAACGAGTTATCACGCTTTTATACGTCTCGTGAACGCATTCATTGACGAAGAAAATGAAGATGTTGTGAGAGCGGCTTCAAAGGTGATTGCGCAGATTGTTGAATTGGAATCTGAATACATTAGTAGACGTACTCGTGCGTCCCAAAAGCAGCAAATATCTCTTATCGGTAGCAGTTCTATTAATCAAGACGAAGAGAAAATTTTACATGAAATTTCCGATCCTTTCTTGTATAGACTCGCGATTGGAATGGCTAAGCGATTGCGAAAAAGCACGAAACAGAAGGACGATGAGATCATTTCACCTTTGCTTTTACTTTTACTCTTCGATGGCGATGCGTACGAGATGCAATTCCGAGAATTCGCGAGGAGAAATAAGTTTTCGTACACGTGGTGGAACGAGTACATCACCGAAAATACGATGATGCAGTTTTTGGAGCGATGGATGACTTCGTTAAGTAACGCGACTACAGACGACTCAAAAAGTAAAAACGAATATCTCGGCGCTGGATTTTTCTCGCGTATCGCAGGTGAGCTGCTACAATTGCCAGATGCCATAAAAACGACCCGCATTGCTACCAAAATTGTAAATGGGTTCAAACGCGATGCCGTGAGTACACGCGCGAGAGAGGAAATCGGTACCTTAGTCGCTAAATGTTTGCGTCTAGGATGCTCGGAACTCATTTTCCAACGCATTACTCACGATCAAGAAAACAGCAATGGCGCATTTTTCAATGATTTTAACGAACAACTTCCCGAAAATATCTTTGTTCAGTTAGCTAGTTTGATTGAAGCTGTCGGAGATGATGAACTCGCATCGAAGATGGTCACGAATTCAATCGAGTACTTGGAAGAGAAGGATGAAAAGGAAGAAGAATCGTCTTGGCGCCGTGCTCTTCTGTGTGCGCTTCCTATTCTTGCGAGAGTTTTGAGAGAAGGAAAGGATGATAATAATACTCTCATAATTCGAGCTATAAAAGCAAGTTTAAGCATTGCTTTAGTTGAAGAGGGACAGGCATCCTCCTTGGCTTCTCTAGGCGCTCTCGCGAGTCTCGGATTGGAGAGAGGTATCCCCTTGGAAAACGCACTTTGCGAGAAGATTGTTGTCATCCTGATTTCAAACGCTACAAATGCACGTCGACAATACAGCTATGAAGATAGATGCTCTGCTATACTTGGCGCAAGCGCGTTACTAGCTGGCTCGAGTTTGTCGTGGTGTTGGCTACCGCCTCCACCAAAACAGAGCGCTACTTGTAAATATTCTTCTTCTTCTTCTCTCGTAGATGATGCGAACTATTTCGTTCGCCCATTACTTTTTGGGAGAGGACAGGATTTGGCCAAGAAACTTCTCAAAGCTTTGGAAAGCATATCATCTTCTTCTGGCGGTGGTAAAAGTTGGGCAGTTGGCGAAATTGCATCGTTGGCGTTGGGATTCGCTTCTATTTCAGCGCGAACGCTCATACTCTCTGCAGGAGACGTCTCAAAACAACAAAAAAGCGGTGGCGTTGACGCCAATAATCTCGGCGCGTGTTCCTTGAAACTTCTCAATTCACTATTTGCCGTAGATGCGGAGTTTCGTAAGAAAGCAAACGCACTCGAGGCTCTTGCGGCGCTCGAGGTAAATATTCCGTTACCAAATGGTGATGGTCCTTACCAATCTCTGTTGCGCCGGTGTTACGGAGAGGAAGAGATGGTCGATGCTGTTGTGCGCTTCGCCTCATCTCGACCAGCGAAACACATCGGAGGGGAGATTGTGAATCGTGTCATTGCAGAATATGGAGGCACTCATACCACTATCAAAAATAATAACATGAATGTGCTCAGTGCTATCAGAGCGGCAGCGAAGAGTGAAGATGTGGATCTTCTCTACGCCGCGCTAGCGCTTCACGATCAATGTAAGAACGACTTTGAAACGTGTATATTGAAACACCTTTGGCTCGGTACTCTTGAAATCAGTGTTGTGACAAGTTTTTCAGAGACTCTTCTCATTGAACTTCTAAGACGCACAAAGCTCGAAAAGGATTCTCTAAAACACGCGACGGAAGGAATGCGTCAGATTGCAGCGAAAATGGCGAGACACATTGAAAAAGGCTCGATGGTGAAATTTTCATCGATACTTCACCAAGGGTGCGAAGACGATGTCTTACCAGTCTTAGCTTCTAGGCTCGTCTTACTCGGCGTAGAAATAGTGCGTCTGGATGATCTTGTTTTACCGCTCATGCGTTGGAATACAAAACGGTTGCGTCGAGATGAGCTCTTACACTTTGCGCTCGACGTTCGTGAAGAAGAAGGGTTCTTCCAGAAACAGAAATTGGGCGCCAGACGCATCAAGAGTATTTTCGAATTCAAGAAACGGTTGATTGGTGACGCGTGTCACTTGATCAGAAGAATCAACGAGGATTGCAGTAGAAGTGGTGGAGAATCTGATGCTTGTTCGTGCTTGATGCTTCTGTGTTTGCGTTTTGGTCGTAAGACGAACAGAGGGTTCATCTATTCGCAAATCATTTCTTCTTCGTGGGACTCCCGAAAGAGATTTTTCCCTTTTGCCGTCTGCTCTGCGCTCGAAGACGACGAGAAGAAGAAAGACAAATTGTTCTTGTTCGACGCAAAAACAATCGTCGATTCTCTTGTCGTTCCAAGTGCGGTTGGTGAGAACCCAACGTGTGTGCGAGCTTTGCGTGAGATTATGGGTAAGTTTGATGTGAAAATCTCTCTGGTATCTTATGAATCGGTCGCCCGGCAAAACTTAAACAACAAAGAAAAATAGAAGTGCAGGTACAATAGTAATAACATAGAGAGAGTTGTAGAGTTCTATATAAATTTCTAAACTAAATCATCGCTAAATTCATACGCATCATGCGATCGTCTGGTTAAGTTCGAGGAGTCTGGCGCCTGATTTTGCGTTGGCACAGACGATAGATTTAACGATAGGTTTGAATAATACCTCCGATCAATAATCTCCTTAAAGAATGCGTCAAACGAGGAATGATCTACTCGCCCGTGTAAAGCCGAACACCTTAAACCTCTCGGTATTGGCCTCTTATCCAACGCTCCTCTTGGTACTCTAGGGTCTAAGAAGTAATCTATATTATTCCCGCCCGAGGCTTGGCGATGGTGATGATGATGCGAATTTCGAAACCCGAGCGTCGGCGAATTGCCTTGCGTGGAAACCAAATCGTTATAATCCTCGTCAATGATCCCCGCGTTGTTTCCACTGGTCGTCGTCGTTGGAAGTATTGGTTGTAATCGTAACCCAATTTTCTTCAAATACCCACCAAACGCCGTCTTCGCTTTCAATCCCGCCACGTCTCCTTTCCCAAGAACGTACGCTTTATCGCTCTTATTCGACACCACCAAGCACGGCACCGGTAACCCTCCAAACCCATATATAACGTGCGGATCTCTCGTACTCGTCATCCACGGATTAGGTATTTGCGTATCTGGTGCCACAAACGTCCCTTGTTGTGCAATTTCTCTTGCCCACCTTTCCAACGTCAGCGCACTGTTTTTCTGCGAAGCGTCGTGAACTAAAATAACCGCATTTATGTCCCTAAAAAACGCCGCTCGGTCGTCTTTAAACTGGTCGTGACCACCGACGTCCCACAGTTCCACGAAATGCTCCGTTCGTGCGTGTTCGTGGAAAATCAATTTCACGTCCGTCGAGCATCCAATCGTGCGTTCCACGTTTTCCACTACTACGGAGAGATTGTGTTGGTGTTGTCTCATCGTTTTCGTCGCGGTCGATGTCGTCGTCGTCGTCGACGTTGACGGGGTCGTGGAACTCGTCGACACGTCCACGTCGTCTCTCACGTGTCTCAATAAAGTCGTCTTCCCGGAACCCGCGTTCCCGCATATCAGAACCCGCACTTTTCCTCGCTTCTCCGTCGCTTCCATCTTCGTGCTTCTCGCGTGACCGTTTGTCCAAAGAAAGATGTGACGATGTTTTTTTGTTGGTGGGTGAGTTGGAGTGCTTTTGTTTTTTTTTGTCTGGTCGGGCATCGATCGGGTGTTTTTTGGATTTTTTAATATCTTCTTCTTCTTCTTTCGACACCTCTTTTTTTGTGTTTTTTGTGTTGTTGTCGAAAAAAAAATCTCGAGAAGAATTTTTTGTTTGTGTAACACGCAAAACAACACGCCATTAGTGCATTGTAATAATTCGATTGAATTCTATATATCATTCGCGAAGAAGAGCAGTGACCCGCCAAAGTCGCGATGACCATCACGGCACGCACCACGAGCACCGCGGTCTCGTTCTCCCGCACCACCACCAGCGCGCGAGGCGCCGTGGTGCGTTCGAGGAGCGCAAAGGAGGAGAGGAGGAAGAAGGGGATCTTTTTTAAAAGTCGTTGCCAATTTCCGATCTCGAGAGGAAAAGAAACGCGCGGGCAGACGATGAAAGTAAGTGCGGGAGGAGAGAAGAAGAATTTTGAATACACAAAACCACGAATCGACGAAGGCTATAACTGCGTGGTCACGGAAAAAGGAGCGATTATTTCCGAAGACATTCCCTCGGGAACGTATGACGTCTCCGCTTGGTGGGGAGGAACAAAGAAAAACTCGTCGACGGATGAAAAAGAGGAGTTTTTAGCGCCGAGGTGCGACACGGAGAAACAGAAAGGATGCGAAGTGAAATGTGAAATCGTGGAAGAAGGATGTTTGGTCTGCGAAGGGTTAGCAGAAGGGACGTATCGAGTGACGAATGTGAAAGATTTGAACGAAGAGTGCGAGGTGAGCTACGATGGAACAAGCATAAGCTGCGATGAAGCCGACGTTGAGACATTTGACGTAGGCGACTTGGAAATGAAGGAGAAAGCAGACGACCATAGCATTCGTTTAGGGGGATAAATATGGAGAAGAAGAAGAAGAAGAAGAAGAAGAAGAAGAAGAAGAAGAAGAAGAAGAGTTGGCTTATTGAATTGCGCTTGTTTTTGTAACTTAATGCTGAGCTATATTATTAATACTATTGAAAATGCTTTGCTCTATTTCTGACTTTTTAAAAAAAATTACATACACTTTATCGTTTTCGATTGAACGACTCAAAGCTCGGTTTCATGATTTGCAACAACGAGTTTGGATTGTCGATGTGGACCCAGTGACTACTATTTTCTAAGAAGTGAATTCTTGCACCGGTGTTTAATAATCTGTTTACGTCTTCTTCCGCCCAAACGAACGCCGACCGTTCCGCTCGAATGAAATCCACCTCTAAACCTTTCGGCTGCGTTTCGAGCATCGGCCATAAATTCGTCATCTCGTAACTCGAGTACATATCTTTGATGCCATCTAAATCAAACACCCAATCTAACGTTCCTTTCTTACCATTTTTCGCGGGCTTTAAATTCGTCGTCATCCACTGTGCGCCTTCGATGGTAAACCCTGCTCCAGTTAACGCATCCACAAGATGTTTCCTCGACGCAAACGGCGTGTCCAAAGTTCTAACAAAGTTAATGGTATCTTTAGGATGGTCACCAGTCCTCGCCCAGGCATCTCCAGGGACCGTATCTAACACCCACACTTGCACCGGCCTCGGCAAAACCTTATTCCTTTCGCCTTGCGAAAACTGATGCACCATAGACATCGCCACCTTCCCTCCGAACGAGTGCCCAACCAACATGTGCGGGTAAACCTTTAGCGACTGTAACGTCTCGATAACATCTCCCGCCGCGCTTTCTACACTATCTTTCCCGGATCGTCTCTCGCCACTTTCCATGCTTTCCGTGTTCGTTTGTCCATGGCATCGTAAATCTACCAATAAAAATTGCCAACTCGGCATCTCTTCCGCCATCCGTTTCGCAAAGGATAATAGGTTGCGTCTGGACCCAAGAATTCCGTGCAAAAAAACGCAGGTTGGCGGATGCGGTCCTTTTTGGGTTTCGATCGAGTATTTCACGAGCGCTCCTTTCACTAATTCGTGCGACAGAGGTGGGTTTTTCTTTCCGACGGACACGGGCTGTCGATCCGCTAACGTCGCTTTCGTCTTCGTCGTCTCAGAAGAAGAAGAAGAAGAAGAAGAAGAAGAAGAGATTAATCTCTTCTCGATGGTCTTTTTTCTCCCGCACGAGGACGACAAAAAAAGATTAGTCCTCCTCGTCGTCGTCGTCGTCGACAGAAAACGACGAGACAGAGAAGACGCGGAGGTCCTCGTCCTCGCCGCTGCCGCCGCTGGTCGCGTCGTGCTCGCCATCGCCGTTGCCACCATCGCGCGCGCGCGTGGTCTTTTTTTGTCGCGTCGAGGAACACAGCGAGGAAGGAAAACGCTTCTAAATTCTTTCTTCTTTCTTTCTTTCGTTTGTGTTTGTGTGTCTCGTTTTGGAGTTTTACAAAGGAGGTCCTGTACCGATGACGACGATGACGATGACGTTTTAGATTATTCAAAGCCACAAATGAACAAAAGAAAAGAACGAGAAAAAAGAGAGATTTTGGAAAGTTTTGCCTACGTCACCAAAAACGTGATAACAACTTTTCACTGCGCGCAGCAGCAATACCCACTCGCGTTGTGTGTGTGTGTGTGTGTGTGTGTGTGTGTGTGTGTATATAATATACATACGTACGATACCACTGGTACTGTAAACACAGAAATTCACGCGCGCGTATCGAATGATGAGTTCTGTAGCCGCTGCTTCGTTGCGCGCGTCGGCGTTCAGAAGAAAGGTTTCTTCTTCTTCTTCTTCTACAATCCAACACCGCAGAAATCGAAACGTCGTCATCCGACCTTCGAGAAGCGCGCGCGCGATGACCAACGGCGATGTCGACAAAAAAGGCGAAGAAGAAAAAGAGAAAGACGCGTTTACGAGTGCGAGCAGCAATAACGCGCAGGTGTTGCAAGCGTTCTCTTTGGCACCCTTTTTGGTCTTCTCCCCTAAAGCGTTCGCTGCTGGAGCGTTCGACTCGGTCTCGAATGCCTTCAGCTCGCCAGCGTTTCACGAGTTGTCCATGTATACGATGAAAACGTTAATTTCGTGGGGTGTCCCGGCCGTGACTGTTGGTTTCGTCGCTTTAATGATAATTTCTGGCGCTCGAAAAGGGAAGTCTTCTTCCGATGGGGACGAAGATGGTGCGTCGCCATCGCCTTTCGGCTTTCTCAAAGGCGGGCAGACGGGCAAGAAACCGCGAACGCAACCATATTTATCCATCAAGCGATTAAACGATCGATTGGATTCGTACGCGTTACAATTTGAAGCCGCGACGGTTTCGAAAACGTCCGCGAAGAGACAACAGAACAAGCATAAGTTCGAGAAGAGATACGCGGATGCGTTGGGTAAGTTGTCCTCGGAAGAGAGAAATGCTATTCTCGAGGCGCAAAAAAAATGGAAAGAAGTAGACGATAGGTTGAAGACACAAATGAACGACATCACGGCATCCTCTAGGAAAACCGCATTAGAGCTCGGTGCGAAGAAGAAAGAATCCTCCTCATCATCGAACTCTTCGAAGGAAGACGAAGACGCGTCTTCGTCCAAAGAAGACGGCGACATTATAAACAACATCAAGAACAAATTCGGCCTGGGCAAAGAAAACCCGTCGAAACAAGCGAAAGAGCTCGGTCGCATAGCTTCTGAGCGCATGCTCAACGAAGATAAATACTTAACCGCGGTTGCCGCCTCGGTACGAAAATCGAAATTAAAATCCCTCGAAGATGTCTTGAAAGATCCGAACCAAACCTTTGGTTGGCAAGCGAACAGCGACGTCCTCTTGCTTGAAAATGTGGACGAAGTTTCTGGACCAAAAGATAGACTCTCCAAGAAACACGTCTTCGTGCTCGACTTTTTCGGTGACGTCCAAGCAAGTCAAGCGGCGCAGTTGAGAGAGGAAGTCACCGGTTTGTTGAGATCGGCTAAGAAAGAACGAGGAGACGAAGTTGTTTTGAGATTAAACACTGGAGGTGGTACTGTTACCGGGTACGGTTTAGCGGCTGCGCAACTAACTCGAATTAAAGCTGCGGGTTTACCGCTCACGATATGCGTCGAACAAGTTGCTGCATCGGGAGGCTATATGATGGCGTGCGTCGCCGATAAAATAGTTGCGTCGCCATTTGCTGTATTGGGTAGTATTGGCGTAATCAGCGACGTCCCGAACGTCTACGAACGCTTAAAGAATGAAGGGATTGAATTCGCCACAATCACTGCAGGCAAATACAAGAGAACCATCACACCAACCAAGAAAATTACCAAAGAAGACTTGATCAAGACGACGAAAGATATCGAGGACGTTTTGACGTTGTTTAAAGACTTCGTTTCTACCAATCGACCTTCGTTGAACATCGATGAAGTTGCCACTGGGGAAACTTGGTTCGGCCCGGACGCCATGAAGAGAGGTTTGTGTGATGAACTCAAAACGTCCGATGACGTCCTGTTGGATTTGGTTTCGACATGCGAGATTTTCTCAGTCAAATTGAAGACGCCGCCGAAAAGTCCTTTGGCTTTTGCCGGGGTAGGTGCCTCGAACGCGTTCTCTTCTTGGGGTCTGCTTGCAACTTTAGCTTCCGCTGCGGCAAAATATGCCCAAGCGAATGGTGGTGGCAGTGGCTTTTTGCCTCCTACAAACGCGAATTCTTTGTCGACGAGTATGGGTTTCCAAGCCATCGACCGCGAGGCCGATAACCGCATGATGCTCGATCAATCCTATATGAAGGATCAAATGATGAATATTGCGATGGATTTCGATGACGACGAGGAGGAGGACGTCTTTGAGTTCTAATTGCTGAGAACTTTTGATTTATATACGCGCGTATCTTGTTCTTCTACTACATATGTACCGTACCCTAAAAATCACTCCTCTCTTCCTCTCTTCATTTTTTATAACGATGGCAACTGTAAACAAAGACGAGGGAGAATGCGCCATCGGTTTAGAACTCTTCGCGAACAATGTCCCCGGCTTTTCGGCCATATATAAAACGTTAAAGTCCGATTTCATCGTCAAAGAAATCACCGAAACTGGCGAGGTGTGCTCATTGACTGAGTTGGAACCTCGCGTCGATCAAGAGTTAGAGAGGAAAGAGAAGGAGATGTTGGAAAACACTTTAACAACGACCACAACAGCAAAGGAGGAAGATGACGGTAAGAGCTCTGCAAAAGAAGCATTTGATAACGTTGTGGTCAAAGAAGAGATATTTGAAGAATTTAGAAAGATTTCAGAGAACGAGGAAGACGTGGAGCGGTTGCGCACGTTTCTGAATACACCCGGAGTAAGAAGAGGGACCGATCCCCTAATACAAAAAGTCCCCGACGGCAGCGATGGAAAAAATGGTATTATTGAACCTTTAGTTTTAGCACCATCGAGGGATAAAGAGCACAGAAAGCAATTACACACGTTTTTTAGGCAGTTTCAACTGGAGACGGATTCTGTCACGCTCGATAATGAGTGTCCGAACGCAACGAATGGGCAAAATTTATGTATTCGCGTGCACCCATCCTCCGGGAGAGGAGCATTATCCAACAATAAAAAGAGAAACGCAAGAGACGACCAGAATAACAAAAACAACAAGCGAAACAAAAAAGCGAGTTCAGATATGCGACCGACGTGGCCCGCAGATCTCCCGACGACTTTGCAATTCGTGATGTGTAAATCGGGAAGAGATACGACAGATGCGCTAAACCAACTCAGCAATCTTCTGAAATGTAACTCGAAACGGTTTCAAATTGCTGGCACGAAGGATAAGCGAGCGGTTACGACACAAAGAATATCCATTTACAAGTACCGAGCTTTTCGACTCGCTCTTTTGAACAAAACATGTAAAGATATAAAGATTGGCAATTTTACCTACGTCGAAAGACCACTATATTTTGGCAAATCAATGGGGAACGCATTCACCATATGTCTTAGAAAAATAGATGAACAGCAAAAAGAGACTGTAATAGCCGCTGTCAATGCCTTGCGCGAGATCGGGACGATTAATTACTTTGGGGCGCAGCGGTTTGGGAACGTATCGTCGACAAATCAGGACCCGTCAGAGACATCAACTGGTACGACGCATAAAATTGGGGCCTTGCTCCTAAATGGTAAGTTCAAGGAAGCCATAGATGTCATACTACAACCAAAGATGAAAGAATCTGCAAAGATTAAGCAAGCGAAGGAAAAGTATATCGAAACGCAAGATGCACAGGAAGCTTTAAGAACGTTCCCCAGATTTATGCACATAGAACGCGCGATATTAGAAGTGCAAGCGGCAAAAGGGCGCGAAAACGATTTCAGTGGCCAATTATTAGCCATTCCGAGCAAGATGAAGCGCATGTATATTAATGCTTACCAGAGCTATTTGTGGAATAAAGTTGCGAGCGAACGGGTCCGAAAATTTGGAGTCAATACAGTCGTTGAGGGTGATTTAGTCGCCATTACAGACGAAGATGACGGGAAAACAGTCGAAGAAATTCAAAAACTCTCGGACGAAGCATATGATAAAGGTCTCAAAGGCGGCCAGAGTTTGAAGAAAGTGAGACTCGTCACGGCTGAAGACGTCGCAAAGAACGCTTTTGATCCCTCGGATGTCGTTTTACCAGTTCCAGGACACGCGGTTATGTACCCGTCTTGGACAACTACCAGAGAAGACGACAATAAAACGTTCGATGGTAAATCTCTGTTTCATGAGCTCGCTATGAATGAGGGTGGTGTTACCTTAGAGCACACGAAACATTCCATCATGGAATTTTCCATGCGATCGTATCCGGGCGATTATCGCAGACTCTTTCTAAAACCGAAAGATTTGAAGTGCGAGTTCATACGATACGACGATACGAAAATAGATTTAGTGAAAACGGATATGGACGCTTTTGTCAAGAAGAAAAACAAGAACGACGACAACAATAATAATGGAGTAGAAAAGGAAGGAAAACTTCTCGCCGCCAAACTCTCCTTCAAGCTCGGAGCCGGGAATTACGCAACGATGATTCTTCGAGAGCTCACGAAGGCCCAAGCAAGGGAATATTCGTACGACGACAAATGCTAAAAGTTTCATTGTAGGATATAATTATATTAGCTCACTCACTCACTTTTTGCTACAGCGTAGAGATGACACCACCTTTTCCTTTTACCATTTCTTTCAAAAGAAAAAAACAAAAATCATCAAGATCGTCTTTATTTTTTGCACGCACTCTTCTCCGTCGCGTACTTCTCTCACTCGCGGATTAATCGAGCACGCAGAGGATTACATTTAAGAGATTCGTGGTAGCAAACTCTATAGTAGCAAATAGTATCATCCATCATGGGTGAAACGCCGAAAAAGCAAGACGTCGCTCCTTCGTCCACTGATGATGGAAAAGACGAAAAGACTTCGAAGATGAAAGACGCGACGACGAAAGACGCCGGCGCGAAACCGGAGATTGAATTATCCGAAGAAGATCTTCAGCTGAAAACAAACTTGGAAGTGTTGGTCCAAAGAGCGATGGATTCTAAAGCGGGCGTGGCGAAGTTGGCGTTGGAGAACATGCGAACCGAGATCAAAACGGCGACGAGGTAACGAGATCGATTTCTATAGTTCTCTATCTCTCTCTTTTCCCTTCTTTCGTTCTTAAATCGTACTTATATATAATGACTGATGTGTTTGATCCTATATTCCTCTCACCACTCTGTCTCTCTCATGATACGCTATCATCAAACACAGTTCGATGACATCGGTGCCTAAACCTTTGAAATTCTTGCGTCCTCACCTGCAAACTTTCAAAGACCAGTACCCAGCCATTAAAGACACAACAAACAAGAAACTTTTAGCGGATGTTATTTCAGTTTTGTCCATGACGGATGCCCCGGGAGAAAATGTCATTCCAGAATCGTTAAAGTATAAGATGTTAGGGAGCGGAGAAGAGGTTGGATTTTGGGGCCACGAGTACGTGAGGAACTTGGCGAGTGAAATCGGCATTGAATACCATCGACGTGCAGACTTAGAAGAAGGAGAAGAAGGGGTCACCACGAAAGATAAAGACGTTGACGATTTGATGAAGTTGGTGAAAGATATCGTACCGTTTCACATGTCTCACAATGCCGAACCTGAGGCGGTGGACTTATTGATTGAAGTGGAAAAGTTGGAATATTTGATCGACCATGTGACGGAGAATAATTACTCGCGCACGTGTTTGTATTTGATCTCATGCTCGAGCTATTTGCCGGAACCGGAAGACGGTATCGTTTTGTCCACCGCGCATAAGATTTTCATGAAAGTGAACAAATTATGCGACGCCATGAGAGTGGCGCTGAAGCTTGGTGTGCAAAGTACGATTGAAGAAACATTTTTAGCCTCAAAAGACCCGTTAGAAAAGAAACAGCTCTGTTACATTCTCGCCCGACACGGTCACCCGTTGAAATTAGACGAAGGGCCGTGCGAACAAGAAGGCGAAGATGCAAAAGAATTGACGTTGATCATGTCAAACTCGAAGCTTTGCGAAAACTATTTGACTTTAGCGAGAGACTTGGACGTGATGGAAGCCAAGTTACCAGAAGACATTTACAAAACACATTTGATTGAAGGCAGAACGCCGTCAGGGCCTGCTGTAGATAGCGCTCGCGCAAATTTAGCGGCGACGTTTGTCAACGCGTTCGTCAACGCTGGTTTCGGTCATGATAAATTGCTCACTGCGCAATCCGCGGAAGGCACGACTGGCGAAGGCAGCTCTTCCTCGAATGTTTCCTGGATTTTCAAAAACAAAGACCATGGGAAAATGTCAGCAGCTGCGAGTTTAGGATCTGTGTTGTTGTGGGACGTCGAAGGTGGTTTGCCGCAAGTAGATACCTTCTTGTACTCCGAAGAGCCGTTAGTCGTCGCCGGTGGTCTCCTCGCCGTCGGTTTGATCAACACGAACGTGAGAAATGATTGCGATCCAGCGTACGGTTTGCTTTATGAATCCGTCAACAAAGATAATTCGTCCGTTCGAATTGGTGCGATCATGGGCTTGGGTTTAGCGTACGCCGGTTGCCAGAAAGAAGAAGTGGCTGAACTTTTGACGCCAATTGTGACGGATGAGTCCACGCCAATGGATGTTTGCGCGTTTGCCGCTTTATCGTTAGGTTTAGTTTACTGTGGCACGTGTCACGAAGAGTCCATTCAATCTATCGTCCAAGCATTAATGCTTCGCCCAGAGAAAGATTTAGAAGATCCGTTTGCACACTTGATGTGCTTAGGTCTTGGTTTGATGTTTTTGCAAAGACAGCAAGAAGTTGAAGCGACGTATGAAGTCGCAAAGACTTTTCCGGAACGTATTTCGGAGTATTGTCAAGTTGTTCTCGACGTTTGCGCATATGCTTGCTCGGGTAACGTTTTAAAAGTACAAGCCTTGCTTGCAAAATGTGGTGAACATAGAACGACAGAAGAATCGACGGAAGAAGACCTTTGGAAACTAGACGCGCAATCGGTGGCTTGCCTAGGTATTGCTATTATTGCCATGGGTGAAGACCTCGGTCGCGACATGGCAATCCGTTCATACGATCATTTGATTCAGTATGGGGACAACTCGGTGAAATTAGCCATTCCTCTTGGCTTAGCCATGTTGCACACTTCCGATCCGATATTAGAAATCACTGATCAACTAGGTCGATTATCGCACGATAACTCGGAAGAAATTGCCCAAGCTGCCTGCTTGGCACTCGGTATTGTCGGTGCCGGTACAAACAATGCGCGTTTGGCGCACCAACTTCGACAGTTGACGAGCTACTACTACAAAGAACCGAGTCTTTTGTTTTTAGTCCGCGTCTCGCAAGGTTTAGTGCACTTGGGTAAAGGTTTGCTCACCTTATCTCCGACGCATTCCGATAGAACGTTACAATCGAGCGTCTCCTTGGCTGGTTTGATGATCACGTGCTTTGCTGGTTTGGACATGAAGCACACGATTTTGGGAAAGCATCACTACATGCTCTATTATCTCTTTGCGGCAGCTGCCCCGCGCATGTTAATGTGCGTTGACGAAGAAGGTAAAGCCTTGCCGATTCCTGTGAGAGTTGGACAAGCCGTCGATGTTGTCGGCCAAGCTGGTAGACCAAAAACTATCACCGGCTTTCAGACACATACGACGCCGGTGTTATTAGCCGCAGGCGACAGGGCGGAACTAGAAAGTGGGAAATACATCCCAATCACCTCAAATTTGGAAAACGTAGTCATCATGAAGAAAAACCCTGCGTGGGAAGAAGATGATACAAAGAGTTAATAATACGTATGGTAGGTAACACCATAGGATCGTTATAATACAAACATATTGTAGTGAGAAAAAAAACTCGCGAATTCTCTTGCTTTTCTTCACTTTTTTCTCTTCGTTATTTTGGTCAACTTTCAAAAATTATATTATGACTGTTTTCCAAGTCGCTTTCCAACCGTTTGGTATCGTAAACAGTATGCGATGGCGCGTGTACATCCCCGTCGGATGCACTCTGTTCTTGCGCGTCGTTCTGCTTTCTGAGAAAACAACGTACATGTACTTGCTCGGGAGTGCGTCTTTTTTAATACTTTATTCCTCTCCAGTCATATTTTCGTCTCTCTCTTTCTCTCTCTTTTGCTGACTTCTTTTCCCTTCACTTCTACCTCTCAAATAAAACAGTTTACTTCACCACGGGCGTGGCTGGTTTAATGCTCTTGTTCTGCGCGTTCGCATACGTTCTTCTCGACACGGACAAATACGGTAAGATCCGATCGAGTTTCGATAAGAGACCGTGGAGGAACATGAAAAGTTTGTTCCAAAGAACCGAAGAGGAGGAAGTGTTTACAAACTTCAACACAATACAGTGTCCATTCACGAACAACCCAGTGCGAGGTACGTGCCCTATATGCTGTTCGTTGACCCATAAAGATGGATACTATCATGGCGATCCGTACGTATTGCATGAGTTTTCTTCGCAAATTGTCGAACACGAGATGGCGAAAGAGGCATCGGCGATGGATCACAAACCAGTATTGGGAAGAATTCAATTAGACACATTAATTGCCTACAGAGCGAACTACTTATTTGCCACCTTGAGTCCTTCGTGTAAAGGATGTTATTATAAAACGTGGTGTTGGAATGTTGGCTACCGAATGACTTGGCAATCGGCGATATTAGGATTCAACTGCATGATGTGCACGTACCTCTTTGGCGAAGACATACAAATATTTTACGCTGATTTACGAGCCATTTTATTTTGTATGTCTATGTTCTTCTCTGTGTCCACGTTATACATGCTATTCGCGTTAATTTGTACTTCCATAGTATTCATACACGAACATCCACGCTTCATGGACCCAGATGCAATACCAAAGTTTATCGACATGAAAAATAACGAGCATATAAGAAGCTGGGTTTATTGGTTCGCTGACGAGGGCGCGGTTTTCGGGGTGAATCCAACGAAATCATATTGGACGGTGTTCTACTCTAAGAAGGAGAAAAAGGCGATGAGATTGTAGTTATTGTATGAGTAAAAGAAGCGTTACCTTGTTAACGCATTTTCTTACGCACCTACCTACTCGTGCTCGTATTTTCAAAAATCGACATTTTTGTACACGAGTTAAATAATGCCGGAGCTGCTGCGTCGCAGCACCGATGGAGGAGGCACGAGAAAACGGAGACAAAAGAAATACTACGTCTTCATCCTCCTCCTCTCTACCACTATCTTCTGGTTCACCTCGTTGATTCGCGTTTCCAATCAAATGCCAACCGGTGAAGCCTCGTATCAGTTGAGTGATTTAGACGTTTACGATATCGACGAATCCGATTTTGTTGAAAGTAATAATAATGGCCGAACTTCTTCATCGTACGATGTTAATGAAGATGACTATGATGAAGATGACGAGGACTGGCGATTATCTGTGGAGGAGAAAGCGGAGGGAAAACCATACTTGCGCGACTTTGTCTTCGACGAAGACGATTTGTTCATCTCTCAAGAGAACCACAAAAGAATACGAGAAAAAGATGCGTTCAGCTCAGAAAATGTAGTCAATCGAGTGTTACCAGAACAAAGCCCTAGGATTAGACACAAATCGTGCGCACTAGTTGGAAACTCTGGGATATTAAAACGCACTCAATTTGGAAAATCGATTGATAAACACGAGGCGGTGATGCGCGTGAACCAAGCGCCGGTGAAAGGGTACGAGAAATATGTCGGCTCGAAAATTACATATAGAATGTTGAATAACAAGTGGACGACGGTTTATTACGAGGATGGGGTCTCGAATACGGACGTTCCAGGTGGGACGAGTAATTTAGCGAGGTATTTATTGGCGCAAGAGCCGAGTAATGTGACGTTTATCGTTTCAAGAGCGACGACAAAACAGTTTGAAACGTTTTCCCAAACTGTCGCGAAGAGAAGGAGCGACATGAGGAAACCATTGTTGTTGTCCTCCCGGGTAGTTTCTGGAGCCAGAACGGCGTTGATTGGATTCAGAGATTTCGAGAAGAATCGTGCAATGTACAGCGAAGAAGAATTGACGCCCTCTTCGGGCCTTCTTGGCGTGTTTTTGTTGTTGAACTTGTGCAAGAAAGTTTCTGTGTACGGATTTTCCTTGGATGACTCAAGAAAGACGAACGATATGAAAGCAGAAGGGCTGCGATATCACTATTTCAAGAAATACGCAGATTCAGAGCGTTTGTTGGCGCATCCACACCATAATTTCAAGATGGAAGGGGATGTTTTGAAAGCGTTAGTCGACGCGAACGTGGTGACTTTGTGCACGAAGGAGAAAGACTCCGCCGAATCAACGTGTTAAGAGCTTATTCATTAGTATATTTTAGAATAGTTTTAGCTATAGGCAAGGGCATAGCATTACTATCGTTAGTACCCTGGTACCACTGGTACCACCGATATTATTACTGTAACAAACGCAATCCTATTTGTGCATATCTTCTTTCTCCTACTATATATTTAAAATTATTACTTTTCTGGCTTCGTCGAGCAGACAATTGTAGCAACAGAAATACAATGCGACAACTGAAGCCATTCGTCTGCGCCATCAACTAATTTCTTCTCCACTTCTCCTAACTTTAAGCAAATCTCTGCTTTCATCTCGTCCTCGAGCAAATCGCTATCGGCCAAACAATACCCAAACTGCTCTAAGATTTGCAAACAAGGAAACCCGTCTTTCAAAATATCCTCTGCTAACTCTTGAGATTTTTGAAACTCCCCAGCCACGCAGAGTTGCAACAACTCTTCGATTTTGTTATCCGGAACTACCCCGGCGACCTCGCGAATACGATCTCCGTTAATTTCTGAGCCAAACAATGACGCCGCAGACTGCAAAAGCGTAATAGCTTTACGCATATCCCCCGCAGACACGTATTCCAAGGCTTGCAACGTCCCTTCCGCCAACTGTAAATTTTCTCCTCTCGCAATAAAGTTTATTCTCTCGTGCATTGTTCCTCCATCTAACGATTTAAATCGAAACTTTGCGCATCGTGAAGCAATTGGGTCTATAATTTTGCTTACGTAGTTACACAAGATGAAAAATCGCGTCACTTTCGAGTATGTCTCCATCATCCGTCGCAGCGCCGACTGTGCGTCGTTCGTCATCGAATCCGCTTCGTCTAAAATCAAAATTTTATACGGCGGACATGGGAATCCTGGCACACCTTCACCTACCGTCGTCGACGCGAACGACTTAATTTTCCCTCTCACGACGGATATCCCTCGTTCGTCCGAGGCGTTCAATTCCAACACTCGTTTTTTGCTCAACTCTGGCCCGAACAGTTGTTTACAAATAGCCAAAGCGCAGGTAGTTTTCCCAGTACCAGGAGGGCCATAGAATAACATGTGCGGTAAATTGTGCGTCTCCATCGCTTTTTCTAAAGCCGCAACAACTTCGGTTTGGTACGCCACGTCCGAAACTTTCTTCGGTCGGTACTTGTCCACCCACGGTTCCTTCCTCTTCACTTGGACGTTTTCGTGATGATCGACTTCCATTTTTTCTTCTCCCATGATGCGATGCAACGCGCGTCGTGTGTTTCTTTCTCTCTTCTCGGCCGTGTCCGTCTCAGTTCTGCCTCTCTCGCTCTCTCTTTATTCGACCGGAGGATTCACGCGCGCCTGCCACTTTCAGTCTCTTGTATCTTTATTCGGTCGTTGAACGAAGAATGAAGGAAGAGTACGCAAGAAAGATACACAAAACACACGAGAGTGTTGGACGAAGGGCGTTCGTTTGTGTTTTTTTGTTTTTTGAAATTTCCTTTTCTTCCCGATCGACATTTTTTATATGCTCAAAGGTGCTTTTTTTGCCTTGTTTGTTTGCGGTGGTGCAACCCAAAAACCTGAATTTCAGCCACCACGTCTTGAAAAGAAGAGAGAGACCCTCTCCTTCTCTCTAAAAAGGACAAAAAAAGACGCAACACCACCCCGCCGTTTCTTATAAAAAATTTTATTTTGGTACGTATGTAAGTAACGAACTCTCTTCCTCTCCTCCCTCTCCACACACAATAAAGGGGAAAAGACACGCGTTGAGCCCCAGCAATGATGACGACGACGTCGATTCGAGGGATCTGCAGATGCTGCTGCTGCTCTGCGTCGTCGTCGTCGTCGTCGTCGTCGTATTTTCCGTATTCTTCGAGGATTAAGAACGGTTCTGCCTTTTCTCCGCGTCACGCATCGAGGAGAAGACACGCGTCTGCCGCCACCAAAAACAAAACTGTAACAAAAGCGAATTTAGTGGAAGTGTGGGAGACGACTTCGATGCCATTAGAGGAAGAGAAAGCCGAGAAATTCTTTCGAGAGTTTTGGCAGAGGAAACCACTGCTCATGAGAAATGCGATTCCGAACTTTATTTGTCCGTTAGATACGGATGAACTCGCCGGTCTCGCTTGCGAAGACGAATTCAATTCTCGCCTTATGCGAGTGGTGAAACAACAGGAAAAAGAAAAGTGGACGTTAGAAGTTGGACCGTTTCCGGAGGAAGTGTTGCAAACGCTACCAGTCGATCAACCTTGGAGCTTAGTGATTAACGAGTTAGACTCGAAAATACCGGCGATGAATAGCATCATTACGGATTTGTTTCCGCAGTTTCCGCGGTGGAGAATATCGGATATTCAAGCGTCCATCTCGCCAGAAGACGGCGGCGTAGGCGCACACTCGGATAATTTCGACGTGTTTTTAATACAAGCCATAGGAGATAAACTTTGGTCGGTGGCGGACAACGAGGCATATTGGCCAGATAAGGATGAGTCGTTCGTTCCGGACCAAGACGTTCGTATTTTAAAAGATTTTGTTGCGGACGATAGCTTTTTATTGAAACCAGGGGACATTTTGTATTTGCCGCCAAAAATCGCGCACTACGGATTAGGGAAACCGCACGAAAAAGGAGCGTGTTCCGTGACGTTAAGTGTAGGCTTTTTAGCGCCCATGCACGAGGAGATGATTTGGTCGTACGCGCAACAAGAATCGAGCAAGTATAAAGACATTCGATGGAGAGATCCGTGGATGAAACCCGCGGCATTGGGAAAGTCTGGAGCTATCAATAAAGATGCCATATCGCACGCCTGGGACATTTTAAAGAAAGCAGAACCAAAATCGGAGAGAGACGTTGCGGTTTGGATGGGAAAACACGCCACGGCGAAACGGTTTGGGGAATCCATCGCGTTATTTGACGAAAAAGCATTTTTAGAACAACTTGGTTCAAATGTAAGAGAGATTGATTACGATGCCTGGGAAGAAGCTGGGTTCCTGCAAAGAAATGAAGGCGTGCGGTTCGCGTATATCGATAGTGTGAACGATAATTCTATGAACAATGACGACACGTTGTTATTCTTTGCTGGTGGAATTTCTTGGACGATGGAAACGGATGAGGGAAAAGCAATAGCATATACTTTAGCAAACGAGGGCGAGCTGGAGTTTATCGGAAAACCGTTGAAAGAGAGAGAAAGCGTTGAGCTTTTATCACAATTAATTAACACAGAGTTTATATTCATTCCGAGCGATGAGGATGAAGATGATAAAGATTATTACGACGAGGATGATGAAGACGATGAAGAGGAATGAAAGAAAAAAATTTATAGAGAGATTTAGTTTTTTGTTCGATATTCATCATCATACGCTTTTGTCGTCGTCGTCGTCCTCGTCGTATTCATTTACTACTTCGCGGCGAATTACATTAAAACTAAATTGCCGTGCCTATATCCTATCTATCGCTATTGTAATACATCACAAAACCAACGCCCGTTTCTGCCCTCCAACTCGTTTTTTTGTCGACTTTTTCCTTTTCATCTGCAACTCTCTGGCGCAGCGGTTACAAAACCCGTGTTCTTTCACTAAACCTTGCCCAAATCCTCCGCAGTTGGCGCATCGAATCATTTTAGCTATTGCTGCTGGATCTTCTGGTATCACCCACGTGCAATATTTCGTTTTTTCGTTGTAATAATACTCCCGTTTTGTTTTCTTATCGATGGACGTTTTCCAATAAAATGGTGGCAACTGAGAAATGTTGTTTGCTTCTTCTTTCTTCTTCAAAGAAGACTCTTTCGGTCTCGTCCATCGAGACTTGTTCAACTTTGGATTGTAATAGTATGTGTGATTGTCGTATTCCACGCTCTTCCCTTCTTTCCATCCTTTTGGCAAAGGAGGAGGAGTGACGTTTTCTGTTTCTTCATTCATTTTGTTTTCCAATTCTGCACTTTTTTCTTCTTTAATAATGCCTTTCTTTTTCAGTCGTTCGAGCAAGGCTTTCGGGAGCGGTTTCTTTTTGGGGACGACAGGAGGTTCTTCTTCTCCTCCTCCTTCCTCTATCTTTTTCTTCTCTGCATCTTCGCCGTCCTTTTTGCCTCCAGCTGGAGGAGGAGAAAAACTCATCTTCTTCGTCGAAAAAATGAAGTTTTGTGTGAATTATGTGAAGAAATCTTTCAGACCCATGAAAAAGAAAAAAATACGCGACAAATCAAGTTTGTGTGAAACAATAAGTATATTTATAAATGGTTACCTAGGTTACCTTCTGGCGCTTTCTTCATCATATATATAACATTTATCACCATGGCACTATTTTTAATCGAACAATTCTGCATCTCTGTCGCCTCCACCCGGTTTCTTCTTACCTTCTTGCAAAGGATTGTTTGAAGGCGACTCGCGTTCGAGGCGAACCCAGCTCTTGTACGCACCGCCACCGCGCAAGACATTCAAACGCTCCTGTCGTTCGCGTTTGCGGATGTCATCTTTCGCTTGAGACGACTCTCGCTCTTTCGTTTCTTCGAATTCGATGAGCTTCTCGGACTGTTTGGAAAATTCAAACGCCAAGTGAGTGTTCATGATTGGCGCCGGTAAGTCGGAATAGTCTTTGTCGTAGTCGTCGAAGGCAATCTTGCAGTGCGTGGAAAACAGACAATCCCACCACATGTCCCCATGTTCACAATTGTTCGAGTTGGAAAGTAACTTCAAGTTTGCCTTTTCGAGTAAGAAAACAAAGCCGTCTTCGCCGTCACCTTGTAAGTGGTACCAGGAAGAACTTTCCGGGAGGATGTGGTAGGCGAGCTCACCAGATATGTAAACCTCTTTAGTATCGCGGTCGGTAATTTTCAATGACTTTGTTTTGATGGAGACTTCGAGGTGGTGTTTTGTGTATCGATCTTTCGGGACTGTGTTCACGATGACTTTGACTTCCGAACTTGATTGGCGCCAACGGATGGAATCATCCATCATGGACACCCAGACATTTTCTTTGTTTCGTCCCATGTGGCCTTTTTCGTAGTGGACTTCCGTCATCCCGAACGCGTGCTTCTCCACGCGCTCAATCGGTGTCCCGTCGCTGTGCGTAAGCTTATAGTTTTGGTACGGCAAATCGATCGCTTTTGACGGTCGTTGCGCAACAACAATTTCTTTTCCAGCGGATATTTCCTCTCGTAAAATTCTGCCAAATCCATAGCCTTTGAATGAAAGCGTTTTTGCGGCCACAAACTCGATCCCGACGAAGGAAAACTTACCTAAACCGAGCGTTTTTAAAACGATTTTGTTGTCTCTGTCGATGGTGTTCATGTATTTCTTCGCGTCCTCGTTATTGCTGGCGAAATCGATTTGAAACTCGACGCAAAGAGAGGAGGAGGAGGAAGGTGAAAACGCTTTATTTTCTTTGTTTTCGTCTTCTTGTACGGAAGATGATGAGACCAATTTCACGCTTTCGATCAAGACTTTCTTCAAGTCGACTTTTGCGCTCTTTGCAATGTATTCTCTCAATTCGAAACGTAAAGTTGTGGTGAACATCATCAACTTTGCATCGACACACTCAAACATAACTTTGCCGTGGCCGAGATAAACGTCTCCGTCTGTGTTCGAATCGTAATCAACAATGCCAAATTCAGACGTCTCATATTGTTCGTGCTTGTCGTTCAAAACAGCGGACATTTCCGCGTTACCTAAATTCGACGTCATTGCTCGGAAAGCGTTTCGATACATTTCATTTTCAGGGTCGAGGTGTTGCGCCCGGGCAAAGCACTTCCCAGCAGCGTTGTGATCTGGAACAAAGTCTTCTTTGGAAAAACCGGGTTCGCCTTGGAAGCCCTTACCGAGAAGATACCATGCGAAAGGTTCGACTTTTAGAGTTCTGTCATTGTATTGAACGTATAACGAGCTCGATTTATAGGACATGTTATATTCATCTTCTTTTTCTTCTTCTTCTTCTTCTTCCTTTTCTCCCTTCTCCTCCTGGGACTCCTTCATACTTTCTTTTCTACTCACCCCACCTTTGCAGTTTTCAATTGCCATAGCCGCATCTAGTCTCGCTTGTTTGAAGCAATTTGCCTTGTAAAACATCAATGAACGTTGAATGTACGCCATGGAAAGCGACATCGGTTTGAGAACCCACTTTGCGACGTATGAGTAATAATCGCCTGGCTTTCGATTTTCTGCGTGTTCCTCGCGAATCGCACGAAACATTGCCTCTTCTTGCTCCATCTTGGTTACCGTTTCCAATCTCGGCGGTAAACACATTGCATTGAATTCTTTTATGACAAACCTTCCTAAATCTTCCCGGGTTAATCGTTTCGTCGCGTTACGAATGACCTTGTTGAACTCGTCGAAGTGAGACGTTCGTTCGCTCTCTGGAAGTAACCAATAGCTTTCACGAAAACACTGCAAAGCCTCTGGAAAACGATTTAATCCTTTCAACGCCATGGCCTTTCGCCATTTAGCTTTGAAATTCTTCTCGCTACATTTTAAAGCGTCTTCTAACGCGAGAGTATGCTTCCCAGCTTTCTCGTACGTCAGCGACCGGTTACAATAGAGAGAATCGAGCATGAGCGTTTCGTCCTTGTTTCTTTTTACCGACGAAGACGATGATTCTAAAACCATATCGATGCACATTGTGTACGTTTCATATGCAGCGGTGTAATTGCCAGCTTTTAACAACGCGCTCGCTCTCGTTTTGAAATGGTTCAGTTTGATCAAGTTCAGTTTCTTTGAAGAGGAGACGAGCAACTGTTGTTGCCCAACGTTAGATCTCCCTTTCTCTATGAACATGTCGCTTCGATTTCTTTTAACTCTTCTTCCAAGTTTTCAATTATGAGCGAGGATAACTGTTCTAAAACGACAACAGGGTATACACAGCTGTACTAACTAAGAATCGGATAGAGTCCAAACAATCAAGCAAGTAATGTTACGATGAAGACCACAACTCTTTAGAATGAGGAAGAATTTTATTGTTTTTTCTTTTTCAAGTATAGGCGTTACTTTTTTTTATTGAAATTTATTTAATACTCTCATTCCCGACGATTTCACTATAATTTTTGATACTCACATATAGAATATTTATAATGAATCATATTTCCACGATATTACTCGGGAACATTATTTCATTCAGCTGCAAAATAAAATACTAGAAAAAAGGACAAAATAAAAAAAGACAAGATCCTGATTAAGGATTCAATTAAATTAATTTTGTAACATCAAACATCATTTGATTATACATATTTATTTTGTTTTATCTTATATTCACTTTTGTGATTATTTTCGGGATATTATGAAGAATTAAATAGAAAAACCCAAATTAAATTAAAATTCGGCGGGAAATTAAAATTTATTATTATTCATAAGCACTCTATTAAACACTAATAAATCATATATTACAAGGAAATAATTATTTAAGAACCCAGAAGTTACTAGTCGGGATCAAATTATGCATTAAATGAAATTTACTAAGTTTAGTCTTGTTCCTTCCTGAAAATCTCCACATAATTCACAAAAGGGCAAGGCCGGAGTACCAAGCGCTTACTCCATTACAAAGTATGAGCGTAGCTGCCACCACCTTCTCGTCGTCGTCTTTACAAAGATATCACTGTGACCGATATGTTTTTCGCGGTATTAAGAGGGGACAGCTCAAGTCATCAACAAAATCCACTAAAGTTGTATCTTCTTTGCAAGAGGGAGACAAAACGATTGTTATAATCGGAGGCACCGGTCGAGTCGGTTCGAGCTCTGCGAATGCGATTCAGAAAGCCCTATCTGAATCGTCTTCAAAGATAATTTTAGCGTCTAGAAATAAAGCGTCATACCAGGAAACAGTTGCAAGATATCTTGGGTTACAATCGAAAACGACATTTCTGGAAGTGGATGTCTCTGATATCCAGTCCATCGAAAGAGTTATTCAAGGCGCTGATTTGGTCATCAACACGGCGGGGCCATTTCAAACCGTGAAAACGTGCAACGTCTTAGAGGCGTGCATTAACTTGAGCGTACCAAACTACTTGGACGTGTGTGACGATGGGTCGTATGCAAAAAACGCCAAGAGTTTGGATGCCAAAGCCAAGGCGAGTAAAGTCACTGCGATTACGAGCGGTGGCATCTACCCAGGCGTTTCAAACATCATGGCTGCGAAAGCGATCGAGAATCAACTGAGCGATGCCAAGATTGCCCGAGAGAGAAACAATCAGGAAGCAGAATCATCATCATCATCGGAAAAAGACGAAATCGAGTATTTATTGTACAACTATTTCACTGCCGGTTCTGGCGGTGTAGGCAGCACCATATTAGCAACCAGTTTCCTCTTGTGCGGTGAAGAGGTCACGATATACGAAAACGGGAAAGAAGTTCGAACGGAACCGGCGAGTTCGCGGAAAGTTGTCGATTTTGGTAAGGGCGTCGGCAAACGCGAAATTTTTCTCTACAACTTGCCTGAAGTCGAAAGTACGCACAAAATATTCGACGTCCCGACCGTCAAAGCTCGTTTTGGAACGAGTCCTGGAATTTGGAACACAGCCATGGTTGGCATGGCTCGATTGTTACCGTCTGATATTTTAGAAAATAAGGAGTTGATGCAACAAGGCGCTTCGGCTTTGATGCCTCTTGTGAAACTTGTCGACGCCGCGGTTGGAGAGAAGATGAGTATAAAAATTGACTGTAAACTAAAAAACGGTAAGATCAGCGCGAGTTTATTCACGCACAACAAATTAAGTGAGTGTGTCGGCCAAAGCGTAGCCGCGTTCGCCTTGGCCATGTTAGAAGGAGAGAGCTCATGCGGTGTCTGGTACCCGGAAGAAACCGCAAACTTTTTAGACCAAGACCTCCTTCTCGAGAGAGCGTCTGAAGGCGCGAGTCAGTTTCATTTGAGTCAGGCGCCTTGGAAGCTAGAGACTCAACCCATTAACCTCGGGTTTGGCATTTCCTTTGAATAATTTGAATGATAATGGTATGCTTATTTCACCGTAGATGTGTTGAAGAAAGAAGAAGATGTTTGTAACGTTTTGCTTTCCATCTCCCTCACAATTTTTTTTCCCTTTTCTTTTGTTCCACGTTTTTTTAGGGTGTTTAAGACGAGAGGGTTTAGAAAAGCTTTTGAGGTTTTTGGAGGAGAAAAGAGAGAAGTGCGACCACAAAACAGAAAAAGCATCATCATCAGTGCGGCGACGCGTAGTGAGTGTATACGACTCCTCTCTGCTGTAATAACAGGTAAATACGACTCTCTCGCTCTCTCTTCTTGTGCAATCTGGTGGCTTGCGGGTGATCGTTTTGTCCGCACTCGCGCGGAGGGGTGCGACTGTCGTGCGTCCGTGATATCTGCCGTCTTATCCTTCGCGTCGTCTCGGCGGTTCTTTTCGACGAAGACGATGGATGATGAGAGACGATGTAGTTTTATTCCCATTCGTAAATGCTGACGTACTTTTACGCACTCACTCTCACTCTCACTCACACACACTCTCTCTAGGTTTCTTATTCTGTACACAGATACATACACACTTAATACCATGAATAACGCGATGACATCCGCTCGTGCGGCGATCGTAAACACTAAAGTCCTCTCGTTTCGAAAGAGACAATCACAACAAACTAGAAAACAGACGATGGTAATAAAAGCGGCATCGAACTCAATCACCCCGAATAACGATTGGCAAGAATCCACGCAAGCCGTTCACAACGGCGAAAGAGGTGGGAGACCGAGAATCTCAGATTCCTTGACGACTCCAGTGGTGTGCACATCCACGTACACCTTTAAAGATACCCAAGAGTTGATTGATTATCAAGAGGGTAACTATGGGTCGTTCGAGTATGGCAGGTACGGGAACCCAACCACGCGGGCGGCGGAAGAGAAGATCCGCTTGTTGGAGGGTGGCGAAGATTGCTTGTTGTCCGCCTCTGGGATGTGCACCGCGGTGACTATGCTTCTTTCCCTGGTTCCAGCCGGTGGACACATTGTCACCACAACAGATTGCTACAGAAGAACCCGTCAGTTTATCCAGACGTTTCTCCCGAAGATGGGCATCACGTCTACGGTCTTGGATCCTTCCGATTACGATGGGTTACAAAAAGCCTTGGACGAACACGATTGTTCGTTGTACTTTTCCGAGTCGCCGACGAACCCGTATTTAAGGTGCGTCGATATCGACAGAATCGCAAAGATGTGCAACCCGAAAGGATGCTTGGTGTGCATTGATGGCACTTTTGCGACACCGTGTAACTTGAAGGCGCTCAATTTTGGAGCAGATTTGGTTATTCACTCCGCGTCTAAGTACATGGGAGGACATAATGACGTATTAGGTGGTGTCATTGTTGGACAAAAAGAAGCCGTAAGTAAAGTCAGAGCGTTCCACAACATTGTCGGTGGGGTTTTGGACCCGCACGCGGCGTACTTGATTTTAAGAGGTTTGAAAACGTTGAGTTTAAGAGTCGAAAGACACAACTCGAACGCGCAAAAGTTAGCCGAATGGTTGGAGGCGCACCCGAAAATTTCAAAAGTTCACTACCCGGGGTTGAAATCACATCCAGATTATGAGGTAGCGAACAAGTACATGACTGGTTTTGGCGGGGTTGTTTCTTTCGAAGTCGATGGAGATTTGTGGCGAACTGCCAAGTTTATCGACGAATGCAATTTGCCGTACATCGCGCCGTCTTTGGGAGGTGTCGAATCGTTAATCGAACAACCCACGGTTGTTTCTTATTGGGATCAAGGACCCGAAAAGAGAGCGGCGATTGGTATTAAAGACAATCTCGTTCGATTCGCTTGCGGTATTGAAGATTATGCAGATATCGAAGCGGATTTCAAACAAGCATTAGACAAAATCTAGTAGAGGGAACAAACATAAACACTACAATAACATCGATATACCAACAATGAAAAAGATTGAGCGCGTGTGTGAGAGTAAGTAGAACAAATGGTTTATTTTTGAGTAGAAGTCATGCTAATATTAATAACTTTATCAAGAGTCAAAAACAACTGAATGACCCGCCGCAGCGCTTTCCTTTATAGCACTATTTTATGCGGTGACTGCGGCTTTTTCTTTCGGTTCAACCCATCGGCCATGCTCCTTAATCAATTCAATCAACTCCTCAGTCGCGCCTTCCATTGGAATACCTCTTCTCACAACTTCCTTACCGACGTACAAATCGATTTTTCCCGGAGCGCCTCCGACATAACCAAAATCGGCATCCGCCATCTCCCCTGGACCGTTCACGATGCAACCCATGACGGCAATAGCAACACCCGGCAAGTGACCAGTCTTTTCAGCAATTTGAGCGGTGACTTCTTGCAAGTCAAACAACGTGCGGCCGCACGACGGGCACGAGACGTACTCCGTCTTTGTGTTTCTCATGCGCGAGCCTTGGAGCAAACCAAACGAAGTTGTTCTCAAGAAGCTCAACGGAATGTTTTCGTTACCAACGTATTCCAAGAGGACACCGTCACCGTTACCATCGCACAATAGGCCACCAACCTGAGCACCACACTGGATGACAACGTCAGATTTGTCGCCATCGACGATGTGCTTGTGGTGAATGACCGGAGTCTTCACACCGTTCGTTTGCAACACTTCAAAGATTCTTCTTGACGAGTGAATTCTTGATCGTCCTTTTTCGGTTTGAATCAAGAGCATGACGGCATCGATGTTCTTCAACTTTGCTAAATCTTCGTTACTCTCTGAGCCGTTCAAAGTGACAGCAAATCGTTCAGAGCATTCTGGCAAAGCTTCCTTGTTGATGGCTTGCGCCAAAGATACAATAGCGATCGCATTTGGCACTGGGTTCTTCTTCAACTCAGCTTCTGGGACGAGAACACCGCAGCCAATCTCTTGCAATCTTCGGATGCTTCTCATGGCTTTTTCTTGAGACGCTTGCGGGGCTTCTCTCAACAAGATAGAATCGGACGTTGCGACATCTCTGAGTGGCATTCCAACGGCGAGAAGGCAACCCAACTCGGCGTAAAACTGATCTTCAGATTCTAATTGTTCCACTGAGACCGCGCTGATTACCGAACCATCTCTGTGTAAGATATTTCTGTAATCGATGGTGTCGTCAGACTTTTGTTCCGGTAAATCGCCATTAAATCTTTCAAACGATTGGAAATCTCTCTTTGTTTCGGCAAATTTGTCCTCACCCCCTAATTTATCGGTGCACGCCTTCATGCCAAGGTTCGCCAATCTCGTGCATGGTTCAATCTCCAACTCAGAGGCTTCGGTCAAAGAAACTCGAATGGTATCACCCAAACCATCGAGTAACAATGCACCAATGCCGATGGAAGACTTCATTCTACCATCTTCACCTTCACCAGCTTCAGTGACCCCCAAGTGCAACGGATAATCCCATCCAAGCTTGTACATCTCGTACGACAACAAGCGATAAGCTTGAACCATGACCAACGGGTTCGAGGCTTTCATCGAAAACACAAAGTTATGGTAATCGTGCTTGCGGCAAATTCTCGCAAATTCAAACGCAGACTCAACCATACCAGCTGGGGTATCCCCGTATCTGGACAAAGTACGTGCAGACAAAGATCCATGGTTGGTGCCGATGCGCATGGCAACGTTGTTCTCTTTGCACTTCAAAACCAATGGCGTGAACACTTCTTCAATTTCATCGAGTTCCGCTTGGTATTCCTCGTCCGTTTCGTACAAGATATCCTCGAATTTCTTTCTACCGTCGGCAAAGTTACCCGGGTTCACTCGAATCTTGTCCAAGCAATCCGCCACCATCATCGCGACTTTTGGCGCGAAGTGGATATCGGCAATGATAGGAGTGGTGTAGCCACTTTGCAACAACTTATTCTTAATCTCTTGGCACGCTTTCGCTTCTTGCATACCTTGAACAGTAATTCTGACCATTTCGGCTCCGGCGTCGGTGCATCTCATGATTTCGTTCACCGTCGCGTTCACATCTCTCGTATCCGAAGTCGTCATCGTTTGTTTCACAATCGGGTGATCCGAGCCAACTTTCACGTTACCGATTTGGATAGTTCTTGTTTTACGTCTGAACGTTTGCGTGGTGTCCGGACAGTACAAACCAGTCGGAAGTAAAACACCTCCTTCGGTCATTTCGTGTTGCTGAATAGCTTGAGCGCGGATGGCTCTTTGAATTTTAGTAGTAGTTCTAGAAGAAGAAGAAGAAGAAGAAAACGATTTCTTTCTACTTGTTGACTGAGACGAGGAGAAGGAGGAAGAGGAGGAAAATTGTCGAACCACTCTCGAGCTCACCATCGTGGATGATAAAGCGGACATGGTTTCACTGATTTAAGCGCGCGCTCCTTGCTCACAAGAACTCTCAACGAGAGGTTTTCTTAGCAACGCGTGTGCAACAAAAGAGTAAGGAAAGAGAGCGTGCGCGTGGGTTGGATGATGATGGATTGTTTGTTTTTTTTATCTATTCGAGGGAAAAGGGAGGAGATTTTTTTTGGATTTATCTCACATCTCCCCTTTCAAACTGAAGCTGCAGCATCTGGCCACACGCTCTCTCTCTTCCTCTCTCTCTCTCTCTCTTCCTCTCTCTCTTTCACTTTGGGAAACAAAAAAAAAACGGACACGACTCTCTCTTTTAAGGAGGACTTCATAAGAAAACGCGCGCGTTTACGCACCCACACAAGGTACCCACACATCTAAACAAAAATGGCACTCGTTGCGGGAGGCATTTCTACGCTCAGGATCAGCGCGGCGAACCACGTCCGCCCGAAAGGCGCCAAGAAGAGTCGCAAAAACAGACCGGTGAAACACCGCCCATCCGATAAGAATCGAGCGCCGACGAATTACCCGACCGTAGATCCAGCCTCGGTCCCGCCGGTGTACACCGTCGTCTCCGAAGACGCCAAGAAGTAAACGCTTTACTACAAAGAACAACTAGTTGAGTAGCATTCTTGTATTAGTTTTAGCACACAGACATTCATTCCTTGTTATGTATTATCTCTATTGTTATTATTGATTTACCTCTCGTATTAATTTTATCTTGACGGAGGTCGCACGTCGCCATCCTTCCCAGTTCTTCCTTTTCGGGAGGTCTTTTTCTCAAACCCTCAAAACACACACGAAAAGAAAAGAAGACGTCTTCCGTCGAAGGATTTTTTTTCTTCTTCCTTTTTTTTTCTTCCTTTTTTCTTCAATCGTCCGTCGTCGCACAAGCAGCAACAACAACTGCTCTCTCAATTCTTCTTCCCTTCTTTCTTTCGCGCGCACGAGAGAAGAAGAAGAAGAAGAAGAAGAAGAAGAAGAAGAAGAAGAAGAAGAAGAAGAAGAAGAAGAAGAAGAAGAAGAAGA
>MDSZ01019903.1_pt1 | contig 32034 bp, 77 predicted proteins | sample 811201 | NCBI WGS metagenome assembly MDSZ01 (sample SAMN05326647, study PRJNA326480) | marine metagenome | isolation source: seawater | place: Indian Ocean: North | collected 2010 | reverse complement strand
TTGAAGATGGTATGGTTTCGTTCCGAACCCGATCTGGTAAAGGCTCTAAGCCAGCCAAGATTCCTTTGGCTCAGTTTGGCGAAGTCTGCGCCTTGCTTAATGAAACTGTCTCTGCTGTAGAGGCTGCTGGAACTAAGCTAAGTCCCGCAGAGGAGATGGGTTATGATGATGATCTGAATGCTGAAGAGATCTAGTTAATAAAACGTCTTAATAAAAAGGCTGGGGTGGCTATCAAAAGCTGCCCCAGCCATCATTTATTTAAATTGTAAAACTATTGCCCAGTTAGGATTTTACTACACTAAAGCCGGCTCGATGAAGATCGCTAAGTATAACTCTTACATCACGCTCAGTAACTTGGTAATCCAACATAGGAATGTTGCCACGAATCGCCTTTAAAGCGGCAGCAAGCACTTCTGCTGAAGGCTCTATATCGGCTGATGTCTGCCTAATCGCAGTAAGTTGCTGCTCTCGTTCCTCTTTGGTTATTTTGGCAGCATAAGATTTTTTTGACGCTATTCTTTTCATGATATCACTTTCCTTTAAGGTCCTAATGAAAACAAAGTATTCTGCAATAATTATAGATAATTAATAGAACAAAAAAGCCAGAGCAGAAATGCCCTGGCTTTTTATTTTTAAATTGTAAAACTATTGTCTGTTAAGCGCAACCGCAGCATTCACAAGTGCAGCAAGAGCAGCAGCTAGCGCAACCTTTCGGCGCACAGCAACAGGAATCACTAAATAGACTTTTTATTTTTTTCCAAAAATGCATTTCATATCTCCTATTATATAAAGGGGTTGTACTTCTAACTTAATTAATTAGCAGACTAATCTAAATGTGCCAATCCCTTATATAGATTCAGCTAACTTCCTTACCTAGAGTAAGCTTAACCAAGTCTGCCGAGTGCTGCTTAAGGGCTCTAAGTCCCTTTCTAGCTCTAGTTCCTGCTGCAGCATTACCACTAGCATTCTTCATTACATCAGTTTCCAAAGAAGCAACAAGCTCCTTAATCTCTTCCCATTTCGTTTCTACTGTACAAGCCATTATAAATTCTCCTTTTAGACTTAAGGGTATTCCCTTTTCAGTGTATTTTACTTAAACTGTAAAACTTTTGCCCAAGAAACCTTGGGCTATAATTCACTAGTTGAGGTTTCATGCTTTGATCGATGAAGCCTCCAGTAAGTAATCATAATTTCACCTAGTGCTTCCTTATCTACTTCAGAATTGTGTTCTGAATAAAACTCTATAACACTAAGCAGCTGGTCTATTTCTTTTTCTGAAATTTCTAAATACATTTTTTATTCTTTCATTTTTCTAAGAACTGCGATAGACTCTTCTGCTTCAGCCAAAGCCTTGGTCCAAGTTACGACCTCTCCAACTAAATCTGAGTGCTCACCAATTCCAACAGAATTATTAAAATAAGTGCTTAATACCGCACGCGCTTCATCAGCCTTTGCCATAAAGTGAGACAAGGCGGCTCTATAATACAAGTTTTCATTCATTTACATATCTCCTTTTGCTTGGCCAAAGCAAAGAAAGCCATCCAAAAAATCCTTCATGAATTGGGGTAGCCGTCCACTCAGAGCGAGAAGATGACTCGTGCTCTTCTGAGCACTCAATCTCAACTCCAGGTCCCCTTACTTTTTCAATAGCTTCTTTTCTGCTTTGAGCCTTAACTGTAATGGTAAAATATTTTTTAGTTACTTCTGCGTACTCAACTTTATACTCTTCCAAAGCTCACCTCTTTTTGGGCAGGTAAGGTCTTATCCAGTGGGCAAAGACATAATATCCAGCATTAAATATGTGTCTTACAACTGGAAGTCTTGAAACATAGACTGATTTTTTAAAGCCCATTTTTTCGTACATTAATCTAAATGTTTCAATTCCAATAGTTTCCTCACCATTAAACTCGCCTATCATTTCAGTTTCAAAGTCGCGATCAGCAAAAGCAAAGTCAGGGCTGCTAATATCAACGAACTCAATACCACAAGACTCCCCTCTCTTCCTAATGGCGCTAATCTCTAAAGAGCATACGTAGCATTTTTCATCGTAATAAACTTTATCTTTATTATTCATTTTGAACTAAAATAAACCTTTTATATATTTTGTCAACTTTTATATAAAAAAGGGGCAGCAGAATTTCTGCCGCCCCTTAGTTCCCCCACTCGCCCTTTAGTTTCCAGACGCATCAGCTGCATCAGTACCGGCAGTCTGAGCTGCATCAGTACCGGCAGTCTGAGCTGCATCAGTACCGGCAGTCTGAGCTGCATCAGTTGCCTCTGCATCAGTTGCCTCTGCATCAGTTGCCTCTGTATCAGTTGCCTCTGTATCGGCAGGCTGAGTTGCATCAGTTGAATCTTGGACTGTTGCAGAATCAGTATCTGGACAGCCTACTAAGAACATTGTCGTGAATAAAATTGTTAAAAGTTTCATATTATCTCCTATTAAGAACTTTAATTTTCTCGTGGAGCAAAAGAAGTTTCTGCAAACCACATATCTACGGGATCTCCAGCATACCTGATACTATCGACCAAGTACCTTGTTGTACCGTCTCCTTGTTTTAAAAGCAAATAATCCCCAGCAGAAACGCCGAGACTCCATCCGCACAAGGATACTTTGAGACCACCTTCGCCAATGTCAAGAACATTATAGTTACAGCCCCACTCTCTAGGAGATAGGTCGTGCGTCTTTACAGCCGCTTCTTCTGTAGAGGCCTGCATCAGTCTTCCTCCATAGCAGAATATCCTTGCGTATCAAAAAGATCAACCTTAGAAAGCTCACTGCCATGAGGCTCAATTTGTGTGTCAAGGATATCAATAATTTCATGATCAATTATTTGACTATGATCAAATGAGTAATCCATCTCTTGAACAATCTCCTGAATTGTTTCATGAGTCTGTCCTTCTTCTAGGTTTAGCTTGACGCTAATGTAAACATAGTTATCCATTTAGTTCCTCTTTATACTTTTTAATTCTTTTTAAGAAAATCTCTCTACTCTTCTCTGTTCTTAGAGAAGAAATCTCAACTGTAGGTACTGATGTTTGCAGGTGCATTGGAGCTTTCATCGTAGAACCTCTGCCTCTAACCCCTACAGAAATGCCGCAGGAAGGTGAGTTTGCTATTCCTATAAACCCAACTGCATCTCTATTTCTCTCGTAGATTTCAAAGCATTTATCCATAAGAGATCTATATACATCTTCGCTTCCCATGTGGCCAACAATTATTTCAGTACCCTTTATTTGCTCTAGTCGTATGGGCTTTCTTGGCGTGCCAAACAGCTCGTCTTCAGGACAAACTGGTACGAGCTCTACCCCAACAGTCTTTGCCCATTCTTTTAATGAATTATCTTTACGAGATGATGAGTTCCATCTCACTGGATTGCCAAAGACACAACCGCTAACTAGTACCTTCATAACTACCTTTCTAACTTCGAAGGCAATTGGGAAAAAATCATTTCATTCCCGTTCTATGGCAGAGAGAGTGGGATTCGAACCCACGGTAGGTTGCCCTACACACGCGTTCCAGGCGTGCGCCTTAAGCCACTCGGCCACCTCTCTTTAAATAATTTTAATCTTCCAAGCTGATTTCCTCAATTGAGAAATACTCAGTTCCACCAGAGATGTCAGGCCAAGCAAGCCAAAGCTCTTCGTCAGTATAATCAGAGTTTTCCTCTCCCCACTCATCTAATGTTTCTCTCATAGTCTTAATACCCTCTGCGCGCGCACGTTCTACGCTCGTAAAAAGACCATAGTCATGGCCATGCTTGTGATCCCATACCAATAAAAAATAAATCTTCTTCATAATACCCTCAATGCATAGGCTTGGTTAAAGCATCCAAATAGTCTGCGGCATTCCTGAGACCTTCAACAACGGCTTCTCTTACCTCTCTGTCTTCGAAGTCAAGGCCAGTATAGACACAATCATCTAACACAACCTTGATAATCCAATCCGTATAACTTTCAGACATAGGATTATTCTCAATCACATCATAACTCCTTAAAGGAAAAGTGGTGGGCCTACCCAGACTCGAACTGGGAACCTACTGTTTATGAGACAGTTGCTCTAACCTGATTGAGCTATAGGCCCGTATATTTATATCATAGATAAGCCAAGAATAAGCGTTAGCAGAACTATTGGCGTTATCCAGTAATATCTTAAATCTTCTTTTTTTTCTAGCGTTAACCCCTTGATTAACGCTTCCCAAAATGGTTCCAACTTTATTTCCCTCTACCTGATATAGCCGATGTAGAAAGCGAGATAAAAATTATCATGACTTGTCTTGAATTGGAGGTACGTTAAAAACCCTTCCATCTTTAGCGTAACACCGAAAGCCCCTTCTTGATCGCGATACCCAGCCCCTATGAGGGATGATTAGCAGATTAGATTTAAATTTAAAAGCATAAAGAAGAGTTCCACAAGAAAAACAATTAAATGATTTACCAGAAGTTTTATTTATAGGTAAGTCTAAAGGATTCAGACCATTACAAGAAGGGCATCTAATCCTCCCTTTTTTATTTGAAAACTTTACTGCCTCACACTGCACGAATCCCCCTGCTTAATATAAAGCATTATTCTTTATCTCTAAAGCTATATTCATCTCTAACAATCTCTGCATCAACTACATTTGATTCATTAGAAGTATTCTTTGCACTCTTAGACGGAACTACCCTGAACGAATATCTTTTTAAGTGGGTGTAGTCCTGAAGCTCTTCTTCTCTTGGAGGTGAAGTCTTTTTCTTAAGAGCCTTCATCTTTTCTTTCTCAAAGAGCTTTATTCCTGACTTAAAGCCATCTACGGACCCTATCATGAAGCCTATCAAGGCAACAATTATGTAGAATATAAAGTTCAATCACACCACCTTCGTGTCTTTATCGGACGCCCTCCTTAGAGCGTACCCGCGCATATGTCCGCCCATATACCCAAGGGTATAAGCTGAAACAAAAATACAAAAAAAGACAACAATCTCCATTACCAACCCCAATAATTGCGCGCACAGATACATGCAAGCAAGGTGCATATAGATCCAGTTATATAGTTGCCATTAGAAAATAAAGACAGAGCTACCGAGCCGTTAAAAACTGTGCAGAACAAACTAAAGTTCTTTTGTGTAAAAATCTTCACGTTATTACCTCGTTAAGGTGGGGGAGGGAAGGAGGTCACTTGCAGGAACGGCACACACGGTTGCGTATATGTGGCCTCTTTTAAGGGCTGTTTTTGGGTTCGCAACAAACCTTCAAGCCTCTTACCTCTCTTCTGTCAAGGACCTCACTACCCTCGCAACTACCTGCTCGTCAACAGGTAGCCCCAGACTCTACTTTAATCGCATCTCGAATCCTGTCAAGAGTTTCTTGATTTCTGATTAAAGATTTTTCTCTTAAAGTAAGTCTATCAAAATCCCACTCTACCTCAAAGAAACTGTAAGCCATGTGGGACAAGATAACTTTGTACAAATCTTTATCTACACTAACTTTCATTCTCACTCCTATAAAAAAGAAAAGATGGCGCTTCGTCGTCGCGAAGTCGGCGGTCTAGCTATCGGCGTTTTCCCCACTCCCTTTGGAGGCTATAGACGGTTGGGGTCAGGGATTTAACCTGCCACCAAGTTTTCTTAATTAAAAAGAATCGGGATTATGAGCATTGCATACACAGCAACTCTCATCTTCATGTTCAGTCTTCTCTCCGCAGTCATAACAGTAGTTATAATAGTAGCCCTCATCATAAGCTCCTTTATCTTGCATATGCACGGGCACGTACTTATAAACATAATCTCTTTCTCTCTTAGGCATAGTGTTCCTCTCTGAATCTAGTTTTTTAAAAACAGACTCTTCTTGTCTAAGTTTTTGTGCGCGCAGATACTCTACACGTTCATTATTTAATTTGCTAAGGGTCTTTGGATCCCACATACTTTCACTACACCTTGTTTTTGGGAGGGGGATGTCTTCCTTCGATCATGTCTAGAATCCTATCAATTGTAGCTCCATGCTTTACCATGGAGCTTTCGGCTATCCTTAAAATTCTAGACATGCCGTGACCACCTGACAACACTTTATCTTGAACTTCGTTTTCAATTTGAATCATAAGCTCTGAGTCTTGATACCAATTCATGTTGCATTTGCTTGCACGCACATGTGCAGCAAGAGCTTTGTCGCCCTTTGCTATAAAATCAGCAATAGCTTCTTTTAGCTCATCCTTGGACAGATAAATTGTTTTCAAAGAAGTTGTCTTCACTAACATCCCCTATTGTAAAAATGGCACGCCCGACAGGATTCGAACCTGTGACCCACGGCTTAGAAGGCCGTTGCTCTATCCAGCTGAGCTACGGGCGCATATTATTTTCTAACTAATTATATAACCACAACTAGTACACTTGTCAAACTCCCAATATTTATTTCCGCACGCACATCTTGTGCATCCATGTTCTGCAACCATATTTCCATAAGAATCTGTATTCTTAGAATACTGTGCCAGCTTTGCTTGCAAGATTTCGTTTTGAATAAATGCGATCTCACTTCTCTTTTTATCAATAAAATTATGCAACTCTATATTAGTCATGCGACTCCTCCTCGCCAAACACAGTATATCCTGCGTGATGTAGGACTTCATCCCCAACTGTTAGCCAGCTATCATGATCTTCGTGAATGTGCATACGCACGCAATCATCAGGCAGTGTAAGCAACTCATCGTGAATAGCGTATACCACTCGACCTCTATTTTCAGCCTCTGGCTCAAGAGAGTCATCCTCTTGAACAAATTGAAACTCTTTTTCATTACGAAAATATATCTGATGAACCTGTCCTGGAAATGTAATAGGACCACTAAAGAAGAAAGGATCTACAGAATCAAGTTTCTTCCACCACTCCTTTACCTCTTCAAGATTCATATCAGGAAGCCACAGCCAGTCTCTGTAGCCATACTCTTCCTGAACATATATAACAAGTCTGTCCATATGCGTATGCCTTTGGGCAATAGTTTTATGCTTCTCCCATTGGAGTCATATGAGATAAGAGCATACTTGCATACATGCTCTTTCCTGCCTGAGAGATAGAGATAAGAGGCTCTTCGCTCTCCATGCTTACTTCTAAGTAACCCTTTTTATAAAGGGACAAAATTGCCTCGTTCATTTCTCTTTCGATAGAGAAAGATGAACCTATCTTTCTTTCCATATAAGTTTCAAATTCATTCGTCGTAGTCTTCGTCTTCATCAAAATCGATCTCCCAATCTTCTTCTGCTGTAACCTCACCCTCTTGATAAGTTGTTCGTCCAGCAAAGCCCATTCCAGGCTCTTCATATTGAATCTCAAACGTAAGACTTGACCAGTCTTTGGATACCTTTTCAAGGAAGGCCATAGGTGGACCCCAAGGCGTATCAAAACTATAACACAAAAAGTTTGCTTCATGCTCCTGAAGCACAGGGTTTGATGCGCCCCATTTGCAACCCCAGTTATTACCCTCCCAAGAATATCCTCCAGATGATACTTCTTGACCAAGTTTTTCCCCCATCTTTCTGGCACTATTACAATCGTAAGGAAAGCGCCTTACCTCATCTGGAACAGGGTGTAGTGCATGAAAAGAAAAGATCGAAACTTCGCCAAGATCAGGAAGCGTATTTGCGATAGCCCTCAGTCTAACATCATCATTGATGGGCCAAGGCTTGCCACCAGAGTCTCTGAAGTCATTATACGTTTGAGTTGGTCCATTAGCCTGTCTTTTGAAGGCTAAGATATCTTTCTCAGGACCAGAGATATGAAGTAAGTTGTCACACCAGTTTGGCATTTTTATTCTCCTTGTTTATCAAACAGTTTTTCAGAAATGAAATCTGTTGTAGCAGTAAAGGCATTTCCAACAGTTTCAAGTGCTGAAGTTGCGCTATCAGGATTGCTTACAGCCCAATCAACAAGCAGATAGCAAAATCCAAGTGAAATAAGTGTTTTTATCAACGTGCTCATATCCTCCCTCTTTTGTACACACATGCGTACATCAGGCAAGTATTTCTTTCAAAGAATCTGCTAATCGACCTTCCATCGGTCTGACTTAGAAAAGATCATAAACTCTTCTTTTTCCTCTTCTTTGCTAACAATCTTCTTAGAACGCTCACTTCCACAGAGTGCTTTTTCTTTGTGATACCATTTTCTTGAAGCCTTTTTTACATCACTCTCTGTTGCTGGTCGAAGCCTTGTAATCTCTCCGCCTCCAGCAAGGAACTCTTCAATCATTTTTTGCGTATCAGTCATCTGATTACTCCTAGAATATAGAAATGGAATTTTTGTTTTGCTTCTTTTTATAAGTCTTCTTTGGCTTATCAGCCTTGATAGACCTGAAATCCTCGTCGGAGTATCCAGACTCAATAGCAACCTTTCGCAAAGGACTGTTCAAGCAGGTTGGTACTCGACAGTTTGAATACCTGCCCATTGAGCCGCTATATCCAGCAACTCCCGTCCAGTATCCGCCATCTTCTGTTTTATTATAATGGTATTTGTAGCCATCAAGTTCCACCTCAATCATCAGATACCTCCTGTATAGTAGGCTTTCTAGCCTTTCTGTAAAAGTATAGCCGATGCAAAAAATGAGCCAAATAATTTGTTATGAAGCATAAGATGGCGAAGTGAAGTTACGAAGAGTATTTTGTAAAACTTTTGCCCTGACCTACTGAAAAAAGCAGATCATTTTCTACATCGGCTATAACAGTGTGAGGGGATAATCCCTTGAAACAACTCCCCCATCGGGGAAAGACAAAGGAGTCTGCAATGCAGTCCATTTTTACCAGTGAGCACAGCGAGAGTCCAGCAGCAATTCTGCGTAAGACTATGAGCGTAAGCCTGAGCGAAGATGGCACCCCGATGGTGTCTTTCGCTCTCAACCGAGGCAAAGGTTCGGGGAAGCAGTCAATGCCTGTCTCTCAGTTTTCTGATTACGTTGCAGCACTTGATGAGGCTCTTAGCAATGGAATCTCTGAAGATTCAGATGAGAACTTGTCGGCTGCTGATATGGTTCGTAAAACGATTGCCCAAGAAGATGGTATCGTTTCGTTCCGAGTTAGGGGAGGCAAGGGCGCAAAGCCTGCAAAACTTCCTGTTGACAACTTCTCCGAGGTTGTTACACTGCTGACATCAACTGTCGATGCAGTTGAGGCGGCGGGTAAAAACTTGGGGTAAACTACGGAGGGAGGGGCTTCCCCTCCCTCCTGCCTCCAAGGAATTGTAAATCTTTTGCCCGAGGTTGTCAGTAAACGGTTTGCTGGCAAGGAATGTTCAACTAAAGAATAGAAAAGGAGCGTTACATGGGCTTCAAGAATGATATTCACAAGTTTTCTAATCAGGAACTTTTCGCTCAGATCTCAAACAAGAAGCGTCTCATTGAGACTCTTCAGCAGAATGGCAAAGACTCAAAGGTTGAAGAAATTGAGTTTTGCTGGCTCGTAAGAGAGAAGCAAAAGAGATTTCACAACAAGAGTAATAACGCAGCATAAATATAGATATCTTATGTAAATCTTTTGCCCTGGAGAACGCAATGCAGGAAGGCAAAGCAAAACTATTCAAATCCAGAAAAGATTTAGATGGTCTTTTTCACAGAGGAGATAAAGGCAGAGCTTCCGCTAAAGCAAAGAAGCATAAGAGGTCTATTGAAAAATCCTTAAGGCAAAAATCAAAGGAGCTGTGTCGAAACTTTGAAGAATAATAATTATAAAAATATAGCGACTGATATAGGGTCGTTAGTCCAAGAGAAAAATGAAGCATACGGAGATTCTTTTGGTCAAGCCTGTAGAATCCTAGAGGTTCTTTATCCAGAGGGAATAAGCCCCCATCAGTATAGAGATGCTTTGGCTATAACCAGGGTTATTGATAAGCTGTTTAGGCTTGCTAATAAAAAAGATGCTTTCGGAGAAAGCCCCTGGAGAGATATTTGCGGCTATGCTTTACTTGGAATTGCTAATGATGAAAAGGATTTGCAAAACCCCCTGAGGGAAATTGATCCTTATAACTCTAGGGTAAAGTAGAATTGTAAATCTATTGCCCAGCAAAGATAATTTTGAGAGTAATTTTCTACATCGGCTATCATAGCATGAAGGTAGAAATATCTAGAGAGAAGTAGAACGGCAAAGCAACTAGGTGTGATCACCGAATGTGAGTCCTCCCCAAAAAACTAAGCGGCGCTATTGCTTCCTCGGGCCTCCCTATCCGGCACTCTAAGTGCAGGGGGGAGGCTTTTTTTACCGCCCCTGCCTTTATCGCAAATGGTATCGAATACTGGGGCGACCGCTAGCAGAGCGGGATATGCGAGTACTCTGCTTTTTACTTAAATTGTAAAACTATTGCCCCGATGTTAGACAATATCAAATAGAATGTTTTCTTTTACCGCAAAGGTGCCCAGTAAGAATACTAATTTTGCATCAAACTTTCCATCGTCGTCGATGGGAACGGCAATATAAACGTCATTCTCTACAGCTAGTAGAGAGAAGTCTTTCAAAGAAAACTTTTTCACATCGGTTTCCAAAGGTGACTCAAAGGGGACCTAACTTCTTCTTCCGAAAGCTGGATGTTTATAATATCAATTATTGTCTTGATCCTAGCATCCCCATCTGGCGACCTATCTTCTTCGCCATTTATTACGGATTCTAGAGTCTCCTTTATCAGGAGCGCGTCAGATCCCCTCAGAGTCACTGTATTCATTATTCTATATCAATATACTGAGTCTTAGGTTCTTCATTAGAAGGAACGACCTTCGGAAGAGTAAGCCTTAGTATCCCATTTTCACAATGAGCTGTAATAGCTTCGTTATCAATATTATCACTAAGTGCAAAAGATCTTTCAAACTTAGTTTTCTTTATCTCTCGTCTTACGAAAGTGGCTCCTTCGTAATCAGCATTTTGATTGCTTGCACCTGATATAGTTAAGATTTCGTTATCAATCTTCAAGGTGATATCTTCTTTGTTCATACCTGGAATGGCAGCCTCAATAACGACAGCCTGATCAGTATCAAGCACGTTTACTTTTGGATAAGAACCTCTAATAAAAAAGTCATCCCCAAAGGCCTGCTTGAGCGGCGCGAAGTTATCATTGAACAACTCATTAAGTAATGAGTCAAAAGGTGTTATAAGTTCTGTTGTAGAGTACGGTCTATACCGCAATAGCTTATTTCTTGTCATTGTTTTTTCTCCTTGCCCTACCCTGTTAAAGGTGTAGGTTATAAGACGATCAAAATGATTCGCCTTATATATAGTATACTCACCCCTTTGTAAATGTCAAGAAAAAAATACACGCACGCATGCGCTATATGTGCAACGCCTGCGCACGCGGGAGCTTAGCCTAGGTATACTTAGTATCTACTGAATTAAATAAATAAATATTACAAGATGAATTGCTGCAACGGCAGAATAACATAAAAGAAGAAGAGCTAAACCTATTTGAGCAGTCTTTTTCTTAATATATTTACTTAACAGATATAAACTGGGGAGACTTAGACCTAGCTTTATTGCAATAAACTGAAGGGGAGATTCTTTTATAGAAGAAGATAATAAAGGATTTGCTTCTTCAATTCCATAAAAGAAAAACCAAGTTAAGGTACCTATTAAGTCTAATATTATTAAGAGTAATAAAACTCTAATATGTTTTTTATTAAAGTACCTTAACTTCTCCATAATTAAAATACTACAAAATAGTATTTTAATACTCAATAATTATCTTAGTATCTGATAAACCTAAACAAATCTAGGCAAATATCCTTTGCCTCTACCGCTACAGCTACTCCCGTAATTCCATACAGAGCAGATATACAGCCAACAACTATGTATTCCATTTTATCCTCCTTATGCTCAAGGCATCCTTACATCTATATACCTGATGTCGATTTCTACATATAAAATAAAAAACCCGAGAATAGTGTTCTATGTAAAACTATTGCCCGAGATTATATAAAACTAAATTTTGTAAAACTATTGTTAAAGTGCAAAGCACATGAACGCAAACGCAAAACCGAAAGAGCCAGCAACCACAGTATAAGTAGCTACTTTAATCAATCTTATTATGTCATAACTATCCATATCAGACCTCCTTAATAAAAATATTGTTCCAGATACAAATAATTAGCAGATTAATCAATAGTTTTACAAAAAGGTTGAAAACAAAAAAAAGCACCCTACCGAAGTAGGGTGCCTAAAATCTCCGGGCCGCCGCCCATCGTTTTTATATGAGGAAAATTAGCATGTCTATTTTCCTCGTCAGTGACCGCCAAGGCTACTAACCCTGTCCCTTCCGGTTAGGCGTACACACACGGGTAGGTAATACCCTTCACTGACTTTCTCCCTGTTCTCGCCCTTTGAAGGCACTGAACAGCAAGTAATACTTCTGCCACATCATTCTGTGCTCAATTCGGAAAGCTGTACAGCACTCCCTAATATCACACGTTAAGTTTCAACCCCTTGGTAGGATATCCACCTAACCCCTTTCGGGACGTTAGAACCGTTGCCGCTTCTAACTGAGAGTCTTCTGATGCCAGAAGTTAAGTTCTATCGAGTTTCCCCGATTTACCAAGACCTTTCTTAGTAGTTGCCCTGTACCCGTTTCCACGATGAACCTACAAGTCCGCAGATACTTTTAGCAGCACTCCGATAGTGGAATATCGGCTCATGCCTCCAGTTACCAGATGATTCTCAGGACTACCACATCCCTTAACTCATCCACCTTTACAGTTGGGCGGCAGCGTGTGCAAACACGCACTTCCCAATCAGGCTTCTCGCTATCCCCTAAAGGGGTCTCGAATCCGGTATCCGAGATTTAATGACCCGAGAGCAAGGGTCATATACTTAAATTATTAAAGAACCTTCTTTCTAAGACTATATTCCTGATGTAGAAAATAACCTTAAAATTTTGATGTTTGAAATCTTACCAACCGAATTATAAAAACTCAATCACTTTTTTATTTATTCCAATTTTCCCATTGCTTTAGTTGATAATCGTCGTCGTCACCGAATCTAACATTTAGATTCGCCTCTATCCACAGCCCTTCGATTTTCATTGCCCAAGCAATTGCATCATCTTTTGCGGTAATGCCAAGAGAATTTAGTTCGTCAGCAATCTCTTTGTCTGACCAGCACTCGTCCACAGACGTGCATGAGCCGGTTCCAACCTTTTTATTATTTCTAATTGCGCTAACCAAACTCATCTCGACCTCCTTTATAGAATGAGGCATCTGTCAACCCATGCCTCCCTGCGGTTAAACATTAGAAGTCTGTCCAACTAAACGGCTCTCCGGCTAACTTCTTTTTAAGCCTCATCTTGAAGCCAAGCGCCTTATAGCCGCTAAGTGGTGAAACAAGTTCTAAAGCATATTCTACTTCGTGCTCCGAAGCTTTCTGCCTTAGTGCCTCTCGGCAAAACTTATATACAAACTTCCTATGCTCACGTGTGTCATTATTATATGACATTCAAAACTCCTTTTGTTACGGACCTGTAACATGATCACCTCCTATGATAAGTTTACCATGATTCGATTCCGTAAAGGAGTGAGGCATCTGTGGTGTCCCCCATGCCTCCCTGCGGGGCTCTCACTTAGCGTGAAATTTACTCTTCAATTCCAGCATTAGTCAACTTAGAACCTGCATTCTCTACAGCCTCGACTGTTGACCGGAGCAGTTCGACAACCTCACTGAAGTCGCTTGCATCAAGTTTTGCTGGCTTAGAACCCTTACCTGAACGAACTCGGAAAGAAATCTGTCCATCATCCTGTCGAATTGTGCGCCGCACGGTTTCCGCTGCGGAGAGATTTTCGTCCTCAGCCTCAGGAATTCCGTTTTCAGCATAAACCTCAAGAGCCATAACATAGTCTCGATACTCTTCTACAGGCAGAACTTGCGCCCCAGAACCCTTCCCACGATTGGTCGCAAAACTTACCATCGGAGTTCCCTCGTCATCGACGGATACCGACATCGTTTGGCGAATAACTTGAGCAGGGCTCTCGTTATGATCACTTGCAAAAATATTTGTCTTGTCGCTCATAATACACTTCCTTTTTGCGGCTTTGGTTATTTAGGTTATATCAGGTGCCGCACTCTTGAATAACCGATGTAGAATCTTATCTCAAATTTTCGAGGTCTTTCTTGTTTCCCTCTCGTTACACCCGATTATAGCCGATGTAGAAAAAGAACTACAATTTTTTCGTAAAACTATTGCCCGGCTCTGCCGCTTTAGAGAAAATAAAAATGCAGATAAGATTCTACATCAGTTATTAGTTTGTGTAGGAGGCAACACGATGTCAAACAAAGCAGAGAAAAGCGAAGTGATTGAGAACATTCTGGAAAACCTATCGCAACGAATGGGCAACCCAAGGAGCGAGGCTTTCAAAAACAATACCTGTGTAATCTGCGGCGGAAGCGCAGTGGAATTCCGGGATGAGCCATCCCGCAAAGAATATAGCCTATCTGGTATGTGCCAAGTATGCCAGGATAGTTTCTTTGAGTAAGGCTTTACCAGCCTTGATAAGAAAATATACCACAACGTAACTTTTTTTCAACCCTCAAAATGGAGAAAATAAAATGGGAATGCAGCGAAACAAGGCTACTCGCCAAACTGAAGCTAAAGAGCGCAACGCAGCACGGGCTGCCCTTTCGGACCAGCAACAGCTGGAAAGGCTTGATAAAATCCTTGGTGTCGGAGTAGGGGCAAAAAAGGAAAGGGAAAGGCTTGCAAAGAGAATTGTAGCCGTAGCAAAGAAAAAGACCTCGGCTCCTAAGGAGTAAAACTATTGCCCCAAGGTGATTGGGGCTTATTTTCTACATAAGCTATACCATGCAGTAAGGAGGAAAAGTGGACGATTTAGATGAAATGGTTGAGTTGGCCCATGATATTCATACAAATTATCTTAGAGACTTAGCTTTAAGCGTTGTGCTTCTAAATGATGAGGGTGCAAACAAAAGTTTGTTCGACTATATTCAGTTCGTAGGAGACTTTGAGTTGCTTGGCGAGATTACCCGTCTAACTATGAACAGCGACTATAAATCGGAGTATAGCAATGAATAATGAAGAAAGAGCTGAATCTGCAAGAAAGGTTTTGAGCTATTTTTGCGAAATAGTTGAAAATGATGACGAAATAGAGATTCTGGCAACAGACCTTATTTGTAATATCAAGCACCTGCTTGTCCGAGAAGGGATTGATCAAGAAAGAGTGTTCGAGCTTGCAGAAGACTTTTATGAAGCTGAAGCTGAGTAGCATACACGCACCCGTAGCTCAGCTGGATAGAGCAACCGCCTCCTAAGCGGTAGGTCATAGGTTCGAATCCTATCGGGTGCGCCATTTTTTAGCTTACTAATTACTCAAGGCCATCACTTTCATAGGTGTGTGCGAGAACGCCTAAGGCATCATGCATACTTGCTTGAGCAACCATTGTTGCAGCAGTGGCTATAGCGAAAATCATTATGACTTTTGCAAGGTATAACAAACTTCTTTTTGTTATACCTTTACCTTCAATTGTATTCAGATTTACTATACGCATGTAAGCTTGTTACTCATTTAATAATTTATGGGCAAAAGTTTTACATTTTAAATAAAAACAAGCCTCCTTTTTCCGAGGAGGCTTGTGGTGCTATTTGGTTTTCCTATTTCCTTTGGCCTTTACGATTCCATATCCTCCACACTTAGAGCATGTGTTCTGACCAGGGGGGTCCTTTAGGGATGATCCGTAGCCATTACAGTGGTCACACTCAATGTATCCGTGTGCATATGGGTTCATGATAACTTCAAATGGAATAGACATCAACCGGCCTCCTCACGCGCTTGCATGTAAATATCTCCTCGACACAGCCCCAGGCAGACCTCAAGCATATTGTTCATGCCAAGATCAGATGGCTTTACTGGGATTCCCCAATTCGTATCCTTTCCGATATCCTCAACAAAGATCCCACTAAATGGCACATCTCCAAGAATATGAAATGTAGATTCATGATGCTTGGGTACGGTCACGCTCACGCCCTCATCATTATCATAGGTGATTCCAATCCGGGTCATCTGAAGTCGAGACTTTTTGAAACCAATCTTTCTCATTCGTGCAAAAAACTGCTTACGTGTCAACATTATTGTGTCTCCTCATTATTTGAAATATTTACGGTAGAGTATGCAGATACATCTTCTTCGCCAAGAATCTCCTCAAGATTTTGTTGAAGGATTCCTGCCTCCTCATCACTAATGTCCAAGGCCTCAAGCGCATGCTCACACGCATCATCTCCCAGCCTTCCGCTTAGTACCATCCAAGTAATCTCCATAGATGTAAGTTGAATATTTTTTTCCCATTCTTTAAAGTCTTCTGAAATCACTTTAACCTCCTATTGTTTAATAACTGATGTAGAAAATGAACTTAAATATCTCCACTTATTGGACATGGTAGTCAATGTTTTCAACCTCAGGGCTCCAACATGCTCTACATGGCCCGCACTCGTTTCCGCGCTTGTATGCTTCACACTCAAATCCATTTCCAGATTGAACAGTAGAAGACGGAAGGTCTCCGAATGATGCCGGAGGCATTTTTCCAATCATAGGAGCGGAGAGCCTAACCACAAGATTTTCCGGCCAAGTTGGTCCCATGATATTTTTTCCAACCTTGTACATTTTATGCTCTTTTGTCGGCATCCAAAACTTAATGTCAGGAAGATTTTTGGCAATCTGAACCCATTGAAGCAGGTGTTCTACAGATTGAATGTCGCCACTATCATGAATCCTAAAATAAGGGTCCGAAGGGTTTGTATAGTGTCCGATAAGTAGGGTCATGGCTTCAACCCATTTCGGGTGCTGTAGGGCTTCAAGGCGAGCCTGATGAGCCTGTTTTACGGCTGGCCACTGATAGTTGCCATTGAAAGCATAACACTTGCTACAGACACTACCCTCAACCTTAGCAAGTTTCGAACCTACCTTACAATCAAAAGCCGAAAGGCTTGTTGAAAATCCAGGCATTTTTGAAGGCTTACCGAGACCTGACTTGTGACCTGTAATCTGTTTTGCTTCTTTTAGTTTCATAACAACCTCCTTACGCCTATCAATAACCGATGTAGAAAATGATAACAAATAGTTATGTAAAACTTTTGCCCTGTGAGATTATTAGATTGGTATAAAAATTGCTATTGCAAGAATCATGCCAACTTATTTTAAGTAAAACTTTTGCCCGGCCCCCTCAGTTGAGGGGTGGTTTAACTAGCTCAATCCATGATGGCAACATAATATCAAGCAGAAGATGATTATACTGAACCAGGACAAAGCCATCGGGGTAGGTTCCGATAACTCTGCCGGGCTGATTGGTATAAATATTTTTAACATAGTCCCCAGGAAAGAACACCTAAGCCCCCAGTTGATTTTTGAGCCAGCAAACAAAATCTCCGGCATAACCACGGCCACCGATATTAAACTCTCGCTTAATGGTTTGGCTCCAAAAATCTTGTGGTGTAACCCCAGAGTAGGGATCGTAAAGTGTGGTACACTTCCAATCATATAAGGTGAAGACCTGACCCTCTGGTCCTTCAAAAATATATTCACCCGAAACTTTATATTCATCGCATGGCACAGGCTGCCCGAAGACTTCAATAAGTCGAGAGGGAGCTACCTGAATCTCAGATTGACGACAGGTACCGTTGATATTAGCATCTTGATTTAGTTTGAACATTCTCTATACCTCCTTGTGATAAAGGATAACCGATGTAGAAAATGAGAGGAAATAGTTATGTAAAACTATTGCCCTGTGGAGGGTTTTGTGCAAATACACTTAGAAAATGAAGCCTCCGCCATGACAGCCCCACTGGCTGTACAGGCATCTTTACATTCATCTATAGTGTCCTTATCCACTTGAAAGGAAAAACTCCAAACAATAAGGGTTATTGTCACACATATGGCTATAATAACATCCTTTATTGAGTCCATCATCTTCAGGCGTCGAGTAATACTCTTTAGCTCCATTTCGCATTGTTCGGCTGATATATCGTGCATAGTCTTTCCTTATACTATAGACCTATATATTAGCAGCCCTTTTCAGCAAAACAGTTTCTTTGCTTATCCAACTACGCCCATCCTCATCAGATATATTTCGATAAACCTTTAGCCTGTACCTATCTCCCCTTACTATTCTACGCTTCGTATGGTTGCGCCTGCACGTATGGGTTTTGGTAGAGATTAGCTTTGACCATACCCCATCTTCATCAATGGTATATCCTGAGTTATCAAGCCACGGTCTTGATGCATTTTCAAGCATACCCTCTGCACACGAGCATCCACCCTCGGACGCATGGCAGCCACATGAATAATAATATTGGCCCCAATCATCCGGTACGTTATAATATCCCATTTTATCTAACCTCAAATAATGTTTCTATTTCGCATGCGCTTGGAACCCCTCTATCATCATCGTGCCAGGGCTCCCCAAGGTTTAGGCAGATTCCATTATTATCAAAAATATCATAGAATCTATCTGGATCATCTTCAGGATTTTTTCCCTGCCAACACAATACCACGTACACGGGCTTGCCTGCAATAGAGTATGTTGCAGAAAGTTCATTATGTAAGTTTCCCATCACTACATATCCTCGCCGTTATTGGTGTTCTCCATACTATTTGGGCATCCGTACATGTGTCCTAAGTCCACGGGGGCGTTGCAACACTCATAGTGGTCTTCCTCCACCTTTGCATTACACCCATATCCTTCGATGCAATACCATTCTCCGTATCCAGTTCCACACCTGCGCCTTGCTTCCTCCATGACATATAAGTCACCCTCGCGTCCACAGTTTGCACACTCGACTATGCGTTCCATCGTAAACCAATCACTCACCCATCACCTCGCGTAGCCCAATCGGGAACTACATTATAGATTTTCTCGCCGCCATCAATCCTCTCCATCTCGTCCTCACTTACAGATAAAGCCACTGCAGGTGCGCCCGAGTAAGTCTCCCCATCCTCAAGGACGTAGATCGTGTGCGTGTTCACAACCTTATTTGTTGACTGAAACCACATTCGAGCGGACCACCACCAGTCTCTATCTGCCATTTTGTCATTAGACATCATCAAACTCCCATTGTGCTTCAGTGAACTCATACGCAGACCTGTTTGCAGACGGCCTTTCGGTACTCTCAACAATAGTGTAGTAATAAACCCCGCCACTACGATATTCAGAGTTTTTTACGCTAAGAGCTTCCTCAAAAGTATCGAAAGGCCCAGCCATAGTATTTGACTCTGTAACACCACTTATAAAGCCCATTATGGCATCGTCTCTTTTTTCAACAATCCAAAACATCTTATCACCTCTTATATGGATTCATAACCGGTGTAGAAAATGAAAAGAAATCTACCACCATGAAGTATAGATGATCTCAAAACCATCGTCAAGGGCTTTGTAGGCAAGGTGGATAAAGTCCTCGGTAGAGTCATCATGCTCTCTGACGGAACTACCCCAGAAAAAACCGCTTGCAGGCTCCAGGTTTTTATATTCTTTTTCGAGACGATCAATATCATCTTCGGTCAGCTTCAACTCCACACAGTTGAACTCAGCCTTTCCGCCTCGACCATTATAAAGATTAGCCATCCACCCCTCAAGGTTTGAGTGCTTTCTCCACTGCATAAGCAGAGTATCTTCTTGCCCCTTTTTTCGAGCAAAAGCGTATTGATCAAGTCCCATTATTTTCTCCTATCAGTTTGGTTCTCACACTCACTTATAACTGATGTAGAAAATGATAACAAATAGTTATGTAAAACTATTGCCCCGGAGTTTTTTGATGCTTACTTTCTACATCAGTTATAAAGGTTTGAGGTAAGGAGCCGAAGATGTTGAGACCAGACATTCAAGCCATGTTCTACAAACTTAATGTTGAGCATTTTAATAATGAGATTCCTGATCTTCCTGTTGTTTGGAACTCAAGAATGACGACTACTGCTGGTCGATGTCATTATCGCCGTCGCCTGGGCAATCTAACGCCAATCAAGATTGATATGTCATACCGACTTTTTCGCAACCTTGACTTTGACTTGAGCAAGGTAGAGCGAACGCTTATTCATGAAATGGTACACGCCTACCTTTGTCATAAGTATAATGAAAAGGGTCATACCGCTCGATTCCAGCGTATGATGACGAACATCACAGGAGAGCACAAAAATCACCGGTGTCATGATTACGATGTTGCAGCCATCAAAAGAACTCAGTCCAAAAAGGTGAAAGCTGAATGCCAACGATGCGGAATGGTATACTATAAAGCGAGGATGCCCAAACATGCGGCATACTCAACTTATACGCACAAGGGGTGCGGAGGCACGATTAAGTTTTCCAAAATCGAAGACTCTGTAAAGATATTCTAACGTAAAACTATTGCCCAGGAGGCGCAGATGTGTGATGAGAAAAAAGAAGGCTGGCGGCTAAACGTCGATGACATTATTGATTATGAAAATGGTGATATGGATTGGGATAGACTGGTTCATTTCTTTCAGAATCTAATCGACAGCGGGATGGTTTGGACCTTGCAGGGACAGTATGGAAGAATGGCTGAAGGCCTTATTAGGGAAGGTTACTGCAGAAATATTAAAGAATAGGAAATAATTGCAGGTTATTTTCTACATAAGTTATATAACATTAAGAACGAAAGGAGTAGGTATGAAAAAGAAAGTTATTTTTTTTGCAGTAGCAGCGTTTGCTCTAACAGCATTTTTTGCATCAAATAATACAGAAGTAGTCACAGAAAGCACAGAAGGTGCATATGGAGATTACTTTAGACCCGATACATCTGTGCCAGCACAGTTTATTGACTTTGAGCCTATGGAGATCATTATTCCTGTTTCATATTATGATTTTTCAGATGAAGATCCTATGGTGATTACATCAGGAGACACCGATGAGGAGTAATATAAAACTTTTGCCCGGCTTTATTTGAGATCATTTTCTACATCAGATATAAAGCGGTGTAAGGAAATACTAACAACGAGGAAAAAATGAACATTCCCTTTTCAAAAATCGAAGAACTTATCGACATCTGCAAGAGAGTAGATGAAAAGGATTATGAAGACGGCTGGGATAAGCGAATTCATGTTCGTGATATCGGAGCAACTCTTCAAAAACTTATCGACGATGAGGTTGAAGAGCTGGAAAAAATGGCTCAAGAGTTCATCGAGCGAGACAGAGAAAATCCCTCATTTTATATTGAGGAGGAAAACGAAAGCCCCTTTGAACACTAAGGGGATTCAGGGCCGTTAGCTCAACCGGTAGAGCATCGGACTTTTAATCCGCAGGTTCCGAGTTCGAGTCTCGGACGGCCCACCACTTTGCAAAACTTTTGCCCAAGGAGGGTGATACAATGGCACGGCGACTATTTCCAGATAACGATGCATGGCCCTCAGAGGCTTCGCAGGCAGCAAACTCTATTGCGGTGGCCCTTATGGATGTCCTTGAACTCCTAGAGGAAGATGGCCCTATTGACCTAAAGGACTTTCATTATCTTATCTCTCATGTAGCAGGCTCATTTACATCAGGGCTGTCAGTATCTCGACGACTTCGAGGTCCAGCCGAACCACCTGATTCTATTATTAGGGGTTATCCTAGGCTTCAGCCTAAAGGCAAAACAAAGAAGTGGGCTGTAGAAGGGAAGATTGTAAAGCTATTGCCCGAGGTCACTCAAAATATTTCAGATAAAAATCTACATCAGGTATAAAGAGTTGACAGAGGAGAGTTAGATGAGTAATCTAAATAAGGATCTGCTTAGCATCGCCATCTTTGCTACCGTGGTACTCGTCATGAGTGTTACATGGTACAATATGTGGGTGAAACCAAGAGATCAAATGATCGCTGAGATTATAACCTGTACAGATGGAGATAGGTCCAAAGAAGCCTATGAAAACTGTTTGGCAAAATTGAGGTAAAACTTTTGCCCGAGTGGTGGAATAGGTAGACACAACAGACTTAAAATCTGTCGCTCTTTGAGCGTCCCGGTTCGACTCCGGGCTTGGGCACCATTTTTCAACTAAACCCACAATCATAAAACTATTGCCCGGAGACTAAATGGAAGATAGTCCAAATCGTAGATTTTTTATTCAATTCCTTGAAAGATGTCAAACGGGAGAGTCAGTTCTTTCAATGGATGGTAAACCTGTAGAGAATCCTATTATGTCGAAAGAGGAAGCCGATCTTAGATTAGCGCTTTTCGACGAAGCGATTCAGCCGACATTAGAGATTGAGTTAGAACTTGCCCAATATGAGGCGATGCGGTGGCCCAATAGCAAAAAGGCCCAGGGAAGGGTATGGGAGTTGATGGAAGAAATCAAAAACAAACAACCATAATATAGTGCTGGGGCGAGGTCCTACAGGCAAGGACACCGGGTTGTTACCCCGGAGGCTGCTGGTTCGAGTCCAGCCGCCCCAGCCATAGGTTTGGCTATCAATAAAATGAGTTTATTTTCTACATCAGTTATACAATGATAGGAGGTAATAATGAGTTTTTTACACTTTGTTAATATTGTCAACTTATTTGCTTTCGCCTTTATGTCTTATCTTGTGGCGAATAATCTAAGGGATTTTCTTCAAGGAGGCAAACTGCTAAAGCCTGCTTTGGTTACGATTAGTGCCATAACTATTTCTTTCCACTTTTACAAAGCAGGGGTAACGAGTTACATCTTAGCCTGCTTCGTAGGCTTCTTTGCACACACTTGCATGCATGCTTACAAAAAGGATACAACGACCAAGAAGCCGAGGAAGCCGAAAAGCGAAAAGGTGAATCCATAAAGCGAAAGCCCGTAAGGGCTTTTTCTATATTTAAAAAGTAAAACTTTTGCCCGTGCACGGGCGACTATGCAATAATATAGTCACCGTGCAAACCACAGCATTGGAATGCTGTACCCTCAATAAGCCATTCTTCTTTGACGTGATGATGTCCGAAGTACCAGCGAGCGGGTGTGTGCCCAGCATGCTTAAGTACATTCTCAAGTGTTCTAGGGGTTTCGCTGTTTTCTCGATTTATTCTCTCGATAGAAACTCTAAGCGGGGCGTCATGGGACACAACCACTTCCGGTTTATCTCTCTGCATTGAATCAAAAAAGGTCAAAGCCTCCTCTTGTGTTGGGGTTTCATCCTCCCACCAATCAAGTCCAGCCCTCCTAAACCATTTGTCTGTTGATTCCGCTCCTCCAAAAAAGAGATGCTTTATGCCCCCGAGATTCAAAACGGTACCCCTGTCAGCAAAGAAACAGCCTGGAGCGAGTTTTCGAACAGTTCCATCAAAGATCTGGACTTGCTCCTTTTCTCTCCAGAGGGGCCAGTTATCATGATTACCGCCGCAAGTGATCCAGTTTAGACCACCTTCACGACCCTCAAACCACTCTGCTACTTTGCAGTTTCGCGCAAAATGAATTCCAAAATCTCCGACCTGAACAATCACCTTGGCTCCAGCCTCTACGGCTTTACTTTCTACCTCTATGATACTTTCAACCTTGCCATGAGTGTCGCCAACGTAAAAAATCATAATATCTCCTTTCATAAAAATATAACTGATGTAGAAAATGATACCATTTTATTATGTAAAACTTTTGCCCGACAGGAGGTCTTTTGACCTCCATCGGACTTGTTATAGTTGAACAGCCTTAGAAAAAAGTTCTTTCGCACGTGCGTGATGACCTTCCAGACGAGCCTCTTCAGCTTTAGCTACAAGCTCGGCCCTAATAGAGCCCTTGGGAAGCACGTACGTGCGCTGCCTATAAATAACTTCAATAAGATGATTCGGAAGCATTTAGATTCTCCTTAGATAAAAGTTTTACAAAGATGCAAGATAACAAGAATAGTTGACGAGCCAATAATCATCGAAACTAGTACCGCATAAACCTCCCCGTTCATTTTTCCTCCGTTTTATCAAGGATATAGTTAGCAAAATCCTTTCTGTCAAAGATATAGTCAATAGCAAGATTGATCCTGAGCAATCCCTGTGTGGTGATTCCCTTCAGAGTTTCCTCGTTCACGTACACACGTTCAAGCGATGGACCTGATATGCCCCTCAGGGCCCACTTCTTTTTGTAAGGATCGAACTTGAAGAGGACATCCAACTCATCTTCAATAAACATCCCGTCTTCCGCATAGGGCAAGAAGTTTAGAGAAAACTTAGGCTTGAAATAAAACTCGTTCAAAACCATGTTCATGCGTCCGTATGGTGTTAGCTTCAGTACTTCTGGTTCCATTTTCATTCTCCCCCGGTCTCTTTGTGACCGCAAATATTCAACCTATCCTCAATCCAGTTCAGAGACCAGAAGCAAGCACCCATGCACATGAGACCTACAGGCAGCAGAATATAATATCCATAAATGTCTGGCCAACATTCTCCCGGAGCAAGCAAGTAGTTTGCGTATGCAGTTATAAATACAGGCGCAATACCTATGCTCATGGAGCCGAGGAAAAGAACTGCGATTTTTTGCCTCCAAGTCATTATGCCACCTCCCAGTCAATGCTGGTTTCAAGTTGTATGCCCTCGCTTCCATCGTATTCGTTTATAATAAATCGACTACCTTCAGGAATCCAGACCACCTCAAGGGCTTTCGCTCCGCCGGCGTAACAATCTACCATTGCCTCAGCCAAAGCACCCGCTTCACTCTTTTTGCCGTCCAGCACCAACTGAACAAGATCCTTGTGAAACAACAGGGTTTCTTTTACCTCAGAGTTCCAGGTCGACCAACCAGCTCCGAATCCGAAGCTAACCAGAACAGCAACCTCGACCCCATTCTCACCCTCTCTCTTCATTTTTGGTACAGACATTATTCTGCCCTCCAGTTACGGCAAGCCTTTTTGCTTGCCTCTTTTTTCGCATCGCCATGGCTGCCAGAACCTTGACCTCGCAAGATCATACCCAGAACAACCTGATTACGGACCTTCGGAGATGAACCTTCGCCTCGCATGGCAGCACGAAGTTCGCGCTGTTTACGTCGAGCATTACGACGACGATTTTTTGCTGAAGTCTTAGCCATTTCATCCTCCTTACACCTATCAATAACCGGTGTAGAAAATAACCAACAAATCGTTATGTAAAACTTTTGCCCTTGTTTTGTAAAAAATCGTTACTGCAAGAATCATGCCAACTTATTTTAAGTAAAACTTTTGCCCAAAAAGGCATAAATCTTATGCCTTTTTCTTACACACACATGCGTCTACGCATCTACAAGATAATGGACAGCCGATGCAATACACACAACAGGAGAAGAAAGGATTAGAATATACACCCCAAGCCAAAGGGCTCCAACCACAAGACTACCAGACAAAAGATGTCCAAGTCCCGGAAGCAGAAAAGATGCCAAGGCAAGCAGGGCGATGTTTAGATTGTTTTTCTTCATAGCAAATCCTAGCAATAGTTTTACGAAAAAAGGCGGGAGGGGAATAATCCCCTACCCTTCAGTCCTCGTCATCGTCTCGAATAGTTTTTAGCTCGTTGTTTGCAACAAAGTGGATGAAGTTCGCCACCTCGTCACCGTTCTGCCATCCCTCAACATCATCGAAGTCAAACTTGTGCCAGTTGCCATCCTCATCCCAGGCGGCAACCTCCGCATTTTTAGCCTTCCATGTACTTGCACTCGCAGGTGCATCAAATGGGGCATTTCGACCTTCGGGATGATCTGGCTCGCAGTAGTTCGATGGACCCCATTGAACAGATACCGTGTTGCCATTTTCAAAAGTAATCGAAAAGCCTTTATTTCCTCCACATTGAAACATTTTATCCTCCTTGTTCCTTCACCTATAGATAGCCGATGAAGAAAATGATCAACAAAAAATATATGAACACACACCCACGGGCAAAAGTTTTACAATAAAGATAAGAAAATGGGGGAGGGGTCCGAACAGCCCCCCCGCCCCCCGGAGGCTTACGCCTCGTCTACAGACCCCTTGAACTTGACGTAACCCTTGGAAGGAATACGGGGCAGAGATGCCACAATCTCAGAGTCAAAGAGAGCCATACACTCATCGAACAATCCTCGGTCGTCTGAGTCGAGCGTATCGAGTCGGGCTGCCATACCCTTTTTGTCGAGCGAGCCGAAAGTTTTCCATGCCTCAATCAACTTGGCAGGAGAGTGCTGGCGGGTTACTCCAGAAGTAACCAGAAGCATCACCATAGCCTGAGCGGTACGGGCTCGGTTGGTAGCGGCACGGTCGGAGGAAGGCCCCCGAGTAATGTCACCCTTTACCCGAACAGTAAAGTCAACATGAGCCGAACTGACTGGCGGCAAAGCCGTTTCGCAGTTTACGTCACGCAACTCAATGCACTTAGCAAGAGCAAGCATTTCAAGTTCATTTAGTGTGTTTAGAGTCTTGGACATTTTGTCTCTCCTTAGAAGGGGTTGGTTAGGCTCCCCTTACACCCATTCATAACCGATGTAGAAAATGAAGTCAAAAAGTTATGTAAAACTATTGCCCAGAATTTTGCTAAAGTTTGGCATAAAAGTTGCTACTGCAAGAATCGTGCCAGAAAAATGGCATAAAAATTGCTACTGCAAGAATCATGCCAAACTTTATGTAAAACTATTGCCCCGAAGGGCGGCGGAAAAACCGCCGAACACTACACTCCAGGGGGGACCTCCCCGTCAATCATTCCGCCATGCTTCTCAATCACAGCCCGAACAACCCCAGAGGGAACATAGGCATAAACAGTATCAGTGGGGCGGTTAGGTGATTCGACCCACCTCATCAAATCAGGCTCTTTAGCAGAAGGGTATCCAACCTCAACCTCAGAATAAGAGGCTGCCCCGCTCATTCGCGGCTCACAGTATGCGCTATCGCTTGCTTGCACCGACATAGAAAATCCATCCGCACACACGACTCTTTTATAATGTGGACTAAACATTTTTTTCTCCGGGTTAGTGTTCTATCTGTACCTTTATAACCTATGTAGAATATTATCCTCAAAAGTTTTGTAAAACTATTGTACAGCATTTACATTTTCGGGCAATAGTTTTACACATACGTAAATGTAAAACTTTTGCCCCGGTGGGGGTTAAGGGAGGGTTTCCCCTCCCCTCCCCTCGGGTTATTTGGTCAGGAATCGGAGCACCTGCCCAGCCTCCCCTACGGCCCTACGGATAACGCTGGGGTCATCTTTGATGGCCTTACGCCATGATGACAGGTAGGCAAGATGCTGGGTATCGAGGCCCTCCCTATCCACGCCTACGTGCTTGCACAGGAATGAAGCGGAGATTTCTGCAACGAGTTCCTCGTATGCGTATGCCTCGCGACCTGAGCCAATCTGAGCCACACCCTTGCGGTTCAGGCGGGTAGAGTGACCCGTCCAATGTGCATGCTCGTGGAGACTCGTGGCCCAGTAGTCGGCAACCGTATGGAACGAGCCAGCCTCGGGCAGTTGGATGAAATCATCCGATGGTCGATAGTACGCACGTCCGCCACCGTGTCGAACATCTGCACCAGCCTTTGTCACAAGGTCGGACGCAGCCTTGAATCCAACCTCGGGGTCTACATCCTTCACCTCGGGCATAGCGATAGGGTTCTGGGTCTGCTGGTTGTTGAACACGTTGGACGTACCGAAACCAATCATTTTCTTTGCACCAGCCTTGGTCAAGTTTGCACCGCACTTTTTGCACTTCTTAGCAAATCCGGCGAAGTGGTCGCAGGTTCCACAGAGAAAGCGGGGGAAGAAAATCGTCAGACCCTTCTCGCCCTTCTTGACAAGGTTGCCCGTTTTCTTCCACTGGCTCGCACCAGCCCAGCGTTGGTCACCGTAGTGAGCGCCAGCGAAAAGCATAATCATAGCGTTATAGCTTCCGCCGTAGGAGCGGCCAGTGGTGGCGTTGACGGGGAATCCGGACAGAGCATCCCACGGCATAGTCCAGCCTTTGGCGTCAGAGTTCGCCTCGTACTCGTCAATCTTGGCGACCAAATCCGCCGCAATACGCTCGTCAGTTTCTTTGAATGTAGTTTGTGCTTTGCTCATCTTGAACCTCCGGTTTAGAGCGGGGAACCATTCCCCCTTACATATATGAATAACCGATGTAGAAAAGAACCCACAAAAGTTATGTAAAACTATTGCCCAGATGGATTAGATAAAAATCAAATACTTATGTAAAACTATTGTATTGGCACCATTCTTGCTATTGCAAAAGTCATGCCAACTTGAATGTAAAACTATTGCCCGAAATAAAAGAGGAGCGAGGAGCCCTAACTCCTCGCTTCCAGTACTTCCTTCAAGTCATTAGGGTGACTCTCCAGTTTCCCGCTGTTACTTCGATACGGCCCATAGCGTACCACATAATGGTCGGGGATTCGAACCCCGCGTCTGTTTAACTGCCTCTTACATACATATATAGCCTGTGTAGAAAATAATCCGCAAAACTATTGCCCCGATTGTAAAACTAATGCCCGATACCCCCGAAGGGGCGGGAGGGTCAGTCGGTGGCTAAGCCGGTTTCTTCGAGCAGCCTTTCGAGCCTTTGCCACTCCTCGCGAGCCATGTCGGCAACATCGAGACAAAACCCATACATCTTATGATATTCCTCGAAAGCTTTAGCTTTAGCAATCTCCTGTTCAATAACAGATTTGAGATGCTCGATTTGTGAAAGCAACCCTTCGAGTCTTCGCCACTCCTGAACAGCCAAGCCGGCGAAATAGTGAAGCGCGGGATCCTTTCTGTAGTATTCCTCTCCACCTTTGAAGTAGCGGACCTCTTTTTCGAGTTCAGCCTTATAGTTAGGGTTTTCTTTCAGGCGGGCGATTAACTCTTTTCGATCCATGAGAACTCCTTACACGTATATATAACCCGTGTAGAAAATGAAATGAAAAACTAATGCCCCCCCGATTGTAAAACTATTGCCCCTGAAGCCCCCGAAGGGGCTGGGGTTAGGGTTATCGTTGCCACGGAGGGGTAGGGTTCCCGTCCTGCCAGTTTTCCTCCCACCGTTCACGCATAGCCTGAATGGAAGCAAGCGGGACACCGTGAGTATTGCGCTCGGCAAGTTCTTCGTCAGTGCATCCTCCATCAAAGACAGAGACGACCTCGACGGTAAGCCCAGCCGCAGCAGCAGCCGCAAGGTAGGGCTCCATCTCCCAGCGTTGGGTAAACGTGTTATGAACAACCACGGGAAGCCCAGCCTGAAGACCTTGCGTGGCCTGATCCAAGCACCACCCATGCGCGTCCGGCAGACCCTTGGGGTCAAACTTATACTCCCCGTCAACCATGAACCAATCGTCAGCAGCCACACACACGGGTCGGTTCAACTTGTTTGCCTCGGTTGTCTTGCCAGCACCGGGCAAGCCTCGAACCAGAATAATGTCAGCGTTATTGTTTGTCTCAATCATCTTATCCTCCTTTGTACACGTATGTATAACCTATGTAGAAAATGAAATCAAAAACTTTTGCCCTTATGTAAAACTATTGCCCCGAAGGGCAAGTCTAATCGACTTGATCTTGTTCCACACTTGGACGGAGCACGTACCCGTCCACAGGAATAACAAGGGGAAAATCCCCATAACCAGCATTGACGGCTCGAAGCATATCCATACAACGCTGAAGACGTGGACGGACACGTACACCATTCAAAAGACGATGATCTTGGTCCCTCCATACCTTGATGGCTTCAACCTTCTTACCTTCGCTGATTAGGCTCAAAACTTCTTCGTTTGGAATCTGAAACGCTGCAATCATTTATACTCTCCTTACACACGTATATAACCCGTGTAGAAAATAATCCGCAAAACTATTGCCCGGATTGTAAAACTAATGCCCCCCCCCCTTTCGGGTGGGGAGCCGAGAGGATTAGGCTACCACTCGGTAGCCCTTGCCTCGTACAGTCTGGATTCGCACACTCGCGTCTCCGAGTTTCTTCTTCATGGTCGTTGCAGTCTGGCGACAGTCAACCTTGACCGCTTCACCGTTACCCTTGAGGATTGCGGCGAGCATTTGCGCTTCCTTCATCCGCATGGGCTTGGCAATCTCCGCACCGTCAACCGTAACCTTGCCTGACTCGTACACAGCCACGTTTGCACACTCAGCGATTGCTACAGCATCGACAGACTCATAAGCCACGGGGCCAAGGTCATCCTCAGTGCTGAATGGTACAGCCTGAGCGTCAATCCAAAGGTTAGCAGGTACAGCGTTCCAGTGGATACGCAGACGGGGACGAGCACCATCCAAGCGGCAGAAAGCGAATCGGTCGCCACGGTCGCCAACTTCCCAAGCGTCGGGGCCTTGAGCCTCGATGATAGCGGCGAGCGAGGCACGACGCATCATGATATTGGTAGCCGGAGCAACCTCGGTGTCACCGTCTCGGATAGCCTGAGCCTCGCCCGTCAAGTGGTACAGGGTCACGTCGCCACCCGCCTCGATGAAGTCACGGCAAGCCTCGACCGCTACCGTGATGTCACGGGAATCACCGCCCTTGATAGAGACAAGGCGACCGCTCGACAAGGCAGCGTCAAAAATCTGCTGTCCTCGACCGAGATTGAGCAACTCGCCCCGCATGGTCAAACTATGGGTACGGCGTGAGGCACAGACTTCATCGGTCACGGGGAGAGATACCCCCACAGCCGCCGCCGCCCCTCGGATGAATCCAGCGCAGGACGACGTGCCGCCCGCATGACCGCCGCTTTTGACGATCTCTTGAACCGCCGTGATTTCGACGACCCGTTTTGAAGTAGCAAGAACTTTCGACATGGTAACAACCTCCTTACACCTGTTTATAACTGATGTAGAAAGTGATCAACAAAAGTGTAAAACTATTGCATCTAATCGCTTCATGCAAAAAGCGTGCCAAAAACGTATAGCAAAAATCGTGCCAAAATATCCCATGCAAAAATCATGCCAAAATATATACTTATATAGCTGGCGCAAACTGGCACGGATCTTGCACCGCGCGCGGACCGTTCCCCCACATTTTTTGCCAATTTTTATTTACTTTCTTTTATATTTACTCCCTTAGGTTACTTTGGGGTAGTAATTTGTATAAAAAGAATATAAGTTATTTGTCTTACTTATATACTATGTGGTTCTATGGACTGTGGAGGTATATTTAGGATTATTATTCCCTAGGGTATTTGGGGTTATTCTTCCTAGGGGATATTTAGATTCTATACTATGAGTACTTACGAAAACTTCCTTTTATTTCTAACTTATTATTCTAACCAAAAAACAAAACCCACCGGAAATTAATCGGGTGGGTTCTTTGGGGATTTAGAATTTAATTACTTAATATCCGTTTTCTTTCATCCAAGCCTTGATTTTATTGATAACAGCGTTATTTAAATCTGCTGCAATCTTTTTCAATTTAATTTCCACTCCACCTATAGTAGTCTCCATGCAAAGCATAGTGTGACATTGCCTCTCCCAGGAACATGGCGGAAAGCTCGTCGGATTTTATTGGAGACTGGTAGTCAGGTGGTCCAACATAAAGGTCGCCGTCACCCATGGTCATCCATCCGGCAGCCATAGCAAAGTGAAGAGCCGACTCTTTTAGCTTTTCTTCATTTGCTTCCGCTGCTTTTAGTATTCTGTAATTTCTATCTGCTGCTATCTTTTTCATTTTAAATTAACTCCTATAAAATCGAATCAAACAAGTTATGATTTATTCTTGTTATTTGTAGTTGAAATATTACTATATTTCGAACCCATTTTAAACCACCTATTTTCCACTTCGCCCCACTCTATCCCACTATAAACCACCATATAAAAATGAGAACTGAATATTCCCTTGATAATCATATATAAACAGGTGTATAAGCAGAAAGCCATCTAAAAAAGTGTGAATTTTTATAAAAAAGGTAATAAAAAACCCACTGATTTTCATTGCGAAAAGCGTGGGCTATTTTTAAGAATTTAGAGATTTCTCAAGATCTCTGAAAATACATATAAATTATATGTATATCTTAACTGATTAAATGCGGTAAAATATAGAGATAAAGGAGTGTCTTAATGAAAGTTTTATCTTATTTTTTTATAGCAGCATTTGCCCTTATGTCTGCAGGCTGTCCTGGAGAGCCTTCTGAGGAAGCAAAGCCTGTGAGCAAACTGCCTATGTGCTTCTATGCTGTAAGTGATAATGTGGTTATAAAATCAGTAAAGGTATT
>MDSZ01192866.1_pt1 | contig 32048 bp, 34 predicted proteins | sample 811201 | NCBI WGS metagenome assembly MDSZ01 (sample SAMN05326647, study PRJNA326480) | marine metagenome | isolation source: seawater | place: Indian Ocean: North | collected 2010 | reverse complement strand
TATTATAAACCAAGGTTTAGTACCAAACCAGCTATCTAAAATAAACCCAATAATTGTCCCAACTGCTACAGCAGCTAACATTTCGGTGCCAAGTCTGAAAGCACCTCCAATAAAATAGCCTTTTTTGTTTTCATTATCAGATTTACTGTTCTCAAGTTTATCTTTTTCAATTTTAAGGCGAGTTTTAAAATCTTTAAATTTGGACATTAAATTTAAGCTACCAGTTCCTCAGCTTTTTGAAGGTCTACTGCTACCATCTGACTTACTCCCTTTTCTGCCATTGTTATTCCATAAAGTCTATGCATCCTAGACATCGTTAAGGCGTGATGAGTTATTATAATAAACTTCGTTTTTGTAATCTTTGTTAGTTCATCAAGTAGACCGCAAAATCTTGTAACATTTGAGTCATCTAAGGGGGCATCGACTTCATCAAGTACACATATCGGCGAAGGATTTACTAAAAAAACAGCAAAGATAAGAGATAAAGCTGTTAATGCTTGTTCACCTCCTGATAATAATGTGATTGATTGTAACCTTTTTCCGGGAGGTGAAACCAGCATTTCCAATCCAGCTTCTAATGGGTCATCGGAGTCTACAAGTTCTAGTTTAGCATTTCCTCCACTAAAAAGCTTTGTATAAACCTCATTGAATTTTCTATTAACTTTTGTAAAAGCATCCAACAATCTTTCTCGTCCTTTTTGATTTAATTCATCGATACTAGCTTTAAGCTTTACAATAGCAGAGTATAAATCTGCTCTATCATCTTCCATTTTTTTTATTTGTTCTTCATAGTTTTTTGTTTCTTCGTCAGCCCTTAAATTTACAGAACCCAGAGCTTCGCGTTGTTTTTTTATTTTCTCAATTTTAATCTTTTGATCATCAATAGATGGAAAATCTTTTTCTTCAAAATTTTTTATATCAGATATCGAAAACAGTTCATTCTCATTATGAATATCTAGATCATTTTTTACAGTGTACAATAAATCTTTTTTTCTATTCTCAATTCCATCAATAGTAGCCTCGTTTCGTGCTTTATTTTCCCTCAAGGTAGTAAGTTTTTCTTGTACAGATTTTAAATTTTCATTTATTGAATTATATTTTTTTTCAGCTTCGTTTAACTCGGACTCTAATTCTTCATCTCTCTTTTTAGTGTTTTCTAAATTTTGTATATTTTTACCCTTTGTACTTGCAATCTTTTCTGGATTTTTTTCATTATCCTCTAATTCTTTTTTAATTTTATTTTTTCGCTCATTGAGTTCTAAAGTCATTTTTTCAGAGTTTGACTTTAAATTTTTCCAATTTTCTAACTCTATATCGATATTTTTTATTCTTTCTTTTCTTTTAATAGAGTCAGATTTAATAGACTCATTTTTTCCAAAAAAAGAAGCATATTTTTCTTGAGCTCTAGTAATATTATTTATTATATCTTTTAATTTAAAAAAAACATCTTTTGTAATTTTTCTACCAGCATCTATGTAATTTTCGATTTGATTTATTATTTTGTCCAAGTCACTTTGCAGTTTTTTTAAGTTATCTCTCGAAGTGTCCAAATCTTTAAAAGATCTTTCTTCAGTTTCAAACAATTGTTTTTCTGTAAAAATCAATTCATTTTTTTCTTCTAAGATCCGTTTTTCGTTTAAGGAGGCGTCTAATGAAATGCTCTTTTCCCTCTCAAGGTCAGAATTAATAGTATCCAAAGATTTTTTAAGTTTTATTTGTAAATTTTTGACCCTTTCTTCCTCTTCTTCTAAATTCGCAAGATTCAAATTTAATTTCTGAAGTGTTGCTAAATTTTCCATTTTTCTATCCCGAAGAGGATTTATTCTCTTACTTTCCTCTTGTAGTAAATTGTTATTATGATTTAGGTCAATTTTAATTGCACTAATTTCATCCTCTTGCTCACTTAACTTTTCTTGGATACTCTTCTTATCACTCTCAATTTCTTTTATTTTTAAAAAATATAACCCGGCCTCAATTTGTCTTATCTCTTTTGAAATTTCTTTATATCTATATGCCTCTTCAGCTTGTTTTTTTAAATTTTCTAATTGTTTTTCTTGCTGTCTTTTAAGCTCATCTGCTCTTTTAAGGTTATTCTCTGCAGCATTTAATCTAGTTTCGGCTTCATGTCTCCTTGCATGAATGCCAGAGATACCTGCAGCCTCCTCCAGAATTGACCTTCTCTCGGAAGGTTTTGATGTTACAAGTTGTCCAATCTTTCCTTGGCTTATTAGTGAGGGCGAGTGAGCCCCAGTAGATAAATCTGCAAAAAATGTTTGTGCATCTTTTGCTCTAACCTCTCTTGAATTAATAAAATACTTTGATCCTTTATCTCTTTCTATTTTTCTTGAAATAATTATTTCGTCCAGATCATTATACTGGTTCGGCCCGTCCTTAGACTTATTATGAATATGAATAGTTACCTCTGAGATATTTTTTTCTGGTCTATTAGATGTCCCCGAAAATATAACATCTTCCATCCCAGCTCCTCTCATACTTTTTGCTGATGTTTCTCCCATGCACCACCGTAAGGACTCAACTATATTTGATTTGCCACAACCATTTGGCCCAACAATTCCAGTTAAACCATCTTCAATCAAAAATGTTGTTTTATCAAAAAAGGATTTGAAGCCTGTTAATTCTAATTTTTTAAATTCCATTTTAAAGTAATTTTTCTATAGCTTTTTTTAAGGATTTATAATTATATTTTTTTTCGTATTTTTTATCATTTATATAAATTGTTGGCGTAGAACTTATTTTGTAATTCTTTTGTGCATTAATCCTCTCATTTAATATCCTATCCTGTAATTCATCATCTTCCAAACACTTGTTCATTGCACTTTCATTCAAACCTAAATTTTTTCCAATCTTTTTAATATTATCGTTAATTTTGTTAATATCTGAGCCTACTGCCCATTCATTTTGAGCTTTATATAACTCGCTTAATAACTCAAAACTTTTTATATTCTCACTAGTACACCTAACTATTTTGTCTGCATTAAGTGCAGCTAAATCAAGAGGAAAACTGTGATGTTCGAATCTCACTTTACCTTTATCAATGTATTCTTTTTTAAGATTTTCAAAAACTTCGAGATGAAATTTTGAACAGTAGGGACATGTTAGTGATGAAAATACTTTTATAACAACATCAGTTTTTTTGTTTCCTTGACTTAAAACTTCATCTGCTTTCGATTCCCATACCCAAAAAAGAACTAAAATTATTATTAGATTTTTCATTATTTATCTCTAAGTCGGTAAGCTTCAATTAAATTTTTTAATGATTTTTTTAATTTATCATTTTGTATTTCCATAATTTTTTTATCAAATTTATCTTTTGTATCAATTGGGTTTTCTTGTTTTCTTTTCGACTGTTTTTGATTTATGACTCTTAATTTTATTTTATCTATTACTTCTGTGCCAAAATACATATTAATTTTATCCTTTATATCTTGTCTTAGATATTCAATATCAAGTTGTTTTCCATTTAACACATTTAAAATAATACAACCATTTTTCATTTCTTTACCCATTTTTATCCTATATGGGTAACAGTCATTGGATATTTTCTGACCAACTATTTTGGTCCAATTATCCAAAATATATGAAAAATTAAATCCACCTTTCTTGAGAGCTCTTTTTAAACCTTGTGGCAATGAACTTGCGAAAGGTCTTAAACCTTGCAAGAAATTAGAGTTCTTATTAATATATTTTCTGTTATGCATTTAAATCACAATTTACCAAAAAAAATTCTGGCTTGGTATGATAATAACAAGCGCACTTTACCATGGCGTGTTAGTAAAAACTCACCAAAAAACCTTTATTACAGACTTTTAAGTGAATTTATGCTTCAACAAACTCAAGTAAACACAGTTATTCCTTATTTCAATAGATTCATCAAAAATTATTCAAATTTAAAAAAAGTATCTAAAGCACCCTCAAACCAGATACTTAAACTTTGGGAAGGTTTAGGCTATTACAGACGAGCAAAGGCATTACATAAAACAATTAAAATCATAGTTAGAAAAAATAAATCTAAACTCCCCAATAGATTTGAAGATTTAAAAAAATTGCCTGGAATAGGAGATTACACTGCTAATGTGCTTTTAGCACTTGTATATAATCAACAGTCATTTGGAGTTGATGGAAATGTAAAGCGACTGTTTTCACGAATTCTTAATAAGCCAGAGAATAAAATTGATTTTGACAAACTTATTTATTTAAACAAAAAAAAAATTTTTTTTTCTAGAAGAAATTCAGATTTAGCAGAGTCTTTGATGGAATTTGGATCTCAAATTTGCAAACCCAAAATACCTGAATGTAAAATATGCCCTATTAAGAAATATTGCAATTCAAGTCACAACAGACCTGGAATTAAGAAAAGAAAGAACAAATCTTTTTTTGAAAAGAAATATGATATCTTTTGTTATTTAAATAAAAATAGTAAAAAAATAGGGTTAACAAAAAATGATAAATTAGGTTTCCTAAAGCACAACAATATGCCAATAATTAAAGAGAGAGGAAAAGAGAATACTATTAACTGGATTTTTTTAGCAAATTACAATAATCACATATCAAATAAAAAATTGAATATAAATTTGTATTATAAATTTTCAAAAAGGATCCCAAAAATTTTAAAATGGCACCCTTTAAAAAAAAATAAAGAATTCATTCCCTCATTTACAAAAAAAATTTTTAAAAAAGTTTCGAGTTTGTATTTATGAAAAAAAAAATTGCTATAATAGGGTCTGGTATTGCCGGTTTAACTATAGGTAATTTTTTGTCAAAACAAACTAATTTTGATTTTCAAATTTATGAGAAAAAAGAAAATTTACCTTTAGACGAGGGTTATGGAATACAATTAGCACCTAACAGCATATCAATATTGAATGAAATTGGTTTCTCAAAAATTAATAATGAAGATTATTTTAATCCAAAAAAATTAATTTTTTATGAGGATAAAATAACTAAAATATGTGAGCTAGATTTAAATCGTTTCAATAGAAGAGATGTAAAATATTCAACTTTAAAAAGATCTACTTTGATAGAGCTTCTTAAAGATGCCGTATATTCTAAAAATTTAAAATTTAAAAAACAAATTCAAAAAATTTCATACTTAAAAAATAAACTTTTGATTAATTTTGATGATAATACAAATGACCTTGTTGATTATATCATCGCTGCTGATGGAATTTATTCTAATACAAGATCTTTCTTTCAAGAAAAAAAAAATAAACTATTGTTTAAAAAATCAATTGCTCTTCGCACATCGATAAACAGCTCAAAATTAATGGGGTTGGAAAAAGACAGCATTAATTTAATTATGGGCTCTAATATGCACACAGTTATTTATCCCACAGACAAAAAAGATAATTTTAATGTGGTAAGTATAGTAAGATCAAAACATGAGAATATCACTGAAGTTAGAGAATTAATAAATAACAAAATTTTTAAAGAAGGGTTATTAAAAAATATTTATGAAAAAGATACGAAAAGTTGGCCAATATATATCACGCCAAAAATTCTTCACTCGTCTAATAAAAATGTATTTTATATAGGCGATGCTTTTAACAGTATGTTACCAACAATGGCTCAGGGAGCCTCCCAATCAATTGAAAGTGCATATGAGTTATTTCTCTTGATAAAAAAAGATGATCGAAATATTCAAAAAAAATATTTTGAAAAAAGGGCAAAAAAAGTAAAATTGATAATTATTAGATCTAATTTTAATTTTTTTGTTTTTCATATTTCAAATTCTTTCTTAAAAAAGATGCGAAATATTGCTTTAAAAATTCTTGTTAATCAAAAAAGATTTTTAGAATATTATTTAGGTAAAATTTATAAAAAGTGATTTTTTTTATTTGAGATGAAATTTTGTCTAAGTCTGTCGATCACAACCATAGATCCATTTACATCATAATGCCAATAAGTCCATCCATTACAACTTTCAGCGCCAACTATTTTTGCAGCAACCTTATGTATAGATCCTTCTGATTTTTTATATTTTATACTTCCATCGATCATAACTTTTGCGTTAATTCTCTTTTTTTGGTCAAAAAGAGTTGTTCCAGGTCTCAGAATTCCCATTTCGACGAGAGAACCAAAAGGAATCCTCGGTTTAGATTTATTATTTTCTATTGTGTCTAAATAATCATCTTTAATAGGTTTAGTTTGTTTAATTCTTTTATAAGCTGCTTTGTAATAGGTCTTATTTTTTTCAATACCAAAGTAATTTCTGCCTAATTTTTTCGATACAACAGCGGTCGTACCCGTGCCTAAAAAAGGATCTAAGATTGAGTCACCTTTTTTTGTTGTAGCTAAAATAATTCGATGGAGTAAAGCCTCTGGCTTTTGAGTTGAATGAATTTTATTTCCATTTTTTTTTAATCTTTCCTTCCCATTACATATAGGTATAGTCCAATCTGATCGCATTTGTATATCGTCATTTAAACATTTTAAGGATTGATAATTAAAGGTGTATTTTGATTTTTTACTCTTTGATGCCCAAATCAATGTTTCATGAGCATTTGTAAATCTCGTTCCTTTAAAATTTGGCATAGGGTTATTTTTTCTCCAAATAATATCATTTAATAACCAATAATTGAGATTCTGAATGTGATAGCCTATTCTAAATATATTGTGATAAGATCCGATTACCCAAATACTTCCATTATCTTTTAAAATTCTTCTACATTCTGCCAACCACTTAACTGAAAAATCATCATAATGAGTAAAACTTTGAAATTTATCCCAATTATCGTCCACTCCATTTACTTTTGAGTCATCTGGTCTTCTTAAATTTTCTCCTATTTGTAAATTATAAGGAGGATCAGCAAATATAAGATCAAATTTTTTATCAGGAATTTTTTTTAGAATTTTTAAAGTATCCTCGTTCACTATTTTATTTAATTTACAAATAATATCTGACATGAATTTAATTCAACTCTAAATTGAATTAATCGTCAATTAGTTTTATGTGAAAAATTAATACTTCTAGTGCTTTTAAATTTTTTTGTACAACATGTTGTATATAGGCTTAAAATTTCTTCTATGTTGTGTAGTTATCCCAAATTTTTTTAATCCATTTATATGATCTTTAGTCCCATAACCAAAATTTTTTTGCCATGAATAATTTTGATATTTTTTGGAGAGTTTGATCATTAGGAGGTCCCTATAAACTTTTGCAACAATAGAGGCAGCGCTTATACTTTTAACTTTTTCATCTCCTCTGATAATTGTTTTGCAGTTACTAAGTTCATTTGGTGAAAAAATACCATCAATTAACACTAATTTTGGTTTTTTTTTCAATTTTTTCACAGCCCTTTTCATTGATAAAAGAGATGCTTGAAGTATATTAAGTTTTTCTATCTCTTTTACTGAAGCGATACCGATAGCGTAATAAGAATTTTTTTTAATAATCTTAGCAAGAAATAATCTCTCTTTAAAGCTCACTTTTTTTGAGTCTTTAAATAGTTTTAAATTGTTTTCGTTTTTAAGAATTACTGCTGCTGATACTACAGGCCCAGCCAAACATCCTCTCCCAACTTCATCGACCCCAGCGATATAATCTTTATTTTTCAATTTTAATTTTAAGTTCTTGGATTTTCTGTTTTATTAGTTTTAAATCAATCCACGCAAATTTTTTTTGATCTGGCTGTCTCATTAGAAAAGCTGGATGAAATGAAGCAATTATTAAAGAATTACAATTCCCTATCTTTTTTTGAACCCACTTCCCCCTAGCTTTGGAGATAACATTTTCATTCCCTAAAATAGCGTTTAATGCTGTACTTCCTAATAAAAGAATTATTGATGGGTTGATAATTTCTATGTGCCTTATTAAAAAAGGATGATATTTTGATATTTCACTTTCAGTTGGTTTTCTATTTTGGGGGGGCCTATAATTAACAACATTAGTGATATAAACATTTTTTCTGTTTAAACCAATTGATAATAGCATTTTATCTAACAGCTGACCTGCTCTACCAACAAATGGCAAACCCTCTTTATCTTCATTTGCACCAGGCCCCTCACCAATTATCATGATTTTAGATTTAGGATTACCATCCGAAAATACTAAATTTGTTGCATTTTTTTTTAATTCACAATTTTTAATGTTTTTTATCGACGATTTAAGGTTCTCAAGTTCTTTATTATCACTATTGTTTAAATTTATGTAATTCTTAGATTTATATCTATTAATTGACTTACTACCTAAAATAAGATTGTGATTAATTAAACTATAGTATTTAATTAATTTGGTATATTTGGTATTTATTTTTTTTGTCATAAATTTTATGAAAATTTTAAAATTTACATATCTTGTTATAATACAATTAATAATTTGCATCACTATAAATACAAATTTATCGGCAAAAACTTCTGAATATTTTCAAAAAGGTGACAAAATTTCTAGTTATTTTTCAGGCATTTTATCGCTTTATGATCATCAGTACGACAATACTTACAAGTTTTTTAAAAAACTTGACGGACTCGAAAAGAGTCATTCCCAATATTCACAATTATATCTTTATTCCTTAATTAATCTTAGAAAATTTGAGGAGTCTTTCCGTTACTCAAAAAAACTCGAAAGATTAAGAATGGATAATTTCGATAGTAATTTGATAATAATTATTTACTATCTAAAAAAAAATCAATTTGATGATGCTCAAAAATATATAATCAAATTAGATAATAAAAAAATTATTACACCATTACAAACTTTAATAATCCAATCAATATCTTCTTGGCTAAATTTTGAAATGAATAAACAATCTTCCCCCAAAAAAGACTTTGAATTTATAGAGCCAAGGTTTAAAAATATAAAAAAAATTCAAGACTTATTTCTAAGTTGTTATTTAAACTCTAGCGATGTTGAAGATAAATTTAAAGATCTTATAAATGATAATCGAACTGATTTTACAAGATATTATTTCTTTTATTCAAATTATTTATCTTCTAAACAAAAATTTAAGGAAGCAAATAAAATTATAGATGAGTCGCTTATCAAATCTCCAAGAAATTTGCTTTTAAATCAACTCAAATATGATTTATTAGCTGATAAGAAATTTAAAAATAAATTTGATTGTAAAAATTTAAAACATGTAATTGCAGAATTATTTTATATAGCATCAAATGCATTATCTTCTCAGTCTATTTATTCTGCATCTAATTTTTATCTTAGCTTAGCAATGTTTTTAAATGAAGAATTTATTTCTTACAAAACTCTTTATGCTGAAAACATTTATATGATTGATAATTTAAACAAATCAAGAAAAATTTATGAGGATATAAAAAAAAGCGGAGGGGCATACGAGTGGTACGCTGTTAAACAGATAACAACTATTCTTTTTAAACAAAATAAGGATGACAAAGCAATAAAATACTTTTCAAATAATTTTAAAAAAATAGATGACCCAAATATTTATCAAACTTTTGATTATGCTGAGTTTTTAAAAAATAATAAAAAATTTAATGATGCAATTAAGTATTATTCAAATATCCTCGAGCTTATAGACAAAAATCATAAATTATATTCAAAAGTAACTGATGGTCGGGGAATTTCTTATGAAAGAATAGATGAGTGGGAAAAAGCAGAAGTAGATTTTCTCAATTCTCTAGATGTAGAGCCCGATCAAGCATATGTTATCAATTATCTTGCTTATTCATGGATTGAGAAAGGAATTAATATAAAGCGGTCTCTTCAAATGTTAAGGAAAGCAAATGATTTAAAAAAAAATGATGGATATATAGTCGACTCACTTGGATGGGCGCTTTTTAAATTAAATCAATTTAATGAAGCGGAGAGATATTTAAAACAAGCAGTTTCTCTGATGCCCACTGATCCAATAGTAAATGATCATTTCGGTGACTTATTATGGAAGATGGGGAAAGATATTCGCGCAAGATATTACTGGAATCATGTTTTGCGTCTAGAAACAACTGAAAAAGAATTAAAAAACAAAGTTAAAGATAAGATAATATTTGGGCTTTAGAAATACATGGGGGGAACCTTAAAATCACACGCAAAAATAAATCTTTATTTGAGAGTAAAAAAAAAACTAAGAAACGGCCTACACAATATACAATCAAATACATTTTTAATTGATCTTCATGACCAAATAAAAGTAAAAAAAAAATCTTTTAAAGATGAAGTGAAGTTCACTGGTAAATTTAGGGGAGATGTAAATAGATTAGATAATTCTGTAATTAAGACAATTAATATTTTAAGAAAAAAGAAAATTCTTAAAACATTTGTTGATGTAAAAATAAAAAAAAATATTCCAGTTTTTTCTGGATTAGGCGGTGGGACTAGTAACTCGTTTTATTTACTTAAACATCTTTATAAAAAAAAGCTCGATATTAAAACGATTATCAAATTTGAAAAAGAAATAGGAACAGATTTCAGGTTGTTTTTGAATAATCAATCCTACCAAAAAAATCTAAAAAAGATTCATGCTTTTAAACAAAAATTTCAATTTTATTTTACTCTTGTCTTTCCAAATATTAGATGCTCAACCAAAAAAATTTATTCTAAAGTTCGAAAATTTAATAAAGTTAATCATATCAGTTACAATAGGATAAAAGACAAGAAAATTTTTATTGAATATATGAAAAAAGAAAAGAATGACTTAGAGCACATTGTTAAAAAAGATCATCCAGTTATTAAAAAAGTTCTTCATTTTTTAACTAATCAGGAGGGATGTCATTATTCAAGAATTTCTGGCTCAGGGTCAATTTGTTACGGTCTATTTGACAAAAAAAAACATGCTATTAAGGCTTATAAAAAGATAAAAAACAAATACCCCAAATATTGGAGCGTTATTACTAAAACTATTTAATTATTTAATTTTATGATATATGAAAAATATAACATTGGGGCATAGCCAAGCGGTAAGGCAGTGGTTTTTGGTACCACCATCCTAGGTTCGAATCCTAGTGCCCCAGCCAACTAAATGAAAAAAATTATTTTAAATCTTAAAAATTCATTAAATAAGTTACTATTTCCATTTTATAATGAAAAAAACTTAAAAGAGTTTTTTAATATTATTGAACAAGACATTGACACTAAATTAAAAAAAGATGTGGCTATGTTCGTAGGGGGATGTGTGAGAAATCATATTAATTCAAAAAAAATCAAAGATATTGATATTGCAACGATTTATTCACCAGAGGATTTAAAAAAAAAATTTAAGAATACCAAGTTTAAAATTGTGGATACTGGTATAAAACACGGATCAGTCACAATAATCTGCGGTAAAAATAAATATGAAGTCACTACACTAAGAAAAGATATAAAGACTGATGGTAGACACGCTGAAATTAAAACTATTGATAATTGGAAAGAAGACTCCAATAGAAGAGACTTTACTATTAATGCTATCTATTTAAGTAAAACGGGGAAAATATTTGATCCTCAATTAGGTCTAAAAGATTTACAAAATAATACTGTTAAGTTTATAGGAGACCCTCAACAAAGAATTGAAGAAGATTATTTAAGAATTATTAGATATCTAAGATTTTCTATACAATATAATTCTCCTTCTGATAAAAGTACAATAAAAGCAATCAAACTCAATCTTAACGGTATAAAAAACCTCTCAAAGGAAAGAGTTTATGGTGAACTAATAAAAATTATATCCTTAAAAAATTTTTATAACCTTGTAAACAATTCAGAATTAAAAGATATTTTTTCATTAATATTTCCTGAGATAAAATATTTTGATCGTTTTAAAAAAAGTTTTTTAATGGGTCCTGAAGTTTTAAATGTAAATATTGTCAATAAATTTGCGATTTTAACAGTAGATGAAAAAAGTAATCATGAATATTTTTGCCATAAATACAAGCTTTCAAATGAAATCAGAAAAAAGCTTAAGCTTTTAGCTGATGAGTACTCAGAATTTAAAAAGGATAAACAATATTTTGAAAAAAATTTAGAAAAAAAATTATTTTTATTAGGAAAAGATACATTAAATATTTTGAATTTATTAAATTTTTCTGAAAAAAAAGATACTAATAATATTTCTGCAAATAATAATTCAAGAAAATATGAAAAAATTTTTGATAAGATTGATAAAATAAGAATTCCAAAGTTTCCTTTTAATGGAGAATATTTGAAGGAAAAAGGTTTAAAAGAAGGGGCGGCAATAGGTCAAACTTTAAAATTAATACAAAATGAATGGTTGAGTCAAAACTTTAATATTTCAAATGATAGAGTATTAGAGATTATTAAAGACAAAAAATTAAGCTAAATATATTCAACATTTAAAATCTGCAGATTTTTTTCACCCGAGGGAGTTGTTGCAGAAACTAATTCATCTTTTTCTTTTCCAATCAATGACTTCCCGATCGGACTTTTAAAGTAGATAAGATTTTTACTAATATCAGCTTCATCTTTTCCAACAATCCTATATTTAATCTTCTTTTTTAAATCCAAATCTTCCACGGTAACGGTTGATCCAAAAATTACTTTTCCATTATTTTCAAGTTTTGTAACATCAATCAAATTTGCTCTAGCAATTGTGTCATTAATCGATATTACTCTGCTTTCTAATTGAGCCTGTTGTTCTTTTGCGGCATGGTATTCAGCATTTTCTTTTAAGTCACCATGTGATCTTGCTTCAGCGATAGCTGCAACAACTTTCGGTCTTTGAATATTTTTAAGATCTTCAAGTTCAGCTTTGAGTTTTTCCAAACCTAACAATGTAATTGGCTCTTTATCCATTTTATTTCCATCTAGCTTCAGGAGGAAGCGACATCAAAATTGACTCGGTATTTCCTCCCGTATTTAAACCAAATTTTGTTCCCCTGTCATATAATAGGTTAAACTCAACATACCTACCTCTTTTTAATAATTGGGTTAATTTATCTTTTTTGCTCCATTTAGATTTTGATTTTTTAAAAATCATATTTCTCGAGATATCAATAAATCCCAATCCAAGATCTCTAACAAAATTGAAATTACTTTTCCAATTTTTTGTTTCATAATCAAAAAAAATACCTCCTATACCCCGTGTTTCTTTTCTGTGAGGAAGATAAAAATATTTATCACACATAATCTTATATTTTTTATAATTTTTATTATTATTTTTACATATTTTTTTTAAACTATTATGAAGAAATTTTTTTTCCTTGTTATCTTTGAAACATGGAGTTACATCCATTCCACCACCAAACCAAGATTTTGAAGTAACAATATATCTTGTGTTGAAATGTATAGCTGGAATTTTAGGATTTTTCATATGTGCAACAACAGAGATACCTGAAGCCCAGTATTTTCCATCTTTTCCGGCCCCCAATATTGAATTTCTAAAATTCTTCTTAAACACTCCATTAACTGTTGATTTATTTACACCAACTTTATCGAAGATTTTACCTTTTTTTAACAAATATGAAATACCTCCCCCCTCTGAGATCTTCCTTTTTTTCCAAAATCTTTTTGAAAACAAGTTTTTTTTATTTCCATGGGAGATCTCTATATTTTCAAATTCCTTACAAATCATCAATTGTAATTTAGAAAACCAGCTATCTATTATATCTTTTTTAATTTCATTATTCATTGATTATTAAAAAATCCGTTTGCCTTAAAGCTTCAGATGTTACGATAGCTACTGATGTAGCTAAGTTTAAAGATCTAGTTTTATTATTCATTGGGATCTTTAATTTCAGATTTAATGACTCATGAAGTTCACTGGGTACTCCTGAACTTTCCCTACCAAAAAGAAGAATATCATTCTTTTGATACTTAAAATTATGATAAAATTGTTTTGCTTTAGTCGTCATTAATATTATTCGAGATTTAAAATTTTTTTCCTTAAAACTATTATAATCTATATACCTTTTAATTTTGCTTAAATTTTTATAGTCCATAACAACCTTTTTAAACCTTGGATCATCCATTTGGAAACCGCAAGGTTCAATAATGTGAACAGTGATATTAAAACAAGCGCTTAATCTTATAATAGAAGCGGTATTTTGGGGTATATCGGGCTTAAAAAGAGCTATACTAATCATTTTTCTTTATTTATGTGTCAATCTGACCCTAGCAAATAATATAATTAAGTTTTATTTAAAAAACTGTATTATAACAATAAATATGGACAAATCAGAGAAAAAGACTAATCGAAGAGATTTTTTATTTACAGCCAGTTATACAGTCGGAGCAGTTGGTTTAGGTGCAGCTATCTGGCCGTTGGTTGATCAAATGAATCCAGATAAATCAGTCCAAGCACTTGCGACTACTGAAGTTGATATAAGTAGTATTGAACCAGGGAAATCAATAACTGTTCTATGGAGAGGTAAACCAGTTTTCTTAAAAAGACGAACACAAGAGGAGATTTCTGAGGCGAGAGCGGTAAATATAAGTGAGCTTAAAGATCCTCAAAAAGATGAGGAGAGAGTAAAAGAAGGCAAAGAAGAATGGCTAGTTATGTTAGGAGTATGCACTCATTTAGGTTGTGTACCTCTTGCAGACAAGGGAGATTATAATGGTTGGTTTTGTCCTTGTCATGGATCTCATTACGATGTATCTGGGAGAATTAGAAAAGGACCAGCTCCAGTTAATATGGAGATCCCAAAATATGAATTTGTTGACAGTAAAACAATTAAAATAGGTTAAAAAAAATTATGAGTAATAAAGAGTACATACCAGATAGTAATATTGGAAAATGGTTTAATGATAGACTGCCATTACTTTCACTTGCATCTCATTTAAAAGATTATCCTACACCTAAAAATCTAAATTACTGGTGGACATTTGGGGGAATTCTAACATTCTGTTTATTAACACAAATTATCACCGGAATAGTGCTTGCAATGCATTATGTTGCTCATGCGGATTTAGCTTTTGGAAGTGTTGAACATATAATGAGGAATGTAAATTACGGTTGGTTAATAAGATATATCCACAGTAATGGAGCTTCGATGTTCTTTTTAGCAGTTTATATACATATTTTTAGATCACTTTTTTATGGGTCTTATAAAGCACCGAGGGAAATAATTTGGATTACTGGTCTCACAATTTATTTATTAATGATGGCAACTGCCTTTATGGGATATGTACTACCATGGGGGCAAATGAGTTTTTGGGGAGCTACAGTTATCACAAATCTTTTTAGTGCTATACCATTAGTAGGCGAGAGCATTACGACTTGGTTATGGGGAGCTTATTCAGTTGATAATCCAACATTAAATAGATTTTTCAGCCTTCATTATTTATTACCTTTTTTAATCTTAGGTATAGTCATTTTGCATATTTGGGCTTTACATGTTCCAGGAAATAATAATCCCGTTGGAATTGATATAAAAAAGCCATCTAGAGATACCGTTCCGTTCCATCCATACATTACAGTTAAAGATATTTTTGCTTTACTTATGTTTATGATTGTATTTGCGGGTTTTGTATTTTTTGCTCCAAATGTTTTAGGTCACTCAGATAACTACATCCCAGCAAATCCAATGGTTACTCCAGCACATATCGTACCAGAGTGGTATTTATTGCCATTCTATGCAATCTTAAGATCAGTTCCAGATAAACTTGGAGGAGTAATATTAATGTTCGCCGCTATTTTTATACTTTTTGTATTACCTTGGTTGGATACATCAAAAGTGAGATCTTCTGTATTCAGACCAATTTATAGGCAATTTTTCTGGGTTTTAGTCTTAGATGTATTATTGTTAGGTTATATTGGCGCAATGCCAGCCGAAGGAATTTATTTGATATTAGCAAGAGTTGGTACAATATATTATTTCTTACATTTCCTAGTTATATTACCAGTTGTTGGTTATTTAGAAAAAACTGATCCAATTCCACTAAGCATATCGGATCCAGTGATGACCGGTTCAGCAGATACAGCTATGGCAAGGAGAAATGAAAAATTATAAAATAATAACATTTTTTTTACTCAGTTTATTAATTCAAAAACCTTTGACTAGTGCAGAACAAATTGATCCAATAAAAATGGATTGGAGCTTTAGCGGTTTAACTGGAAAATTTGATAGGGCTTCTCTTCAAAGAGGCTTTCAAGTTTACAAAGAAGTTTGTTCATCTTGTCATTCAATGCAATATTTAAGCTACAGAAATCTTGGGGAGCCAGGGGGGCCTGAATTCTCAATTGAGGAGGTAAAAGCTATTGCTTCAAATTTTGAGGTAACAGATGGTCCTGACAGTCAAGGCGAGATGTTTACAAGACCAGGAAGACCATCAGATAAGTTTGTTTCGCCTTATCCTAATATTAATGCAGCTATGGCTGCTAATGGAGGAGCCTATCCTCCAGACATGTCAGTGATAGTAAAAGCACGAACAGGTGGAGCAAATTATATTTATTCAGTACTTATGGGATACGAAGATCCTCCAGCTGGTATTACTTTGGATGATGGTGTTTATTACAATAAATATATGGCTGGTCAGAAAATAAAGATGCCTAAACCTTTGTCTGAGGGCTTGGTAGATTATTCGGATGGAACTCCTTCGACAGAAATCCAAATGGCAAAAGATGTTACAACTTTTTTGGCCTGGGCAGCCGAACCAGAGCTTGAAACAAGGCACAAAACGGGTGTGAAAGTATTAATTTATTTAATACTTTTATCAATTTTAGTTTTTTTAAGCATGAAAAGAATTTGGTCAAGGATTAACTCTGAAGTATAAAACATCGCCATCTTTGACTATATAATCTTTTCCTTCAATTCTTAATTTGCCGTTTTCTCTACATTTTTCTGCACTGCCGTACTTTTTAAAATCTGAATAAGTAACTGTTTCTGCTCTAATAAATTTTTTTTCGAAATCAGAGTGAATTACTCCAGCAGCTTTAGGTGCTATGGTATTTTTTTTAATGGTCCATGCTCGACTTTCTTCTGGGCCAGATGTAAAAAAGGTATCTAAGTTTAGAAGATCGTAACCAGTTCTTATAAGTTTATTTAGGCCAGTTCTATCTAACCCAATTTCATGCATAAACTTATGTTTTTCATCTTTATTAAGGCTAGTCAACTGGTCCTCAATATCGGCACAAATATTAACATGCATTTCATCAGGATAATTACTGGTTACAAGTTTGGTTAATTCATTTCCATTTCTTAGACTTTCTTCATCTACATTACAAACTATAATTTTTGGTTTGGTGCTTAAAAGACTCAAACTATTTACAAATTTTTGTTCACTTTCAAGATCATATTTAGGTATTTTTTTTCCCTCATTCAACAAATTTAATAATTCAGTAAGTATTCTTTTTTCATTAGCAGAGATAATTTTTTTCCCTTTTTCGATTTTCTTTTGCAAAGTATTAATGTCTGATAAGATTATCTCAGTTTTAATGGTCTCAAAGTCATTGATAGGATTGACTTTAGAATTAACATGCTGAATTTTTTCAGACTCAAAACATCTCAAGAGATGTATAATTGCATCAACTTCTCGAATATGTGAAAGAAACTTATTGCCTAATCCTTCTCCTTTTGAGGCGCCTTTAACTAGACCTGCGATGTCTACGAAAGTAATTTGAGCGTAAATTTTTTTTTTAGAATTAGAAAGATTTGCTAATTCACCAACTCTCTTATCAGGAACATCGACTATACCTATATTAGGATCAATTGTGCAAAAAGGAAAATTTCCAGCCTCTGCATTTTTTGATGAGGTTAAAGCATTAAAAAGTGTAGATTTACCTACATTAGGTAAACCAACAATTCCACATTTAAATCCCATTAAGATTTTGATTAACTTTACTTGAAAATAAATCTATTTTTTTTTCAATTAACGTTGGAATAAGTTTCACAATGTTATCAGCTATCTCCTTAATCTTTTCTTCTTCATCTTCTTTGAAGTCTTCTAAAACATGATTATTAACTTTTGTTTTTCCTTTAGGATGTCCTATTCCAATTCTTACTCGCGAATAATCTTTGCCTATCAACTTATCTATTGACTCTATGCCGTTATGGCCAGCACTACTTCCACCAAACTTAGCCTTAACTTTTCCAAAGTCTATATCCATATCATCATGGAAAACAAAAACATTTTTTGCATCAATCTTAAAATAATCAATTAATTCTTTTATTGCCGTACCCGAATTATTCATGAAAGTTAATGGTTTTATGGCGTAAACTTTTTGAGAATCTATATTACCAGTTGTTAAAAGACCTTTGAATTTAGGTTTTTGTTTTGAAAGCTTAAATTGTTGATTGATTGCATCAATTATTCTGAAGCCTATATTATGTCTATTGTTTGTGCTGTTCGGCCCTGGATTTCCTAAACCAACTAATAATAGCATAATTAATTATTTTTTTTCTGGGGGTTTTTTCTCTGCTGCGGATTTTTTTTCTGCTGCGGGTTTTTTTTCTGCTTGAGCATCTTTAGTCTTATCTTCTTTACCTGAAGACGCTCCATCTTTAGCTGGTGCTGCTTCTGCCCCAGCTTCTGTCGCAGCTTCTCCTTCTGCTCCCTCTGCAGCTTCACCTTCAGCAGGTTTTTCTGGTTCTTTTATCACAGTTGGAGCCGCCACAGTAGCAATAACAAAATCTCTGTCCGTAATTGTTGGTTTAACACCTTCTGGTAATTTGACGCTAGAAATTTTTAAACTTGTACCAATTTCAGTACCGGTTAAATCCAAAATTATCTCTTCAGGAATTCTATCTGTTGGACAATTTAATTCTACTTTTCTTCTTACAATATTTAAAACACCTCCTCTTTTTAAACCAGGAGACTCAGAATTATTTATGAATTTTACAGGAATATCAATTTTGATTTTTGTTCCATCTAATACTCTCATAAAATCAATATGTATTGGTTCATCAGATACGACATGATAAGCAACTTCTCTAGGTAAAACTTTTTCTTTTTTACCGTCTATATTTAGTTCAATAACTGTAGATAAAAAACCATCTGAATTTAAAACATTACTAATTTCTCTTTTTTTTATGGAAATTTTTGAATTAGGAATTTTGCCACCATATAGAATAGCAGGAATAAATCCATCCGATCTAAGTTTATTTGTATAACCTGCTGATGTGTTTTCTCGTTTTATAGCTTTAAAATTATTCATAATACTTAAAAAAATGTATTTAACACAGATCTGAAATAAAACAAGTATTAATTAAAAAGGTCTGATACTGAAGTTGAATTGGATATTCTTTTAATGGCTTCAGCCATCAAACTAGAAATAGATAATACCTCTATTTTATTGTTATTCCTAATTTTTTTTGAATTATCGATTGTGTCGGTAATAATAAGTTTTTTTACCTTAGATTTTTTTATTTTGTCAGAGGCATCTTTGCTCAAAACAGCGTGGGTAATAAAAACATATACATCAGTTGCTCCGTTATCTTTTAGTGCTTTAGCCGCATTAACAATTGTTCCACCACTATCAATTATATCGTCAACTATTATACAAGTTTTTCCCTTAACATTTCCTATTATATTCATAACTTGCGAATGACCTGGTTTTGGTCTTCTTTTATCTATAATTGCAAGATCAGCTTTTATCCTTGTAGCTAAACCCCTGGTTCTTTGGACACCACCAACATCAGGAGAAACACATATTAAATTTTTACTTTTAAATTTTTTTTTAATATATTTTGCAAATAAAGGAGTGGTGAAAAGGTTATCAACCGGCATATCAAAAAATCCTTGAATTTGTCCAGCATGTAAATCTACCGTCACAACTCTACTTGCCCCCGCATTAGAAATTAAATTTGCAACTACTTTTGCTGAAATCGATGTTCTTGGAACAACTTTTCTATCCTGTCTTGCATAACCAAAATAAGGGATAACAGCTGTAATGTTTTTTGCAGAAGATCTTCTTAGCGCGTCTATAACTAAAAGCAATTCCATTAAATTATCATTAGCAGGATTGGAAGTTGATTGAATTACAAAAAGACTATTACCCCTTATGTTTTCATTAATTTCAACATAAATTTCACCATCCGCAAATCTCTTAATATTTGTATTTACCAATTTAAGCTTAAGTTGTTTGCAGATATCCTTGCTAAGTTTAGGATTGCTAGTACCTGATAAGATTTTCATGAAATATGACTATTTATACATTTATTTATTTATGTTTTCAATCAATTTAATTTTCTATTAATCTTATAGATGAAATACATCTTCCATAGTCTGGCTCCCCTAATTTCGTAGATCTTCTAAAGCTGAAAAAATTGCTTTTATCTGCAAATGTATCAATTTTTATATTATCTATTTCAAGCACACCGCATTCCTCTATTTTCGTTTGAACAAATTTTCTTATATCAAACAAAAATTTTAGATCATTTTTTGCTTTAAAAAACTTTTTATTAGTCTCAGATAAAATTACAAATTTATCATAAAATTCTTTTCCAACTTCATAATTATTTACACCGATACACGGTCCTATAGAGGCAATAATATCCTTAGGCTCACCTAACTTTTTGAATTTGTTTACTGTATTTTCAACTATTCCTGATAAAGCACCTCTCCATCCCGCATGTATACATCCAATAGTTTTAGTTTTTGGATTAAAAAGAATAACTGGAACGCAATCTGCAGTTAAAACACTTATAGCAACATTTTTTAATTGAGTAATAAGAGCATCAGCTGTAATTTTGTTATTATTTAAGTTGTCACTATCAATTATTTCAACTTTGTTACTATGTGTTTGGTTCATTAATATAAGATTGTTTATTTTTACACCCATTTTGTTTGCTACATAATTCAAATTTTTAGAAACATCTTGTGCGTTATCATATGAGCCTTTCCCACAATTTAACGAGCTATAAACTCCTTTTGAGAAGCCATTATTTCTTGAGAAAAAGCCATGTTTTATATTTTTAAATAAAGATAATTTTTTAGAATAAAACATTATTTAAAGCCTAATTGGAATTTTTTATTTGTTTTATAAGCAAAAATAACCTTAAACAACTCTCCCATATACTTAGGTTCTAAAAGTCTTTTTAATCTAAAGTATAAATCTGATTTTTCTTTAAAACTCATTTTTTTGCTTATTATCTCAGCTCTTTCTAAAATTCCCAATCTTTTCAGAAAAAAACCTTGAGTTACAATTTTGTTTAATGTCAGTCTTTTTTTTATAAAGTATTGTTCTAATAATTTAAAATTTACAAGAGAGGTAATATCAGCATCACCTAAATTTTTGAACATATCGTTTTTTTTATGATTTATTATAGATTGGTAAGTATTTAAATTATTTGATTTCAAATAACCGTAATCAATTAACAGTAAACCACCATTGTTTTTTTTAATTTTATTAGTTATTTTTTGTAATTCACTCAATCCTTTTTCAGGTAATTCAATTATTCCCTTCTTTTTGATTAGCTTAAAGTATTTTAACTGATGAACATTTTTTAATTTTGCTGCCTTAAAAAAAATATCGTAATTATCATTTTTTTCTGTTTTTATGTATTTTTCATAAATTTTATTCTTTTTTTTCTTAAATTGTTTTATTGGTATTGCGTCAAAAAATTCATTTCCAAAGAATAATGTTGGATTCTTATTTAAATTATTAATATTTTTAATCCATTTTACTTTATCACTATTAATTTCTTTTTTTTGAATACTTTCCAAAAAATTACTTTTTTCATAAAGAAAAATGTTTGTTGAATTAAAAAAATCCGGAAATTTTTTAAATGTTTTGATTAAAACTTTACAAAGTTTACCGTCACCTGGACCAAGCTCAACAACATTGAATTTTTTTGGTCTATTAATATTTTCCCAAAACGAAACTATCCAAATTGCAATCATCTCACTGAACAAAGTCGATATACTCGGAGATGTTACAAAATCTCCAGATTTTCCAAAAGGATTTTTTGTTGCATAATAACCTTTTTCACTATCATAAAGAAATTTCTCTACGAATTTATCGATTGGTAAATAATCAATTCTTTTTTTCATTTTTAATTTTGTAGAACATGGTGAATCCAGCCAGAACCATTAAGAAACTTAAAAAACTACCAAGGCTTATTGATCCAAAAAGATAACCCACTTGTAAATCTGGCTCTCTAAATTGTTCAGCGAAAATCCTAAAAATACCGTAAAAAATTAAAAATAAACTTGAACAAATTCCGGTTTTAATATTTTTTTTGTAAGTCAAAAACATTAATATTAAAAAAAGTAAAATGCCCTCTAGAAAAGCTTCGTATAATTGAGATGGGTGTCTGGAAATTTCATCAACATTTGAAAAAATAACTGCCCATGGCAAATCGGAGGGCTTTCCAAAAAGTTCCCCATTAATAAAATTAGCAACTCTTCCAAAAAATAAACCTACTGGGGCAACACATGCAATCACATCAAGAAAAATAAATGGCTCCATTTTTTTTGAAATTGAGAAAAAGTAAGTGGCAACTATTACACCAATTAATCCTCCATGAAATGACATACCCCCCTCCCAGATTTTAATAATATCTATTGGATTACTTAAATAAAAATTAAAATTATAAAAAAATACATATCCTAATCTTCCGCCAACTATTATTGAAATAACTATATATGTAATTAAATCATCAAAACTTTTAACATCAATATATTTCTGATTTGTTCTAGACTTTAATTGCAGAATTTTCTTTCCTAACCACCAACCAAGTAAAATACCAACTATATATGATAATGAGTACCACCTTAAAGTTACAAATCCTAAGCTAAAAATAATTGGATCTAAATTGTGAACAAACATTATTTCACAACATAATTGAAAAATTTATGCTTATCAAATAAGATTAGCTATGAGCAATAAAGATAAAATATTTGAGATATTAGCTAAATTTGTTGAGAATGGGATTTTAACTACACAAGATATTAAAAAAGGCATCTCAAGCAATTTAAAGAGTCAAAAAGATAATATAATTAACACGCTTGATTTGGTTTCAAGAAAAGAATTTGAGGTTTTAAAAAAAATTGTTCAGAAACAAGAAATTAAGATTAAAAAAATGGCGAAAAAACCTAAAAAGGGAGGAAAATCTTAATTAGCAGCCCACCGTATTTGCTTTTTGAAAGATTGATGTTACCTCCGTGAGAATTAATAATATCCTCAGTTATTGCTAATCCAAGACCAACACCAGAAGTATTAAGACTTCTACTTTTATCGATTCTAAAAAAAGGCTTGAATATATTTCTATATTGGTCTTCAGGAACACCTGGTCCGTCATCCTCAAACATTAAAATTGCTCCAGCTTTTGTTTTTGTGAATGATATGTATATTTTTTCACCATAAGTTAATCCATTTTGAATTATGTTATTAAAACTTCTCTCCAAAGCAGTTTGTCTGCATTTTAAATAAATTTGGTTTTCAGGATTTTTAATAATAATTTTGTCATTATTTATTTTCTTCTTAATATTTAAAAAGAAATCTTTTAGATTAATCTCCTCAGTTTCCTCTTGAGATTGTGTTTTTGCATATTGCAAATAGTCATTAAGCATTTTTTCCATATCATCTATATCTCTAGACATTTTTTCGGATACATCTTTTTGTTTAAGTAATGCTAGTTGAAGTTTAAGTCTTGTAAGTGGAGTTCTAAGATCATGGCTTATACCTGAAAGCATTTCCGATCTTTGATTTAAATGTCTGTTGATCCTTTTTGCCATTCTATCAAATTCATATGCTGCTTTTCTTATTTCGGACGCACCGGATGGCCTAAATTCATTCACATAATCACCCTTACCGAATTTTTCTGCTGCTCGTGCTAAATTAACAATAGGTCTAGTTTGATTTTTTAAAAAGATTATAGCTATCAAAATCAATATTAATGAAGGTAAAGTCAACCACATTATAAAAATTCTAAAAGAGGAAGTCATTATTTTATCTTTGGGAATTATAAATTCAATTGTTTCGGTCTTAGCTTTCACTTTTATTTCTATTGCTCTTTTATATTTGGTAGTGTCAAACCAATAGTTACTACTACCAAAAGCTGATTTTAACTCTCTTCTAAGCGATCTATCTATTGGACTAAACTTTCTCTCTGCTCTTGTGGCAGGTAAATTATTTTCATTAATTCTTATTTCAAAGTCGAAATTATTTTTGTAACTGTCTGTTAAATATTCAATATTTTCGTTATCGTTTAAATATATCTCTTGTAAAATTTTTAATTCTCCAACCAAGGATCTTGTCATGCCTTTATTTACTTTAATCCAAACACTGTCAAAAAAAACAATTGTAACAATCATCTGAAGTATAATGATAGGCGCAGCCACTATAATTAGAGATCTATAAAATAGACTTTTAGGTAAAATTATTTTTAAATATTTACTCAATCCAGAGAACATAGCCGGAGCCTCTTATGGTTTGAAGAAATTTAGGATTTTTTGGATCGATTTCAAGTTTTTGTCTTAATCTAGTTATCATTACATCTATGGATCTTTCTTGTGAAATTTCAGATATCGCACCAATTTTTGATCTTGAAAAAGTTACTCCAGGATTTGATAACATTTCAACTAATACTCTCTTCTCTGATGAATTAATTTTATTAGTCTTTCCTTTAAGCGAAATCGCCATTTTATTAAGGTTTACTTTGGCCTCACCTATTAAATGAATTTTATTTGTATCTATTTTTTTATTTTTTGAGGTGATATTTTTTATTCTTAAAAGAAGTTCTTTTGGTTCAAACGGTTTTGGCAAATAGTCATCAGCTCCAAGCTCCAATCCTTTAATTCTATTTTCAACTTCACCTTTTGCAGTCAGAAGAATAATAGGGATATCTGTTTTATTTTTTAATTCTTTTGTCAATTCGTAACCACTTTTTCCTGGCATCATTACATCAAGCACCATTAAATCAAACTTGAGGTGACTAATTCTTTTAAGGGCTTCATCTGCATTTATAGCTGTTGAGACAAGAAAGTCTTTATCATTCAAATACTCTTTAAGCAGATCTCTTATTCTATCATCGTCATCTACAACTAATATATGTTTTTTATTATTATCCATTCACAATTTTTTTTAATACTTCCCTAAATTTAATAACAGAATCAGGATCTGATTTTTTTAAAGCGTTTATTACTCTTTTCTTTTGGATTTCAAAAAGCTTTTCAAAAAAAATTTTCCCTTCTTTATCTAAATATATTCTTTTTTTTCTTGTATCATTTTCATCTTTAATTTGCTTTATAATTTTCGCTTTTAAAAGTTCCTGAAGTACTCTATTGATGCTTTGTTTTGTGATTTTGAGTTTAAATATTAAATCACCTAAACTTATGCCTGGATTTCTCTCAATTAAGTTAATTGTTCTTAAATGGGCCAAGCCAAAGGATTTCTTATTTAATATTTCTCTCGGTTCAGAATAGGTTTCCCTATAAGCATAAAACAATAATTGTATAAACTCTTTAATTTGTTCATCTTTAAGATATAAAAGTTCTTTCATAATGGTCAGTTTTATTGACTTATTCTATAAAGAAATATACTTTTTTTGTAATAAAAAAAATGGTTATATTGGTTTTTTTTATGGAAACTATACCTTACGACAAAAGATCTGGAAAAATATGGTTTAACGGAAGTCCTGTTGACTGGGGAGATGCAAAAATTCATGTACTCAGTCACGGATTACATTATGCTAGTTGCGTTTTCGAAGGGGAGAGAGTTTACGATGGAGATATCTTTAAATTAGATGAGCATACTGAAAGGCTCCTTTATTCTGCAAAAAGAATGGGTATACAGGTCCCATATTCTCAAGAAGAAATCAATGAAGCATGTAAAAAAATTGTAAACATTCAAAAAGTTAAAAATGGTTATGTAAGACCAGTGATTTGGAGAGGAAGTGAAATGATGGCAATTTCAGCTCAAAAAAATAAAATCAATGTTGCCATAGCTGCATGGGAGTGGGGGTCGTATTTTGATCCGAAACTAAAAGTGGAAGGCATTAAATTGAATATTTCAAAATGGAGACGTCCCGCACCTGACACTATTCCCTGGGACACCAAAGCAGCTGGTTTGTACATGATTTGTACATTGTCAAAACATGAGGCAGAAGCAGCGGGTTTTACAGATTCTTTAATGCTTGATCACAAAGGATTTGTTGCAGAGGCTACAGGAGCAAATATTTTTTTTAAATCCAAAGACGGAGAGTTGCATACTCCAATTCCAGACTCTTTTTTAGACGGTATTACAAGAAGATCTATAATAGAAATAGCAAAATCTAAAAATATTAAGGTCATTGAAAGAAAAATTTTACCAGATGAAATGAATAAATTTCAAGGTTGTTTTTTAACCGGAACAGCTGCTGAAGTTACACCTGTTTCAAAAATTGATAAATACGACTTTAAAGTTTGTAATTTAATTACTGAACTGAGTAAAAGTTACGGTCTTTTAGTAAGAAAAAAATCAGCTGCTTAATCTTTTTCGTCCTCACTAAGTGCATGATCAATACCTTTAACTAAATAATCATATCCAGTATAAAGCGTTAGAAATGCTGAGAGCCAAAGAAGAATAATTCCAACCGTTTGAGCATTGTAATCCTGAAAGTTAATTATTTTATTTCCTAGATCTCCAGTTAAAAGAATAGCTATTGAAAACATTTGAATAAATGTTTTAACCTTGGCAAGACCAGACACAGGCATTGATATACTTACTTTTGCTAAAAACTCTCTTAATCCAGAAATTAAAATTTCCCTAGTCACAATAACCAAGGCAGCTATTACTTCATAATTCTTAATTGTACCATTCATTATTAGAAGAACTAAAGCTGCTGATACTAAAATTTTGTCGGCTATTGGATCTAAAAGTTCCCCAAGTCTTGACTCTTCTTTAAAAACCCTTGCTAAAAGACCATCTAAAAAATCTGTAAAGCTTGCAATGACAAATAAAAAAAAAGGTATTAATTCTCCAAAAAACCCGGGAAGGAAAAAAGTTAAAACAAAAATTGGGACAATAATAATTCTTCCAATAGTTAAAATATTTGGTATTTTGAATTTCATATTTAATCGTGAAAATAATTATATATCTTTTTTGCTATATTTTCTTCTATACCTTCGACTGATTTTAAATCATCTAAACTAGCAGATTCAACTGATCTGGCAGACCCAAAATGATTTAATAAAGCTCTCTTTCTCTGTTTTCCGACACCCCTAATTTGATCAAGCAATGATTTGCTTAGACCTTTTTTTCTTTTAGCCCTATGCGTACTTATTGCAAATCTATGAGCTTCATCCCGTAATCTTTGAATAAAAAATAAAAGTGGATCATTTTTTTGTAAGTTAAATTCCCTACCTTTATAGAAAATTTTTTCCTCGCCAGCATTTCTGTTCTTTCCTTTAGCTACAGCAAGTATTGGTAAATCATGAAGACCTAATTCATTCAATATTTCCCTACTGACTGAATATTGGCCTTTTCCTCCGTCAATAATTACTAATTCTGGTAATGATAATGATCCAGATTTTTCTTTTACCGCTTTAGAAAACCTTCTGAATAAAACCTCTTTCATCATCCCAAAATCATCATTACGAACCTTTTCATTTTTTATATTAAATTTTCTGTACCTTTTTTTTACAAACCCATCTCGACCAAAGCATATTAAAGCCCCCACAGAGTCAGTACCCTGTATGTGACTGTTGTCGTAAACCTCAATTAAATCAATACTGTCATTTATATTGAATTTTAATGCTAAACTTTCAATCAAGTTGTTATTGGTATCCGACTGAATGAGTTTTTGGGTTAAAGCTTGTTTTGCATTCTTTTCCGCAAGCTTAGAAATACTAACTTCGTTTTTGCTTTTTGCTTTTTTAATAACAATTTGTTTGCCTTCTTTATAAGAGAGAGTTTTTTCTAACAAAGATTTTTCATTAACATCAAAATTGGTTATTATTAGACTTGGAATTGTCTTATTTTCATAAAATTGGGATATAAAAGAGGACATTATATCTTTTAGAGTGTCTTCCTCATCATGCTTTGGAAAAAAAGCCTGGTTACCCCAGTTTTGTTTTGATCTATAGAAGAAAACTTGGATACATGTTTTGCCAGATTCTTTATGACCAGCTATAACATCGGCCTCAATAAGATTTGCCTCTGTGACAGTCAATGACGATTGAATGATATTTAAAGATTTAATCTTATCTCTTATAATAGTTGCTTTTTCAAAATCTAATTCATCACTTGCTTTTTCCATTTGTTGAGAAAGAGTTTTCTGAATTTTTCTAGATTTTCCTTTGCTTAAAAATTCATCAGCAGCTTCAACCAACTTTGCATAATCTTTTTTGTCAATTTTTTTACCACAAGGTCCTGCACATCTTTTAAGCAAGTAATTAAAACAAGTTTTTTCACCTGTTTCCACTTGTCTATCAGTACAAGATCTCAATAAAAAAATTTTTTGAATTGTTTTTATTGCCATATTTACCGCCAGGGAGCTTGCGAATGGTCCGTAATATTTGCCTGGTCTATTTTTTGCCCCTCTGTGTCTTTCAATTCTTGGGAATTCATGATCAGAAATAAATATGTATGGAAAGGATTTATCGTCTTTTAGTAAAATGTTAAATTTAGGTTTGTATTTTTTAATTAAATTTGCTTCTAGAAGTAAAGCCTCGCTTTCATTACTCGTCGTAGTAGTTTCAAGATTATGAGTTTGAGACAACATTCTTTCGGTCCTTATAGGCAAGTAAGACTCAGTTACATAACTTTTAAGTCTGTTAGGTATATTTTTTGCCTTTCCTATATAAAGTATTTCACCTGTCGAGCCTAACATTTTATAAATACCAGGATTGTTTGTAATTAATGGTATTTTATCCCTTATAATTTTTTTTCCCTGTTCTAAACTATTCATTATAATCTCGTCTTTGTAACCTCTATACCAACTGAGTTTGTCTCTTTAATTATATCAAGTTTATCAATTCTAAGTTTTATTTTTTTTATTTTTTCAATTTTGAAAAGTTCATTAAAAATTGTTTCTGATAAGTCTTCAAGTAATGCGTAATGTTTCTTATCAGAAATTTTTTTAATTGTGTTAATTATTTTTTCATAATTTACAATCGATTTTATATCGGGTTTGAGATTTGGATCACATGTAATTTCAATATTAAATCTGACTCTTTGTTTTTTTAATTTTTCGAAATCATGAATACCAATAGATATGTTTAAAGTTAAATCTTCAATTATAACTTTTCGTATATACTTATATTTTTGTTTATTTTTAAACTTTAATATTTTCATTCTTGAGAATTTATTATATCTGGCGTTAACCACGCAAGCCTTTGTCCGCCATCAACATTTATAATTTGCCCGGTTATACTGTCATTTTTAATTAAAAATTTCACGGAGTTGCAAATATTTTCAAGTTTGACAAACTTTTTTAAAGGAACTGATTTCCATTGTTTTTTGAAATGTCTTTCTGATTGTCTTTTGTTTTTTAATGTTGGTCCAGGAGATATGGCATTAACTCTAATGTTTGGTGCTAATTTCATAGCAGAGGTAATTGTTAGAGTTCCTAGAGCGGATTTACTTAAAGTATATGAAAAAAAGAAAGGTGTTAATTTCTCAATTCTTTGATCAATGATATTTATAATAATACCTTTAGAATTTTTAACATATTTACTGAAACTTTGAGTCAATATTGCTGGTGCTTTCAAGTTTATATTTAAATGTTTTATAAAACTTTCATTCGAAAAATTATTTAAATTGTCATTTTCAAAAATTGAAGCATTATTTATTAAACAGTCCATCCCTCTCATTTTTCTAAAAGCTTCTTTTAGAATTCTTTTTGTCTGAGTAAAATTTTTTAAGTCTGCCTTTATTAGATGAATTTTTGAACCAAGTTTTTCTAAGTCTTTTTTAAGTTTTACTGCAGCTTTACTTGACTTATTAAAATGAATGGTAATTTCATTATCATATGTTGCCAAACTTTTTGCTATTGCTGCACCTATTCTTGTTGCGCCTCCAGTTATGACTATTTTTTTGGCTTCCATTTTTTTATTGCTTTTTTTGGTTTACTACCAGGCATTCCCATAGTTGACCTACCTTTAGGGTACACTTTATTTTTGAGTTTGTATTGAGAAATTTTTGGGTTAAGTGTTATCTCCAACTCACTTGCTTCAAGTTTTCTTATTTCATCTCTAATTTTAGCAGCTTCCTCAAATTCAAGATTTGAAGCAGCCTCTTTCATTTTTCTATTTAGTGCTTTTAAGTGTTTTTTTAAATTTCCACCAACATTTGAACCTTCACTAATTTTTACATAATCTTTTTCATATACTGACTCTAAAATATCACTGATTTCCTTTTTAACTGACTCAGCGGTAATTTTGTTTTTCTTGTTATATTCTAATTGTTTATTTCTTCTTCTGTCTGTTTCTTTAATAGCTTTATTAATACTTTTTGTAACTTTATCAGCATATAAAATTACTTTCCCATCTACATTTCTTGCTGCTCTACCAATAGTTTGAATTAAAGAAGTTTCTGATCTTAAAAAACCTTCCTTATCAGCATCTAAAATTGCAACCAGAGCACACTCTGGTATATCTAAGCCCTCCCTTAATAAATTAATTCCAACCAAAATATCAAATACTCCCATTCGCAAATCACGTATAATTTCTATTCTCTCTAATGTATCTATATCTGAGTGCATGTATCTAACTTTTAATCCATTTTCATGTAGATATTCTGTCAAATCCTCCGCCATCTTTTTTGTAAGGGTTGTAGCAAGAACTCTGTAACCTTTTTTTACTATTTCACTTGCTTCATGCATGAGGTCGTCTACTTGAGTTTTAGCTGGTCTTATTTCTACTGGAGGGTCAATCAATCCAGTTGGACGTATTATTTGATCAATATATTCATTTTTAGTTTGTTTTAATTCCCAAGGACCTGGTGTAGCAGATACAAATACTGTTTGAGTTCTCATGAGATCCCATTCCTCAAATTTTAAAGGACGATTATCCATACAAGAAGGAAGCCTAAAACCATATTCAGCCAAAGTTTTCTTTCTGGTATGGTCACCTTTGTACATTCCATTTAATTGAGGAACCGTGACATGACTTTCATCAACGAAAATTATTGCGTTATCAGGAAAATATTCAAACAATGTTGGTGGAGGTTCACCAGGTTTTCTCCCTGATAAAAATCGTGAATAATTTTCGATACCGGCACAAGTTCCAGTTGCCTCTATCATTTCCAGATCAAATTTTGTTCTCTCTCTTAATCTTTGAGCTTCAAGCAATTTATTATTTTTTTCATGTTTTTTTAAAGTAATTTCAAGCTCATTTTTAATCTCTTTTATAGCCTGATCTATTGTCGGTTTAGGAGTAATGTAATGACTATTTGCATAAATTTTAATTATTGAATAATCATTTGTTTTGTCCCCAGTTAAAGGGTCAAATTCTTCAATTTTTTCTAATTTATTTATATTAAGACTTAATCGCCACGCTCTATCCTCAAGATGCGAGGGAAAAATTTCTAAATTCTCACCTCTTACCCTAAAAGTTCCTCTAAAAAAGTTTTGATCGTTTCTCTTATACTGCAAATTAATGAAGGCTCTTATCAGTTGTTCTCTGTCATATTCATAATTTTTTTTTAAGGTTATAGTCATTTTAGAATAAGCCTCAACAGACCCTAAACCATAAATACAAGAAACACTGGCCACAATTATTACATCATCTCGCTCTAACAAGGAACGAGTTGCCGAGTGTCTCATTCTATCTATTTGTTCGTTTATTGATGCTTCTTTTTCAATATAGGTATCTGACCTAGGCACATAAGCCTCTGGCGTGTAGTAATCATAATATGAGACAAAATATTCAACGGCATTGTTAGGAAAAAAACTTTTCATTTCACCATAAAGCTGCGCAGCTAATGTTTTGTTCGGAGCTAATACCAGAGCAGGTCTGTTTACACTTTCTATAACTTTAGCCATTGTAAATGTCTTACCAGACCCTGTTACACCTAATAAAACTTGTTCCTGTTTGTCACCTTTTAAGTTATTAATAATTTTTTTAATAGCATCTGGTTGATCACCGCTGGGTTGAAAATCACTTTTAATTTTAAACTTAATACCACCTTCAAGTTTTTTCTTAATAGCATTAGACCCACTCTCTAACTCATTAAATTTTTCCTGATACGAATTACTCATTTTATGTTATTAATAATTTAAATAAGATATTATAAATTTCAATGAGCATAGTTTCCAACAATTTA